>VFQQ010000444.1_pt1 | contig 83523 bp, 148 predicted proteins | sample 3512341 | NCBI WGS metagenome assembly VFQQ01 (sample SAMN10412373, study PRJNA504923) | tailings metagenome | isolation source: Relicate 2 Philex TSF1 revegetated site | place: Philippines: Tuba, Benguet | collected 2017-08-29 | reverse complement strand
CCTGCACAAGACCGGCGCGGACTGTTGGCAGCTCTTTGGCTCCCGCTCCCCCGGACCCCAGCAGCTGCCATACCTGCTGCTTGACCCCACTGACCCTAGCGACCTTCAGCGCCTCAGGCAGCTTGTGCTGGCCGGCAACGACCCTGAGAAGTACTGGCCGCTGGTGCGTGAGGGCAGTAGATATGACACACCCCCTTTTCACATGTACATGTGCAGCCGCTGCCAACCATCTTGCCTCCCTCCTGCCCACCACTGCTGCAGCTGCAGGGCACTGCCATTTTCCAGCGGCAAGTGGACGGTCAGCGCCTGGGTGGGCGGCCCTGGACGCAGCGCACATTTGACGCCCTCTGCCGCAGTAAGCTGTGGCTTGCTTCTGGTGCTGTGCGCTGTGTTTGCATGCAATGCATATGCCCAGCTTGATTTCCTGTTCTGTGTCGTCTGCAGTGCGTGCTGCCATTGCGCGCCGCGTGCCTGGAGTGGGGCTCGTGCCGCCCGACCCCGACAGCTTCACTCTGTTTGGGCGCGGCGCCCCTGTGCCAAGAGCACCCTGGGGTCGCTGGGGCAAGCGCAAGCGAGGAGATGAGGAAGAGCTGCAGGTGGGGGTCCGGTGCAGCGGCGTGCGGTGCTCTGCTCGCAATGAGCCTGGTGTAGCTGTAGATCTGGCCATAGGGGTTGATGTGGTGTATTCCTATCGCCCCTGCGCTGTTGTGAAGCAGGCGGCTGATGCTCAGGAGGTGGACGACGAGGCCATGCCAGATTTTGATGACTGGGGCACTGGCGGTAAGAGGTCGTTGCTGCAGGGTCTCAGCTGCGCCTGTTTGAAGCGGGGAGCTCTCAACCGCTGCCAGCAAGGAGCCTGCGCCACCACCCTTGCTTGAAGATGGCGGCTGGTATGACGAGGTGGATGCTGGAGCGCTGCCGCTGGCCGCGGATGGCCCAGGTGTGGGGTGCTGCCGCACTTTGCTAGGTGCTTTGGAGATCTGCATGGCACCCTGAGTTGTTATGCCACGGCTCTAGCATGTTTACTTTCCTGTCGCTCGATTGGCAGCAAGATGAGTGCAACCGAGCGGGTTCAGGCAAGGCCGCTCACTACGCCATTAGGCCAGGGGCTGCTCAGGATTGACCGGCGCAGGATCTGAATGTAGGATCAGCATTAGCACTTCTGCCCAATCCTTTGTGCTCGCAGGTGCCGCCACTGTCCCCGCCCTGCCTGCTGGCGGGTGGCCCGAGGTGGCTGCTTGCCTGAAGCGCTCGGCGGCGGGGCACCACGTGGCTGTGGCGCGCGCGGCGCTGCAGAAGCATCTACCGCCAGGTGGAGCCTGACCTGAACTGGAACGCATCTGTTTGGGGATGCTGAGGCTGCAAGCCATACATCCAAGCTGCCACCAGGGCTGCCCTGCCTGCTGCTACAGCAGCTGTGTTGCTGGTCGACTTGGATGGCCGACTGGCCTGTGACAGAGTGTGCTATCACAGGTATCGTCAAAGCTTCTGCTGAAACATGGCTCTAGGTGTGCTTCCATTCACATGTACAGGTGCCGCCCCCGCTCCGGCGCTGCCTGCTGGCGGGTGGCCCGAGGTGGCTGCTTGCCTGAAGCGCTCGGCGGCGGGGCACCACGTGGCTGTGGCGCGCGCGGCGCTGCAAAGGATTGTGCCAGGTGGGGGTTGGGGGTGGGGTTGGTATGGTTGCAGCATGAGAGTGTGCGCTATGCGTGCGAATTGCATCTGAAGCTTCAGCCGGTTGCTTGTGGAGGACCCCAGTAGACACAGGAGCCACTAGAGCGTGCTGCCTCAGCTCCCGCTGCCATTGCACCGGCGGGTGCAACAGAGATCCAGCACCTGCGGCAGCAGCTCGAGGGCTGGCAGGTGGCGCATGCGGCACAGCTGCAGCAGCTGCGGCAGCAAGTCGAGGGCTGGCAGGCAGAGAAGGCTGCAGAGATGCAGCGCCTGATTGAGGACAACCAGCAGCTGCGGCAGCAAGTTGAGGGCTGGCAGGCTGTGCATGCGGCACAGATCCAGCACCTGAATGAGGAGATTGCCAGGCTGCGTGGCGCGGTAAGCAGTCTGTTGCCGCCACCGTCGCAGCAACAGCAGCAGCAGGCGGTGGAGAAGCAGACGGCAGAAGCTGTGGCAGGGGCAGCAGCAGCAATGGTGGCTAGTGGAGCAGCGCGGCCAGTGCCACGTACGGGCACTGGCAACTGCGCCGATGCTGCCGAGCTGTCGCCCGTCGCAGATCAGCCCCCTGCACAGCAGGACCCGCCATGGGATGTGCAGCAGCAGCAGCAGCAGCAGCAGCAGCAGCAGCAGCAGCAGCCGCTGTCGTCGCAGCTGGAGGCAGCAAAGCAGGCACAGCAGACACAGCAGCAGCAGCTGGTTGCACAGCACGCACAGCAGCAGCAACAGCAGGCACCGCAGCAGGAGATGCCGCCAACCCCACCAGCCCAACAGTTGTTGGCGGCACCATTGCGGCAGGATGCAGCGGTGCAGACACAGCAGGGAGATCAGCTCCAGCAGGATGGGAACGAGGGCACGCAGGCCCAAACTGGGGGCCCGAGCGCGGAGACGCTCGAGCTGCATGCCGAGGTGTGGCAGGCGTCCGAGCACTGCGCCAAGGCAGCAGCGCAGTTTGCGAGTCTTGATTGGGCAAGGCGTGGCTGAGGCGGTTATGTGCTTGTCCGCCGTCATCTTGTGTAATCAGGAACATGCAAAACGGTTGCCGCCTTTAATGCTTCGTAGCATGCTGCCCCACGCCAGTGCACCGCCACCGCTGGCGGCAGGCGGGGAGGTCCAGCCGTTTCGCGCAGGGCGCCCTGCGTCCCCGCTGCCATTTAAGGCGGGTCACCCCCCTATGGTCTGTCCTGGCAACCAATGGAGGCCCAGCACGCGGCATGAGCTGCATGAACATGCTCGCCGTCGCCGCCCATATCCTTGCCCTCTGGGAACGCCAGTCACCAGACAGCACGATGAACGTTGCCCTGGCGCCCAGCACCCGCCTCCTGGCTGGGCAGCGCCTGGGGCAGCATACCTGCAGCAATGGCTCGCGCGTGCATGCTAAGGCCCGCTCGACGTACCAAGTAAGCCGGCCAGCACCCCATTCGGCGTGCAGCTGCCCCGAAGCAGCGGTGCCAGCCGGCCCAGCCGGCCGCCCCACCACAGCGACGCGCGCATTGGCCCCGCCGTGGCGTCCCAGCGGACCTGCAGCCCCTTCAGAGTGCCACAATGCCGCCGCGCAGCCTGCCGAGCGCACATGCAGGGGCGGCCGTCGCTCGGGGCGCGGCACCGCCAGCGCCCGTCTGCCCGTAGGCCTTGGCAGGGCGTCCAAGCCGCTTTGCGTCCTCACCGCACTTGCATCTCCACTCACATCATCTTGATTTGCAGGTGATGGTGGTGGTGGGCGACGACGAGCCGCAGGACAATGCGCTCAAGCGCTTCCGCCGCGAGGTCATGAACGCAGGCAAGCAGCCGGCCAGGCGCGGTTCTGGTGGCTTCCAGGCTCGGCAAGCATTGCAGCACAGCGCAAATGTGGCTGGTTGCAATGCGCGCTGTGTGCAGCATGAAGGGCACCTCATCACATGTATTGCTGCGGCTGCGTCTGCGTCTTCATTGCCGCTGTCACCGTCGTCCGCGCTCCTGGTACTTCTTCTGCGCCTATTGACCCTCCCCCCTCCCCGTCCCGACCCCCTCGCAGGCCTGATCCCCGAGGTGCGGCGCCGGCGGTACTTTGAGAACTCTGTGGACGCCAAGAAGCGCAAGGTGAAGGAGGCGCGCATGGCGGCCAAGCGGCAATCCGGCGGCATCCGCAGCTTTGGGCAGGTGTCGGGCCAGGAGCCCGCCCCCTTCTCCGACATGTTTGGCGGCGAGGCATCCGAGATCGACATCTTCTTCTGAGCGCCGCCTGCCAACGTTACTGCTGCTGTGCCGTTCAGCGGAGGCAGACTCCCGGCCGCCCCGGCCGCATTGGCCGCGGTGGCGCGCCCACCCTCCCCCCTTGCTTGCGCTCCACTCTCCCTGCTGCCCCATTGAATTTCGGTCATAATGGTAACCTCCTGACTTCAGCGGTGCGCAGCACAAGGCTTAGCTGGAGGGATGGGCCCACAGATTGCTCACATGGGCCAGCCGGCCAACTGTTGGGCAAATCACATGGGGTCAAAGTTACAGGTCGCACGTCGTGTCAGCACAGGAGGCAGGTCGGCACCTAAAAGTTGAGTCAAGTATGCATGGCAGGCCAGGCGGCCCATCAGTCTAGTCGGCAGCCGCCTTCTGCTTGGCCAGCTTTTTGCGCAGCCGCCCGGGCAGCGCCTTGTGCCGCTTGCTGGGCGCCGCCGCCGCCGCGGGCGCCTCGTCCTCGCTGTCGCTGAAGCCCTCTAGCTGCCCTGCCGCCGCGGCCAGCTGCCGCTGCCGCTTGAGCTCCTTGAGGCGGCCTGGCAGCAGCGGCGCTGCTGCGCTGGGCTTGCTAGCCGCCGCCGCCTTTGGGGGGGCCTTCTGCTGCGCCGCCGCCTGTTCCTGCCGCGCCTTGCGCCCTGCAGCAGGCTTGTCGTGGTCGGCGCCCTTGCCGCCGATGGGCGCGTGCGAGTACTTGACTTTCAGCGCCTGCCGCTCCGCTTTATGGGCCGCCTTGGCCGCGTCTGCACCGCCGCCCTTGCGCTTGCCGCCCGCCTGCTGGTGCTGCTGCTGCTCCCGCCGCTGCTGCAGGGCATCCAGGTAGTAGCCCAGCCCGCGGGGGCCCTTCTTGAACACCATCCCCGGCCGCGCCCCTGTGAAGGTCTTGCTGGGCACAAAGGCCACCGGCTCAAGCTCGTCTGGAGCCAGCTGCCGCCGCTGCTGCTGGCCGGAGCCCGCGGCTGCTGCGCTGCCCCCACGCTGCGCCTGCTGCTGCTGGCCCGCAGGCGCCTGCTGGTCCCCATGCTGCGGCCGGCCCCGCTGCTCCTCCTCTTCATCTTCGTCGCTGCTGCCGGCCTCCTCGCTCTCTGAGCCGTCCGCAGCAGCGGCAGCGCCCCTCTTCTGCTGCCGCTTGGCTGCCTGCCGCTCCTTCTTCTTCTGCTGCTGCGTCTTCAGGCCCAGGCTGCGCAGCACGTCGTCGCGGTTGGGCTGGCCAGCGGCCTCGCCTGCGGCAGGAAGGGAGGGTGAAAGCAGCAATTTCGATAGTCTTGCGGTTTGGAGCCTTTGGAGCCAGCAGTGCAATGACATGCAGCACCAGGTTTGCGCCAGGATTTGCTCGATGCGCAAGCCAGCCCCATCACTGCCTTAAACAGCACTGGCCCACCACCCACCACCCATCGCTCCCCCACCTGTGGCCCCCGCCACCAGCCCCAGCTTCTCGGCGGCGATGCGGAAGGCATCGGCCAGCTTGACCAGGTTGGGGTCCACCGCCTGCGTGTGTGGGGAGAGGGGGGTGAGATGGGTGACTAACTGTGCAGTTGGGTGGATGTTTAGGGGAAGAAACAGCGGGAGGCACCTCACAACATTCACACAGTTGGCGGATGAGGGAGGTGCTGGTTGCGCATGCACTGGCACTCCTGCTTATCATGCCCATCAGCCCGCCCAGCCCACCTGGCCGTGCGCTTCCAGCAGCTGCACCACGGGTGGTGCCAGGCGCGCCATCTCGCGGGTGAAGAACGAAAAGGCGTGGCCGTCGGTAGCCAGGCGGCCCGTGCGGCCCACCCTGGTGGGATGGTAAGGGGTTGGCGGAACGGCAGGTAGGGTATGCAAGGGGCTTGTGCACTGATGGGATAGGCAGGTGAGCAGGGAAATGCAGGGGAAGGGTGGTTATGTCGGTGCAGCAACCCCCCTGCCCCCAACCGAGGGAGCAGGGAGCACCCAGAGCCTGACGCCAACAGGAGCAGCGGCAAGCAAGGGGAGGGCGGCCGCACCGCACGGGCACCAGGGCCCGTGTCTCTTTCCGCACCACCTTGCCACGCCGCCCACGGGGAGAGGGCGACGTGGTGGTTGGGGTGCGGCTGTGCAGGCAAGTGCAACGGCTGTGCAATGACGCAGCCTTCTCAACAGCGGGGCAGCCTGCTGCTATACAAAGGCAGCGTGCTCTAGAAGCAGGGAGCTGCTGCGCACCGCCCCCACCTGTGGATGTACTGCTCCAGGTTGGGCGGGAAGTCGTAGTTCACCACGCTGCGGGGGAGGCGGGGCAGGCAGGAGGGTCGTCGGGTTGAGCGGCATGCAAGCAAGCCGAGCTTCACAACCCGCAGGGCAGGGCAGCTGCGGCCTGGTCACTGCACTCCTCAGCCCAATGCGACCAGCAACACCACAGCCTGGGCCACTGGCTCACTAGGGCAGGTTGCGGATGTGCAGGCCGCGGGCCGCCACGTCGGTGGCCACCAGCACCTGCAAGAGGGCAACAAGGGCGACAGGCATTCAGCATTCGGAGTCAGCGAGAGCTTACGCTGCGGTGCATTGCCCAGCAGCATGAGAATAAACCTTCTCAACCCAAACCGCGCATCGCCGACAGTGCACATGTGCACACCTGCGCCTTGCCGGAGCGGAAGTCGGCCACCGCCGCCTCGCGCTCCTCCTGGCTGCGCTCGCCGTGCAGCAGCGCAGCGCGGAACCCAGCCTCCTCAACCAGCTTGTGCAGGAAGCGCACGGTCTTGATGCTGCGGGGGGTGGAGTGGTGGGAAGGGGCGGAGGGCAGTGAGGATGATGGGTGGGTTGGGACCGCGGGGCAGGGGAGCCAATCGATGGGCATGGTTCAGGGCATGCGGTGTGTGCTGTCATCTGCCCCTTCTTCCCGTATCAGCACAGGGACTGTTTCACCCTCCCTCCCTCCCCACCCACCGGTTGGCGAAGATGAGGACGCGGGGCGGGTTGCGCATGCCCTGCGCCGCGGCGCGGATGCGCTCCAGGTGCTTCTGCAGCTTGGCCGCCTTCTTGTGCTCCGCGCACACCTGCACCACCTGCGGTTTGATTGGTGGGGTTGGGGGCGGGTGGGCAGGGAAGGGTGGCAGGGTGAGCAGCAGTGTGACACATGTGTATGCCTCAGAGTTACCACCCTGTGGAGCTGCCTGCTGATCCAGGCCCACCCACCCAACGCCACAACAGGCTCTCAGCCTTGGAAAGCACACCAGCCATGCCCGCCCGCCCACCTGCGCCACGCTCTTGCTGATGCTGGCGGCGGAGGCGGAGATGCGCACGCGCTCGGGGCGGTGCAGCCACTGGGCCGCCTCCTCGGCCAGCGACTCAGGCATGGTGGCGGTGTACAGGCCCACCTGTTGGAAGGAGGGAGGGCGGAGAGGGTGCGCATGAGGTGTGGGTGTTGTACGGACCAGGTGAATGTTAGAAAGAGCACAAACTCTGCCCTGCTGTGATGCCTGCAAGCTGGGGCGTGACTCCTGGTTGAAGAGCGTGTGCAGCCATGCCATCCCCAGCCCTCGCAGCTGCCCGCCCCACCTGCACGCGCCGCTTCTTCTTGGCCGTCTTGCCGCCCTCCTCGCCCTCCCCAGCAGCACCCGACGGCGGCAGCAGCAGCGCGCGCAGCGCCTCTATCTGGGGCTGGAAGCCCAGGCCCAGCATCTTGTCGGCCTCATCCAGGACCACGTATCGCACACGACCTGCACGTGAGATAGAAGGCAGGTGGTCAGCTAACTGGTCAGGCAGGTGGGTCGGGATGGAGCAGCGTTAACAAGCAGTGTAAGCAGGGGGGCGACTCATTGGTAGCCGCAAGATGTGGTGCAGTGCATGGCGTGCAGCCGCGGCAGTGCAACGTGTGGCCTCTGCTTCGGGAAAAGGGGTCATTGCGGGTAGTAACCGGCACAGGACGTGCCGGCACTGGTACGTTGCTCCATTAAACCGTAAGGTTTTGTCTTCACCGGCCAGCGAGGTGAGGAGTGCAGCAGAGTGCAGCATGCAAGCGCGCCATGCAGTGATGCATGGGCAGGCATATGGGCGGACCTCGGAAAGAGAGTTAAGGATCAGCAAGGAGTTGCTCAGAAACTGTGAAAGCAAATTAAAGTCCTCGTCACAGGTCGTGCAGAGCATGGCGTGCAAAGCAGGTGTGCAGCAATCTGTGGATGCGCAGGCGGCTGTTTGGAGCGACATTGCATGCAACCAGGCGCTCACCCAGCTGGAGGGAGCCTTCCTGCACCAGGTCCAGCAGACGCCCGGGTGTGGCCACAACAATGTGCGGCTGCAAGGGCATGAAAGGGGCGGCGGCAAGCTGGTCAGGATGTGAGGCAGCAAGCAGTGGTACGCGTTACAGACAGGCTGCCAAACCTCTGACTTGTAAGGCTGGCTTTCCCAGCACCACCCAGCTTGCCACTGCTACCGCCAATCCTGCCAATATCAGCCGCCCGCACCTGCTTGCTCAGCGCCTCCAGCTGCTGGCCCTTGTCTGCGCCGCCTGTGATGCACACAGAGCGCAGGCCGCTGTACTTGCGCAGGTCCCGGCAGATGACCGCCACCTGTGGAGTGGGTGGGAAAAGGTGTGTGAGCTTGGTGTGCCAGAAATTTCCTCATGCAGGCGTTAGGTGGTGGAGCAGCGTACTGCTGCTGCAGGCGGCATTTGTGCACCACGCTGTCAAACCGCTTAGCCACTCCCCTGTCCCCACCTGCTGCGCCAGCTCGCGCGTGGGCAGCAGGACGAGCGCCAGCGGGCCATCGGGCCGGGTGTCGGCTCCGTGCCCCTTGCTGGCCAGCAGCTGCGAGGAGCGGGCAGGGGGAAGGCAGAAGGATGAGGCAGCGGGTCAACGCAGGCGCGCGTCAGAGGGTGTCCTATAGCAGTCAAATGGTATGCACCGCTGTCCGACAGCGGTGCTTCAGCAACCACAGCGCACGCACCACTGCGGCGGGCAGCAGGTAGGCCAGCGTCTTGCCGGAGCCGGGCTCAGCCAGCGCCTCCACGTCCCGCCCAGCCAGCACCAGCGGCCAGCACCTGGGGAGGTGGAAAAGGAGGGCGGAGAAGGGCTTACAGGTTGAGCGGCGAGCGGGCTGGCGGGCGTGCAAGGGCCGCCAGGATGAGCAGAGCAGTGGCCAGCACACGCCAGCCGCCAATGCATGCATGCTCCCTGTTATCCTGCAACCCTACCAGTACCACCCCCTCACTTGATCTGGATGGGCATGGGCTCCGCAAAGCCCTCCCCCGCCATGAAGCGCTGCAGCAGCTCCGGGAACTGCGCCAGCTGGCCGCTCATGGCCTCCGGCGCCAGCCCCTTCTGCCGGGGCGCCTCCGTCTTGGCTGTCTTGGCATCAAGCAGGCTCACAGCCGTGGACAGCCGCGGCTTCTTGGCCGCCTGGGCAGCGGCGCTGGCATCCGCAGCAGCTTCGCCGCCAACTTGCTTCTTGGCCTTGGCCTTGGCCGCTTTCGGCTGCTCAGCCGCCGCCTTGCGCTTGCCGCCCGCCTTGCCGCTGGCCTCCGCCGCTGGGGCGCTGCTGCCGCCGCCGCCAAAGCCCAGGCTCGCTAGGCTGCGCGCCATCTCTCCTCCGGCTGCCGGCCCATCACCGCCCGCCTCATCTTGGAGGTCCTCTGGCCGCAGGCCGGGCTCTTGGTAGCAGGGCCCGCGGCACAGCCGCCGCGCCTGCTTCTTCTTGCGCTCCCGCCGCGGCTTGAGCTCCTCGGCGCGCCGGCGGTTCTTCTTGGCCGCCTTGCGCGCCTGGTAGTCCACGCCCATGGCCGCTTACCGCGGCCGTTGCCTGCGGGAGGTGGGGGTGAGGCGGCGGCGGTGGTCGCCACGGCGAGGCGGCGGCGGCAGTGGGGTGCGTGCATGCATGCGGCGGACAGCGCAATTCAATCAATGGGCGGCATCGAGCAGAACCCTGAGCAGCAAAGGGTCCCAGGAGGCTGGGCCTGGCAGGTCGCGACGAGTGCTGTGCGACCGCGCGGCGCAAGCGCCTGGGTGTGTCTGTCATGTGTCTATGACTCGCCTGAGGTCAACTTGAGGATGCAGCTGCGGCCGGAACGCTCTTGCACGGGCCGGGCTGCTACCGCATGTCCTCACTCGGAAGCAACGCTGCTCTACCAATGGCGCAAACGATTCGTCACAGAGTGTGAATGACACGCAAACAATGGCTGTGCCGCTTCTTTGCATGAGAGGTCGTGCCCCAGTGGCGCCGGCGCCGGCGGCTTTGCGACGACCAGCGCATGCGCGAGGGCTTGGCCAGCCGCTGCCGCCAATGTGAGTCACCCTGCTTGCTCGCAGGCTCACCTGCATGGATCACGAAGAAACTGAAGAGCTGGTAGAGTGCCAAGCCGCGCCAAGCTGTAAAGGTGCAGTGTGCATGGCTGCCGGTGCCTGCTCCCGCATGGCCGTCTACGAAGTGATCCATCGGAGCCACGAGGGAATGCACCCCGTAACAAACGTGCTGCAACAGCTATTTGCACGCCAGGGAGTATGCGCCCTTGTGCAGAAGGCGCATGCGTGCTTTGCTGCGCTGCAGCAGGCATGGGCATGACGCTCTGCCGGTGACGCTCGTTGCCTCCACCTTTTGCTCAAACCCTGCCTCAACGTCAGCTGCCTGAGACGTCCAAGCAAGCAGCCCCTGGTTTTGTCGTCCAAGGGAGCTGCCCGGCATCTGGGGCCTCTAGAAGCATCGGCAGGGAGGCAGCGGCACTCGGCTAGAAGGCTGTGCAGAGCAGGCCATAGAGTAAGTGGCGCAGCAACCAGCCAGCCAGCCCAATGGGCAGCCATGCCGGCCACCACAGCACCACCGCCGCCCATGCCGCCCCCTTCCTCCCTGCTGCCGCTCCATCAACGATGCAGCCGCTGCGGGCCGCTCGCAGCGCCATGCACCGCAGCGGGAACCGGAGGGTGCGTGACGACACTGCCCGCCCGGCTGCCCGAGCGCTGCGCCATGAAGGGCTGGCCGGGGTGCGAGCCCAGGTGCGCTGGGGCGCTCATGAGCGCCGGCTGTCTGCTGCGCTGGAGAGAGCACCTCATCATGGCAGCTTGCACTGTCTTGCATGTGCTGTCCCACACTGTCGTACAAGCCCTGGGCGCGCCCACACCCGTGCAGCTGCATCGCCAGGCGTGCAGCGACGCGACGGCACGTGACGCAGCAGAGGCGGCTCGCAACGCCGCCGAGGCAGAGGCGAGGCAGGCCCGCGCCGACTGTGCGGCAGCGCTGGCCGAGCTGGTGCAGGAGCAGGCGGCGCGGGAGGCAGCAGAGGCGGGTCTTGTTGAGTTGGAGCAGGAGGTGGCTGCGCTGACGTTAAGAGCGGACGACACCCATCAGCGGGCCAACCGCTTGGCGGCGCAGGCGGCCAGCCTGCAGCGGGAGCGGCACCAGCTGCAGCGCGCCCTGGCGGCCGTGGAAGGCAAGTTTCAGAGTGGTTTGAGAGCGTGGTGCCCGCAGGTGTGAGCTCAGGTTCAGTGCCTGCTGCACTTCTACCAAGCTGCCACGCGCCTTGCCACCCCGCATGCACTCGTGCCACTCCACCCCCTACAAACCTCTGCCCCGCCCACATTCCTGCAGCCGACCGCACCACGCTTCAGCGCACGCTGCACGCCACCGGCGAGGAGCTGGCGGCCTCCCATGCGGCTGCCGCCCGGCTGGAGGCGGCGGCCGAGGGCCTGCAGGACCAGCTGTGGCGCAGCGAGGAGGCGCTTCGCCGCTGCGAGCTGCAGTGCCAGGGGCTGCGGCACCAGAACGCGGCGCTGGAAGAGGCCCGCGGGCAGGTGGGTACAAGTTAGGGCCATCAGCTGCTTGGGAGCGCTGTGATCCCCTGTTTTACTACAGCAGGTAGGCTGAACTTCCATTCTAGAGGGTGGCCACCGCGACTGACAATTTAAACCCTGCTCTTTCGCAGGCGGAGGCCACCGCTGCAGCAGAGCGAGCCGACCTTGTGCGCCAGCTGCGCACGCAGGAGGGGCTGCGTGAGCGGGCCGGCATTGGCATGCACGAGGCAGCCACCGAGGCGGCGGCAGCGCGGCAGGCGGCGAGCACGCTGCGGGTGGATGTGCAGGTGTGGAGGGGCTCGGTGCCACTGCATCTCAATGCTTGGATGTGGGGCGGGGATAGTTACGCCCTGACCAGCAGAAGCTTCTGCATGTTCATGACCTGAGATGGTGCTACCTGCGCGCAGTGAGTCACTCCTGCAAAGCTGGCTCAGCACCATCACCTGCCCTCCCCTCCCCTCCTTCCATCGCAGCTGCTCACAGACAGGCTGGCTGGTGCGCAGCGGGAGAAGGAGGACCTGCGGCGCATCCAGCGGGAGCTGGAGGAGGAGCTGGCTGAGGGGGCGGCGCCGCACAGGTGAGTTGGGCCCTTCGGGTCTGGGGCTCAGCTGATGGGACGCAAGTATGCTAAGACGCACAGGTGAAGCAACGGCGCATGCTGCATGCCGTGAGAGGATGTTCGTTTGCTGCACTTTGTTTCAAAAGCTGCACAGATGCTTGCTCGCTGGTTTGCTCATCGCGCAGGGCCGCAGCGGAGCAGCACGTGGCAGCCGCCACCGCCCAAGTGCAGGAGCTGCAGGGCACGCTGGCCGGCGAGCAGCGCCGCTGCGCAGAGCTGCAGGCAGAGCTGCAGCGGCGGGCGGGCGCTGCCGAGGTGCACACCGCGGCCCTGCGCGAGGCGCAGGTTGGTGGTGGGCAGGTGGGATAGCAATTTTCGTCACAATGCATCAGTGCTCAGGTTTTGAAGTGACAGCTTATATTCCAGGTATTGGTGCACCTTGGAAGACTGCGTTTCGAACCAAAACTGCCGCAACCAACCAACTGCAGACAGCCGGCCGGGAGGTGCGTGCTGCATGGCGGCGCACCGAGGCGTCGCTGGCTGAGGCTGTGCGTGCGAGGCGGGCCACTGAGAGGTCCAAGCTGGAGCTGGTGGAGGCGCTGATTGCGGAGCGGGCGGGCAGAGTTGTGCTGGCGCAGGAGGCGCGGGCTGGGGTGGTTAGACGGTTACGGGAATTGTTGGCCCACAGCAGATGCAGCGGGCTGTGGGAACGTTAACCTGGGATGTGGGTGTGGAGTGCACCTTAGCATGCATGCAGACAGACACGTTGGCATACGCATTGGACACCACCTGCCTGTGCCGCAGGCGGGCGGCGCTGACCGCGGCCTGCTGGTGCTGCTGGCGGATGAGCAGCATACGCTGGACCTAGTGTTGGGCACGGTCCGGCAGTTGCAGGGCGCAACGGCTGCTGCTGGTGCTGCTGGCACCCAACAACAGGGCGCGCAGCCAGGGTGAACGCAGGTCAGCAGCACCGCCACCCACCAGCCCTGTCTGGTTTGTAAAACTATGGTTGCAATGGCTTACACGCCGACAAGTCAGGAGACAGCAGAAGTGAAGTAAAACGTCAGCGGTGTTGAAACGCAGCCGGACGTGGCTGTGCACGGAAAATGCAGCATGCAATGGGGCGCCGTGCCATGTGGGTGATGCCATCACCGCTGCTTCTTGCCAGTGATGAGCGTGGGGTCTGCCATGAGGGCATGCACCACGTACACGGTGGCTTTGCCCACAGGGAATGCCGCCGGCCCCGCCACAAAGGCTGCCGTGCGGTCGCCGTCGCTGCCAATCGGGACGGACAGGTGCAGGTTGTTGGCACCTGCACACGTAGATGGAGAGGGCTTGGATGTGTTGAGACAAACATCAACCGTGCTCAGCATAGGCAGCCCATCTGTGCACACGCATTCGCCCCGGCTGCACCCCACACGACCAAACAGTTTTCAAGGTGGCCATCTGCACCACAGCCCAGCTCACCCCAGTCGTAGACCACTTCCATTTTCTTGCCCAGCGAGTTGGTCACCGTGACCGGCGCCGCCTTGGGGTCGGGGGCGCTGGTTGGCCGGCCGTTGGGGAAGGCCAGCGCTGTAACCTGCAGCACGCATCCAACGAGCCAAAATCACAGTTTTGCGGTGCTGCGGCAGCAAATCCTGTTTGAGTAGCGCCAACAGCCAATGTCTAGCACATCCAAGCAAGCTGGCCACATACGCTGCTGCGCTCCGGTATGCAGCTGTGCTCACGTTGGGGTAGCTGGCAGGCACCACGTGTGCCTTGACAAACTGCACTGCGTCATCAGTGGACATGGCATCCACTTTTTGCAGGATCTGCGGACATGGGGGTTGGCCGGGCAGCGGCATGTTGCAGGAAGTTGTCCAGCAGCAACATTTGTGCAGCACAGCTTTGACTTCCGCGTCCACTTGCCACTACAGTTAGCAGACAAGCGTCACAGCTTGGCGCACCTCTGCCACGGTCATGGGCTGCATGTTGGGGTCGTTGCCCAGGCTGAGCTCGGGCGCCGACTCCTGCACGGCAGGCCCGGCAACACAGGCGCCATGAGTGGCAGCCGCAGCGGCGGAGCCAGCTGTGCAAGCGCTTTCACTCGCAGATCACCACTGAACTGCAAGCAGATGTTGGCATGGCTGCTTCATGCCATAAACCCACAGACCCCAGCCGGGCCTCACCCCAAGGTCCAGCAGGAAGGCTGAGTCGGGGGGCAGGAAGTACGTGTTGGGCAGGTCGGAGGCCAGCGCCCCCGACAGCCCCGACTTCTTCAGCAGCGCGTTCATGATCTGGAACTCGTCCGCATTGGCGGCGAGGAAGTCTGCCGCGCTGGCTGCATACAACCAGCGGAAAAGAGGCCGCAACCCGTGGGCAGGAGACGAGCGGCACCAAGGGCGGGTGCAGCGGCGGCGGCGGGCATTAGGCCAAGGAGGCTGCATCGTATGCAATCCATTGTGTTCTGCAAGCTGCAAGCCACAACCATTGATCCGAGACAGCATGTCCGCCCTCAAATACTTCGCCAGGGGGCCAACTTGCCTATCCGCACTGCCTGGGCTCCCACTGCCGCGCACAGCACCAAGCAGAGTGCTGTCGCGATGCCACGTCGCCTGTCCACCATGCTAGCTGTGCCTGCCGTCTGCATGTCAGATGCAGAGTGCAGCGGATGGGTGCAAGGCTCGGCTGCAGGCACGCAACCGGGTGGCACAAGCGGCCGCGGCAGCTACCGACCAGCCGGCAGCGGCGGCGGCCTGGTGGAGCTGCGACAGCCGGGCGAGCAGCAGCGTGCTTCACACCCTGCGATCAAACCTACATGCTGCTGCACGGCCCGCGAAGCGCGCGAGCTTCAAGCTGCACCCGCAACTGCCCTTGGCTGCTCAAGAGTGGGCCTGCCAGGCGCTCGGTAAACGTGATCAACAGGCTCGTGGGTTGCAAGTCTGAGGCTTGTGCGGCGCGCCCGGCCCACGCGGCCCATGAAACTTACGAGGTGGAACGCGGGCTCATGCCGCGCTTGCACACCCTGCTTTGCGCTGCCCACATCGCATATAAGCATTTTGAGCGCTACCCAGCCAGCGCTGCGGCCTACAGAGCCCCCTGCCGCCCTCCCGCCTCCCGGCGCCGTCGCCCCGTTCAAGCGCGCTCCCCGCCTGCCCCTGCTGTTTACATCCATAGGCTGCTACTCTCCCCACCCAACGTGCCACAAGGCAGCATTCACTGTTTAAGGCAGCCCCGCCCGCTTGCGGGCCGCCGCAATCTCTGCTGCCGCCGCCTCGATGCACTCCTGCGAGGGAGCAACCAAGGGCGGACATGCATTCTTTTCACTATTGCATTGCCCCATTCATCCTGCGAAGCAGCACAGCTCACAGGCGGCACGTAGCCCCGGAAGCTCACTGGAGGCATGCCCAGCTCGGTCATGGCGCTGGCCACGTGGCCGGCAAGCATGTCGATTTGCGAGGCCGCCATGCCCTTGCCCGCAGCATAGGCAGCAGGGTCGGGCCCGCTGTACTGCCCTCCTCCAAAGGCCGCCACCAGCCAGTCCTCCTGTGAGCAGGGGCTGGAGTTGTGCGTTGATCAGCCTGCACTTCGTTGAGATCGGCCTTACAGTGCCTGCACGCTTCCTGCCTGCAAGCCATCAACAACCCACCATGTGCTTGCGAGCCGTGGAGTCGCATGCTGCCGGCTCTGGCAGGAAGCGCTTGACACGCCAATCGACCGTGGCTCGCTGCAGCGCGACATCTACTATGACAACAACGGCGTCCTGGCCGCCCAGCGTGGCGAGCAGGGTGCCACCGGCGGGCACCGCCTGCCGTGGGAGATGGGTGGACAGGTGGGGGGTGGACGGGGAATGGGCAAGGGGTGATGCGCCGGCTGGCTGGCTGCCGGGTCGGTGGCAGCACAATCGGATCCAAGGGCTGCTGGACTCGCCTTGATGCCGCTGCCATCACGCAGCAGGTCCACCGGCCGGTTGGCTGCTTTGTCGAGCACGGCAGAGTCGGCCTTGGGCTGAGCATCGGGCAGCGGCGCCACTGAGGCGGCCACCCGCTCTGCGTTTGCGCGCTCCGGCTGCGTGGTGGTTGAGGCAAGGGGCTGATGGATTCATGGCAGCTTGAGCTTCGTGACAACAGCCAACAGGGCACGCAGAGTGGCGGGTGGTGGGCGCGGCCGCGGCGGGCGGCGGTGGCGGCGGTGGTTGTTGCGGGTGGTGCCGGGCGGGGCGGGGCTCTCATTTTCCGCATCGGCCATCCCTCCACGCCCCTTTGCGATGCCGTCCGGCGCACCTGCAGCGTGAGGCAGGCCATAAGCCCGGCGCGGAACGAGAGCCAGCCCATTGCAGGCGCAAGGAAGTTGCTGGGAAGAAAGAAAATGGTGCGAGACGAGCCTCCCAGGCCAAACGACCAAAATATGGAGCGCCGCCACCGCCGCCGCCGCCACAATGATGCGGCCCCTCACGCAATGCTGCATGTGCCGCTGGCATGGTGGATGCCCAAGCGTATGTTACAAGTTCATACGATACAGTTTACCCCGCTTTTGCTTGGTTCACAGCGGCATGTTATCGTCATCCCCTGCTGCCTCCTCGTCGTCGTGCGGCAGCACCACCACCTGCAGCACCGCCTGCCGCTGCACGTTCCCCTGCGGCACATGAAGCAATACAGAAACTGCTGTCAATCTCACGCACCTTGCGTTACCGCTGAGATCTCAAATGGGTGCATAGGCGGCCTACCAGCTTGCTGGACCAACCCACCCAACTGCCCGCCGCACCTGCGAGGTGAACGTGCCCATCAGCGGCTGCGGCTCGGGCGCCATGGCGGCGCTGCCCGCCAGCGTCAGCATGTGCGTCACCTTGAGCACGCCGCGGCTGCTGATGCACACCTGGAGGGAGGAAGAAGCAGGTAGTGCAGCAGCAGCTGCTATCAGCAAGTGCAGGTGCACGCACCAGCTGCCAGCAGCCAGTCGGCTGCTGCCCCCCTTACTGGCCTCCCCGCCGGCCTGCCGCCCGGCAGCACCCACCTTGGCGCTCCACGGCTCCTTCTGCGCCACGTTGGTGAAGGCAGCCTTCAGGTGCTTGTACTTATAGCTGGCCTGCACCTCCTCGTCGTGGCAGCTGAAGCCGTCCAGCGCTTGCGCCGGGAACACAATCTGCGGGGCAGCTTGGGTGTGGAAATAATCATGATGGGGCCCAGCAACTGGCAATGGTACAACGACCTGTCAATCCTGCAACCAGCGCGCCTCCGCCCTCCACCCAGCACCACGCGTGCGCACCTCCAGGCTCTGCTGCTTGACGCTGCGCAGCGCAAAGCGCATGGGGCTGCGCCGCATCACAAACTCCACCTCGCCGCCCGTCCACTCCAGGTCCTCGATCGCCTCACGCAGCAGCAGGCCTGGCAGGAGAGACGGCCAGGCGCAAGTTTAGGTCGGCAAACAAGGACAGTCTTCAGCCACAGAAAATGACCGGAGGCGCCACGAGCTGTTCTCATACTGGGCTGCACCATGGGCGTGCGCCTCGTTCAACTGCAAAGAGTGCAGTCTCCCTTCAGCTTGCCTGGCAGGATGGCCTGCGAGCACGCGTCCTGCGGGTCCCACATGTCGTCCAGGCTGCTGAGGTCCTGCTGTGCCAGCGTGGCAATCTTGGCGTAGCTGCAGATGGAGGTGCGGGTGCTGGCGTCCTCTGTTGTTCTGTCAATGTGGTGGCGGGGGGAGGGGCGGGCGAGCTCGGGACTGAGCTGTCGGAGGTGGTTTTGGTGAACGTCTGCCGCCCGAAAGGCAGACAGCAAAGCAGAACTGTAAGAGCTCCTTCCGCTGCACGAGGATGCGTGGCCATGCTCCACGGCTGCATCTCCACTCCTGCATCCCACCGCCACAGGCTCACGTTATGAGCAGCGAGCCTCCAGGCCCGGGGTACTGCAGGTGCAGCTCCTGCGGCATGCTGGACGCCACGGTGTTGATCGACTCCAGCAGCACGCTGAGCGGCACGAAGAAGGTCAGCGGGGCGGGCGCCTGAAAGTGCGAGAACACCTGCGGCAGCGGTTGGGGGAAGGGGGGGCAGGCTTGGGGAGCGCTGGGGGGCAGGAGCGAGCACCCAGAAATGCAACAGGCTCATGCACATGGCTCCCGCCCAAGCTCACAGCCCCAAGTATGCAAGAGCGCTTCCACTGCCTTCACACTGCCGGCGGGCACAACCACCACCGCCTGGCCAGCTCACCGAGGTGCTGAGGGAGATGCCCGACTGCATGGCGTGCCCGCCGTCCAGGAAGCGCAGCTTCAGGCCGCTGCTTGGGTCAAACGTCACGGCGCACGGCAGCTTGTGGTTGGTGCGAATGGACTGCAGCGCCACCACCAGGCCCTTGACGCTGGTGATGGTGGCCAGCGCCTCCATGGCTGGTCCGGTGTGGCGTGCCGGGGGATGGCGCGGGCTGCCGCTCAAAAAGGGAAGGCGCGGCGGGGGAGGGTGGCGGCGGCGGGGGAGAGAGGAACTAGGGACCTTTGGCGATATGCAGCGTTTTACCACGGCTTCTCTTTGCAATGCAAGAGGGGTTGAGGTGCGCAGGGGCCGGCCGGCGAGGGGAACGCGACTCAAACTCGGCGGCAGTGCGTCCAGCGGGCGTTTCAGGCTATGGGTACAGCAAGGTAGCGTTCCAGAGACTTGATCTGAGTGCTCAGGCGCCCGACTGAGACATCCACAGCTCGCACCGCTGCTCCGACCGCTGCGGCGCTGCGGTGGCTCGGCTCGCGGGTTTGGCCCGCTTTGGCGCCAATTGTGTCCTTCACCTCTCAACACCCTTCTGAACAGCACACTAACCACAGATGGCCTAGGACCTCGTGCTTAACGCAAGCATTGTGCGCACGGTGTAAACAAACCACTGCCGTCTGCCCGCCGCATGGAAGGGCCAGCAGGTGTGTGAGGTTGGCCACGGGAATCGCAGACATGGAGCATCTGAGCTGAGTGAAAGCAAGCATGTCATGTGTGTTGCGTAACTGGGAGCATGAACAGGAGCGTTGCTTGAAATGGTTGGCTGGGCCCCGCTCAAAGACCGCCTGCGCCAGGGCGTCATCAGGCCACGCGCTGCCCTGGGAGCTGGGGTTTGACCGCTGCAAAGAGCTTTCAAATGAGTTGATGGGGCCGCACCACCAGGCATGCATAGGGCCTGCGACCCATTCCGATCAACAAGGTGAGCATCCCAGCTACTGTGAAATGACAAGCTGCCTGTTCGACACCGTGCTGGCCCAGCTAATGAGCAGGAAATGCTGAGGTGCACCTGCAGACGGTCGTGCACTGCTACACACATTTGACCTGTAAGACTGTGTGTGAGGTACAAGTAGAGGAGAGAGCACAGGTTGGGTCACCATGGCGGAGACTAGCAGGGAGTGGGAAGCCGGTCGGGCAGCGCCAGCGCGAGCGCGCTAGGCGCGGCATGGGCCTCGAGCGAAGCCTCTCTTGTCCCTCTTGCCCGCTGCATTTGCTCTGAATATCTATCTGCACGGCAGCAGCGTGCTCCTTTGACTTCAGCGGCGAGCCTGGTGGGACTTGTGCCGCTGAGCAGGCCGTTCTGGCGCGTCCAAGGCCTCAAGAAGCAGCGCAGATATCTCGATGGGCAAGCAGGGGGCAGGGATGGTGGCGGCAGCAAGGGTTTGACAAGAAACGGCTGGCAATTCCGCGGCGCTGTCGCTGCGGCGGCGCTGAGCCGGGCAGGTGCAATGCCAAACGGGTTAATGTGCAGTAACACATGCCACGTTGCCAGTAGCCATGGGTGGCGGCAATAGAGTAGGGGAAGGTTTCCCCAACATGTGCCCCGCTTGTGCAGTAGCATGCCGGTCGTGCGCTCTCCTTACCACAAGCGCTGGGGCACCTGCTGCAGAGGCCGAGCTGCGGCAGCTGCGCAGCGAAAACCGACAGCTGCTCGTTGAGAAGCGACGGCTTGAGCAGGAGCTTGGAGCTGCACAGGCTGCAGCTGCCCAGGTTCTGGCGCTGCTCAATGGGCCGCTGTCGGAGGCGGTAGCCGCTGCAACAGCGGCTGAAGCAGGCGGCGGCATCCAGCCCAAGCTTGTGTCGGAAACCGTGCAGCTGTTTGCGTGCCTGCCGGCTGCCTGCATCTACGCCGGCATCGGCAGCAGTGGCACAGGTGCGAATCTGCAACCCGCCAGAGGCCGCCGTCTGACGGAAGTCCCTGCGTCTTCACTGGTGATTAGTTTACTCAATGTTGCATGGCCTGCGTGCCTCTGGATGGCTGTCTGCGGCCGTTGCACACTTTTGAGCATCGAGGCATGTCTCGCACTTGTCTATCCCCACCACTGCCTTGCAGGCGAGGATGTGCGGATCCGTGCCTTTGAGCAGCTCATTTGGCCCAACTGCTGCGGCCGCCTTCGCGGCGGCCTGCTTATCCACACGCCCAACGCACACATGGCCGACAGGTGCTGGCCACTCACTTGTTATCTGCAGTTTTGTGCTACTTGCAGCGCGGTATCATCGTCCATTACCTAAGCATTGCAAATCAGTAGCTGCTGTGCAGGGTGGCGCGTTTTGTGGCAGACCAGGGGCTGGCCTGTGGGCGGCTGACTGAGGACCTGAGCCCTGAGCAGATTGAGCGCACGGCATCAGAGTTCCGCAGCGGCAAGCTGCAGGTAGAGTGGCTGAAGTTGATAGGCATGTTGGGATGCCGTGTTAACAACTTGATTGGCTGTGAAACTGTTGACTTGTCCGGCATGGTTGCTAGACCTTTTGGAGCACACATCCCATCTGTCTGTTTCTCCCATGCAGGCGCTGGTGTGCAGCGAGGAGGTGCAGGCTGTGGACCGGCTCACAACCGCCAAGGTAGGGGAGATGGCGGCCAGCACACCATCCCACTTTGCAGCACTGCGTGCATGCCTGCCCCTTGTCCTGCCATACCTCAATGTTGGCCGATGCTGTCTGGCCTCCATGCCCCTATTCTGCAGCACATTGTGTTCATGCAACTGCCGCGCGATCTGGAGCGGTATGTGCAGTTGCCCAACCAGCAGTCCATGACTGAGGCCTGTGAAGGTGAGGGCAGCCAAGTTACATACAGTGAGCCGACTTGCTCGGCACGTTGTAGCTGAGCACGTCTCGGCATCCCTCATCTTTGCTCATGCAGTGGTGACGCTGTACAGCTCAGCAGTGGACCGGGTGCAGGTGTTGGAGCTGGTGGGCAAGTCGTGCGCCAATTTCATGCTGGGTGAGCTGTGGAGAAGGTGGTGTGGGCAGCAACGTGCGGCCAAGGCTGCTGGAACCGTTCTGTCCCTTATGTTTCTGGCTGCCTGGCCCTGCCTTCGAAGGAGCGCATCAAGCATTTGTGGTGAAGCCCAAGGGAGCCTAGGGCCTGCCATCTTACCGGTGGCATCTGAGCAGATAAAAGTACGGGCTTCTGCCGTGCCCTTGCACATTTGCAGGAGCAGTGCTGCCGCCGCCGCCACCGGCTGATGGTCCCGCAGCCGCGAGAGAGGCGGCCTTGATGGCTCAAGCTGCGGCTTGTGCAGGTGGGTTTGTGCAGGGGAAGGCAGTTGGGAGGGAGCTCACGCAACACTGCTTGGCAGCGGGGCGTTAACAAGAGCTGGCTTGCTGTGCAGGCATCTTTGCGCTGCCACCGATCGGGCGTGCAGGCGCCGCCTACATGGTGGACGCTACGGCAGCACATAACGCGCTGCCTAGGCCTATACCCGACCCCAGCAAAGTGGAGGTGAGGCTGCCTCTGGTGGCTGTATCCCCTGATATGCATCTCGTGCCAGCGCTTCATTCGGCGCGATTCCTGCCTGAGCACGTCAATTGCCTGCTGCGCCACAGGAAGTGCTGCTCTGGCTGCTGTTGGACAACTGCGTGCCGCAGGCCGTACTGTTGGACGCGTATTGCAAGGCGCACGCCGGGCTGTGAGTGAAAGGGAGAGAGCTTGGCAAGCCGAGGTTTTGTGGTGTTGTGCTGAGCGGTATGAGCATGCTGATCTCCACTCGCTGCTGCACTCGGCATGCCCGTGCAGGGGCGGCGCATCCGCAATTGCTCTCTACAGCAGCGCGCAAGCTGCTGTGCAAGGGCTGCTGGACGAAGGGGTGAGCTGTCTACAAGCATGCAGGAGGTGGCGGTTGGCGGCTGCGCATGGCCTTGCAAAGTGGGGCTTGGTTGGAGCATCTGTCAGGTAATGGGCACGCCAGCCCTCCCTCGCATTCTTCCACTGCTGCAGAAGCTGGAGGAGCAGCTGCCGCAGCGCAGGCCTGGGGAGACGGACTCGCAGTACGCGGTGCGGTGCCTGCAGGAGCGCCTGCTGTCTGCCCGGCCGGAGGCTCGGGGTGCGATGCCGGCTGGCCCGGCAGGCGCCGGTCCGACGCCGGCTGAGGTGTGGCAGGCGGTTCGGCGCAGCGCCATGGCAGCAACACTGCATGCAGATCCAGAGCTTGCCAAGCATGGCTGAAGCCGGCCGGTGTTTTCCTCAATGCTGCGTGATGTGATGGGGCAGGGCGCCTGAGACTCGTTGGGCCAGGTACAAGGCGGCAGCGGCAGCGGCGGCGGTGGTCTATTGGGCGGCTGGCAAGCTGGCGATCGATCTTTTACTGTAGTTGCCCCGTAGTGGGTGTCTGATCTGGCCCCTGGATGCAGGGCAAGCAAGCGCATTGGGGTTGCAATGAGCCAAGATGCCTTGTGTCGCCTCCGCCGTGCTCCTGGCATTGTGGTTCTACCGACTCTCTCTCAACACCCTGCGGAGGGGTTGGGGCGCTGCTGCAAGGCGCGGGCTCCCGCAGGGCCCTGGCGCGCAGCCCTGCAGGCCTCTCGCACGCCGTGAACGCCTGAGGAAGCGAGACGGTAGTCTCAGATGACGCCTGAGGGCTCATCGGCACCGCCCAGTGAGCCGCCGCCGCCGCCACCTGCCGCCTGCCGCCGCTGCAGCCGCCGCTGGCCCACTCGGCGGATTAACCAGGCTCGACAGCCTCCGCTCCGAACCCTTCCCACCAGCAGGGTCGGCTGGCCCGCTGGATGATGCGGCGCTGCAGGCGTTCATGCGTGCGCACAGCCAGGGGCACGCCGAGATGCTGCGGCGCGCACGGATGGCGCAGCGCGAGACGCTGACGCCGCCGGTGCAGCGCGAGTTTGGTCTGGACCGCGCGTCGGCGCAGCCGCAGGGCATCCGCCGCAACTCCTCCGCGCCCTCGCTCAGCCGCGACGATGACGGCCTGCCCAAGGTGGTGATCGGCATCTGCGGTGCGCTTGCGGGGGAGGCTTGCTTTTGCTGCACTGGGGGCTGTGGGCATTGCAGTTGCAGCCAAGGACATCTGATTCTGCTGACCTTGGGAGGAGCTTTGACTGTGCCTTCTGGAGCGCCGCCAAGCCTCTGCTTCCTGGCTTCGACCTTCTTGCGGTTCGCCCCAGCACCCACCCAACCTCGTCCCTCGCGCTAACTGCCCGGGCTTGCTTTACCCCCCTAGTGCAGCCATGGACAAGAAGGCACGGTCGCGGCAGATGAACCACATCGTGGAGCGGCTGCTGCGGTACGGAGAGTTCGAGGTGGTGGTGTTTGGCGACGACACCATACTGAACAAGCCCGCGGAGGAGTGGCCGCGCTGCGACTGCCTGCTCAGCTGGCACTCGGGTGCGGCACCGGGACGGGCGAGCCTGGGCGGGTGCCACAAGGGCTGCTGCCGGCGTTGTGTAGGCGGCGTGCTCAATGCTGTGCAGCTGGGCAGGGGCGCATGCACTGATGCAAGTATTGGCGCGCAGAGCTGCAGGCCTGCCATGCAGATGGTTGGGCGCATGCTTTCTCTCCGCCACCCATGCCACCCTTCCCAGCTACTCCTCGCTCCCGCAGATGGCTTCCCGCTGCGCAAGGCGCAGCAGTACGTGATGCTGCGCAAGCCGTACCTGGTGAACGATGTGATGGCGCAGGACATCCTGCTGGACCGCCGCCGCGTGTACCGCACCCTCATGGTGCGCGCTGGCCGCCTCCCTGCTGTTTGCGGTGTTGTGAGGCAGTCGTGTAGAGGAGCATAATCAGCTGGAGGGTGCACATCGGGGTGGTGCAGGCAGTTTGGTGCACTGATTGTCAGCCGCCCATTGCCACCACTGCTGACTCTGCCCGGCTCGTGGGGCCTTGCTTGCACATGCGGTGCAGGAGAGCGGCATCCCGGTGCCGCAGCACATCATTGTGGATCGCGACACCCTGCCTGAGGGGCAGACCGACCCACGTGCGTTCCGCAGCTGCCCCGAACTGCACAGCTTGAATGCTGCAACTGCCTTGTTTCTGCCACGTTGTCTGCTGCTGATTTGCCTGGCCTGTCGCATAATACCTGGCTGCGTTGTGCACCTCTGAAAGAGGTGTTCCTGCTGCTGTGCCCTTTCACCCACATGCAGCCGGGTTTGTGGAGACGGAGGACTATGTGGAGCTCAATGGCGTGCGCATCTGCAAGCCGTTTGTGGAGAAGCCGGCCTCAGGTGCGCCGCCCACACCTGGGGCATGCGCGTGCAAGGGCGCTGTGCACGCCATGCAAACTCTCCATCACAGCAGGCGTGCTGTGTTGCCCAGTGCAGCCCGCTTGTTGCTGGTGCCTGAGAGGTGGCTGCGTGTTTGCACATTCATTTGTGTTTGCAGGCGAGGACCACAACGTGTACATCTACTACCCGCACAGCATGGGCGGCGGCGTGAAGCGCCTGTTCCGCAAGGTGGACAACCGCAGCGGCGACTACGACCCCACAGACCCGGGCAACGTCAGGTGGGGGGCGGGGCGGGCGCGAGGCAAGGCAGGCTGTGCGGACCATGGCAAAGAGCACGAGGCACATTTCCACAAATAAGCATTGTCTGCATGGGCTGGGTTTGTTGGGGCGTGCATGTGGTCGCAGCACCCGCGTTCTGAGCTGAGCCAGGGCCTGCCCTGCCTCTCATCCCCCAGGCGCGAGGGCTCCTTCATCTACGAGGAGTTCCTCACCACCGGCGGCACAGGTGCGCGTGGGCTGACGGGTGTCACAGGCCCCCCCGTGCCTGCTGCTATCTCGGAGCTGCTGGAGGCATCCTTCCTGCATTCCATCCCGATTGGAGCTGCAACCCCCGCCACTGCCTCGGCTGTTATCAACCCCACAACGCCCACTGCCACCCCTTGCGCCCTGCAGACGTCAAGGTGTACACGGTGGGGCCGCGCTACGCGCACGCCGAGGCCCGCAAGTCCCCGGTGGTGGACGGCAAGGTGGTGCGCACCGCAGACGGCAAGGAGCAGCGCTTCCCGGTGCTGCTCACGCCGCAGGTGGGCGGAGCGGGGCAGCGGAGGGAGGTGGTAGCTGGGCACTGAGCATGTGAATTGCGGCTGTTCGCCGCTTGTTCAGCCAGGAATGTGCAGCATACCAGCTTTCGTTCTCCGTTCTTAATGCCTCCCCCTGCCTTTGTTCTTCCTTGCAGGAGAAGGAGATTGCGCGCATGGTGGTGCTGGCGTTTGGGCAGCGCGTGTGCGGCTTTGACCTGCTGCGCTCCGAGCGCGGCCGCTCGTACGTGTGCGACGTCAACGGCTGGAGCTTTGTCAAGAACTCACACAAGGCATGCGGGGCAGCCAGATGCTGCAGGCACTGGGGTGGCGGGTGAAAACAGAATGCACTCGGATGTTCATATTGCGGGCGAGGGCTGCAGTGCTGCTGCGCCGGCGTCCATGCTGGTTGCCTGCTTCACTGTCCAACTCTGCCTCTTGCTTGCCTCTTCCTTGCAGTACTACGACGACGCGGCGGGCATCCTGCGCATGGTCATCCTGTCGGCGGTGCAGCCGCACAGGCTGCTGGCCGCGCCGCCGCAGCCGCTGCCGCAGCACCCGTGTGCGGTGGAGGGGTCTGGTGACCTGGAGGGCAGCCAGCACGGCATGCACTACAACATGAGCCTGGACGACATGCGCAGCCAGGTGGCGGGCGAGGAGGACAGGTGCCTGGGTGGCCGGGGCGGTTGAAGTCTTTGAATGGGGTGGCTGGGTGAAAGCATGCATTCGCTCGTTGCTGTCTACTGCAAAGCATAACGACACCGCAGGCATGCATGCCTGGCATCATACTTTTGTGTTCTGCCCATGTTTGATGCACATCAACGCTCCCGCTCCTTCCCCCTTTTCCCCTGCAGCCCGTACGGCGAGCTGCGCTGCGTGCTGGCTGTGATCCGGCACGGCGACCGCACGCCCAAGCAGAAGATGAAGATGAAGGTGACGCAGGAGCCGCTGCTGGCGCTGCTGCACAAGCACCTCGACTCCAAGGGCAAGCAGGCCAAGCTCAAGGTGGGGGGGTTGCTGGGCTGGCTGTTTAGGACAGCACCAAGGGCAGGCTGGGAGTAGGAATGCAAGGAAGGCCAGCCATGCGGTAAGCTGGGCGCCTGCTCTATGTCCCACCATGCCGCTGCTGCCCAACCAACCAACCGCCTGCCCCGCCTTAATTAATGCCTGCCCCCTCGCTCCCTCGCCTCCTCACCCTGCAGAGCCCCAACGAGCTGCAGGACCTGCTGGACGCCACCCGCCTGCTGCTGGACGAGCTGGAGGCCAAGCAGCGCGCCGCGGCCGAGGCGGCGGCGGCGGGCGGCACCACCCCCCCGCCCGACCCCGACACCGACGAGCTGCGGGAGAAGTTCCGCATCATGAAGGTGGGTGGGTGGGTAGGGTTGAGCGGTCTGGTTTGGGGCGCTTGTGAGCGGGGCCACGTGACCTTTGGTGTTTGCATGCAATGTGCACACATGAAGGCGCCAGTAGGCATGTGCCCATGCTGGCTTGGTATGTGTGTCCAATGTGAGTTGGCGTCCTGGATTGCTTGTGCACGCACCCGTGGCCCGTCGTTGGTGTGCAGAGCCTCAACCCCAACAACCCTTCCTCTTTGCCCCTCCATCCCTCCTCCCCTCTGCCTCCCCTCCGCAGACGGTGCTGGAGCAGGGCGGCCAGTTTGCGGGCATCAACCGCAAGGTGCAGCTCAAGCCGCTGCGCTGGTCGGCTCCCGAGGAGGGCAGCGGGGAGCAGCCGCGCTGCGTGGAGGCCCTGCTCATCCTCAAGCACGGCGGCGTGCTCACGCACGCGGGGCGGCAGCAGGTGCGAGGCGGGGCGGGGCAGGGTGGTAAAGTGAGGCTGCGGTGGCCGCGTGTGCTGGGCTAAATCAATGATGCACAACAAGCCTGCAATTTAGGCTTCAAGCCCCCTTGCCCCCGGGTTTCAACATCACCTCCATCCCACATCACACTTCCACCAACCCAGGCCGAGGTGCTGGGCAACCTGTTCCGCAACGTGATGTACCCGCCCTCCGCGGGCGGCGGCCTGCTGCGCCTGCACTCCACCTACCGCCACGACCTCAAAATCTACTCCTCGGGTGGGCTTGAGGGGTGGGGTGGGGTGGCAATCGGCTGCAGGGCGCAAGGAAAGGGCCAACCTATACATGCTTGATCTGTGAGCAAGCATGAGCCTGCAGGTGTGCTGCACGCCAACTTGCTGCCACTGACCTGCATCACCGCACAGCGCCTCCTCCCCGCCTGCAGACGAGGGGCGGGTGCAGACCAGCGCCGCCGCCTTCACCAAGGGGCTGCTGGACCTGGAGGGGTCGGCGCTCACCCCCATCCTGGTCAGGTGCGGCCGCTGGGCGGTGGGCTGGCTGGCCTTGCTTGCGTTTGGTTGCTTGGCACTGCACTGGCGAGCGGAGGGGTGCAGTCATTCTGTGACCAGGGTGGTTTCCCCTTGTGGGGGCAGCAACATGCCACCCCCACTGAGCTCTGTTGGTGCCCCACCGTGTATGGTCCCTGAGCCCCGCCCACACCCCTCCCGCCTCTCCTCCGTCACCTGCGCAGCCTTGTGAAGAAGGACGCGGGCATGCTGGACGCATTTGGCAAGGGCGCCTCCTCCGACATCCAGCTGGCCAAGCAGGAGCTGTACGCGCAGGCAGGCGGCGCTGCACAACTCTCTGAGCATGATCTGCTCCGTGGGGCTCAGGGACCATCTTGCGCAAGCGTTGGAGGCTTAGCTGCCGTGCCTGCTGACTGTTTGCTGACTCTGCTTCCATGGCACACAACATGCGCCACACACTGCCATGCACTTGGAGTCTGCCACACCACACCACCCACCCACCCACCCCCCTTTCTATCCACAGATGACGTGGGACCCGGAGACCAACACCTAGATGTACACCGAGCCGCAGCTGACCACCCCCATGGTCTCGCCGCCCATGTCGCCCAAGCTGGACAGCGCCGCCCTGCCGCCCGGCACGCGCGCGCTGCGCTCCGCAGGCAACTCGGGTGGGTGCGGGGGTTGGCTGGTGCGGGGGTCTGGGAGGTTTGAAACGTTTGGAGGCTTGGCAAAGCTGGCGATGTGTTGTGTGCCTACTTGTTTCTGTAGACATCCCTCCCGGCCCTCCCTCGGCCCACCCATCCCGCCCCACCCTGCCTCTGGCCCCACAGAGGACGGCAACGGCACCTCGCTCAAGCTGGCGGGCCGCATGGGCTCCTACAACAGCGTGTCATCGGCCGAGGCCTCCTCTGCGCTGCGCTCGGCCAGCCCGCTGGATGTGCACACCGCGGGGGCGGAGCCGGAGGCGGGGGCCAGCAACATCCCCGGGCGGCCGCACATCTACCCCATGCCCGAGAACCCGCTGGCCCTGCTGCGCCAGCTGCACGAGCTGCTCAAGGTGCGGGGTGGCGGTGGGGGCAGGCAGGGTGTTGTGGACGCAGGCTTTCAGGCCCAAGGGTCTGTTGATGGTCAGACCTAGCGCATTGCTGCCCGGCCCCCAACAACTCCAACGGCAACCAACCCACCCCAACCCCCTTTGACTGCCCTGCCTGTGCGCAGCTGCTGGTGGACCAGCTGCGGCAGAAGTGCCTGGAGGAGCAGCGCAGCACGGACCGCCCCGCCGGCTTCTCGGCGCTGACGCAGGACCCCAAGGAATTCACGCTGGAGGTGCGGGTGGCTGGGGGTGTTTGTTTGCTATCGGATGTGAATTGTAGGTTGAGTTGTGAGGCCTAAGGATGGCTGCACTGCCCTATCTTCACAACAGCTTCAAAGCGACGATAGACTTGTCATGCAAGCAGGCCAGCCAGCCTGCGAGGATGCCAGCTCGCTCATGTGCACTGCACATGCTCCCCAGCAGGAGGGCAAGCCGTGCGGGGGCGAGAAGCTGCTGCTCATGTTTGACCGCTGGCGCAAGCTGGCCAAGGCGTTCTACAGCGAGAAGAAGAACCAGTTTGACATCTCCAAGGTGGGCAGGGAGGGGAGCGCTGCTGCTGCTGCTGCTGGGGCTGCCGCATTGTGCCTACCTGGCCCTGTCATCTCTGTGGATGGATCTTCCTCCCGGCCTGCCAGCCTTCCTATGTAGCAGTCCGCTGAGCCCACTCGCCTGCGCTCACCTTGCACCACACCCCACTACTCCTCTTGTGTTCAGGTGCCCGACATCTACGACGCCGCCAAGTACGACACCATTCACAACCAGCACCTGGGCCTGGACCTCAAGCCCGTGTACAAGGTGGGCAGGGCAATGCATGCCGCATTTGGCCTGCACACCACCAACACTCGAGCTCTACCACATCTCACCCCACCGCTCCTCATCCCACCGCCCCTCCCCTCCCTACCCACCCCTCCAGGTGGCCAAGTGCCTGGCGGGCGTGGTGGTGCCCAACGAGTACGGCATCCACCCCGCCGGCAAGCTGCGCATCGGATCCATGATCTGCAGGCGAGCTAGCAGGAGCAGCTGCCAACAGCAGCGGGCTTTTGCAGCAGTGTGAACCTGGTACACCTCTTGCATGGCTGGTTGGCATGCTACGTGCTGTGTACGACGCCCTGTCCCCCGCCTCGCCCCACCCCTTCCTCTGCGGTTCACGCCCTCCCCCCTGGCGCAGCCAGCTGCTGGGCAAGCTGCTGGCTGACCTGGCGTCCATGCGGGAGGAGAGCATCCAGACGGCGGGCCTGCAGCACGCAGACAACTCCTCGCAGGTGGGCGGGTGGGCAAACTGTGGCGAGCGGATAGCTGTGTGGCCAGGAGTGGAAAAACCATGCGCAAGAGCGGCACTGTCCCAAGTGCTGCACATCCACAAACAACTGCTTGTGGCACCATGTCACTGGCATGCTGGCACGCAGGCGTGATTCTCAGCCTACCGCCCCTAGTGCCCTGCCCTTTGCAGTATGACATGATGGCTGACCTCCGCAACATGTCGGTGGCGGGTGGCAGCGCGCCGGCGGAGCCTCCTGCCAGCACCCCGGCAGAGGAGCCAAGTTCAGCGTCGGCGGCAGCTGGTGCGGCCTCGCAGCAGGACGAGGTGGTGGGCACAGGTGAGGGGCGGGGCGGAATGGCACGAGAAGGCAGGCGTTAGCCAGCTCATTGGGGTGGCGTGGTGGACAGCTGCAATTTGCATGCTGCAAATGCCGTGCTGTGGCTCACAAAGCGCTGAACAGCACATCCCTTTAAGCTGCCCTCGTCAACTTGAGCAGAGGACGACCACCCGCAGTTCAGCGCGCTGTCCTCCACGGCGCACAGTGAGCCGGAGGCGCTGATGAACCAGCTGCATCCACACCATGCATCGCTGCACCCCTGCTGCTGCTGCCCACCGTGCAGACGCCCACGTCCGAGCTGCATCCCGCCCACACGACTGAGCCCGCCCATGCACTCATGACATTCTTGCCATGCGCATGTCATCGAACGTCATGTATTCACTTGCCTTCCTGCAGAGCCAGAGGACGCTGAGGACGATGCCGTGCTGCACCGGCTGTGCCCCACCTACGCTCAGGTGCGGCCCGGCTGGCCAGCGGGCGCATGCACAGAATGCTTTGCTTGCTCATAGTGGCCTGCTGCGCAATCTTCTGCCTCACTTGTGCCCGCCTACCTGCTCTGCACCCGACCCACGTTAGCCTGCATGTGCTGCGCCCCGCAGGACATCAACTCGCCCTTCCGCCACGTGCGCACCCGCATCTACTTCACCTCCGAGTCGCACATGCACTCGCTGCTCAACGTGCTGCGCTTCAGCCACATGGGTGAGCTGGTGCGGCAAGCAGCTGGCAGCCCCAGTGCAGCCCCAGATGCAGCTCTCATGTGTCATGGTCGGACAGAATCCACAAAATGGGCTGCTCCAGACAGCCACAGCCACCAGCTCTGCCATTCACTCCTCTTCCATTCTTCCACCCCTGGTTCCCCAGGCAACGAGGGGGAGGAGCCGCTGCTGGGCGAGGATGGGCTGCGCGTGCTGCGTGCCTGCGAGGAGCTGGACTACATGACCCACATCGTGCTGCGCATGTTTGAGAACATGACGTGAGTGGGGGATGTGGTGCTGCGGTACGCAGTTGCAGCATGGCAGTTGTTGAATGGCATGATCACAAGCAATGTGTGCCCTTGTTTGTCATGTCAAGTCATGGCATGGCATGCATGTCCAGTGGTGCGGCATGGCGTGCGTGGCAGGTGCATGGCATGGCCATGGCCATGGCGGAGCAGGAGGCATGAGCAGAGCAGGACACATGACATGCCATGTGCATGGGCATGGCATGACATGTCTGGGAATGCCATGACATGGCCTGAAACAACTTGAAACATTGAATGACATGCTGGAGCCATGGCGTGGCACAGCACCGAGTCACCCGCCCAACTGGCCACCCCCGCAGGCTGCCGCTGGATGACCCCAACCGCTTCCGTGTGGAGGTGCTGTTCAGGTGTGGGAGGGAGGGTGGGCAACAGGGTGCGTGGGTGCCATTGTGCTTGGGTGCCATGCCCATGTGTCATGTCTTGTGCAACTGGAAGCTTGCCATGTTGTGAGCTGTGTTCAGTCTGCTACGCAGCACAGACCTACTGGTGTGTGTCATGGTGCGTCCTACTGGTGTGGAAGCACACATGCATGCCCACCAGCCCAAACCCTAACTTCCGCACCCCACCGTGCTGCCTGCCGCAGCCCGGGCGCCGCATACGACCCCACCGAGGTTGTGCCCGCCAAAAAGGACCACGTGCTGCCTGTTGCGCCCCGTGTGCCGCTGCACCCCGAAGGTGGGCGTTGGGGGTTTGAGCAGCCTGCATGTGCCTGCAGGTGGAGCTGGTTGCTGCCATGCATGCATGAGCCGCTGGCCTGTCTGCGCAGGTGTTATGCATTGCCGGTGTTGATGGCCTGCACTTCACTACTGAGGCATGGCATGTTGTTGAAGCCGAAGCTCTCAAGTCACGTGCCTCCGGCCCTGTGCATGCGTTGCAGCGCTGAGCGGCGTGTCGTACGCACGCATGGAGGCCATGTGCAAGCCGTACGCCAAGCCCTTCAAGAAGAGCGACCCCTACAGCCTGCGCAGTAACGTGCTGTCCACGCAGCAGAGCGAGGCCGCCACTGCGGCGGCGGCGGTGCAGCAGGCGGTGGCGGGCGAAGGCGAGGCCTACCTCTCCATGACATGAGCGCGCTCGCTCTCATGGCCTGCTGTGTTGAGCTGTGGCCGACTGCATGCAGTGCGCTGCTGCCACATGCCAGAGGCCCTTCATTAGCAATGTACTCGCTCGCGCTCCTTTGATTTGACCCCCCTGTACACTCCATTCTTTCATGTCTTCCTTTAGCCCAGCCTTTTGTTCTCTGCTGACGACTCGCTCTGCTGTGTGCGCTCCACTGCGGCCGTGCCTTTTGTTCCCCATGGACTTTTGTAAGAGCCAGCTGCCTCAACTTTACAAGGCAGCGGTCAGCAGCATAACAAGGAATGGCTGAGCGTGGAGGTGAATAGCAGCCGCAGCAGCGCACCAGAGCCACCAAGCAGCTCACTGCTTGGGCGGGCGGGCTGCCTTCTCCTCAATGCCTGACGTGCCAAACCGCGACCGCAGCACCTTGCTCACATCCTCCAGGCTCACGCCCTACGACAAGGGCGGGTGTACGTAAAACCCTTAGGGTTTGCGTGGTGAAGCATGCATGCAGCTCAAGGGTTTGTGTGCTGGGACGCGCACGCAGCAGGTCGCGCGCGGCAAGGCACGCACCCAATGCTGCCAATACCCATACACACATGCTTCCTGCTGCCGCCCAGGCGCACCTGCTTGTTGAGCAGCACCATGGCGTGGTAGATGAGGTCTGCCGCCTCGCTGGCCGCCCGCTCCTTGCCCTCGTCCGCCTCCAGCGTCTGGCACAGCTCGCCCGCCTCCTCCCGCACCTTTTTGCACAGCAGCTGCGGGTCAGCCAGCAGCTTGGCCGTCCAGGACGGCTTGCCGCCTGGCGGGGGAGAGGAGGAGCAGAAGGGCAGGTGGGAGGCAGGCAGAGGGGGGTAGGTGGCCACAAGGAAAGCAGCCGCCTGGGGCAAGGGGCAGGCGCCACAGCTTGCATGGCATGCTGAGCCTCCCCACAGAAGGAGCAGACACTGTTGCTTGCCGTCCCTGCCCCCCACCAGCGCCCCGCACCCGCACCTGCGCTGGTGCCCGCCTCCGCCTCTGCCCGCCGCTGCGCGATGGTGCGCTCCAGTGCAAAGAGCGTGGTCATGGGCACGTGCGCCTGCGAGTGGTGGTCGCCCGCGCTGCGCATCTCGCCGCTGCTGGCGTCCAGCTGGGTAAAGTAGCAGGTGGGCGCATTGGTATGGCAGGCGGGGCCGATGGGGTCGGACAGGTAGATGAGGGAGTCGCGGTCGCAGTCCATGTACATGCTCAGCACCTGGGGAGGGGTGCAGAGGGGCGCAGAGGGAAGGGGCAGATGAGGGCAGGACGCAGAGGGAGCGCCGGCCAGCTTGCGCTTTGGGTTTGGTCTGTTGTGTAAGCAGGGCATCAGGGTTCAACTCCTCTGAGCCGCAGGCAGTCAATCCCTTTAATGTTGCCCCAAAAATAAAGCCTGCAAGCCATATTGCAGCACCTGGATGAAGTGGCCCGACGTCTCGCCCTTGCACCACCGCCCCTTGCGCGACCGACTATAAAACGTGGCCAGCCTGCGACAGATGGAGCCCACAGTCTTCAGCACCATGCAGCTCTGCACTGCCAATGCACACGGGCCGAGAGCATGCTCGCACAGCCGGCCACACGGCTCACCCCGTCTGCAGCGTCTCGCACACGGCGGCGCGGTCGGCAAAGGCCTGCATGAGCACCTCGCCCGTGTCGGCGTGCTGCGCGATGGCCACCACCAGGCCGTTGGCGTCCCACTTGAGGCGGTCCAGGAACTCGGTCATGCCTGGCACCTCTGCCTCAAGCCGCACCGGCCGCGGCGCAGCGGCGGCGGCGGCGGCGGCGGCGGCGGCAGGGCGGCTGGCAGCAGGGCGGCTTGGTAGCAAGCGCCGCAGATTAGGTTGCTGCACATGCGCATGTTGCGGTGTTTGGCGTCCGCAGAAGGGTACAGCGAGCTTGCTGGGCACCCAGGCCGACTGGGTGGCAGCGAGCAGCGCCATCGTTGCCTCTCTCTCCCAGCAGCTGACTCTAAGCCATCATGGTGCAGCGATGATGCCGTCCGCGCTGCCTCCCTGCACGAGCGCGCTGACTGGGCGCCCATGCATCATGATGGGTCTGTCTTGTTTTCCCCTCTCGCCGCTCTGAACACGCTGGCTGCTCCAGATCTCGTCTTACTGCTGAGCCGGGCCAGACTCGAGCAGCCTCAGGCCATTTGTCTGCCGTCCCACGCTCTGTGCAGCCCTCCCCGTCATGACAGACAACAAACGCCGCAAGGAGGAGGCTCAGCTAGCTTCGCCCGACCAGGCACCCGCCCAGGCCACCGCCGCGCCGCTGCCGCCGCCACCGCCCGCCGGCGACCCTCTTGCGGGAGTGGGCGCGCTCAAGAGCGGGCGGGGCGAGCAGCTGCGCTCGCCAGCGGCAGCACAACTGCTAGCTGCGCTCAGCCTGTTTGATGATGTACCCGGCGGCTCAGACACCGCTGCTGCGGGCCCAGGGCCCGCCAGCGGCAGCGCAGCTGCGGCGGCCGAGCTGCCCACGGGCGCTGGCTGGCCGCTGGTCAGCCTGGTGACCGCCAACGGCCTGCAGACCCACGCAGGTGCGCACGCAAGCTGCTCTCTTACTGAATTCCAGCCAACGTGCCCCAACAGCTCAGCGCCGGCAGAGCTCCCACCAACAGCTTCCCACCCCCTGCACCCACTCCCCTTGCCGCCTCCTTGCAGTGGCCCTGGGCGCAGCGGTGGCACCGCATGATGTGCGAGGTGAGCAGATCAGATGGCTCCGTGCCGCCCAGCTGCCTCCTGGCTGCCTGCTGTCCAGCTGCCGCCCAACACCCACCTGGGCAGCCAAGCACCCACCACCCATGCGCCTACCCAACACACTACAGACCCGCAGCGCCTGGCGGCCAGCAAGCGGCGCGCCTGTGAGGAGTGATGCCGAAGCACACTTGTAGCAGCCGGTAACCAGCAGAAGCAACCAGGCAGGCGGGCAGGCATACAAATGCCTGCTGAGGCTGCGGCGGGCACCTGGGTGCTGCATGTATCAATGCACCCAAGCACCGCCCTGTGCAGCCGGTCACCGCCGCGGCCGCTTGCCGCCGCCCCAGTCGCCGCCGCTGTTATACTGCCGCCCATAGCCGTAGCCATCTCTGTCAAAGGCATCATCATAGCTGCGCCGCCTGTGCGGCTGCTCAATCTCGGCATAGGCAGAGTAGGCGGCGTAGCGCGGCTGCTGGCGGGAGCCGTACCCGCCCGCCTGCTGCCTGCGAGTGCGCGAGGGGCAACAGCACAGCAAGGTTACGAGCGGGTTCACTACCACACAGCAGGGGGGTGGCAACATGTGCAGGCAACGGGTGCAACGCCTGCCTGCCACCCATGACATCCACTTGACTTGCCTGTAGCCTCCTCCGCTCCCATAGCCGCCGCTGCTGTAGCCGCCGCCGCCGCCCCGGTCAAAGCTGCCGCGGTGGCTGGCACCCGCCATCTCGCCACGGATGACCTGCGGCAGCTCACGGCTGCACTCTGCCGCCGTGTGGCCGCCCTGCCCGCAGTTGTGGCAGCTGAGGGCCGCAGGCTCCGCAGGCGCGGCTGCGCAGCTGAGGTGGCCCCGCCTGCCGCACGAGTAGCAGCGCACGTGGCGCAGGTCGCGCTCGCTGTACTCCCGCTTGCACCCGCCCTCCGCCCTGCAGGTCAACGGCAGGAAGGTGCAGTTGGGCAGGCCAGGGCAACTGCACAAGCACCCCTGCAAGGGCCGGCGAGACGCAGCAAATTCTGCAAGCACATGCAGGCAGGAGGCAGGAAGCCTGCCACATCGAGTGTTTCCCAGCCCTGTCACGCTGCGCCCTCCAGTGTGCAGCGCCCACCTCACAAAGTCCTTCTTGCCGGCGCAGGGGCACGTCTCGCTGCCGCAGCGCAGGCACACCGCGGGCCCCGCCTCATCCCAGCTGGCCTGCGCGCGGTAGCCGTATGGGCAGTCTCGCGCCATGTGGCCTGGCCGCTGACATCGCCAGCACAGGCTGTTGGGGCAGTCGCGGCTGTCGTGCCCAAACTGCGTACAAACGGGGAGCGGGAGGCAGGGGCTGGGAGGCAGGCAAGCAATGCACATCAAGCTTGAGCACGCGTGCTGATGGGGGGTCTGAGACTGCAAGAAGGACAAGGAAGGTGGCCCCCTGAGAGCTGCACCCTGCCTGCGACAGCAGCACTGCAGCCGTTCCATCACCCCTTCATGCCTGCCACCCGCCCACCTGGGCGCAGAGGAAGCACGAGCGCTCGCGCGCCTCTGCGGTGCAGTCGCGCGCAAAGTGGCCCTTGCCGCCGCACTTGAAGCAGCGCAGGCCCGCCTCCTCAAAGTCCTCATCAAAGTACCTGCAGGTGGCGGGCAGGTGGGCCCAAGTTTGGAAGGGGCGCTTCATACGCCAGGGGCGCAGTGGCTGGGGCAAGAAGCGCGGCAGCAGGTAGGCAGGTACACGTCCTGCCAACAGCATGCTGCACGGCATGTGGCATGCCAATGCCAATGGCAATGGCACATTTGGGATCGCCAGACAGGATCGGAAGACGCCAACGAGACCAGCATTGAACATCTCAGCGCATTCCAGCCCGCCATGCCTACTGCCCAACCAGCAGCTGCGCACAGCCCGCACGCACCTGGGGGCGCGCAGCAGGCGCTGCACCTCTGCATTGCGCTGCTCAACGCTATCCACTACAATGACACCTGCGGGCGCCGGAACCGCTGCCTCTGTGCGCTCCGCCCCAACACCATCCTCGCTGTCGCTGCCGCCCTCGCTGCCGCTGTCGCTGGCCAGCGCGGCGTCAATGTCAAGGTCGTGGTCGGCAGGTGCAGCCGGCTTGGCAGCCAAAGGAGGGCTGCGGCGCCTGGCGGGCGGCTGCTGCAGCTGGGGGCTCCCGCCAGCGCTGGCGCTGCCCGGCAGCTCACCGCTCTCTGGCGAGGACGACTTGCCGGGCGGAGCCTTGGCCGGCGGGCTGGCATCTGCCGTGGCGGCGGCATTGGCGGCGGCACGCCGGCGCACAGCCGCCTCCATCGGGTGCTCTCTGCTGCCGTCCTCGCTATCGCTGCTGCTACTGCTGCTGCTACCACTGGTTCCGCTGTCGGCATGCATCTTGTCTCCCGGGAGGTGTCTGCGTTGCAGCGGCAGGCGGTGGCGGCGGCGGCGGTGAGGGGGCGAGGGGGCCGGCGGCTTCCAGGACGCGTGGATGCACATGCTGCAACGGTTAGAAGTACAGCGAGGCGCTGCAGGAGCACAGGCAGCGGCGCCCGTCACGGCGGCGGCAGCCAGGGGCCCCGCTCGCCTTCTGTTCAAGTCTGGTCCACTAGCTCCAGAATCAAGGTATCGATGAGGGAATGACGCACTAGTGGGCCTGTGCATGAGCCCCATGATGGCCGAGCCAGGGGAGCAAGCCATCCTTTTTTGCCCCCCTGCGGCGTCTGTAATGCTTCATCCAACGTGCTGATTGCACCACAGCCCGCATGGCCGCCTCTGGGCCCTCGCGCTGCTGACGCTGCTGGCAGCCATCATGAATGACCCGCTCCCGTGCCTTTGCCGACAAACCGATGGACCCAACGGGAGATCAGAGCAGCGCCCGTCGGGGCGATAAGCACTCCCACCTCGTCTGCGCCGAGTACCTGAGCCCTGTGGTGCGGCATGGTCAGTGCTCGCAGCCTGCACACCCTTGAGCATGTTTGCACTCTTGAACTCTTGCACTAGTGAGCTGGCAAAAGCACTGCTGCAGGCGGCACGTGCAACTGAGCGGCAGCCCCGGGATGCGGCAACTGTGCCAGAGCGTTTGAACACGCAGAGCCGCCAACAACAAGCGCCTGGGCTGAGCGGGCGGGTCGCCGGCTGTCTGTGTGCTGTGCGGCCCTGCCGATCGCTTCAGAGGTTGCGTGGTTTCGGGGAAAACAGCTGACACACACACAATGGGGAGCAGAGGCCGCTCTTGCATGCCGCCGCCGCTGCCGCCGCCGCCGCTGCCGCCGCCTGGGCAGCGCGCCATGTGTGGCAGCTAGCTCATGGCAGGGGCTCCCCACGGTTAGGTCTGCAACCTGCCTTGAACTGCAACGCACGCAGGGAGTAGTTTGTTGCCGCGAGTGGTCCCTGGTGCACAGAGGCCAGGTTATCGCCTCGAGACTCACTTCGTTAGGGTACCAGTCTTGGGCCCGCTGCCAAGGTGTTTCAGGTTGCTCGGCGCTTCATCCATCAAAGTTGTAGCCGCCACTGCCGCTGCTGACTGGGCGGCGATGCACAACAAGGTGTGCCCCCTGCGTTCTATTGTCAAAAGGATGTTTATTGTCAAAGGGACGTTTATACCCCTGATCTAGGGATGAGCCACTGTGACGTGTGGCTCTACAGAAAGGCAGCAACCCCACCCGTGTGGCCACCGCCATGGCAGGATGCTGTGCAGGATGCCATTGCCTTGTTGAAGAGCGTAACAGTGTTGTTTGCTGACTTCCGTGTCTTTATATCTACTGCAGCTGTCCTGCACAGGTACCATGCGCTGTCGCTGCAGGCCCGTACCGACACAGCCTGTGCTCAGCTGCAGCCCCTGCTGCCTGCCATCATGGCACACATGATGTGTCGCATGACTCCGCTGCTCTTCACAGTGCTGCCACCAACCACCAGAAGACGGTTGGTGCAACCGAAAGTGCACTACCGCACTAACCGAGCGTACGCTTGCACTGCAGGGCCACCAGTGGACACGGGTGGGCGGTGAGCCCACTTGTCCCGCTGGCCCACGCCTTCGCATAGGTAGAGACTCCCAGGGTTTACTTCCCTCACGCTTGCAGCGTCGTGACAAGGTGCATACAGTGTATGATCTAGCCGTTGTGCTGGACACATGTCACTGCAAATTGACTGGTGCACCCTGCGCAGGCATTGCACCTCGCTGACTTGTGACAATGCAGCACACACCAGTAGACCACAAAAAAGCGTGCTTTAAACAGTCTGCACCAGGCAAATGCATGCGTGGCAGCACCTTCTCTGCCGGTGCCCACCCGGATTGGCATGCGAGGCACAAGTATTTGCCGAGTCCACCGGCACACCTTGCCATAGCCTGTAAACTCCAAAACGCACCGACGCCATCCCAGGCATGTGAGTCTGCAGCAGTATGACACCCTCTAACCGCAACCATGCAGCCGCCGCTCCAGCAGGCGGCAGGGCCGACGGTGCGAGCGGTCCAGCAACCAGTGGGCCAGGCATCCGCCCACAGGCGCTATAGATATGGAGGTAAATCTTCAAGAAATTGGTTGCAGGCAGGCTGATGACCCGCCAGAGAGGCCGTCCACGGTGCAGCAAGGGCAGCAGGAGCTGCTTCTGCGCGCGCAGGGGGCCCTGCTCCCCTCGCCCACACATATGCGCAGGCATGCCGCCCCGCCCCGCCGCCGCCAGCTGGTCTGGCAGCCTGCCGTCCACCCAGCCGGGCCCAGGTACTGCCCAACGGCTCCCTGCATCCCCTGTGGCATGTCCAGAGGCAGCGGGCCTCCGGCTGGGCCAGTGCGGGGCGCCAGATACTGCGCCAGGCAGGGCAGGGGCTGGGGCTGCAGGACCCGAGTGCCCCTTCCGGAGGGTGTGGGGCGGCAGCAGGGGGCGGCGGATGGCCGACCGGCGGGCCTCAGAACGTTGTAATTGCTTGTCTGAGCAAGGAATTGCAGACAGGCGCCGGTTCCGGGGGCTTTGGGGGTGGGGCGCTGCCCACCCGGAGCTGCCCGCTTCCCAGCTTCCCTGGCCGCTGGCCACCGTGACGGCGAAGTGGCGAGCCCGAGGCGACGAGCAGCGTTTAGATCACGAATACATGCGCTCCAGCCCATTCTCCTCACCCCGTGCTCGACTCGCAAGCAGCGGTGATGGCGCGGCGGCCACCTGGGCCTTAAGGCGCGCCCCTGCAGCCCTCCAGCGGGCCTAGACAGCAGCAACCGACGATTTCCAGCACACTGGAAGCGGCACCGCCGCCGCGGGAGGCGCCCTGCGCCCTCCCCACGCGGCCCCGCCCCAGCTCGAGCCCGCACGCCTTCGGGGCGCGCAGCAGCGGCATGGCAGCTCGTAGCGGCGTGGGCAGGGCAGCCCTGGCGCTCCTGGCGCTCCTGGTGCTGGCCTGCGCGCCTCCTTGCGCCCTGGCGGCTTGCACGGCAGGTGCGCCTGCTGGCTGGGCTTGGGAGGCTCTCGGGGTTGCGTGGGAGCCGCCGGGGGAGGCAGCGCCAGCCCCTGCGCGCCGGGCGCCGCCTGCCGCCGCAAGGGTGGCGGCCGGCGCCTGGACGCCTGCGGCAGCCTTCTTTGGACCTGCTTGCATGTTGCTTGTTGCCGGCAGCTTGCGCTGGGTGGAGGTAATGGCAGTTGCAGCGCAGCCTGGGCTGGCTTTTGCGCCAAACAGTGCCGTGGTGGCGGCGGGCTGCTGCCGCCGCGTCTTTTTCGCCACCACCTTTGTGCAAGGCTGCAAGGGGGCGCAATGCCTGGGCACCCATTGCGCAGTTTTGGCTATGTCGAAAACCAAATCCTGCAAATGATTGCTAGCGGCAGGCTGGAAGCCTTTGACCAGCCAGCTGGTCGGTTATGCCGCTGGCTGCTTTTTGTTCAGTAGTTGTTTTGTGTGTAGCGTCCACCCCTTTTGAAGCATTGCAAATGCACACCTGCCAAACATGTGTGCTCCTGCCCCCTCGTGTGCATCCATGCCTGCAGGCAGCCTGACGCTGGACCTGCTGTCCACCGGCAGCGGCTCGTGCGACTCCACACCGCTGGCGCTGTGCCTCAGCAGCTTCAGCATTGGCGTGGATGCCACGACTTGCAGCGTGACCGTCACGCCGTTGCAGGCCAGCGGTGTGTACGTGCCGGGCATCTGGTCCAGCAACAGCGCTGGCACTTACAAGCGGCCGGTAGCCTGCCCCACGTCAGCACGCACGGCAGTGACGCCCAGCGGCAGCCCCAACCCATCGGCGGCTCAGATGCAGGACGCCATCAGGCTGGCGATAGAGCAGCACATTTACGGCGCAAGCCTCAAGCAGGACCTGACCGACGTCCTGGCCTGGTCCAGCGGCATAGCCACGCTGACAGCAGCTGCCGGCAGCTGCACACTCAAATACGCCGTGACGCAGGTGCGGCGGGGTGGTGGGTGGTGCGAGCCTTGCCTGGCAGCCAGCATTGTGCTGCACCAGCCGGGGAAGGTCTGCATGTGCTGCCAGCCAGACCAGGCGGCTGGCGCCTGACGTGTGCTGTTTCTATCATGCTCCATGCGTCTACGTGCAGGTGCTGCCTGCAGATGATAGTTACACGTCGCGGATCGCGGCTGGCGCATACCGTGCGGTGTGCGAGGAGGGTGGCGCTCTAGCAGACGGCACCGACTGCCAGACAGACGTGGGCGACAGCTGCCCCGCCGGCAGGCGGCCCGTTCCACTGACCGCGGGCAAGGCGTGCGTACTGTGCCGAGCAGGTGTGCGCCGCTGTGCAGCACATCTGCACTTTCTGCCTGCTGCCATCCGCTTCAAACAGGATGCCGCAGCAAGGAGTCGACACATTCCCTCTCTGCGCCGTTGAGCGCAGGCACATACTCGCCGTACGGCAGCGGCTGCGTAGCCTGCGCGGCTGGCAAGTATGCGCCGGGCGTGAACTCCACATCATGCTCAACGCAGTGTGCGGCAGGCACTTACGCGTCCACAGGCAAGAAGTGTGCTGGGGGGCCCTTGCCTGTGACCGCATGGCCTGTGCCGCAACAAGATGTATGAGCCACCCCGCTGATGCAGTCCATCTGCTCGCCGCCCTGCAGGCCAGTCGGAGTGCCTGCCATGCGCGATAGGCACTTACCAGAATGCCACTGGGAAGGCGGCGTGCATACCCTGGTGGGTGCAGGGCTAATGAGTTTGGTGGGCAGGAATGTGCTGACGCAGGAGGGCTTGTTTGGCGATGCCAGGCAGGGAGGCTGATCTGCTCTCCTGCCCTGTGCTGCCATCCCTGCAGTCCTGCCACCTCTTATGCACGGCTGCCGGGTGCGGACCAGTGCGTCAAATGCGTTGCTGGCGTGGCGTCCAAGTGTATCGTCGGTGACTGCACCGAGGACGCGCCCACGCCAGGTGGGCGGGCTGGGCCAGCATGGGGGTTGCCAACCGAAAGTTGGGCGGCTGGTGTATCTGCTTGATGCCCCATAAAGTACTGCGCCTGCACCACAGCTGGCTCACGGCACTGTTGATGCCTGGCTGCCTGCTGCCGCAGGCTACCACGTCCTGTCCATCAGTGGGCCGGGCAACCTAGACACCGACGACTGTGCGCTGGGCGCGCTGAGCTACGCCAACCCGCTGCTCTTCCAGCAGTGCGGCATCAAGCCGGCCGGCACCACCTACCTGTCGGTTTACGTAAACCAGTACTGTGCCGGTGAGCACTGTGTGGTGGCAAGCAGCAAGCAAAGCTGCTCGGCATGCGTTCGCGCTGCAAGCGGGCCGCTGTTGGGCGCTTTGCACAATCCAAAGTACCTACTAAACAACCCTGGCCTGCTGGCACGCCCCGGCCCTCTCCTGGCCCGCAGTGCTGATCAGCCCCATCAAGGACACCGCGTGCTCGGAGCCCGGCTCCAGTGCCTACACCTACAGCAACACCAGGATTTGGGGGCACTACGTGAAGCCCAACCTGGTTGCCACGCGCCTCGACACCAGCAGGTGCGGCCGGGGGGCAGTGGGCCAGGGCTGGCTGGGCTTCCAGCACAGCCGCTGACTTGCATGCTGTAAGCAGCTCCACCTGAGTCACCCTCCACCTGCATCACTCTCCACCTCCCTCACCCTCTGCTTGCAGCTCGTACCTGCTGAGCCTTGTGCCCGCCACCGGCAACGACGTCACGCTGTCCTACTGGCCCGCCACCACTGACCTGTCAAACGCAGCAGCAGCAGCAGCATCCACCAAGGCAAGCCGGCAGGCCATGTGCAGCTGCTCTGCTGGCATGCAGATTCATCGGGACATGCATGCATGCTGTAGCATTGGAGGCCAGGGCTTGCGACTGACCCTGGCCTGCTTTCCTTCACCGCTTCCCGCAGCTGTGCACCGGCACAGCCACCGTGCTGGGCGGTGCCATGGTGGGAGTAGCGCCGGCGCAGCCGGCCAACTGCCCGGCAGGCAGTTACAAGGATGCAGGCACTGCCGCCGGCTGCCTCCCCTGGTGAGCTGTGTGGCAGGGGTGCAGCGCGGTGGAAATGCATGACATCACTGCGACATCAGCGTTCAAGGTGGGGGCCTTGCTCTCCGTCCTTGGCAGATGGCTCACTGTCCAATCCTCCCCTCTGCCCCTTGCAGCCCAACGGGCAAAGTCTGCACAGACGGCACACAGGCAACGACGTGCGATGCAGGTGAGGCAGCAGCGCACGCGGCACTTTTTGGACAGGAACGCACGGCGCTGCCCTGCACGCCTTGCCCTGCACTGACCACTCTGCTTGCTGCTCACCGCCCTCCCACAACTGCCTCCCGCGCCTTGCAGACTACTACCAGCCGTACCTGGGGCAGACGTCCAGCGGCGACTGCAAGGTGTGCAGCCTCACGGCGGACCCGCGCTACACCTCCCTCGCGGGCGACGACTACTGCCTTGTGCCCTGGGTGGACACCACCTGCGCCAACGGTGAGAGCCGCCCTGGGGCCCCGGTTTTATGTGGGTGGCAGGAATGGCTGGCGCCGCGCCAACATCAGCCCCCTTGCAGACTTGTCATTGCATCCGCCCCTGTTGTGTGCCGCCTCTGCTGCAGGCCAGGAGTACAACCCGGAGAGCGAGTCATGCGTCATGTGCCCCGCGGGCACACAGCGCCTAGTGGGGCGTGAAGATGCCTGCATGCCCTGGTAAGCCCCAGCCACCACGGATGCACTGAGACACTTCAGCGCCCATTGCCCCTGCAGGCGCTTGCTCTCACCATTGCAGATGCTGGCTCTTACCGCTGTGGCTCTTACCGCTGCTCACTTCCTCCCCTGTCCCCTTGCGCAGCTCCCCGGGCTACTACTCGCCGGCGGGTGCCACCAACTGCACCATCTGCCCCGTCAACCAGTTCTCCCCGGTTTGGGGTCTAGGTGAGCTGGCACAGCCCTGGTGTTGTGTAACACTGCCTGGTGGCTGGCTCAATGAAGTTGCCCTGCTGGCTCTGCCGCCAGAATCATCTGCAGACAGCCGAGTGCTAACTGCTCTCGTCCCACATCCTGTCTCCCGCTTGCAGGCCAGCGGTCTTCGGGCGACCAAAAGTGCATCTACTGCCCCACTGGCAGCGTGGCTGTGAACGACACTGGTTCTGTGGGCCAGGAGGGTTCCACCAGCTGCGAACCATGGTGCGTGGGCGTTTGGGCAGCAACCAAGCATGTGCTGGCGCAGCGGGGGCCTTGCAAAGTAGCGCAGGCTGGCCAAGCGTTGGCTCACAGCAGCGCTTCCTGTCCCTGGCGCCCCTCCTTGCAGCGAACCGGGCAAGTACGCCACCAAAGTCGGGCAGAGCGCTTACCACACCTGCGAGCTGTGCGCGGACGGCTCCTATCGCTCCGGCGATGCCTCCTCTACCAACAACGTGTGCCGGCCGATTCCCTCTGGTGAGCCGCTGCCGCCTGCCATGGCACACGGCTGCTGCCGCTGCTGCTGCTGCTCCCGCCGCTGCTGCTGCTCAACCTACCACCGCTCCATGCCCGTCTTGGCTGCCAGTGTGGCCGAACTGCGCCCTCCCTGCCCTGCTCCTGCAGGCTACAAGGAGAAGAACCGCACCACCACAACGTACGACCGCGCAGAGATTGTGCCCTGTGGCAAGGGCGAGGTGGCTTACTGGACCGGCTCCACCCGCACGCCAGTTGGCAAGCCCGAGGAGTGCCAGGGGTGCACAGCCAACACCTACGCGCCTCGCACAGGTGCGCGCTCCCCCTGCGCTTTATCGATTGTGCTTCAGGGGGCATCCTAAATGTGTTGTCTGCTGCCCAGAGCGAGTGAGGGACCAAATGTGGGGCTGCCTGCTTGCCGTGCCGGACGGCTGTGCCCTCAAGCTTCCCTCGCCGCTGGACCTCCTGCACGCAGGCATGGCGGCCTGCTTGCCCTGCAAATCGGGCACCTACCCCACCAAGAGCGTGGGCACGCTGCCCGGCAATGACCAGTGCACCGCATGCAGCGGCAACGGGTACCGCCCGGCTTCCAGTACCAGGTGGGCTGCTCTCACTGCTGAGGGCTGCACGAGCCGCTGGTTAAAACCATGTGCCGTAGCTGCCGTCACTGTGTGCTGAACATCGCTGACACAATGCCCTCTTCCTTTCTGCTGCAGCGCGACGTGCCTGGTGTGCACCGCGGGGCGCGAGGTGCAGCCCAGCGGCTACGCTCTCTGCGAGGCGTGGTGAGTGGCATGCGTTGCAACTGGAGGCGTCAGCAGCTGTGCAAGACTGCGCTTGGAGGCACACGTGCATGCGGCAGCTGCTTGAAGCTGAACAGCCACTGAAAGACTGACACCACTCCTGGCCCTTGCCCTTGCCCTTGCAGCGACCCTGGGTACTACATGCCCGATATCACGGGGGGCACCGACACAACCAAGCAAGCGAACGGCAGCACCTGCCTGCCCTGCAGGGTGCGTCTCACCGACGGCCATGCCTCTGCAAGCTGTGCAGCTTGGTCCAGTGGCTGCATGCAAGGGTGCAAGTGTGTGACATTCCACCGCTGGCTGAACATGACCGCACCCTTGGCTGTGTGTCGCAGGTCAACATGTACCAGCCACGGGCGGGGCAGACGGCGTGCGTGCAGTGCCCCGCGGGCACCAGCACCCAGGACGAAGGCAATGCCGAGTGCACGGCCTGCCCCCTGGGCTACTACTCGCCCAGTGCAGGTGCGCTCCGCTGCCGGCTCCCCTGCTTGCTCCCTTCAGCATGCAGCAGCTGTGTGCATGTGTGCACATGTGCTGGCGCTGCCGGTCTCAGGCCACCCCTTAACACCCTCCCTGCCTGCCACCTGCCTTGGCTGCAGCCTCGGTGTGCCAGGAGGCTCCGCGGGGAACCTTTGTCAACCGCACCGGCGCCACCTTTGCCGTGCCTTGGTGAGCGGGGCTGGCGAGCCTGGCTGGTGCTGGGTGGCCCCGCTGGAGCTGGCTCGTCCTGCCTCAGGCTTCTGCCTTCCCACCACCTCCCACTCACTGTCTGCACTCTCCCTGCCTCCTACCCTGCAGCCCCAAGGGGACTTACTCGAGTGTGACAGCTGCAGACGAGTGTGAACCGTGCGCCCCTGGCCAATACAGCAACACGCTGGGGTCAACGCAGTGCAAGGTGAGGGTGGCTGCTGGTAGCTGGGGCTGCATTGGTTGCACTTGCACACCGCAGGCCTTTGCTGGGCCCTGCATGCTGGCATGCTGTGCACCCATGCTCACCCAGCTGCCCCCATCTTGTGCCCTGCAGTCCTGCCCTGCGGGCACCGCCTCAGCCGGCATGGCGGCCACCTGCACGTCCTGCCAGCCTGGCTACTCGTCCTCTGGGGGCTCGGGCGCCTGCAGTCCTTGGTGAGCTTGCTGGGAAGTAGGGCCGAGTAGTTTGTGCGGTGGTGATGTCAAGCAGACATGGTTGTCCTGAGCCCGATGCCTGCAAGGTCATATGGTGCTGAGTAGCCCTCCCCTGCCGCCGCCCTGGAATGCAGCAAGCCCGGCTTCTACTCGTCGGTGTACCGCGCCTCAACTTGCACACGCTGCCCCAAGGGCTACCAGTGCCCCACCCCTGCCATTCGGTGAGCCGCGCGCAGCCTGCATGCATCTGCCCCCTGCGCTTCCAGCTGCTTGATAGCAGTGGTGGCGCCGGCCTATTCTTGCCTCCGCTCACGCGAGCAACCCGCGTCAACCCCACCTGGTGTGCAGCACCCCCCAGCCGTGCCCACGAGGCTACTTCTCCAACACAGACGGCAACCGGCTGTGCCAGCCCTGGTGAGTCTGCACGGGAGCCTGGTCACGGGCCAGCGCTGCCCAGCCCGTGTAGCCTGTTGGCATGCTGAGGCAGCCTGTGGCTGCACACCTGCCAAGCTGAGCTGACCTGCTTTGCTTGGCTCTTCTCCCCACGCAGCCCGTCCAACACTTACCAGAGTGCAACCGGCCAGAAGCAGTGCATCTTGTGGTGAGCACACGCCGAGCGCATGCGCCCAATCCTGCGGCCGCCCTGTTGCGCGCATGCCTGCTTGCTGCTGCCAGCGCCCGCATGCTGGGGGTGTGGCTTGCTCCGGTGCCCCGAAAGCTGACAGAATGCCCCCTTGCTCATTTGCCATGCAGCCCTAGCGGCTACTCGACGCGAGGCCTCACGGGCCAGTCCAAGTGCCAGCCGCTGCGCACAACCACAGTCACCCGGCGACTACTGCGATAGCCGCTGACCCTGTGTTTGCTGTAGCCCTCTCTCCCTCAGCGCGTGATATTTTTTATCAGTTTCATTTCCCTCCTAACTGATGCATCACCGCAGTCTTTTCAATCCTGCGTACACAACACTGTGCTCCAGGCTCTTAATAGCTTTTTTGCCCATTAGTTCAGCCGGCTCGCACACAGCACTCTCACACATTCATAGATAGACGCACATGAAGACCCACACCGTCACGCATCATAAATGCACTTCGTCCGACTTCTACCCCCTTTGCAACGTTTTGCCCCGAATAATCACACTCGCCTAGTGCTCGAGTGCCGCCGAAGTCGTGTTGCAAGGCATGCGCCACTCTGGCCCGCCACCGCCCCTACCTCGCCCCTGTCAGTAGTCCTGTGCTACTGCTTTCCCGCCATGCCTGTGAGCACATGCCTCCCTTCTGCTGTAATTTGAGTGCAGCAGCAGTGCACGGTTCTGTCAAGCAACAGCAACGTGTCCTGCCCTCCCAGCCGGCATGAGACATCTTGTGCCTTGGGGCTACGCACCCGCCGGCGGTGCGAGGGGTCCAGCAACCAGTAGGCCAGTCGCGCCGACAGGCACGATAGTTATGGAGGTACATCTTCAAAAAATTGGTTGCAGGCAGGCTGATGACCCGCCAGAGAGGCCGTCCACGGTGCACCAAGGGCAGCAGGAGCTGCTTCTGCGCGCGCAGGGGGCCCTGCCTCCCCTCGCCCACACATATGCGCAGGCATGCCGCCCGCCCCGCCGCCCCCAGCTGGTCTGGCAGCCTGCCGTCCACCCAGCCGGCCCCAGGGCCTGCCCACCGGCTCCCTGCATCCCCTGTAGCATGTACAGAGGCAGGGGGGCTCCGGCTGGGCCAGTGCGGGGCGCCAGATACTGCGCCAGGCAGGGCAGGGGCTGGGGCCAACAGGACACGAGTGCCCCCTCCGGAGGGTGTGGGGCGGCAGCAGGGGTCGGCGGATGGCCGACCGGCGGGACTCATAACGTTGTAATCTATGCGGTGAGCAAAGAATTACAGGCAGGCGGCGGTTCCGGGGGCCTTGGGGGCGGGGCGCTGCCCACCCGGAGCTGCCCGCATCCCAGCTTCCCTGGCCGCTGGCCACCGTGACGGCGAAGTGGCAAGCCCGAGGCGACGAGCAGCGTTTAGATCACGAATACATGCACTCCACACCATTCTCCTCACCCCGTGCTCGACTCGCAAGCAGCGGTGATGGCGCGGCGGCCACCTGGGCCTTAAGGCGCGCCCCTGCAGCCCTCCAGCGGGCCTAGACAGCAGCAACCGACGATTTCCAGCACACTGGAAGCGGCACCGCCGCCGCGGGAGGCGCCCTGCGCCCTCCCCACGCGGCCCCGCCCCAGCTCGAGCCCGCACGCCTTCGGGGCGCGCAGCAGCGGCATGGCAGCTCGTAGCGGCGTGGGCAGGGCAGCCCTGGCGCTCCTGGCGCTCCTGGTGCTGGCCTGCGCGCCTCCTTGCGCCCTGGCGGCTTGCACGGCAGGTGCGCCTGCTGGCTGGGCTCGGGAGGCGTTCAGTGTTGCGTGGGAGCCGCCGGGGGAGGCGCCCCCCCAGCTGCTGCGCCGCCGGCCGGCGCCTGGACGCCTGCGGCAGCCTTCTTTGGACCTGCTTACCTGTTGCCTGCTGCTGGCAGCTTGCAATCTGTGTAGACTTCGGCAGTTGCAGCACAGCCTGGGCTGGCTTTGGCGCCAAACAGTGCCGTGGTGGCGGCGGGCTGCTGCCATGCTGCCCTTTGGGCCATCACCCTCGTTTGAGGCTGCAAGGCCTGCCGTTGGTGCACTGCAGGGCACCTGCTTTGCTGTTTGTGTGTTCCTGAAGCAGTAGCCTGCACAAGATTGCTACGGCAGTCCAGAAGCGTTGCTGCCCAGGATATGCCGCTGGCTGCTTTGCAAGTAGTTGTCTAGTGCGGCGTCCAGCTCTGCCAAATGCCACCTGCCATTCCGCGCCTGCAGGCAGCCTGACGCTGGACCTGCTGTCCACCGGCGGCGGCTCGTGCAGCTCCAACCCCTTGGCGATATGCCTGAACAGCTTCACCATCAACATTGCTGCGTCGTGCAGCGTCAGCATCACGCCGCTGCTGGCCAGCAACGACTACGTGGCAGGCATCTGGTCCAGCAACAGTGCCGGCACTTACAGCCGGCCGGTGGCCTGCCCCACGTGGACGAGCGACGCAGTTGTGCCTGCCAGCGGCTCGAGCGCGAGCCAAGCGCAGATGAAGGCAGCCATCGAGCTGGCGATAGAGCAGCATGTTTACGGCAGCGACTACCCGCTCACGCTGAGCAGCGTGACGTGGATACAGGACGGCCAGGTCTCACTGGCCACCACCATCCCTGGGTCATGCACGCTCAAATATGCCATCACTCAGGTGCGAGTGGCGGGCTAGACATTGGGCCATGCATGCAGTGCGGGTGTTGGATATTCTGATGGTGCGCACTAGCGGGTGTTGCCAGTTGTATTTGTTGTATCACATGCGCTCTGAGCACTGTCTGTGCTACAGGCATCGACGTCAGACTACACGTCGCAGATCGACCCTGCTGCCAAGCGCGTTTCCTGCGGCTTGCTGGGCCTGGTGGCAGTCAACGGCGAGTGCTCGACCTTGGGGCTGAGCTGCGGCTCGGGCACGCGGGGCGTCAGTATAGGCACCCTCACCTACGCGTGCGCGCTGTGTCCAGCAGGTATGCTGCAGCTGGGCTGGTGCTGGCCGGTGGCACGTGCCTGTACCCGTCTGTGTGGCCTGGCTTATCGCACACCTCCACCAAATCTGGCCGCATGTGTTGCTGCAGGCTCATACTCGACCGGCTCAGTGACCAGTTGCACCGCATGCGGCACGGGCAAGGCAGCAGGCTCCGTCGGCGGGACGTCGTCCAGCGCATGCGTGGACTGTGCCGCAGGCACCTACGCCAGCTCAACAGGTGCACCAGTGCGGCTGGCGCTGCTGCTCTGCTTGCGTACACGCCATCTGCAGCGCAGAAGCGCGCCCAAGCATTCCTCATCCTGAGCCGTCTGCTCCTGCCTGCCCCGCCCGGCTGCAGGTCAGTCGACCTGCCTGCCCTGCAACCCAGGCACATACCAGGCGTCCACCGGGCAGGCATCCTGTGTCAGCTGGTGAGGACAGTGGGGGCTGCATGTGGCCAACGCTTGTCCGCATGCCTCCTCCACGGCAAGCTACCTACTTTTTTGCAACCTACTCTTTTGCTGCGCCGCTGTAACATGTGGGCCGTGCCCGCCCTTCCTGCAGCCCCGCCTCCTCTTATGCGTGGCTGCCGGGCGCGGACCAGTGCGTCAAATGTATTGCTGGCGTGGCGTCCAAGTGCATTGTTGGCGACTGCAGCAGCGACGCGTCCACGCCAGGTGAACTAGGCATGCCGATGGTTTCGGCTGGTGGGGCCTTGGACTGCACCCTGCCATTGTGTGCCTCCTGGGAGCCTGTTCCCGCCAGATCACCGTGCATCCCACCGTGGCTTCCGCTGCAGGCTACCATGTGCTGTCGATGACCAGTGCCAACACCCTACCAAACGCCACGTGCGCGCTCAGCAGCACCTTCAGCTACGGCAGGGCGCCGCTGTTCGCTCAGTGCACACTCACGACCTCGGGCACCACCCTGCTGTCTGTATATGTGGACAAGACTTGCGCAGGTGCGGTGCTGCAGGCATGCGCCGACTGTTGAATGTTTTCTTAGCCTGTTGGCCTGCCTCTCATCCTGCACATTTCCAGGCCCTCACACTGGCTTGCCTACGGCACTCTACTTGCTTGAAGCCCTCGCCTACTGCACACCCTGCCTCGCCTGCTGCAGTTGAGATTTCGCCGCTCAAGGACGAAGCCTGCGCCGAGCCGGGCCAGTCGTACTGGAGCAGCATTCGGATACTGGGGAGATATGTCACCCCCGCCAAAATTGCAACTATGCTCAACACCGCGACCACCAACCTGACCAGGTGCGCCTGCGCTGGGGAGCGGTGTGAGCAAGATGCATGCCATGCCGGCCTCTGTGGCCAACCCGACCGGCACTCAGAATGACGCTGACATTAGATTGCACGTTCCACACCCGCTGCAGCTCTTACCTGCTGACCCTGGTGCCTGACTCCGGCACCGACCTTATCATGTCTTACTGGCCGGCCACCACCGATGAGAGCAAGGCCAACGACTTTGCGGGCGTGAGCAAGGCGAGTGTCCCTTGCCGCTGCCCAGCATGCACATGCATGCCTGTTGGGCCGCAGTGTGGCATATGTGATGCAGCGCCCCATGAGTCAAGGGAGGGGCCCAACACCTCACCAGCCCACCCCCTGGCCCTCGCCTGCAGGTCTGCACCGGCACCGTGTCCGTCATTGGCGGCAAGGTGGTGGGCGTCGACTCTGGCACCGCAAACTGCCCAGCGGGTTCTTACGACGACAGTGCAGCGGTGGACGGCTGCCGCCCCTGGTGCGCTGGGAGCGCCTGCTGGTGCAGTGTGTGCTTGTTGGATCCTGCAGAAAACCACCGGCCAGGGGCAGGGGAGCTGTTGGGCAGGGTCGTCAGTTGCTGGAAATGCAACCTCCATGCCAACTCCCAATGTGTGCAGCCCGGTCGGCAACACGTGCGCGCAAGGGTCGACCACGCCCACTGCTTGCGGCGCAGGTGCGTGGGCAGCAGGCTGGGAGGGCGCAGGGGTGTGCAATGTGCGGCTCCTGGTGGCCATAGCTTGTTCAGGCTGCATAATCAACAGCGCCTCTGCCTGCCGCCTGCCTGCAGACTACTACCAGCCGTACCTGGGCGGCGCCAGCTGCAAGGTGTGCAACCCGTCGGCAGACCCGCGCTACACTTCCAATGCTGGCGACGACTATTGCCTGGTGGAATGGGTGAACACCACCTGCGGCAACGGTGAGAACAAAGTGGGGTGTCTGTGCAAGCGTCAGCTGCGGCACCCACCCAAAGCCTCCCGTGCTTTTCGCTCCCAGCAGCAGGGTCTGCTCCCTCTGACCAAACATGGCCAGTTCCACTTCAAAGCCCTGACAACTTGCTTGCACCCCTCCTTAACCACCCCCTGTGCTGCCTGCAGGCCAGGAGTACGACCCCGTCTCCAAGACCTGCCAGCCCTGCGACGCCGGCTTTGCGCGCAACGTGACGCGGGAGAGCGCCTGCGTGCCCTGGTGAGCTGCTCTGCCTGGCTGTGCTGCGCTGCACGCCAGCTGGCGGCTGTTTAGCAGCTCCAGTCTGCACTTGCAGACTTGTTTGCTGCACAAGCGGGTGGAAACTCACCAGCCTTCCCTGTTTCCTTGCGCAGCTCCCCGGGCTACTACTCGCCGGCAGGTGCCACCGACTGCAGCATCTGCCCCGTCAACCAGTTCTCCCCGGTCTATGGGCTGGCCAACCGCACCGCGGGCGACCAAAAGTGCATCTACTGCGCCACCGGATACGTGGCGGTGACGGACGCTGATGAGGTTGGCAAGGAGGGTTCCACCAGCTGCATGCCCTGGTGAGTGAGAGCGCAGCCAGGGCAGGGCTGCAAAGTGCTTCTGGCCCGGCAGCGTTGCAGCAGCGGGCGGCAGGCAGGGCAGGCGCCTCGCATGTGGCAATGCATGGCAGGCAGCTGCAGCTGCTGCAACATGGCTGCTCACCTTCAGCCTCTTTCTTATGCTCCTGCAGTGACCCGGGCAAGTACGCCACCAAGGTTGGGCAGAATGCGTACGACACCTGTGAGCTGTGCGCAGACGGCTACTACCGCTCCGGCGCCTCCAGCCCCGCCAACAACGTGTGCAGGAAGATCCCAGACGGTGCGCCCTGTGGCCGTCCAACGGCTGGGCAGCAGGCTGCTCTTCTGCATGTGCCCGGCTGCTGGTGCTTGTAGAGGGTTCGACAGTCTGGTTGCTGGCTGCTGCCACAGTGCCACAACTCCCCGCCCTGCTCCACTCTCCTGCAGGGTACAAGGAGAAGAACCGCACCGCCACAGCGTACGACCGCGCAGAGATTGTGCCCTGCAGCAAGGGCGAGGTGTCCTTCTGGACAGGGGCGGTGCGCACACCCGCCAGCAAGCCCGAGGAGTGCCAGGCATGCATAGGCGACAACACTTACGCACAGCGCATAGGTGCGTGCGTGCGTTGGGGAGCACAGCGGGGGCAAGTGCTGGTTGGCAGTATGCGTCTGCCCCGGCAACGCACTAGGCATACTGTACTTGCAAATGCACTCCGCCTTTCACACACCACAAAGCTCAGCGCCTCGCGGCCCGCCCCTTCCTGCCTGCAGGCATGAAAGCGTGTGTGCCGTGCCCCGGCGGCACCTACCCCACTAAGAGTGTGGGCACGCTGCCCGGCAACGACATCTGCACCAAGTGCACCGGCAGCACGTATCGCTCAGTCAGCAGCACCAGGTGTGCAGAGGGTTGGGCCAGTTCTGGCTGCTGGCTGCACGCACGCCTAGTTTACTGTGCCTGCCGAGCCGTCTGCTGTACACCCATGCCTGCACGTGTCCCTCTCACGCCCCTGCTGCAGCCCCACCTGCGATTCGTGCCTGGCTGGGCGCGAGACGAACCCCAGCTCCAACACCATGTGCATCCCCTGGTGAGCCGGGGTGGGGGCTGGCTGGCTGGGGATTGGCCGCTGCACCCCGCCACCTGCTGAAGCAGCAGGAAGATGCACCTGCAGGGCCTGGCCCTGCCTCCACGCAAGGGCCACCTGCACTGAGGTTTGCACTCCCCCCCTGCCCGGAATATCTTTGCAGCGACGCCGGCTACTACATGCCCGACGATCTGGGCGGCTCCAACCTGTCCCGGCCCGCCAGCGGCACCATCTGCCTGCCCTGCCCGGTGCGCCTTGGGAGCTGGGTCGCCTGCCTTGGCACACTACTGCTACTGTATGCGGCGCAGGTCTTTGAGGGCGGCGGTGCGCGTGTGCCATGTTGCGACCGCGTCATTTGCTCACATCTGCTGCCCTGCACGCCCTGCAGGTCAACACGTACCAGCCCAACACGGGCAAGGCAAACTGCATTCAGTGCCCGCCCGGCTTCAGCACCCAGGACACCGGCAACGCAGCATGCACAGCTTGCCCCCTGGGCTCCTATTCTCCCACCGCAGCAGCCAACTGCACTGGCGCGCCCGCGGGCACCTTTGTGAACGTCACTGGGGCCAAGGCTGCGACGGCCTGGTGAGCAACTGGGCAGCAACGAATGGTGTGCTGGTGCACATGCTGCTGCACTCTTCTGTTCATGCAGCTCTGATGTGCCTACCTTTGACTGTGCCGCGCCCCCTTGGATGCCGCAGCCCCAAGGGGACTTATAGCAATGAAGTGGGAGCGTCTGAGTGCGAGCCGTGCGCAGCCGGCCAGTACAGCAACGCAGATGGGGGCCGGACCTGCAAGGTGAGCCAGCCATGGGCCGCATCAGCTACAGGGTTGTGTCCCTGCCCTGCCACACAGTAGCCACCCCGCCGCTCCTCTCTTACCTCATCTCCACGATGCTGGCTGCTCCGCCCTGCCCGCAGACCTGCCCCGCCGGCACCTACTCCAGCGGCGGCGCCACCACCTGCAAGCAGTGCAACCCCGGCTTTTACTCGATAGCAGGCAGCGGCGTCTGCAGCCCCTGGTGAGCCGTGGGCCACGCCTTAATGGTTGTGTGCTGCTGTTTGTGCCACCGCCGGGGGCAGGTGCAGGGTTTTCGTCTTGCAGCTTCAAGCCTTGGGGCATGGTGCTGTGCTGGCCCTTCTACGCTCACACCCCCCCTTGCAACCCCTGCTCCGCTGCAGCAAGGCGGGCACCTATGCGTCCGGGTACCGAACCGCCAACTGCGCAGCCTGCCCCAGGGGCTTCCAGTGCCCCACCATTGCCACAAAGTGAGCAGGGCTATGCTATCAAAGGCCGTGGCTGAGGGTTGGGCACGAGTACATGCCATGGCACTGCCTGGTGGCATGCCTGTATGCATCCCTTCTCACCCGCCTGCCATTCCTCATGATGTTGCTGCAGGACGCCTCAGCCTTGCCCGCGCGGCTACTACAGCAACAAAGATGGCCTGCGGCTCTGCCTGCCCTGGTGAGTGGCTTGTGCAGGTGCAAAGTGCTGGGCAGGCGCACTGCAGCGCGGCACTCCTGGGTGAATGCTGCCGCACAGCGCTTTGACGATGGATGTACCCTGCCCCGCCTCCTGTCTGCAGCGCCGTCAACACATACTGCAACACGACTAGGTCAACGTCGTGCATAGTATGGTGCGTGCCGCCGCTCCGTTTGCTTCGGTGTGCTGGGGCAGGGGTTGGCGGCTGGGGCAGCAGCGGGCGCAGCGCGTTCCAAATCAGCCAAAGCCCTGTGCCTCACAGCTCTCCTCCCTGATCATCCCTTCCCTGCAGCCCCCAGGGCTTCAGCACCCGCGGGCTGACGGGGCAGTCGGCTTGCCAGCCTCTGGCGCGGGCCTCCCGACGGCTGCAGCTGTAGCCCACAGCACTTGACTTCCCGGTTTTTCAGTGTGACACCAATAATGCGGGCAGCCTTCCTCTCGCTGCCGCTGCCGCTACTTCTGTATCAACTTAGGACCAAATGCATCCATTGCTCAACTTCGCCCAGGCACCCAGCCTGCACACTAGCCTCGCACCCGTCACAGCAGGTCCTGTTCTGCCGCTGCTTGTTGTTGAGCCCCTTGCTTGCCAGCCCAATGACTTTTGCAAATTTGATACGGTCACACCCCTCCTGCATAAAACTGCACGCATTCTTTCCAGCTCTTGCGCTTGAGCGCCCGACAAGCAATGGCAACACATGTAAGCCAAATGTAACACGATGGCTCCCGATATTCCAAGGCACACATGCTCAGAGGCTCCATCGGTGCTTTGTGGGCAAACCTGACGTGAAGCATTGGCTGATGCATTGGCTGTTGCTGCAGCGAGCGCGATTCAGGCGCGAGGCTGGAGCATGGCAGCGGGCGCTCAGCCATGGGGTCAATTGTCCCTTTGCATCTGCAGCTGGGCAAGCTATGTGCCGCCACCCAGCCGTGCGGCGTGACATGGTTGCAGCATTGGCAGCATCACAACCTGCAGGCTGATGCGACCTGCAACATGCACAATGCAGCCTGCGGGCCCGCCCGCTGATGAAGCCGGTACGCTGCCGCCGGCGGCACTCAGAATTGGGCGTCCCTATGCCTGTTGCCTCCGTGCATCAATCATGCTGGGATTCTAACGGCTTTGGAGGCTGAAAGCGCTGCAGCAGGCTCCCGGCCAGCCGGGCTGCCAGGCCCCAGTCGGAGGCCCGCTCGACAATTGGCTCTGAAAACGCGCTTTTCAGCCCTTGCATTGAGTTGGCAGGCTCAAAGAGAGCAACCGGGGCCATGTGGCCGCTCGGCGGGGAAGGGGCAGGAATGTGTGGCGCAGGCACACGGGCGCACACAGGAATCCCGCCAGTCGGGGACGTGCCTGCTGACAAGTTTAACTGCTGCATGTCCCTGAAAACAGCACGCACGCTCACATGTGCAGAGGGCGGTGGTAGCAAAGGGCAACAACCCAGGCGGAAGCTAAGGGCAAAATGTGGGAAACCGCCGGCGGCAGCGCCAGCGGCCGCCATTGTTGGCAGCAGCGCAATTCCTGTTGCAGCAGGCAGGAAGGCAAGAGCTGGGTAAGTCAAGTCAAGTCAAGGGTTCAGCACCAACACTGAAGAACGGAGCTGCAGCATTTTGCTGCATGGAGCAGGTGGCAGCATGTGTGGTGGTGGGCATTTTCATTCTTTCTTAGTGCTCACGTGCCGTTGTCAGTGTTGCGTGCTGTCCCAATGCACGCATTGGGGCACCCACCGGCGCGGCATGCATTTGGAAACCTGTGCCTCCTTGATCTGGTTGATGCCAAGTGCGTTGAGCTGCACCAGGTTGGCATGCAAAACACAGCATCATGATTGGGAGAAGCATGCCGCCCATCGCATCGCCCTCGCTCCCTCTTGGGCGCCCACTAATGCAGAGCACTGCTGCCTGCTCCAGCTTACGGGTGCGTAAGTTGCCACAGCAATGCACCACAACAGAGACTTAACTCAACGTCATAACATAACATTACTCAGCCACCTAAGAAGCTCAGTTGGTATAGGCGCTGCAAGCCTGCAGCCACCTCGGTGGCTTGGCGGCAGGCCCACGGCCGGTGAGTTGCCTTTCTAGCTGCCTTTCTTTTCAATCAAGGAGCCATTAACTGCAATGTACTACTTTCTGAGTTCCAGTTCAAGGCATGTTGTAAGGAGTTGTTGTGAGCAGCCCCTGCCACGAGCCGGCTGCCGCACATGCCGCGCTGCCAAGGCGGCAGCGGCGGCGGCAGCAGCGGCAGGCAAAGAGCGGCCTCTGCTCCCCATTGTGTGTGTGTCAGCTGTTTTCCCCGAAACCACGCAACCTCTGAAGCGATCGGCAGGGCCGCACAGCACACAGACAGCCGGCGACCCGCCCGCTCAGCCCAGGCGCTTGTTGTTGGCGGCTCTGCGTGTTCAAACGCTCTGGCACAGTTGCCGCATACCAGCAGAGGTGACCCCTGTAGGAGTGGATGGGCACACATCTTGGTAGGGCATCAGCAGCAAGTGGGCTACCTGCAACAGCCCAGGCCGAAAAAACCAGATGGCTCAACTGGTGGAAAGGAGCCGCCGACGAGCAGCAGCTCGCATTCTGCTTTATGTTGACCCTAACCAGCAGAAACTCAAGCAGATGCATACCAATGCGCAGCGGCCTCACCTGGCACAACCTTCTCCAGCTTCGCATGCACTGCAGCCAGGGGGTCCTCCCCGCCCACGCGCTCCAGCCTGGCCACTGCCTCTGCCAGCGTGTAAGCGGGCGGGGCGGCGGGCGGAGCAGAGGTGACCCCCGTAGGAGTGGATGGGCACACATCTTGGTAGGGCATCAGCAGCAAGTGGGCTACATGCAGCAGCCCAGGCCGAAAAAACCAGGTAGCTCAGCAGGTGGAAAGGAGCCGCCAATAAGTGACCGCCAGAAAAACACATGCAACAAAGCGCACGAGGGCAGCGGGGGCCACCAGTGCAGCTCTGCATGCACCAATACGAACGACAGCTGGTCTCCCACAGCCTCACCCGGCACCACTTTTTCCAGGCATGCTAAGACTTGCTCAATTGGACTCTTCACACCGCCCTCTCCTGCCATGGAGGGGATGAGCAAGAATGAAGATGCTGGAGGTCATGCAGGCCTCCCATGCTACCGAAAACAACTGCACATGCAGGATTCCCAAGCAATGGAAAGCGCACACATCGCCCCACACCTGAGCCATCAGAGGCCAGCGGCACCGCTTCAGCATCCACTTCGTCGTACCAGCCGCCATCTGCAAGCAAGGGTGGTGGTGCAGGCTGCTTGCTGGATCGTTTTTTGGGAGCTCCCCGCTTCAAACAGGCGCAGCTGAGACCCTGCAGCCACAGCCAACTTACCGCCAGTGTCCCAGTCATCAAAATCTGGCATGGCCTCATCATCCACCTGCGGAGCATCAGCCGCCTGCTACACAAAATAAAATCTGAAGCAGTATGATTGAGCGGCCAGATCAATACCAGCTAATTGCGAGCGGAGCGCCCCACACAGCTGTAGCTGCCCAACCCCTCACCTGCTGCTCCTCGGCTCCCCGCTTGCGCTTGCCCCACTGAACCCAGGGTGCTTTTGGCACAGGGGCGCCGAAGCCAAAGAGGGTGAAGCTGTCTGGGTCAGGCGGCACAAGCCCAGCGCCAGGCACGCGTCGCGCAACTGCAGCACGCACTGCGGTTGTCACGGAACAGGAAACAAACCTGGTAGGGCAGATGTATTTCAAGCACAGCGCACACACCGGAAGCAATGCCACCGCTTACTGCGGCAGAGGGCGTCGAATGAGCGCTGCGTCCAAGGCCGCCCACCCAGCCGTTGACCGTCCACTTGCCGCTGGAAAAGCGCAGTGCCCTGCAGCTGCATCAATAGTGGGCAGCAGGGAGGCAAGATGGTTGGCAGCGGCTGCGCACGTGCATGTGAAAAGGAGCAGTTCAGCTCCCCTGCCCACACGCACCAGCGGCCAGTACTTCCAGGGGTCGTTGCCGGCCAGCACAAGCTGCCTGAGGCGCTGCTGGTCGCCGGGGTCAGTGGGGTCAAGCAGCAGCGATGGCAGCTGCTGGGGTCCGGGCGAGCGGGAGCTAATGATCTGCCACCAGTCAGGGCCGGTCCTGGGATCGAGGGCTCCAGCGGGAGTGATGCCGTGGGGATGAAACATTGCGTGTTTGCCCTCTACAGAAGTGTAAAGAACGCGGCTTGATCCAGCACAGCTAGCAGCCGCCATGCCACCCACGAACAGTGCAACCCCCTCCTCCAGGCCCACCTGTGAGGTCTGGAGCAATGTCAGTGGGCAGGCCCAGCAGACAGCTGCCGCCACCATCCGGGCCATCATCATCTGGCTCCCGGCCCAGCCACCACAGAGTCGTGTTGATGTCGGCGGTGCGCCCCTTGTAACTTTTCATTGCAACGACAGGCCGCCCATATTTGTCAAGCTTCAGCACTCCACCCCGCATCTGCATTCAAGGAACGCATGAGAATGTCAGGGAGCAATGCAGCATCAAATCACGATTGTGCTGAGCCAGAAAACATCGCATCACCAGCCACACACGCACCGCAGCGCCCAGGTCGGCGCCTCTGTTGTCCAGCACGGCCGCGTCCCAGCCGCGGGTGCGGTCCAGGTGCGGGGAGAAGGTCAGGGGCAGCCCAGCGGCCAGCAGGGCCAGGACAGTCTGGTTTTCAAAGTCATATGTTGCTGCTCGCCCCTGCAGATGCTGAGCAGGAGTCAGGTGGCCGGGGCCGCCGGCCTGCTGGCAGGCCAGCTGCAGGCAGTAGTCGGCTGCAGCGTGCGGGTCGGTGAAGCAGCGCAGGCTGGTGTCGCCGTCAGCGGCTCGCTGGTACACAACAGGGACATAGAAGCTCACTGGGCCCGCCTTTTTTGATGTGATGTGCTGCACATCTCGCAGGTCGCGCACCAGGCCCACAATCACCGCCATCCGCTCCCCCTCACACTCCAGCATGCGCACGCCGGGGTCAGGCTGCAGGCCGCCGCACAGCCGCGGCGCCACGCTGGCCAAAAACACTGCTGTGGAGCATTCCACTGCTTGGAAGTAAAGTTCAGAGCATCGCCCAACAGAGCTAACTTGCACTCTCCGTCCACTGCGACGACAGGTAGGTCTGAGGCAGAGGGGCAGGTGGGGGATGTTGCGCAATGCTGAGAGTGCGCAGCGCAAGCAACTGCACTGTGCAAACCACCCACCTGCCTGCCACATGACTTGCGCATACGTCCAGTTCTCAATAGCATTGCACGAGCAGAGCACGCTGAAGTCCACCGGAGCGCCGATGGGCGTCTGCGCCGCCCCGAAGTTGGAGGCCAGGTGGCGCAGGTGCTGCGGCACGTGCCCCGCCAGGCCCGTCTCCGCGGGTGCTACATCCCGGGGCTGCCGCTCAGTTGCACGTGCCGCCTGCAGCAGTGCTTTTGCCAGCTCACTAGTGCAAGAGTTCAAGAGTGCAAACATGCTCAAGGGTGTGCAGGCTGCGAGCACTGCCCATGCCGCACCGCAGGGCTCAGGTACTCGGCGCAGACGAGGTGGGAGTGCTTATCGCCCCGCCGGACGCTGCTCTGATCGCCTGTCGCGTCCATCGGTTTGTCGGCAAAGGCACGAGTCATGGTGGCTGCGCCCAGGGCCGCCAGCGGAGTCAGCAGCGCGAGGGCGCGCCCAGAGGCGGCCATGCGGGGCTGTGGTGCAATCAGCACGTTGGATGAAGCATTAGAGACGCCGCAGGGGGCAAACAAGGATGGCTTGCTCCCCCGGCTCGGCCATCATGGGGCTCATGCACAGGCCCACTAGTGCGTCATTCCCTCATCGATATCTTGATTCTGGAGCTAGTGGACCAGACTTGAACAGAAGGCGAGCGGGGAAGGCTGGGCGCGCGGAGGCAGCTCCGGCGAGGCCGCCTGCAGCGCCCCGCTGCATGCAAACCATCGAAGCATGCGCTGGAGTGTCCTGGAAGCCGCCGCCGCCCGCAGCGCTGTGGCCACCGCACCTCGCCCCCTCACCGCCGCCGCCGCCGCCTGCCGCCGCCACCGCCTGCCGCTGCGCACGGCTGTGCTACTGCAGATGGGCCACAGCATGCAGGCTGTGGCAAGTGCACGTGCCCAGGTGCTGGGCCGGCTGTTCCGGCTGGCGGCGACATGCCCAGCCCCAGCCCCAGCCGCGCTCCCCGCCTACCAGCGGGCGCCCCTGCGCTGCTGGGCGGCGGCCAGCAGCGCGGCCGACCTGGGCAGCAGGCAGCCCACCAGCACTGCAGCGGCTGCCAGCGGGCCGGCACCAGCTGACGTAGCCGCAGCAGCAGATGGGGCAGTACCGCCGATGGACGCTGCTGAGGAGGGCCTCGAGGGCGCCGTCGGGCTGCCGCGCAAGCTGGGCAGCGAGGCAGCAGAGGCGGGCGGCACGGGCGCCTTCCAGCGCCTGCCCATGGTTGCACCCAGCAAGGAGCTGCTGGAGTCGGCGGTGAAGCGGGCGGCGCGGGTGCCCTACAACAAGAAGCTGAAGAACGAGGCGCAGAAGGCCAAGAACAGGCGAGGAGAGGAGGAGGGAAGGGGGTTGGGGTGTGCCATGCACATTTGCGCCTGCTCCTCCTTCCTGTGCATTGCTTGGCTGCTTGCCTAGGTGGTGCTGCTTGACGACTTGTACACTGCAGCTGCTGCGGCCTTCCATGCTGCTGACTCACCCGCCCAGCTGCCCGTCCCTCCACATCACACCGCAGGGCGGCGCGCGCCCTGGACACGCTGATGCAGGAGCTGTGCGTGCCGCTGGGGGCCTACATCCGCGGCTTCCCCGCCCCCGCCCGCCTGCACCCCTTTGAGCGAGCGCTGCTGGAGCTGACGGTGGGGGCGGGCACGTATGAGCGAGTGCTGGCCCGCGTGGACGCGCTGCGGCGCTCCACAGTTGAGGTGCGGAGCCAGGGGGCAGGGTGGCTGGAAAAGGGCATGCGGTGGGCCAGGGCTGCAGCAAATTTGCAACGGTCAGCCATGGTGCGCTGTGCTGCCCATCTTGCTGCTGCTGCACAGTGCAATCTGCCCATGGTTGCTGCCGCTTCTCCTGCTCGACCAACCCTGTGCAGGTGGGCAAGGCGTACGCCACACGCGCCTCGCGTGCGGCCAGCAAGAAGGACGCGCTGGCGCTGCAGGAGGAGGGGCTGCAGCGCCTGCAGGCGCTGTTCAGCCGCGGCAGCTACGCAGGTGCGCGGTGGGGCTGCTGTGTGGGCGTGGCTGCAGCGTGTGCCGATCTGACTGATTGTGCAAATAGGAGGTGTCTGCAGTACTACTCTTCGTTTCCATTGCATCCTCATGTAAACCACCACACACTGGTGTGCCGTCATGCTCACCTGCCTGCTCGCTGCCCAACTGCTTGTCTGCCCATGCAGTTGACGAGCTGAAGGATGTGGCCAAGAGCCTGCGCCGCCTGCCGGTGGTGGAGCCGGAGCTGCCCACGGTGCGCACTGCTGCCACTCTGCTGCCCTTCTTGCTTTGCTTTTTGATAGCAGCTGCTAGAAGCCTGCCTCTACCTGCTCGTGAGCAGGTGCCTGATAATAATGTGATGCTTACAAGTTTGACAACGCAAGCCGGTCGGCAGCCCAGCCCACCCTTGCACCAGCCCACCTCCCGCTGCCCTGCTCAACTGGTCCAACACTCGCAGGTGGCGCTGGTGGGTGCTCCCAACGTGGGCAAGTCGTCGCTGGTGCAGCTGCTGTCCAGCGGGCTGCCCGAGGTGCAGAACTACCCCTTCACCACCCGCAGCATCAAGATGGGCCATTTTTATGTGGCGGGGCGCCGACACCAGGTCACGGGTGCGTTGGTGTGTGGGGAGGCCGGCTGGGCAAGTGTACAGCATGCGGTGTGCAGGCTATTGGCAAAGGGCTCCTGACTCTGCTTGCAAGTGCACACGCTGTTGTTGCCACTGGACAGCTTGGGTTGGGGACTGGTTTGTTTACTGAGCGGCATTGGCGGTTGACACCAGTCCACCTGACGTATCTGTCATCAGCTTGCCGTGCCCCTACTTTCACGCCCATGCAGACACGCCAGGCCTGCTGAACCGGCAAGAGGAGGACCGCAACGCCATGGAGCGGCTGACGCTGGCGTGCCTGCAGCACCTGCCCACCGCCGTGCTGTTTGTGGCCGACCTCACCGGGCAGTGTGGCACCAGCGCCGCCGACCAGTGGCGCATCAGGTGGGGAGATGGGGGGAGGGACGGGGTTGCTGCTGCTGTGCCGCTGCTAGCTGTTGACCCTGCTGCTGGGTGTTGCAGCTACGTTTGCTTGCAGCATTTCCTGCCATTCCACGCCTCCCCTCTGCTGCCCTGTGCTGCCATGTTGCAGGGAGGAGCTTAAGCAGCGCTTCCCCGGCAAGCCCTGGGTGGACGTGCTGTCCAAAGCAGACCTGCTGCAAGCTGAGTTTGATGCAGCCGACCGGCTGGCCGAGGCAGCAAGGGCAGCAGGTCAGCAGCAGGCGCAGCAGCAGGAGCAGGAGCAGCAGCCACAGCCGCCGTCTCCACCGCAGCAGCAGCAGCCATCCGTGAGCAATGCGGTGCAGTTTGCAGCGGCGCTGCCGGCGGCGCTGCGAGTGAGCAGCACCAGCGGCGAGGGGGTGGATGCGCTCAAGGTGGCCATGCTGCAGATGCTGGAGCAGCAGCCGCTTGCACAACAACAGCAAGGCGCGGCAGTGGATGGGTGATGCTGAGCGATGTTGCCAGCTGAAGTGCTGTTTTTGACAAGCAATGTAAAACGATCCCTTGAATCCTGGGCATGTGAAGACTCTGGGTGTGCCCTTTTGTGCGCAGCCTCCAGTGCGCTGGCTACCTTGAGCAGCCCTGCCTGTTCAACTCTGTTGCGGGGCGGTGGTACAGTTGCATTGCCCCTGTCAGACACCCATACAATATGGTGTTCGCGTTTAGGCAATCAGTTGCAGGCTTGAACTGGTTGCTGCAGTAAACAGCACCTGCTGCCGCAACATAGCGGCCCTGTCCCTGCCCATCCTTGCACTGGAACCTTGGCACCGGAGATCTAGCGGTAGAACATTGTGCTCACTGCAAATGATAAAGCATGCAGCCAAAATCACTCAGCAACGTTGCAACTTACATCTCCGTGCTGAGCAGCAATGCTCAAGCCGGCCTGTGGACAGCCCAACACTCCCTGGCAGCCGGCGGCTGGCGCATGCGGCAGGATCCGCCGGCGGCGGCAGGGCCACATTCAGGCTCGGTAGCGCTGACCGCAGCCCCGCATTTCCCGCCCGCTGCCTTCCTGGTGTTGTTTGAAGCAGATTGAGCGCGGCAGGGAGGGCCCCGGCGCGCCTTGGCACAGGGGCAGGGATCCGACCCCTGCCGTCCGGGCATGTGTGGCCGCGGCCCCACCGGCCATCCGCCATCCGCGACCGCCGGTCCGCGACCGCGCCCGGGCCGCCGCCCCGCGCTACAAAGCCTCCCCCACCGCCGCTGCAGCCATTCCATTCGCTCTCTCCAGCGCTCCTCACCACCTGCGGTCTAGCATCCCAAGCTCCTGACCCACGCTCACACCTCTAGCGCTCCCACCCTCCCCGGTCGAGCACCCCACCCCCCGGCCCTCGCTGCTCGCTCAAGGTGCGCCTGGTGCTTGCAAGCAGCAGCGTTGCCATGCCTGGTGCTTGCAAGCAGCAGCGGGGCCTCGGCGCGGCTCGGGCAGCAGTGCGGCCGCAGCCCGGTTTCCCAAACTCCCCGACCGGCGAGCCGCTCACCCCTCCCACGCCCTCCCCCCCCTGCAGGTCCGCCCGAACTGACGGCCATGACGACGCCGCGCCGCTTTGCGGCCCTGGCGGTCTGCCTGCTGGCGCTCGCCAGCGGCGCCGCCGCTGGCACTGACTGCACCCAAAAGTCTGGTGGGTACTGCGTCATCCCCCTGACTCCGTGGCCAGCCCTAATTGGTGCTGCACCTGCTTGCGCAACACTTTGGCTGCCTATGGGTGATACAGCCCCATCCTCCAGCTAGCAAACCCTCCCATGCCTTCTAACCAACTGACGGGACACTTCCGCCTTTCCTCCCTCGTCTGCAGGCGACTTTGTGATGGAGCTTGTCTCTGCCACCGGTGCCAACGGCCCCACGCACGAGGTGGCCAAGTGCCTGTTCAGCGCCAAGATCAGCATCACCACGGACTGCAAGGTCAGCGTCAACTCCAACGCGGAGACGGGCGGCATCGTTGTGCCCGGCCTCTGGGCCAAGGAGACCACCAAGACCTACGCGCAGTACCAGGACTGCCCCAGCGCTGCGTCCCCTGTTGTCACTGCTGACGATACCGACGCCAACATTGTGACTGCCGTCATGGGCGCCCTCAACAAGTATGTGTACGGCGGCAACAAGGACAGCGACCTGGTCGCCATCACCATCGTCGACGGCGTGGTCACTGTCGCCAACCATGCAAGCACCCCCACTGCTACCCTGATCTACGCTATCAAGACGGTGGGTCTAGGGGCCAAAGGGGTTGCTGTCGTTTCCAATCCAACAGCCCTGTTGACCCACAAACATGCACGGCCGTCTGCTTACAAGTGCCATTTATCCCTATGTGCAGGTCTCTCTCGGCACCACCGGCGTTGCTGATGTGCAGGTCATCACTTCCGCCGCCCTTACCACCGCTTCGCTTACTGCGGCATTCAAGGCCAACCCCGGTGACAGCTGCGACACTGCCAACGGCCGCTATGGCATCGTCATGAACGACGACTTCAAGCTCTGCCCCCTGTGCCCCGCCGGCACCTACAGCGATGAGGGCAACGGCTGCACCTCCTGCGAGGGCGGCAAGCGCTCGGGCGTGGGTGCCACCAGCTGCGCCACCTGCTCCAAGGGCACGTACGCCGAAGGAGGTGAGCAGCGCTGTTGGTAGGGGAATGGCGTTGGCCTGCAAACCACTTGCCTTTACTGCAATGGCTTGCGTGCGCTGGCTGTTATTGCTGGATGCTGCTGTTGCTGACTCCGCATTCGTGGATCTGCCTTTGCTGCAGGCAACTCCGACTGCCTGCCCTGCCCCGCCGGCACCTACACTGGCACCGGTGGCCAGAGCCAGTGCGCAGAGTGGTAAGTGCGAGTAACACTGGATTGTCGAAGCTGCTGTGCAGTCTTCATATGATTCTTGCGTCAGCCCGTGTTGGTAGCCCTGTGCCCATCCCTTAGCTCAACTATCTCCCTCTGCTTCCCATTGTTGCAGCCCCAACGACTCGTATGCCTGGATCCCCGGCAGCAGCGGCTGCCTGCGCTGCATCCAGGGCGTGCCCACCTGTGTGGCTGGCGACATTGACGGCTTCGCCTGCGCCACATCCGAAACTGCGGGCTCCCCAGGTGGGTTGCGCCTTGCCTCATGTGTTTGGTCACTGCGGTCATGGTTTTGGATCTTGAAAATGCACGCTTGTTGCCTCGTGCTGGTGTGCCCACTCCCTCTGCCCACACCCCTTCCTGTCACCGCAGGCACCCACATCGTGTCTGTGGGCACCACTGGCTCAACCTGCGCGGTCGACACCTACCTGAATGCTGATGGCGGTGTGCCCATGTGGCGCAAGTGCACCAGCTGGGCGGACACCCCCACCCTCCAGCTCGCGCTGCTCGTCAACGGCGACTGCTCCATCACCGTCAAGCCCATCACCGATGAATCTTGCTCCGACCCTGGCGCCGTCGACGGCGCGCTTGTTGTGGGCTACAAGCCCGACACCACCTACGGCTACAGCTACAACGACCTGGTCATCCGCGCCTACTACCAGACCCCCAGCGCCATCCGCTCCCTCATGCCCTCTGGCGCAACCAAGTGCGTCTCATTGTCAGCATTGATCTAGCAGCATTCATGCAGAATTGTTTTGTATGTGCAGCGATGCACATCATAACATCATTGCATGATGCACACTCCCTCTTGCTGATTCACTGATGCAGGTCGTTCATGTTCGGTCTGGACACACCCTCTGGCGCGGGCCTGAGCCTGACCATCTGGGCTGCCTCCACTCTGCCCGCCCAGGCTGCCACAGTGTCGGTGAGTGCCGCGGCGCTTAGTTGGAAGGCCGCAGTATTTTCCTAACAAAGCAGTTTTTGTTGGCACGACTGAAGCCACTGGCTTGACCATCCGCTTGAATGCTGCACGTCCTGCTTATACCTCTGCTGCAGGCGACCACGTCCTGCACCAGCACAGCCACTGTCCTGGGCGGAAAGGTGGCTGGCGCTCCCCTGGCCGCAATCTCGTCCTGCCCCAGCGGCTCTTATGCCGTGGCCAACGAGTACTGCTACCCCTGGTGAGCATTTGCTGGACATGCGAAGTGGACATTGAGCGGCTACTGCTGAGTGGCTGGGGCTGCCATGCTGCCATATGGTTGCTCCCCTGCAGCTCACCAGCCTGTCCCTACCTTGGTCCCCTTGCAGCCCGCAAGGCTCATACTGCCCCAACGGTGTCAAGACGGCGTGCGAGGCCAACGAGTTCAACCGATTCCTGGGCGCCAAGGCCGACAACTGCGTCACCTGCTCCACCAGTGCCCCTCGCTACACCTCTTATGCGGGCGCTGCCTACTGTACCATCCCCTACGTGGAGGTGGAGTGCGGTGAGCCTGCTGTGCCCTGAGTGCTGCACACAGATGCGCTTGTATAGATTTTAGGCTAGGGCAGCAGCGTCAAAGAGCTTCCCAACTGACCTCGCAAACTGTGCATCCTTCCTGCTGCAGGCAACGGCAAGTACTTTGACAAGTCTGCCAATGGCTGCGTCGACTGCGAGCCTGGCACCAAGCGCGCCAGCGGCGACGACAAGTACACGTGCAGCGACTGGTGAGTGGGGAGCAGCGTGAACTGCTGGGATGAAGCCTTAGTAGTGTACAGCATGCTGCTATGTTCATCATGTTGGTCTAGTCGCCTACCGATCGCTGCATTTCATTTTGGTGCTTTCCCTGTTGCAGTGCCCCGGGCACGTACTCTGGTGTGGGAGCCACCACCTGCGACGACTGCCCCGCTGGCCAGTACTCGCCCAGCTCCGGCCTTGGCGACCAGACGTTGGTGGGCAGCACCATCAACTGCCTGCGCTGCCCCAAGGGCAGCATCGCCCTCATTGCGGCGAGCCAGTCTATTGCTTCCGGTGCCATCATCGCCTCCGGGTCCGGCGGCGACTATCGCAATGAGAAGGCACTGAGTGCCGGCGCCACCAGCTGCGACGCCTGCCCCTCCGGCACCTGGGCTAACCCCGACAACACTGAGCCTGCGGACCCTGCCGACGCCAAGGGCTGCTCTCTCTGCGGCAACGGCCTCTGGCGCAACGGTGACGCCTCGGCCGAGAACAACGTGTGCAAGCGCATCCCCGCAGGTGCGCCAAGCAGTTTCTACAGGTGGTTGGCTGTTGTGCAATGCTCTGGGGAGTGCAGTGCCAGGAGCTGACTCCACCATCACAAGCTGTTTGGCCCACTGTGCTGGTTGTGCCCTTCACACCACGCAGGCTACAAGGCCAAGGACCTGCTGGATGCCACCAACCACGTGGGTGCCTACACTGTTGACGTGTGCACCAAGGGCTCCGTCTCCTACTGGAAGACCGACAACAGCCGCGTCCCCACCAACGGCGAGGCCTGCCAGTCCTGCGCCGATGAGACCGCCAAGAACACCTACGCACCCCGTGCTGGTGCGTCCTCTTGACAGTTCATGCCCGCCCCGCAGTTCCCAAGTTCCCTTGCCCTGCACTTAATTTGAGGCCTGGCTGCCTCGACACAGCACCTGACTCTGTACATGCCTTACATTGCTCCCTCTGCAGGCATGACGGCCTGCATCCCCTGCAAGGGTGGCTTTGTCCCCGTAGACAGCGATGGTGCCGGCACTGATGCGGCGGGCCCCGACACCTGCGTGGCATGCACCACCGGCACGTATCGCAGCTTCTACACCAACAGGTGAGGATCGCGCTGCGAGATCGCGCTGCAGCGGCACTGCCTTGGGTGTGCATGCTCACCCGCCTTGCGGAGCTGGCCAGTAGCCTCGCCTATCCCTCTTCACTCACCGCCCCCCCCGTGTTGCCCCCCTGCAGTGCAACCTGCGCGAACACCTGCGCTGCGGGCAACGAAGTGGGTCCTTCCAACCGCCAGGCCTGCACCCAGTGGTGAGTGGTGGTGATCTGTTCATGGTTGCGCGTGATTGGGCTAGGGAGTGATCGAAGTTTGCTGCCTACCACAACCCATGTCTGGCATTTTTGACTTGAAACTGTCTTTCCTCAACTTCTGTATGCAGCCGCCCAGGTTACTACAATGGAGCTGCTGCACAGGACTTCTGCACCGAGTGCCCGGTAAGGCTTGGGGAGGCGTTTGGGTTGTCCCTCGCCTGTCCCTCGCCTGTCCCCTCGGGAATTCCGAAAAGTTTGGGCTGCACAATTGATTGACCACATTTGTGCATCTTTCCTTATCTGTCTGCAGCAAAACATGTACATGGCCCGGCCTGGTGCCACCGCCTGCCAGTACTGCCCCAAGGGCTACGAGACCCTGGACACCGGCAACACCGAATGCAGCGCCTGCCCCGTGGGCTACTTCAACAAGGCTCCGGCAACCGCTCTGACCTTGGGCCGTGCGTGCGTGGAGGCCCCCGCCGGCACTTTTGTCAACACCAGCGCTGCCTACTTCGTCACCCAGTGGTGAGTATGAGCGTGCTTCTTTGGCCACATTGCCTGCAAGAGGTGCTTCTGAGAATGTGTGTGCGCCATTCAGTACTGGGAAGTGGTAATTGAGATGCTGAGGTGTTGCCTGCCCTCCCCTTCTCTATATGCAGCCCCGTGGGCACCTTCAACGATAAGACTGGCCAGGACTCTTGCGACCCCTGCGCCCCTGGCTCGTACGCCAACACCCTCGGCTCCCGCGCCTGCAAGACCTGCCCGGCCGGCACCTTCTCTGCGGGCAAGGCCAGCACCTGCACGTCCTGCCGTGTCGGCTACTACTCGCCCGCTGGCGCTGGCGCCTGCAGCCCGTGCAAGCCCGGCACTTACACCAACTCTGCACGCTCCGGCACCTGCGCGCTGTGCCCCAAGGGCAGCCAGTGCCCCACCCCCGCCACCTCGTCGCCCAAGGCCTGCCCTGTCGGCTACTTTAGCGCCAAGGACGGCGCCCAGCTGTGCACGCCCTGCCCAGTCAACTTCTTCGCTGGCAGCACTGGCTCCACCAAGTGCTCGCCCTGCCCTGCCGGCAGCAACACCCGCGGCCTCACCGGCCAGAAGGCGTGCCAGGCGGTGCGCATCACCACCCTGCGCCGCTCTGTGCTGTGAACCCCCTAAACGCCCATCTACCCCTGCACTCCACCCCTGTCCAATTCTCCTGTATGCCTTTCTCCTCCTAGCCACTCGTTCCCAGTACACACTCACCCCGTACACCATCCCATGCATGCGCACCCCTGCTGAATAACCCTTGTCTGCAAAGGCACTCACGCTGCCCCTCGAGTCACCTCGTCCCACTCTCCCCCCAAATCCCCTTCACCATTCACCACTCGCACTTCGCTTCGATTTTGTGCAATAACACACAAACTGCGCCCTACAGCGCATTGCGCCTGATTGCCCTTAGGCTGTAATGCCTCTGAGCCTCAAGCTGAGCAGAAGGAAGCGGGGGCTCACAACAGTGGCTGGCTGGCGGTGCTTGCTTGCGGCTCTTGGGCTTGCCTGGTTTGCTGCCTTTGCATGTTTTGCTCCTGCTGCCTTTTGCTTGCTTTTGTTTCTTCCTGGCTGCCTTGCACTTAACTTTGCCTTGAAGGTGCTGCCTTGCCTTGTTGTTTTCCCTCTGCTGCCTTGCCGGTTGCTCATGTGCGGCTGCGTTTAATGGCTTGCCCAGTTCATATATTTCTTTTTTATTGTTTAAGTATTGCCTGGATCTGCTTGCTTGCTGGTCACTTTGGGCGTGAGCAGGGCTGCACATGGCGTACAGCAGCGCTCTCTCTTTTTTGTTCTCCTGCTTGCTTGTACTGCCGCTGTGCCATGCAATGCGCGCTGTGTGGCACTTTGTAGTTCAACGACCTCTCCCTGCCTTGCTGTGTTTTTGCAGGCCCCAATGGCAGCGTAGGCCGGGGTGGGCGGGAGGGCAACCTGCGGCAGCTTCTGCACATCATTGGCGATTGCACTAGCCCGCCTGCCATCTTGCCACACTTGCCTCTCTTGCGGTGCAGGCCGAGTGCTGCTGGCGGGGTGGCGGCTTTGCGCTGCTGTTCTTTTTTCTTTGTTTTGTTTTTGTCTTTCTTTCACATGGCAGCACGCGTGTGGATCACCGGGGTTTGCATGTGTGTTTTTAAGACTCGGCTGCCAGCCGTGCAGCTGACCAGCCGCTGTCTGCACAGTGCAGGCCCACCTCGGAGCGCACTGCAAGAGCGCGCCTGTGGGTAGCCCCGGCTGCTCCAACCGCTGCTCCAACCCTGCAGTCCATGCCGCCTTGTCTGCCTGCAGGATCTTCACCGGCCCATGTGGCCAGCAAACACCCATCGCTCGGCTGTGTTGGCCTCCCCTGCCATGCTTCCTGCTGCGCCTGCTGCAGCTGCACAGGGCAGCGTGGCTGCGAAGCCTCTCATTCGATCTTTATATAATTTAACTCTTCCTGCACTCATGCAGGCTCGACATCGCACCTGTTTACTTTCCCGCCCCGCCTGCAATTTCTTGAAGCTGAGGCACCGCTGCAGGCGTGCCGTGCCGCCCACACTGTGCAGGCGGCGGGGGAGGGCAGCTGGAGCGGTTGACCCGCCCGCCCCGCCGCTGCAGCTGGGCAACAGCAGGGGCAGCAGCGGACAGCTCGGCTGCGCTGGCCTCTGCCAGCAGCTGCTGCTGTTGCAGCAGCAGGCAGAGGCACAACATAGCGCCCAACCCAATCGGCGCAGCAGCAGCGGCCAGTGAGGGAGGCAGCCGCCTCGTGTGCCTGTGCCGCTGGAAGCAGCAGCGGGGGTGGGCTATGGCGGCAGCGGCACAGCAGGCGGTTGCTGAGCCAGCAGCAGGCCAGCAAGCAGTGGGGAGGCTGAGTGCCTGCACCGAGCCGCCAGCAGCTGGACGCCGAGGTTGGCCCCAAAGGGCAGAGAGGGGGGTGAAAGTGCAGGACTGCCTCTGCTCTTTGCCTGGTTTGCGTTTTGTTGATCTGTTCCTGGCTTGGCGCAGCTCACCACAGCTGACCGTGCTGGGCGTTGCTCCCTCTGCTCCTGCAGTGCCCTGCTGCCCTGCCAGCAGTTGCAGGGCATTCGCTCGAGCTGCTGCGCAAGCTGGGCTGCGAGGCAGCAGGCCACGCAGCAGGCGCACATTCTGAGGTATCGTCTGATCTCCCCTAAACCGAGAGCTGCTAGAGTCTGCGGTGCGACGAGCAGCAGCTTGCCGGGGCAACAAAGTGAGCACAGGTGAGGCATGTGGTGGGGTGGGAGTGCTGCTTGTGTGCTGCTCCACCTGTCGGGCCGCCTCACCCGTATGCCCCCTCCTGCACGCTTGTGCTTGCTACATCTCATCCCATCTGCTGGTTGCGCCCCACCTCTTGACAGGCCCGGCGTTTCACCCCTGCAGCCCACCCCCTGCTGCTGACGCATACATTGCCCACCCACCCGCCCAGCTGCCCGTCCCCTCCCCACATCACACCGCAGGGCAGCATGCGCCCTGGACACGCTGATGCAGGAGCTGTGCGTGCCGCTGGGGGCCTACATCCACACCTGGTGCGCCAGTGTGCAACAGGGCCTACATGCGCTGCAGCGGCCTCAGGGCTGCGTGTGTAACTGGGGGCCAGCTGGCTGATAGAGCGCGCCCTGCTTGTGGCGGTGCCTTGAGTAAGCCGGTTATGCGCCTGCTCCGGCCTGCTGCACAGCCTGTCTGTCTGCTAGCTGTTTTGACACCCTGCTCGTCATCTTGGGTTCCAATGGCTGCTCCCCTGCCATGGCACCTGCAGGCCCGCCCGCCCTGCGGCTGATGCTGGTGTGCCTGCAGCACCTGCCCACCGCCATGCTGTTTGTGGCCGACCGCACAGGGCATTGCGGCACCAGCGCTGCTCACCAGTGGCGCATCAAGTGGGGGGATGTGGGGAGGGACGGAATTGCTGCTTCTGTGCCGCTGCCGTTTGCTGCCAGTCCTGTTGCTGTAATGCTCTTGCGGTGTAGTGGTGTTGCTTTGTTGCTTTACAAGCAGGCCGTGTCCCAGCCGGCAGCATGGCATCGACTCCCTGCTGACGAGCACTGCTGCTTTGTGAGGTGCGCCCTTGCCTGCTGCCCTGCCTGCCCATGCCGCAGAGAGGAGCTCAAACAACCCTGGGCGAGGCATGCTGTCCAAGTCAGACCTCTTGCAAGCAGCGTCTTGTGACACTGGCTGGCTGCTGGAGCTGCACAGCAGCAGCAGGGACGATGAGCCAGCGGAGCTGCTGCGCTCTCATAACAGCATCGGCTGCAACAGCATGCCCTGCAGCAGCCGCTGGCAGTGGGAAGCATCATCGAACAGGTGTTCAGATGCTTGAAGCTTGCCATGCTGCAGGCGTTGAGCAGCGCTGCTGCAGTACGAAGTGCGGTGGCGCGGGCGGTGGGCCTGGCGGTGTCTGTGTGCTACGCCTCAGCGCATTGCAAATTGACTTGGAGCCAAGCCACTCATACTGTTGTATGCACGGTTCAAACTTCCCAGTTACGGCGCATATGACGTTGCAGGCTGGCTTGTTGAGGGGCACAGCCGGAGCTGCAGTGAGTGCGCAGTGCAGGTCGGGGCGACGCTTGTGCCACGGCTGATGCTTGAATGGCACCACCTGAGCCAACCAAGGATGGGGACAAACTGGCGTGTTTGATATCTGTCGAACATGGTAGCAGGCCGAACGGTAGTAGGGTGACTCTGTTGCATTGCCAGGTCAGTCTGATCCCATGCACATGCATGTGGCGGCGGAGGATGTCGCGGGCACCGGCACCGGGCCGGCGTGGCCGCAGCGGCCAAGCACCCCCTGCCGGCTGCCTTTTACTGCATCACTTGCTCTGTTCAAGCGGTAGTTAGGCAATCCTGGCGCTACGTGGCTCCGGGCGAGGATCCACCCACTAGTCAGCAGGGGTGCCGACCGCTGCCCGCGGCACATGCGCCCTGCATGGGATGCCATCCGGGCATGCCGCCGAGCGGCACCGGGTCATTCCGCCCATCTAGCGCTGTCTACCGTTCCTGCCCGATCTCATCATGGAATCCCCGGTTGGCACGGCTCCTTGGGGAGCCCGGGCCGCGGGCAGCCCCGCCCCCGCCCTACAAAAGCCTCCTCCTGCCGCCTTTGCAGCCATTCCATCCCTCTTTCCTCGAGCGCTGCTCACCAGGGCCCCAGCCCCCGCGCCAGCCCCCTGGCGCACACCTGCCCACTCCAGCACCACCGCCCCTCAGGCCCTTGCAGCTCGCTCAAGGTGCGCCCACTGTGGTTTTGTACTTGTAGAGGAATGGCCCGATCGGCGTGCTGCTCTGCTGCAGTGCGTCACTGCTGCAAGGCACTGATGGGCGGCACCGCAGCCCGCCGCAGCCATGTTGCTCTCCAGCAGACGCCCCTGCCGCATTGGGCCTGCCCAGTGCTTGAATGCCTGTTGGGAATTGCCAAGACCAGAGGCTGCTCTGCTGCAACTTCACCACTACCGCCGGTCCTGTTGGGCGGCAGCACTGCAGCCCGCCGCAGCCAGGTGCCCAAAGTCCCCTCCCCGCCCTCAGTACGCCCAACTGACCCTCCCACGCACTGCCTCCCATCCTGTGCAGGTCACGATGGCGCCACGCCGCATTGCGGCCCTGGCGGTCTGCCTGCTGGCCCTGGCCGCGGGCGCCGCCGCTATCGACTGCAACTCCCTTGCTGGTGGGTGGCAGGGGAGCCGGAGGCCTCTCCCTCGTCAGCCAATTGCTGCCCATGCATGCTGAGCGGCACCGGCAAGAGGTGGTTTTGGCTTGGCAGCCTGTGCACTCTGCCCAGCGCGTGCATTCTGCGCAGCGTGTGCACTCTGCGTCCACCCAACCCTTGGCCTCCTGGTGCCGCCCCCCTCCACCCGCAGGCTCCTTTGAGATGCAGCTGGTTGAGGCCTCGGGCTCGGCCACCGCCCCCGTAACCTTGCCCGTCAACCACGAGGTGGCCACCTGCCTGACCAGCGTCAAGGTCACCATCGAGGGCACCGGCTGCAAGGTTTCCCTGGAGTCCGCCTCCGCCGGCAGCGTGTTTGTGGACGCCATCTGGGCCTCCAACTCCAACTACAAGCAGTTCCAGGAGTGCCCTGCCACGAGCGCTGATGCCGCCAAGGGCGCAGCTGCCACGGCGGACGCCGCGGGCGTAACTGCCGCCCTTCTGACCTCAATTAAGAAGTTTGTGTACGGCGGAGCCAAGGACTCCCAGGATGCTGGCTGGATCAGCATCACAAACGGCGTGGTCACCGTGCAAGACGCCCAGGGCAGCTCCCCCGTCTACAAGTTTGTGTACGCCATCACCCAGGTGGGCCAGCGGCGCAGCCCGCCCACCACCCTGTGGGCTGGCTGGCTATAGCTTGCGGTGTGGCTGAGTCGTGACGCCTGGGTGCTGGGAAGTACTTTGGCTGGTGCTGCTGTGTCTTGCAACCCAGACAGGTCACACAGTGCTGCATGCCACCCAAAACCTGCTGCAGTCCTCTTCGGCGACTAGCACAGTTGCTCCCCCTGTCAGCTCCGCGTCCACCCTCATCGCCGCTGCCACCAAGACGCCGATCGGCGACAAGTGCGGCAGCGGTCGTTACGGCATCGTCGTCTCTTCCGAGACCACCGGCGACGAGGTCCAGATCTGCCCCATGTGCCCCGCCGGCACGACCGGCAACGGCGACGGCTGCACCGCCTGCGCTGCAGGCTCCGCCTCCAGCAGTGTGGGCGCATCCTCCTGCTCCACCTCCTGCACTGCCGGCACCTATGCTCAAGCAGGTGAGGCGAGCTTGTGTGACCCCACATGGCAAGCGCTTGGCAGATCAGTCTACTGCTCGGTGGATCAACTGCAACTCTCTCCAATATCTGCTCCCATGCTGCAGGCAGCTCTGCCTGCCTGCCCTGCCCCACTGGCACCTACCAGGATGGAACATCTCAAGCCGAGTGCAAGGAGTGGTGAGTGGTGCTCCCTACCTGCCTGATTGGGCAGGCCAACTTTTATGCATGCTTGGAGTATGCGATTCAGGCAGCCTGCCCTGCTGCAAATACAAACGTGTTGCTCCGCTGCCTGCTCTTCCTCACCTGTCCTGCTCCTCTGCCTGTGCTGCCCTTTTTGCAGCCCCAACGACTCGTACGCCTGGATCCCCGGCAGCACCGGCTGCCTGCGCTGCATCAAGGGCGTGCCCACCTGCATTGCGGGTGCCATCACCGGCTTCACCTGCGCAGCAAATGGCAATGCGGGCTCGCCAGGTGGGTCAGTTGTGCGCTTGCATGTGGTTGCAAATATGGGTGCCCGTGTTGCACGGATTTGCTTGCATGGAACGTTGGCCTTGGTGCATGCCAACTCGAAACCACTCCTGCGCCTTCACTCTCCCCACCCTGTTCTCGCCCACCTCCCTTTCCGCAGGTTACCACGTCCTCAACTTCGCCCTCAACTATGCCCCCAACCAGTGCACGCCACTGTCCAACTCCTACGCCATCGCGCCCTACAAGCAGTGCGCCAGCTGGAATAGTGGTCCGCCAGCGGCCGGCACCTCCGCAGCGCTCCAGCTGTCCCTGTTCGTCGAGGGTGACTGCTCCGTCACCGTCAGCCCCATCTCCGACAAGACCTGCTCCGACCCCGGCGCTAATACCACAACCGCGGCCCTCAACCCCTGGACGGCCAGCACCAACGGCGTGGACGCCTCCGGCAACTATGCCTACACCTACAACGACCTGCTCCTGCGCGGCTACTACACCACCCCCAAGGCCATCCGGTCCTTGCTGCCCTCCGACGCCAGCGGCTCCACGTGAGCTCCAGCGCAGCTGCGCAGGCAGTGTTGTATGCACAGCCAGTCTGCGCCACGACTCCCAGGCACGCTCTCGCTGCCCACACATGAGTGCAGGTCTTCCATGCTGGGCATTGATTATGACTCGGCCACGAGTGTGTTCATCAATTTCTGGGCCGCCACCAACAAGCCCGCCGATGCAACTACTCTGCTGGTGAGCGCTTTGGGTGCCACCAAAAACATAAAATGCATGTTCCTACATGGCATGACGAGGGCATGGTGCGCCTTGCTTTGCCACTCGTGCCTTGCCACAAGCTGAGGTGCCGCATGCTCCCCCTGGTGCAGGGCAAAACGGGCGCGGATGCTTCCTGCACCGTCAGCGCCCGCGCCGCGGGCGGCCAGGTGTTTGAGGGCACCACTGCTGTGTCTGAGACCTCCTGCCCGGCTGGCTCTTACGGCGTGGACAACCAGTACTGCCTGCCCTGGTGCGCATCCCTCTCTGGTTGCATGTGCAGTTCCACTCATGCCCTGCCCTGGGCGGGTCGCTGCTCTGCTCCTCTGTATGATGCGCCTGTGCCTGCCTGAGCCCTACTGCCCAGTGCCAGGCCCTGCCTGCCTTCTCACCATTGCTGAGCTGAGCTCCCACCACTACCTGCTGACCCACTGCAGCCCGCAAGGCTACACGTGCGCCGGTGGCAAGGCCAAGGCTGCCTGCGCGGCAGACACTGCCAACCCGTATCTGGGCGCACGCACCCTCTACTGCACCGCCTGCGATGCAACCGCCGCTAACCCCCGCGCCCGCCCCACCTCGTACGCGGGCGCCGGCTACTGTACCGTGCCCTACCTGGAGCGCAACTGCCCAAGTGCGTGGCATGCCCTGCCCCAGGGATGGCTCTTTGGGGCCTGCACAAAGGCGTCACCTTGGCAAGGTCATCACTCCTGCTGACCTAGTGTGACACACTCTGTCTTTGCAGCCGCCGGCACCTACTGGGACGAGTCGGCCGCCAAGTGCCTGGACTGCCCTGCTGGCACCTATCGTGCTGCTGGCGACGCTGCCAACCTGGAGTGCCGGGCCTGGTGAGGCTGGCTGGATGGCTGGGTGAGCTATGTGGGGTGGCCTGCATGGCAGCCGGTGCAGCCGCGATGCCGCAGCAACTAGAGCTGTGCAGGGCCTGTCGCACCTGATTGCCCACCCTTGCCTTCCGATTGCCCACCCTTCTTCCATTGCAGCCCTGCGGGCCAATACTCTGGCCCTAAGGCTGGCACGTGCACCGACTGCCCCGCCGGCCAGTACAGCCCCAGCACCGGCCTGGCCGACCAGACAGCGATCTCCGGCACCAACTGCCTGCGCTGCCCAGTGGGCAGCATCGCTCTGGCAGACACAGAGGTGATAAACACGGCAGCTAACATTGAGGCCAGCGACTACCGCAACAAAAAAGCCCTGAGCCCCAAGGCCATCAGCTGCGATGCCTGGTGAGTTGGATGCTTGAGCTGCTTGGCTGTCTACAAAGAGGCATGTGAGCACTCCATTCATCCCTGATACTCCTTGCCACCCACATGCTGCAGCCCGTCCGGCACTTACCACGACACTACCGACCACACTAAGGGCTGCACCCCCTGCCCGCACCGCACCTACCGCACCGGTGACGCCTCACCCCTGAACAACGTGTGCAAGAACATCCCCGCGGGTGGGTGTGCTTGGACGATAAAGTTGCCATGTGTGCGACCGGCTGGAAATGCGCAAGTCCCCACGACACTGCTGGGTACTGGCTGTGCCTCTGCAATCATTGTTGCCCACATTCTCACATAATCACGCATGCTTGGCACGCAGGGTACAAGGCCAAGACCCTGCTGGCAGGCACCAGCTCGGTTGGTGGCACCCAGTGCCTGGCTGATGGCTCCAGCACCACCACCTGCGTGGGCGCCTACGAGATTGAGGCCTGCGCTGTGGGCACCGTCTCCTCCTGGTCTGTCACTACCCGCTCGCCCGCCGAGCCCATGAAGTGCACAGTTTGCACCAGCAACACCTACGCACCCCGCACCGGTGAGCTAGTGGTGCTGCGCTACGCATGCAGTTGAGCACAGGGCACATTCGCCTGCAATCGGTGGCTGAACGACTGCCGCAAGTGTCTCCCATGCTGCAGGCATGGCGGCCTGCATTGCCTGCCCGGGTGGCACCAAGCCGGACAAGTCCTTGGGCAGCCTGCTGGGCCCCGACACCTGCACGGCATGCGCCGCCGGTGACTACCGCAGCATCCTCAAGGCCCAGTGAGTTCATGGGGCCTCATTTGCCAGAGCTGCCTCCAGCTGCGCATGGGCCTGTATGCTGCCACTCGTTTAGTTTCAACCCGTTAACCGCACCTTGCATTCTGCCCCATGCAGGGCCACATGTGACGCTTGCAATGCTGCCGGCTTTGAGGCTGGTCCTTCCGGCCGCACGGGGTGCACCCAGTGGTGAGTGACAGCGGTGCAGCTGCCTAAGTGAGGCTCTGAGCCCCATGCGTTCACATTGGCAACAAGTCCATTGCTGCATCATTCAGTCAGCCCACCTTCCACTTGCTGTCTTGCAGCCGCCCTGGCTATTACAAGGGCACATACAGCTCTGGATGGACTGACAGCGAGAAGGACAACTGCCAGCCCTGCCCGGTGAGCCGCCCAACACAGCAGGACGGACTGCACGATTTTAGGGCCTCTATCGACATGCGCTGCCGGTGCGTTCTCCTCGATGCTCACCATGCTGATCGGCCCGCCTTTTTTGCAGCAAAACCTCTTCATGGCTCGCCCTGGCGCATCCGTTTGCGATGTCTGCCCTCGGGGCTTTGAGACCCAGGACACCGGCAACACGCAGTGCGACCCCTGCGCCGTGGGCTACTACAAGAGGGTGGCTGGGGCCACCTCGTGCATCGCAGCTGAAATTGGCACCTTTGTCAACACTAGCGCTGCCTACTTCACTACCCCCTGGTGAGTCAAGATCAGCTTTCCAGAAGGCACATGGATTGACTCAATGCTCCACGTCTGCAACGCGCTTACTTTCAAACTTCCATACCATGTGCCCTGAGATCATGCGTGTTGCCCTCCTGCTGCAGCCCGCTCGGCACCTTCAACGATAAGACCGCCCAGGACTCGTGCGACCCCTGCCCGCCCGGCCAATATGCCAACGCCCAGGGCTCCACAGCCTGCAAGACCTGCCCCGCCGGCACCTTCTCCGCCGGCCAGGCCAGCACTTGCAAATCCTGCGAGGCAGGCTACTTCGCTGTGGCCGGCTCCGGCGGGTGCAGCCCCTGCAAGCCCGGCACTTACACCAACAAGGTCCGGACTGGCACCTGTGCCCTCTGCCCCAAGGGCACTCAGTGCCCCACCCCCGCCACCAAGACGCCCCGCGCCTGCCCCGCTGGCACCTTTGCCTCCAAGGAGGGCTCCACTGTGTGCACCCCCTGCCCCGTCAACTTCATCTCAACCACCACCGGCCGCGCGCAGTGCACAGCCTGCCCGTCCGGCAGCAACACCCGCGGCCTCACCGGCCAGACCCGGTGTCAGGCGGTGCGCGTGTCTGGCCTGCGCCGCTCTGTGCTGTGAAACCCCTGACTGCCACTATCCCCCTGCCCTGCTTGTTTCATCTCGACATCTCTAAACACGTTCTTTGGCCTCAACCACTCTTCTTCGGCAACACATTCACTCCTGACCATCCAGGCCTCCTGACCATCCCAAGCATGCACACCACCGTTGAATGATCAACATCCGAAGGCTCCCCCGCTGCCCCTCAAGTTACGGTGACCCCTCCACTCGTCCTGCAAACTCTTCGCCATGGTTCCACCATCCAGCGCCGGCACTCAAATTCAAACCCTCATAGTATCCGTCGAGCCCAAAGCATTGCGCCTGATTGCCCCTGGGTGTAATGCCTCGAGCCTAAACTTCAGCGGGAAGTGGGGAACTTACGGCTCTGCAAGTAGCTGGCAAACTTGGGTGCTGTGGCAAAACTGGAGATGGCTAGTGTACTGCGCTGCTGCCGGCTGCCTGCCTACGCTGCCTTGCATCGCTGCCTGTCTCGTGCTGCCAGCTGCTTGCCATGCGCCCCCGCAAGCCATGCCACAGCGCTGGCCGCCTGAAGCGCCACCGTCAGAGCAAACAGCCCTGCAGTACAGGAAGGGTAGGGCAGTGCTTAACACGCGGCATGCCACGTGGGCAGGGCCAGCTGCCACTACACTCTGGTGCGGTCAACAGCACAACCCACCCCTGCACCCACCAACACTGCACCAACCTCACCCTACCCTGACCCCACCCCACCCCGACCTGCATATCCCCAGTGCGAGGCCGCCAGGTGGCCGGTGGCCAGGTTGCCGCCAATGCCCACCAGCGTGCCGCAGCTGTTGGTCACCGCCAGCACCAGGCCCGCGCTGCCGGGTGCCACATCCTGCACGTAAGAGTGGAAGCCTGCGGCAGGCGGGCAGCGGTGCACAGCCTTGCGATCGAGCTGGGGAGGGTGGGGCTCCTGCGTCCTTGCACTGCTGCCGCTCCCCACGCAAGGGGAAGGGGTCAGGCAGGTTCCAGCTTGCACTGCTGTCGCTCGCCATCAAAAAGTGCTCACCTGCGTACGTGAAGCCTTGAAAGGCCACTGCAGCCACCACTGCAACCACTGCCGCCGCGGGTCCCAGCCGTGCTCCAGGCAGGCTCAGCGGCAGCATGCTGGAGCAGTGCAGCAGCGGGGGCAGGGGGGCAGTGAGTCATGTGCAGATATCATGCAGACCTCTCTCCTGCCTTGCTTTTCCTCGGGATGCTGGGGCATCCACCTGCCTGCCAAGCCACAGCTGCGCCTGCTGGCACCCCGTTTTACCCAGCCTGCAACCCATCTTCACCTGAGCGCCGTGCCCAGTGTGGCCGTCATCTGCATGGCGCGCCGCACCCGCACCGCGCTCCAACTGTGCGTCACTTGCAGGCGGTCGGCCAGGCCGCCAGCTGCCACCGACACAACAGCAGTTGCCTGCATTAAGGTGGTGCACATTGTGGTGCTCTGGTCAAGCTCAAACGGTGCCAGCCGTGAACTACACGTTTGCCGGTGCGGACATGCAGGGCACTACACCAAACATGCAGGTGTGAACGCAGCTGTACATGGGGTGGCGCACCAGCCAGGGCAGCGAGCTGAGTAGGCCGATGGTGGGCAGGTCTGAAAGGCCCAGTGACGCCAGCAGTGTGGGCAACCATGACTGCAGAATGAAAAAATTCCAGCTGCAGGGGGAGGGGTGGCGGAGGGAAAGATCAAGCACGACTATGGGACCGAAAGGATGGCAGCGCAGGATGGGCGGTTGTGTAGCGTCCAGATCTCGCTGCTGCCGCTGCCCGCCCTGCCACCTGCTGCTGCCTGCAAACTAACCTGGCAGATCGGGCCCAATCAGGCTCCCGCCAACCCTGCCCAACACTTGCCTGATCACGCTGTGCGTGAAGCACAGCATGCCCATGTGGCGCACGCTCTCCCAGCTCAGCGTGCTCCAAGGGCTGCTGCTGCTAGCCTGGCCAGCAGGCTGGGCAGCTGCCATCCACGGCTGCACAGCTCCCGGCCCCTCTGCCGGCAGGCCCAGGCTGCTCACTGCCGCTGCTGCCATGCCTGCCAAGCCAAACAACGTGAAGGTTGACGCCCAGCCCACGTGCTGCAGGGCAGGGTGGCATGCAAGGAGTTCAGGGGCTTGTGCGGTGCATGCTACTGGTGCCCACTAAACTGCAGCATATCCACACTGAGCAGCCAGGAGCACACAATGCAGGTGCCAGTAGCTCCCAACTACACCACAACAGTGCCAGAGCGAATGCCATTGATGCGCACCTGCGCCACTAGAGGCGTCAGGGCCAGCCCTGCAACCGTGCCCACAGAGTAAGCCGAGTAAATGGTGCTGTGGTGCTGGTCTGCCGGCTGCGGGTGGCGGGCGGGAACCAGCGGGCTGTGCGGAGGGGAAAGAGTGCGGGGGGGGGGGGGGGGGGGGGGGGGGGGGGG
>VFQQ010000443.1_pt1 | contig 83672 bp, 68 predicted proteins | sample 3512341 | NCBI WGS metagenome assembly VFQQ01 (sample SAMN10412373, study PRJNA504923) | tailings metagenome | isolation source: Relicate 2 Philex TSF1 revegetated site | place: Philippines: Tuba, Benguet | collected 2017-08-29 | reverse complement strand
GGTGGTCGCCTGGAATTTTGCCCGCCTGACCGACAAGACGACCCAGGGCTTCGATCCGGCGCAGTTCGCGCGCATGCGCAGCAGAGCCAGCAACATCGACCATGTCGAGCCGCTCGGCTCCAGCCAGGTGGCCATCTACACCAAAGCGCCGGACTCCTTCACGCCGTTCAGCCTGACCAACTTCCTGATGATATCGAAGTGCGCGCTGGAAAAGGTGAAATGGGACTACAACGCCTATGCCAAGACGCCGGCTGGAACCGGCCCTTACAAGTTCGACAGGGCCGTTCCGCACGAGCGGCTCGAACTGGTGAAGAACGAGAACTATTGGGACAAGACCCGCATTCCCAAGCACGACCGTCTGGTTCTGCTGCCGATGCCCGAAGCGACCACGCGCACGGCGGCTTTGCTTTCCGGTCAGGTCGACTTCATCGAAGCGCCGTCTCCCGACACGATTCCCAGGCTTCAGTCGGCGGGGATGACCATCGTCACCAACGCTTATCCGCACAACTGGACCTATCAGGTCAACATGATCGACCCGCCATTCAACGACATCCGCGTGCGGCAGGCGGCCAATTATGCGGTCAATCGTGAAGATGTGGCAGCACTGCTCAACGGGACGGGCGAGCCGGGCTACGCCATGCTTCCGCCGAGTTCGCGCTATTTCGGCCACCCGGTGAAGTACGACTTCGATCCGGAAAAGGTGACCGCCCTCCTCAAGGAGGCTAATTGCTTCCCCTGCGAGATCAACGTGGCCATGTCGACAGCCGGCTCCGGGCAGATGCAGCCGCTGGCTATGAACGAACTGGTCAAATCCCAGCTAGAAGCCGCGGGTTTCAAGGTCAACTTCAACGTTATGGACTGGAGCGCGCTGCAAGACATCAGCCTGAAGGGCCGTGAGGCATTTCCCGAGATCGACGCGATCAACGTCAGCCGCGCGCCGATGGAGCCTTACAACGGTATACTCGGCTTCGTCATGAAGAGCCGCTTTGCCCCCAACGGCCCGAACTGGGGCTGGTTCTCGACTGACGAGATCGACGCGCTCGGCCAGAAGGCCATGGAGACTTTCGACGAGCCACAGCGCGATGCGATGATCACTAGGATCCACGAGTTGACGGTCGCCCAGGCGCCGATGATCTACATCGCGCACGACCTCAATCCGCGCGCCATGTCGCCTAAGGTCAAAGGCTTCGTCCAGGCGCAGAGCTGGTTCCAGGACCTGACGCCAATCGTGATCGAACCATAGTACGCGAGGAGACCGCCACCGAGGGCGAACAGGAGACAGGACCATGTGGCTTTATGCATTGCGGCGTATCTTCTATGCCATTCCCATCGCCCTCGGCGTATCGATCATCTGCTTCGGGCTGGTTTTCCTGGCCCCAGGCGACCCGCTGGGCTCGCTGCTGCCGCCGGACGCGTCACAGGCCGATATCGAATATCTCCGCGGCGTCTATGGCTTCGACAGGCCGTTGCCGGTGCAGTATTTCGACTGGCTGATGCGCGTCCTCAGCGGCGATCTCGGAAACTCGATCCAGAATGGGCGTCCGGTGCTTGCCGAGATTTCCCACGCGCTGATGAACACGGTGCTGGTGTCGTTCGGCGCGGTGGCGATCGCCTTCTCCATTGCCTTCGTACTCGGCACCGTCGCCGCCTACCATCTCGGCACCTGGGTCGACCGGACAGTTACCGGCATATCCATCGCCGGCGTCAGCGTTCCCAACTACTGGTTCGGCGTCGTGCTCGTGATCATCTTCGCTGTCGAGTTCAACCTGCTGCCGGCAATGGGCATGGGAAGCAGCGGTTCCGAAAATTTCAGCATCTTCGAATGGGAGCAGCTGAAATACGCGGTACTGCCGATCGCAACGATGTCCTTGGTGCCGCTCGGCGTCATCATGCGCAATACGCGTTCCGCGGTCGCCGAGGTGCTGTCCCAGGATTTCGTCCAGGCGCTGCGGGCCAAGGGGCTCGGCGAGGGGGCTGTGACCCGCCACATCATCCGCAATGCGTTGCCGCAGGTGCTTGCCGTGATGGGCCTGCAGTTCGGCTATCTCGTCGGCGGCTCTATCCTCGTCGAAACGATCTTCAACTGGCCCGGCACCGGCTTCCTGCTCGGCAAGGCGATCCTGACCCGCGACGTACCGGTGGTGCAGGGCGTTGTCCTGGTGCTCGCCATCTGCTTCGTGATCACCAATCTGTGCGTCGACCTCATCCAGACGGCCGTCGACCCGCGCATCAAGCGCGGCTGAGCTACGGGAGGATAATCATGACCGATGCGACTTTCGACACTCAATCGCGACCGGGACAACCCGTATCGAAAGTTCGGGGATACTGGCAGAGCGTCGGCCACAGGCTGAGCTACGACCATGTCACGCTGTTTTTCGCCGGCATTATTCTTCTCGTCGTGCTGTCTGCGGTCTTTGCGCCTTGGTTGACTTCGATAGATCCGAACAAGCCGCAGATGATCGCCCGGCTCAAGCCGATCGGCACCTCCGGCCACCTTTTCGGCACAGACGAGCTTGGCCGCGACATGCTGGCTCGCCTGCTTTACGGCGGGCGCGTGTCGCTGGCGATGGGACTGGTGCCGGTGGTGCTGGCGACGCTCATCGGCGGCTTCCTCGGCGTGGTTGCAGGTTACGCCGGCGGCTTCGTCAACACCGCGATCATGCGGGTGATGGATGTGTTCTATGCCTTCCCGTCCGTGCTGCTCGCGGTTGCCGTGTCCGGAATGATGGGCGGCGGCATGCTCAACGGCCTCCTGGCGCTGACGCTGGTGTTCATCCCGCCGTTGTGCCGCATCTCGGAAACGGCAACCGCCCAGGTGCGCAGCCTCGATTTCGTCGAAGCGGCGCGCGCCAGCGGCGCCGGCATGGGCTCGGTGATCGTGCACCACGTCCTCGGCAACGTCCTCGGGCCGGTGTTCATCTACGCCTCAAGCCTGATCTCGGTTTCGGTGCTGCTGGCCGCCGGCCTCTCGTTCCTCGGGCTTGGCGTAGAGCCGCCGACACCCGACTGGGGTTTGATGCTCTCGGCGTTGCGGCAGGCAATCTACGTTGATCCCTTCCTGTGTGCACTTCCGGGTGTGGCGATCTTCATAACCTCGTTGTCCTTCAACATGGTCAGTGATGGTCTGCGCCAGGCAATGGACGTCAGACAGTGAACGCGGAGATGAAGGAAATGGACGGACAATTGTCAATGCCTGGCCTGGCGCATTTCGATGCACCGGCCGTGCCGGAAACCGGCAATCGCAATTCAACGCCTCGTGGCGGGTCTCCAGCGAAGCCGCCGATGCTGGTGGTCAAGAACCTGAAGAAGTATTTTCCCGTCAAGGGCGGCTTGCTCAATCGCCAGATCGGCAATGTGCACGCCGTGGACGACATCTCTTTCACGGTGTTCAAGGGTGAAACACTTGGCGTAGTCGGCGAGTCCGGCTGCGGCAAGTCGACCTTGGCGCGCCTGCTGATGTACCTGATGCAGCCCGACAGCGGCGACGTCGCCTTTGGCGGACGCGCGGTAGGGGTGAGGGGCGGCCTGCCGCTACGCGAGCTTCGGCGCAACCTGCAGATGGTGTTTCAGGACAGCTACTCTTCGCTCAACCCGCGCCTTCCCGTGGAAGCTTCGGTTGCCTACGGCCCACGCGTCCATGGCGCGACTTCTGCCACTGCGCGTGAGACGGCCCGCAGCTTGCTGGGCAAGGTCGGCCTGCGCCCCGAGATATTCGGGCCGCGTTATCCACACGAACTTTCGGGGGGCCAGAAGCAGCGGGTCAACATTGCCCGTGCCCTGGCGCTCGACCCGAAGATGCTGATTCTCGACGAGGCGGTGTCAGCTCTCGACAAGTCGGTCGAGGCGCAGGTTCTGAACCTCCTGCGCTATCTCAAGCGCGAGTTCGACCTGACTTACCTGTTCATCTCGCACGACCTGAATGTGGTCCAGTACATCTCCGATCGGGTGATGGTGATGTATCTTGGCCAGGTGGTGGAGGTGGGGCCAGTCGAACAGATCTATGAGCGGCCGAAGCATCCTTATACGGCGGCGCTGCTGCGGTCGCGGCTGGCTATGGATCCGAACGACAAGCTGGTGACGCCGCCTTTGACCGGCGATCCGCCCAACCCGATCAACCCCGCGCCGGGCTGTCGCTTCCGCAGCCGCTGCCAGTTCGCAGAAGGTACTTGCGAAAGCAGGGCGCCGACCCTCGGAGCATGGGCCAACCGCGCCTCGCATGTCGCGGCCTGCCATATGGCCGATGCGCATTCCGGCCACAGCCGCGCAGGGACGGCAGCCTATGTCGCTCTTGAACAGGAGGCAGCATGATGACTGTTCCAGCAGCCAGGACCGAATCTTCGTCTCCGCTGGTCGAGGTGCGCGATCTAGCGGTGAAGTTCGTGACCCGCGACCGCACGGTGTATGCCGTCAATGGCGTCTCCTTCGACGTGATGCCCGGCGAGGTGCTGTGCATCATAGGTGAGTCCGGTTCCGGCAAGTCGGTGACGATGCGTGCACTGATGCGGCTTTTCTCGCCGCGCATCACCAGGATGTCGGGCGAGGTTCGCGTCGCCGGGCAGGATGTGATGGCGCTGAGCAACCGCCAGCTCAGCGATATCAGGGGCTCGACCGTCTCAATGGTTTTTCAGGAGCCGATGACAGCTCTGGACCCCACTTACACCATAGGCGAACAGATCGCCGAGACCATCGTCCGTCACCAGCATTGCAACCGTGGCGAGGCGATGGCCAAGGCGCTGGAGCTTCTGCAATTCGTCAAGGTGCCGAATGCCGAGCGGCGGCTGAAGGCCTACCCGCACGAGCTGTCAGGCGGCCTGCGTCAGCGCGCCATGATTGCGGTTGCCTTGTCATGCCGGCCCAAGCTCTTGCTGGCCGACGAGCCGACGACGGCCCTCGATGCAACTGTGCAGATCCAGGTGTTATTGTTGCTGCGCAAGCTGCAGCAGGAGCTTGGCATGGGGGTGATCTTCGTCACCCATGACCTCGGCGTCGCCGCCCAGATCGCCGACAAGGTGGCCGTGATGTACGCCGGACGCATCGTCGAGTACGGCAGCGTTCGTGACGTCCTGCTGCGGCCCTCGCACCCCTACACGATCGGCATGCTGGCCTCGACCGTCCATGGACAGGAACGCGACAAGGACATCGACGCCATCCCTGGCACGCCGCCCGATATGAGCCGGCTGTCTGAGGGTTGCAACTTCGCGCCGCGCTGCCGCTTTGCCGAAGCCGCCTGCACAGCCGCTGCTCCGCCTCCCATTTCCATCTCGCCAGGCAGGGAAACGCGCTGTTTTCAAGCGGGCAACCTGCTCGCGCAATCTGCTTTGGCAATGTCCCGGACGGGTGTTGCGGTTGGTGTTGATTAGTGACTCCGTGCGACAGCGGGATGTGCGGCGATATCTGCGCCATCTGCCGCTCGCTCAGCAAAAACAATCGCGACCTACCCGGTGAAAATCACCATGAATCTGGTTCGGGAGCGCTCGATGTGATCGCGCATTGCAGCCTCCGCGGCGGTTGCGTCCCTCCTCTTGATCGCCGAGATAATGCGCGCGTGTTCCTCATTGGCGTCCGTTGTGGCGCGTGCCGTGAAATAAAGACGGAAGAGATGAATATGCGTGTGCAGCCGGGACAAGGTCTCGTGAATCAGCGCATTACCGCCGCCAAGCGCGATCAAGTCATGAAACGCACCGTCGCTTTGTGCGAACTGGCCATAGGCCAGCCGCGCATCTTCGTTGCGCGGGGCGTTCATTTCCCCGTCCAGGCTTTCTAGCCCGGCGATCGCCTCGTCGCTCATGTTGAGGGCCGCTTTTGCGGCCGCAAACGGCTCCAGCAGCAAGCGCACTTCATAGAGCTGTTCCAGTCGCTGGCGGTCCATCTGGCCGGCGGCACTATAGCCGATCAGATGTGTTTTCACGACAAGGCCCTGGGCCTCCAGGCGGGAGAGGGCCTCGCGGATCGGCGTTTGCGAGACCCCGAGCTCGCGAACGAGATTGTCGACGGAGATGCGTCCGCCCGGCGGGATTTTGAGCGACATCAGCCGCGCGTAGATCGCGTTGTAGACTTCATCGCCAAGCCTCGGCGGGCGCTTCAACAGCCCCGTTGAAGTGTCGTCGGTTCCAATGATCGCGTTCGTCATCAACAAACTCCCTTGACGCATGATTTTCTTATCAGCATAGTGCCGACACTTCAATCAGATATCCGATCGGATTTTATATCGTGGTGGTCGTACAAGCGAATGTGATCAGGAAGCTGGCAGGAAGGGCTCTGCGCAATGCCGGCGTGCCTGACGACCATGCAGCCGAGCAGCTCGATCTTCTATTGGAGGCCGAGTTGAGGGGCGTGCCGTCCCATGGGCTGCTACGCCTGGACAGGATCGTGAAGCGCATTGCGAATGGGGTGACGGATCCCAAGGCGCGCGGCATCCATCACTGGACAAGGCCGTTGTATCTTCGGGTCGATGGGCAGCGGGGGCTGGGGCCGGTCGTTGCGAATGCGGCGCTTAAGGCTCTTGCGACGAGAGCGCGGGAGAATGGCATTGCTGTCGGTGCCATTCGAAACTCCAATCACATCGGCATGCTCGGCTGGTATGCCGAACGAGTAGCGGCTGAAGGGTTCACGATCCTGGCCTTTTCGACGAGTGAAGCGCTCGTTCATCCCTGGGGTGCCCGACAGGCGATGCTCGGGACGAATCCCATTGCAATCGGCATTCCGACCGGAGGCGAGCCGTTCATGATGGATACGGCAACGAGTGTCGTTTCCATGGGGGAGATTCACGATCACGCCCATCGAAAAGCTTCGATCCCACCCCACTGGGCGCTTGATGCCGACGGCAATCCGACGACCGACGCCAACGCGGCAAAGAATGGTGCGATTGCACCCTTCGGTCAGGCCAAGGGCTATGCTCTCGGCCTGGCCTTCGAGCTGCTGGTCGGCAGCTTGGCAGGTGCAGCCCTCGGTCGTGATGTACGCGGCACGCTCGATGAGACCGAGGTGTGCAACAAGGGCGACCTCTTCATCGTAATCGACGGTCCGCGCGCTGATCTTCGCGCATATCTCGAAGCCATTCGCCAGATGGAGCCGGCCAGCGGCTTTGAGAAGGTTCTGATACCCGGAGAGCGCGGGCGCGAGTGCCGGCGGCGGCGTCTTCGTGAAGGTATTCCCCTTGCCGACGAAGTCTGGGAACGGCTGCAAACATTGGCCGGCGAGAAGGCTGCGGCCTGAGAAGTTTGGGAGGAGGCTATGAACATTTTCGGAACACTGCGCACACCGCGCAATCTGGTCTTTGGCGTAGGCCAGCGCCGTGCCCTGGCTGGCTTCGCCGCTGATCTGGGTCGGCGGGCGCTCGTGGTTACCGATGAGCGCCTGAGTGGCGACCAGGATTTCTGCGCGCTCATCGATGGATTGACCGAGGCCGGGCTGGCGGTCAGGGTCTTCGACAAAACGATTGCTGAACTGCCGCTCGACTGTATCGCAGAGAGCGTTGAAACGGGTCGCGCCTTCGGGGCGGATCTCGTGGTCGGGATCGGTGGTGGCAGTTGCCTCGATGCGGCGAAAGTCTCTGCTCTTCTTCTGGCTCACGGCGGCAAGGCTTCGGATTACTATGGTGAGTTCAAGGTCCCTGGTCCTGTTTTGCCGCTCATTCTTCTGCCGACGACGGCCGGCACGGGATCAGAGGTCACGCCGGTGGCGGTCATTACCGATCCGGACCGTGCCGTTAAGGTCGGCATCGCCAGCCCGCACATCATTTGCCATACGGCGATTTGTGATCCGGAACTGACCTACTCCTGCCCACCCGGTCTTACGGCTGTGTCCGGTGCCGATGCGCTTACGCATGCGATCGAGGCCTATACGACGATCCGTCGCCAGCCGACGGGCTCCATCGTCCATGAGCATGTCTTCCTGGGCAAGAACGCGCTGAGCGACGCCTATGCCCTCATGGCGATCACCCACATAGCGGCCAGTCTGAAGCGTGCCTACGACAATGGCAGTGATATCGAAGCGCGCCAGCGTTTGATGCTGGGCGCGACCACCGCAGGGCTTGCCTTCGGCACGGCAGGCACTGCCGCTGCTCATGCGGTGCAGTATCCGATTGGCGCCATGACGCATACCGCCCACGGCGCCGGTGTCGCGGTGATGATGCCCTATGTGATGGACTTCAACCGCGACCATTGCGAGCGGGAACTGGCCGAGATCGGCAAAGCCATGGGATTGGCGATTGCCGGTCGACCGCCCTCAGAACAGGCCGCCATGGCGATCGATGCAGTCGCGGCCCTGTTCGCGTCGATCGGCATTCCCAAGTCAATCGCCGACCTCGGCATCGTCGAGACACAACTGCCGCTGGTCGCCGAGCAGGCGATGGGTAGCGCCCGACTGGTAAAAAACAATCCGCGTCCTCTCGACCTGACGACAATGTCGATGCTTGTCGATGCAGCGTTCGCCGGCGACCGCAGCCGGCTCAGAACTGAAGTAACCGCGCGAAAGGCAAGCTGACGATGGGTATCATGCAGACCATTACGGCCCAGATTGGTTTCGACCTCAACTCCGTTCCGACCGATCTTTTCATTGGTGGCAAGTGGCGGGAAGGCTCCTCCGGCAAGCGATTGGATGTGTTCGACCCATCGAGCGGTGGCGTCATTGCCACGGTGGCTGATGCAACCGTCGAAGATGCGCTGGAGGCGGTCTCGGCCGCGCATGAGGCCGGACCTGCATGGGCCGCTATGCCACCGCGCAGGCGTTCCGAAATCCTGCGTCGCTGCTTCGAACTCATGATCGAACGCAAGGATATGCTCGCCGAACTGATCAGCCTGGAGAATGGCAAAGCGTTGGGTGATGCGCACGGTGAAGTCGCCTACGCCGCCGAATTCTTTCGCTGGTTCTCCGAAGAGGCGGTGCGGCTGAACGGCGAGATTTCTACGGCCCCCTCCGGCGCCAACAAGATTATCGTTCAGCATCAGCCGATCGGCGTTGCCGTTCTTGTGACCCCCTGGAATTTCCCTGCGGCCATGGCGACGCGCAAGATCGCACCGGCGCTTGCCGCAGGCTGCACCTGCGTGCTGAAACCGGCGACGGAAACGCCGCTCACTGCCTATGCGCTTGCTGCGCTCTACGCCGATGCCGGGGTGCCGGACGGCGTCGTCAACGTCATCACCACGGAAAAATCCGGTCCGGTCGTCAGCAGGATGCTGCACGACCCGCGTGTCAGGAAGCTCTCATTCACCGGCTCGACCGAGGTCGGCCGCAAGTTGCTGCACGAGGCGGCCGATACGGTCATATCCTGCTCCATGGAACTTGGCGGCAACGCACCTTTCATCGTGTTCGACGACGCCGACCTCGACGCCGCGATCGAAGGCGCGATGGTCGCCAAGATGCGTAATGGCGGGGAAGCCTGCACCGCTGCCAACCGCTTCTTTGTGCAGAAGGGCATCATCGACGCTTTCGCGCAGCGGCTTTCCGAGCGCATGGGCGCCATGAAGGTCGGGCCTGGCTATGACAAGGCGACGCAATGCGGGCCGGTGATCAACCAAGACGCGCTTGAGCGCATACATGGTCTCGTCGCCGATGCGACTGGCCGTGGCGCCAGGCTTCTGACGGGTGGCAAACCGCTTGCCCAGGACGGGTTCTACTTTCCGCCGACGGTGTTGCGCGACGTCTCCGCCGATGCGGCAATCACCAGCGAGGAAATCTTCGGGCCGATCGCGGCGTTGACGACCTTCGAGACTGAGAAGGACGTTATAGCCGCCGCCAACGATACTGAATACGGCCTGATCTCCTACGTCTATACCCGCGATCTCGCTCGTGGCCTGCGCGTCTCGGAGAAGCTGGAGAGCGGCATGGTCGGCCTCAACCGGGGCCTGGTCTCCGACCCGGCCGCACCTTTTGGTGGCGTGAAGCAGAGCGGCCTCGGCCGGGAAGGCGCACATCACGGAATCCTGGAGTTCTGCGAGACGAAATACATTGCCGTGACTTGGTAGATTTATCGCATTTTGGGAGGAATGACGTTGAAGATCAGTAAGATAGAGGCTTTTCAATTAAAGCTGGGCGATGGCGGGAATACTCCGCCCAGTGCCTTTGTTCGCATTGAGACGGAAGACGGTCAGTTCGGCCTCGGCGAAGCGTCGCCGATGCAGGGCGGCCTGGCCTCGCTGGTCATCGTTGCCAAGGACATGGCTCCGTTTCTGATCGGCAAGGATGTCCTGGATCACGCCGTCCTGATCGATACCTTGTTTCACCGCTGCGTGAAGCTTGGTCCCGAAGGTGCGGCGACCGGGGCACTTGCCGCGCTCGACATCGCGCTATGGGATCTGAAAGGCAAGCTCTTTGGTCAGCCGGTCTATAAGCTTCTCGGCGGTGCCTGGCAGACGAGCCTCACATGTTATTCCTCGGTCGGTGGAAACGCCGCCCGCACGGTAGATGAAGTGGTCCGGGCAGTCGAGCGTCGGGTCGCCAAGGAAAAGCCGGCAGCGGTAAAAATCCGCTGGGATGGCGACCGCACGAAACAGGATGTCGACAACGCCGGTGACATCGCCAAGGCCAAGGCCGTCCGCAAGCTGCTCGGCGACGACTTCGTCATCGGCTTCGATGCCAACAATGGGTACTCGGTCGGCGGGGCGATGCGTGTCGGCAGGGCGCTCGAGGAACTCGGCTACGCCTGGTTCGAAGAACCGGTCCAGCACTACAATGTGCGGGCAATGGGTGAAGTCGCGCAGCGTCTCGACATCACCGTATCAGCAGGTGAGCAGACCTACACGCTTCAGGGCCTGCGCGACCTGATCGATGCCGGCGTGCGCATGGTGCAGCCGGATATCATCAAGATGGGCGGCATCACCGGCATGATGAAATGCGCCGCGATCGCGCATGCGGCCGGTGTCGAACTGGTGCCGCACCAGACGCAGCCGACGGTCGGACATCTCGCCAATATCCATGTGCTCAGCACCATCATGCATCTGGCAAAGCCGGTCGAGCTTGCCGACAACTGGGAGAGAGGTTCGGCGGTGTTCGCGAACCCGTCCGAGCCCCGGAACGGCCGTTTTGAATTGCCGAAAGCGCCGGGACTGGGGGCCGAGTTCGACGCAGCCGAAATGGAGCGTCGCAAGATCGCGATCAACATCTGAAGAACTTCTGGGAGGAAGAAAGATGAGCGTTACCCGCAGGGAATTTCTGATCAATACAGGCATGACGACGGCCAGCCTCGCCGTGGCCTCGCAAATTGGCCTTGGCCGTGCCGTTGCCGCCGATGACGATGTCATCAGCATCGCACTCGCAGCCCGCGCGCCGGTCGGTCTCAATCCGCAGCAGACCGGACTCAACGGCGGCGACAACTGGGCGATCAACCAGCTTTACGACACGCTGGTAACGGCACCAGAAGGCCGTTGGGCCGTCAAACCGGACGAGTTTCTTCCCAGTATTGCCGAGAGTTGGGAATCTTCGCCGGATGCGAAGACCTGGACCTACAGGATCCGGGCAGGTGTAAAATTCCATAAGAATTATGGCGAGGTCACCGCAGACGACGTTGTCTTCACCTTCGCACGACAGCTGGACCCGCAACTCGTCACCGCAAACAAGGTGTTTTATTCCAATATTGCGACTTGCGAAGCTGTCGACCCGATGACGGTACGTTTTACGCTAAAGCGCCCGGACCCGCTTTTCAACGGAAGCTGCGCTTCGACGATTTCGGTCTCCATTCTCAGCAAGAAGGCGTTCGAGGAGAGGGGAGAAGGCTTCAACACCGACCCGATCGGAACAGGTCCCTATCAGCTCGAGTCGTTCAGCCAGACGAACGGTATTCGTTTCATAGCCTTCCCGGAGCATTTCGCCGGGCCGCCTGTCACGCCCAACCTGCAGATATCATACATCGCCGACACCACCGCTCGCACGCTCGCTTTCGCATCGGGCCAGATCGACATGATCGAGGGTGTGCGGGCGCCGGGCTGGATCGACTCCATGAAGCAGCGCTCGCCCCAGACGATCTTCGATGCGACGGCTCCCGGCAGCCACAATACCCTTCACATCAATCTGACGCGCAAGCCGCTAGACGATCTGAAGGTGCGGCAGGCGATCCGCTACGGCATCGACAACGCCGCAATCGCGGCTGCCTTCAATGGCATTGCGACGCCGATGGTCGGCATTATCGCCTCGCAGTTTGCGGGTTCGGTCAAGCTCGACGACCTGCCTGCGGAACTGCAGTACAAGCCCGATCCCGAAAAGGCAAAGGCGCTCCTTGCGGAGGCCGGTCATCCCGACGGCATTACCATTCCCTGCTACGTCAGCCAGCGTGAGGACTATGCCTCGATCATGCTGATGGTCCAGGAACAGTTGCGCGCTTCGAACATAAATCTCGATCTCAAGATCATAGATCACAACACGTTCCATGCCGACAACCGGCAGGACAAGAACTCACTGGCGCTCTATTCGTCCAGTTTCCCGCCGGTGCCGACGCTCACCCTTTCCGCGCAGCTTGCCGCTGCCGCGGAAGTGAAGGCCGACGGGAAGGGACAGTATAATTTCAGCCACTACGGGGTCACTATTCCGGGCATCGATGATCTTCTCGACAAGGCGCAGGACGAGGCGGACTTCGACAAGCGCATGGCGGTCATTCAGGAGGCCGAGAAGAAAGTTCTGGCCGATCTGCCCCTGCTGGGCATCATCGCCCTGTCTTATGTGATCGCCCGCAATCCTCGGATCGACATCGGTTACGCCGTGGAATCGGGGCCAGCCTATTGGTCGCTCGCCAAAGCCAAGCGCGTCGCCTGAGGCAACGGAGGCGAACATGCCTGGAATGATTTCCGCCAAGCTGCTGGACGCGGTTCCGACCGTTCTGCTGGTCCTGACACTCGTCTTCGTTGCTCTCAGAATCCTGCCGGGCGACCCGGCGCTGGTTGCGCTGGGAGACTATGCAACACCGGAACAGCTCGCGCTGTTCCGGTCCCAGACCGGGCTCGACGCTCCGATCTGGCAGCAATATTTCACTTTTCTCTGGGACATGATCCGGTTCGACTTCGGTTCCTCGCTCATACTGCATCGCCCGGTCGTCGATATCATTGCCGAAAACCTGCCCTACACCATTGAACTGACCATATTTGCCACGCTGCTCGGCGTCTTGTTCGGACTGCCCTTCGGTGTAATTGCTGCAGTCAAACGCAACAAATGGCCCGATTCCGGCATGCGCATCTTTTCGCTCATCGGCTATGCAATCCCCGATTTCTATCTCGGCGCGCTGCTGCTCATAGCCTTCTCGCTCAATCTGGGCTGGTTCCCCATCAATGGGGGAGGGGAAGGCTTTGTCGATCGCCTGTACCATCTCATACTGCCGGCGACGACACTTGCGATGGTCAAGATCGCCTTCCTCGGGAGATTGACGCGCACGTCACTGCTCGAGGTGCTTTCCAAGGACTATATGCGCACAGCGCGTGCCAAAGGCGCCTCTCCGCGTAGCATCGTCTACAAGCATGGTTTGCGGAACGCTCTTTTGCCGATCGTCACCGGCCTTGGCCTAAGCCTGCTCGCCACCTTGTCGGGCTCCGTGGCGATCGAGCTGGTGTTCAACCGGCCGGGCATCGGCGAGACACTGATCAATGCGATTGCGGTGCGCGATTATCCCCTGGTTCAAGCGGGCATCGTCGTCTTCGCATTCTTCGTCGTCCTGATCAATCTTCTCGTCGATATAGTCTACACGCTCATCGATCCGCGGATCAGGGGGTAAGTGATGGCACTGACCGATAGCCCACCCCTGGTGGTTTTGGACACCAGCTATCTCAACATCATCCGGCGTGCGGTGTTTTCCCGCGCTTCCACCATCGCCGCGGCTACGGTGATCGGATTGTTCTTGCTGGTTGCCATATTTGCCCCATGGATCGCGCCGTATGATCCGCTAAAGCAGAGTTACCTCTCCATCGGTGCCTATCCTTCGTCGGCGCATTGGCTGGGCACGGATCAGTTCGGGCGCGACGTGCTGTCCCGCTTGATCTACGGGTCGCGCAATTCGCTGATCTTCGGACTGATCGCGCCAGCACTTGCGGCAGTGATCGGCACGACGCTCGGCATCCTGGCAGGATATTTCGGTGGATTGATCGATCGCCTCGTCACCCGCGTCATCGACCTCCTGATGGCTTTCCCCGAGCTTCTGCTGGCGATCATCATCTCGGCTGCGCTTGGCGGCGGTTTCTGGAATGTCGTCGGCGTTCTGACCATCGCTTTCATACCGGGCTTCGCCCGGGTCGCGCGCGCTTCGACGCTGGCTATCAAACAGGAACCTTACATAGAGGCGTCAGTCGCAATTGGCGTCAGGACGCCGGTCATCATTCTTCGCCATGTCTTGCCCAATATTTCGGCTCCGATCGTCCTGTTGCTGACACTCTGGGTCGCGTCGGCGATCCGGCTGGAAGCCGCGTTGAGTTTTCTCGGAATAGGCACGCAACCGCCACAGGCAAGCTGGGGCAACATCATCCGCGACGGGTTGAGCAATATCTTCGGCTCGCCATGGTCGATCATCGGCGCAGGCCTGGCAATCACCATCGTCGTGCTGGCGTTCAACGTGATCGGCGACTCTGTTCGTGACGCGCTTGATCCCAATGCGGCGGATTGAAATGGCCACCCTATGGAACTGGAGGAAGTGGTGACCACGATGACGATAGAAACAGAAGGTAAGGCAGGCAAAGCAGCCATAGCCCGCCCCAAGCCGATACTCACCGTCGAGAACCTCAAGACTTCATTCCGAACGGCTCAAGGATGGAGCCGCGTAGTGAACGGTGTTTCATTCGACGTGGCTCCCGGTGAGACACTGGCGATCGTCGGGGAGTCCGGCTCCGGCAAAAGCGTGACGGCCTTCTCCATCATGCGGCTGCTCTCTGAGGAGAAGGCAAAAGTCGAAGGCTCGGTGCGGCTTCACGACAAGGAATTGCTGTCGCTTTCCGAAACCGAAATGCGGGGCGTGCGCGGAAACGCCATTTCGATGATCTTCCAGGAGGCGATGACAAGCCTCAACCCGCTTTTCACCATCGGCCAGCAGATCGTCGAGGCTCTTACGATCCACCGGTCGTTGTCTAGCACTGAGGCGGCCACTGAGGCGGTTCGCCTGCTCGAAAGGGTGCAGATCCCGGCGGCTCGCAGCCGTTACAACGACTATCCGCACAATTTCTCCGGCGGCATGCGCCAACGCGCCATGATTGCCATGGCTCTTGCCTGCAAGCCGAAGGTACTCATCGCCGACGAGCCGACGACCGCGCTCGACGTGACGATCCAGGCCGAGATCCTCAACCTGATCAAGCAGTTGCAGGACGAGGAAAAGATGGCGGTTCTGTTCATCACCCATGACATGGGCGTTGTCGCAGAAATCGCGGAGCGAACGGTGGTCATGCTGCGCGGCGAGGCTGTTGAAACAGGATCTACCGAAGCCATCTTTCGTCGGGCCGAGCATCCCTATACGCGGGCGCTGCTCAATGCAGTGCCGTTGCTTGGTTCGATGAAGGGGCGGAAGGCGCCCAAACCGTTTCCAACCGTCGATCCTCAGACGGGTCTTGCCAGGGAACTGGAAAGCTCAGGCATGGCTCCTGTACGCCCCGACAAGCCGGTCCTGGAGGTCAGGAACCTGACGACGCGGTTCGATCTCCGATCCGGCCTTTTCGGCAAGGTCAGAAACCGTGTCCACGCCGTGGAAAATGTCTCCTTCGATCTGCTGGCCGGCGAAACCTTGTCGCTGGTCGGGGAGTCAGGATGCGGCAAGTCTACGGTCGGCCGTTCGATCATGCGTCTCGTGCAGCCCAAAAGCGGTTCCGTGAAGATCGCCGGTGAGGAAATCGGCACGATGTCGTCCGAACGGCTGCGGGATGCCCGCCGTAACATCCAGATGATCTTTCAGGATCCGTTCGCCAGTCTCAGCCCACGCCGTACTGTCGGTCAGGCGATCGCCGAGCCTTTCCTTACCCATGGGCTGGGCACGAAAGCCGAGGCCGAACGGAAGGTTGCCGAATTGCTGGAGCAGGTCGGTCTGCAACCAGCCATGGCAAGCCGCCTGCCACATCAGTTTTCAGGCGGTCAGCGCCAGCGTATCTGCATTGCCCGGGCGCTGGCCCTATCACCGAAGATCATCGTCGCTGACGAATCCGTCTCGGCCTTGGATGTCTCAGTCAAGGCGCAGGTGATCAACCTGCTGATGGAACTCCAGGCAAAGCTGGGGCTGGCCTATATTTTCATTTCGCATGACATGGCCGTCGTCGAACGCATAAGTCATCGTGTGGCGGTGCTCTATCTCGGCGAGATCGTCGAGATAGGGTTGCGCGAGGACGTGTTCGGCAATCCGCAGCATCCGTATACGAAACGCCTGCTTTCAGCTGTGCCGCTTCCCGACCCGGCGCGACGCGGGATCAAACGCGCAATCAGCGCTCACGAAATCAGGAATCCCATCCGCACGAGCGATTACGTTCCGCCAATCCGCGACTATCTGCGTGTTTCCGACACCCATTCGGTCATGGTTTGGGATAACGCATGAAACGTTTTGCGGCGAAACCGATGATCACAGTCTGCTTTGCAGCATCGGCGTCTCGTCGCGGCGTAGGGTCAAGACTTCGACACCGCTCCCCGTGACGGCGACCGTATGCTCGAATTGGGCGGATAGCTTGCGGTCGTTTGTCACGACCGTCCATCCGTCGCTTGTCGTCGAGACCTTGCGGGTGCCCTGGTTCACCATCGGCTCGATGGTGAAGACCATGCCTTCGCGTAGCTTCAAGCCCGTTCCCGGCCGTCCGAAATTGAGCACCTGCGGTTCCTCGTGCATCTCGCGGCCGATGCCATGTCCGCAGTATTCCCGCACAACCGAATAGCCGTTCCTCTTGGCATGCCGTTCGATCGCAAAGCCGATGTCCCCCAGATGTGCTCCGGGCCGGACCTGTTTAATGCCCTTCCACATCGCTTCCTGGGCGACGCGCACGAGCCGCCTCGCGGCGGGTGGGGCATTGCCCACCAGATAGGTTTTGCTCGAATCAGCGATGAAACCGTTCTTTTCGAGCGTGATGTCGAAATTGATGATGTCGCCGTCCCGGATGATCTCTCGGCCATCTGGCACGCCGTGGCAAACGACATGATTGATCGAGCAGTTCAGGACATGTTTGAACCCATACTGCCCCTTGCTGGCCGGGCGCGCAGCGAGGTCCACCGTGATGAAGCGGTCGACCAGATCGTTGACCTGCAATGTCGACATGCCGGCGAGTTCCTGCCCGTCCAGCATCTCGAAGACGGACGCCAGCATCCTGCCCGATACGCGCATGAGCGTCAGTTCGTCCGGCGTCTTTACCATGTCAGGCGACCGCTACATCCGCGAGACGCACATGCGCGGCTGCGAACTGCATCTTCACGATCTCGTTGAAGGACAGGGTCGGATTGGCTTCGGCCAGCATGCCGACCTTCATCCAGAACTCGGCCTGCGCATTGATGGACCGGCACATCACTGTGCTGGCCCGACGGGCTTCCTCATGCAGGTCGTCGTCGATTTTCACGATGCCCATGAGCGTCTCTTAAAGCTAGCGAACATATGAATCATATATGGTTCATATGTTCGTCAGTCAATCGGGCAAGCTTTTCTCGATGGTCGAGGAAAATTGCGGTCGTCGATATCGTTGCAATATTCACTCGTCGCCGGGCACGCCGTAGGAGGGGGCGGCCGATGGATCGAGTGCGCGGGTCACATAATCGCCGGCTTGCGGCTTGTAGACTTCCCAGGCGCGGGCAACGGCGGCCACCGGGCACCCCTCGTCCAGCCAGTCGATGCGCAGTTCCGCGTAGGGCCAGCTTTGCCGGTCGACGATCAGCAGGCCGGCCGAGTGGACGGGGCCTGCCTCGCCGCCTTCGCCGATGGCAGCCTCTAGGGCGGCGATCAGGCGGTCTCCCAGCAAGCCATTGGTTTTCTCGAATGTGCTGACCATGGCTGCCGGCACGCCGTCATGGGCCAGCATGTTCCCGCCCGCGGCGCAATCCTTGCCGGACGCCGAAGTCCAGATGCCGAGCGCCCTGGCGCCGGAGTGGATCGCGGTCTCTCCCTTTGCGTCTACTGCCAGAAGCTGGCGATAGTCCGGAAAGGCATCCTGCTCTCGTGCCGTCGCCACGGCTTCCGCAGCGCCCGCTCCATTTGCCAGCTGTTCCAGCATCAGTGGGCCGAGGGCGGGGTTAGTCACATTCTGCGTCGAGACCGCGCCGACGCCGGCGCTGGCCCAGGCGCAGCGCGCCGCAACCGCCGGCGAGGAGGAGGAGATCGCCACGCCGAACTGGCCGGTTTGCGCACAACGCGCAACGATGGAAAAGGTCATGCGGGACTCTCCTGTCTCGGGGCAGTGCGGACGAGCCGCCTCTTTCGTTCGCGATCAGTCGGGGATTACGGCCGTGGCGTCGATCTCGACCAGCCATTCGGGGCGGGCCAGCGCCACGACCACGAGGCCGGTGCAGACCGGGTGAACGCCTTTGATGTATTCGCCCATGGTGCGATAGACCGCCTCGCGGTGGCGCACGTCGGTCAGGTAAATGACGAGCTTGGTGACATGCTCCATCTTGCCGCCGGACTCCTCGATCAGCTGTCGGATGTTCTGCATGACCTTGTGGGTCTGCTCGACCGGATCATGGCTTTCGATGTTCTTCGCTGTGTCCAGATCCTGCGGGCACTGACCGCGCAGGAAGATGACCGTGCCGCGCGCAACGACTGCCTGGCAGAGGTCATTGTCGAGCCGCTGCTCGGGGTAGGTGTCCTTGGTGTTGAATTTGCGAATGCGTGTATGTGTCATTCTCTTCTCCGTCGGTCAGGCAAGCATTGTGACAGGGGCCGGGTGGTCGGGGTGCAATCAGCCCTGCGCTGAATAGGCCAGATATTTGCTTTGGATGACGATGTGGTCGGCCACGTGCTTGGCATCATGCCAGACGCCCCAGATGAAGCTTGAACCGCGGCCGGAAAGCCAGGGCAGGCCAAGGAAGTAAATCCCCGTCTCTGTCGAAACGCCGCGCTGATGCTTTGGGCGGCCAGCCTCGTCAAAGACGTTCACTTTCAGCCAGCTATAGTCCTGGCTGAAGCCCGTGGCCCAGATGATCGTGTTGACGCCGGCTTGCGCAAGATCCAGTTCGCGCAGCGGATTGGCGACGCAATCCACCTTGGGGCCGAGAATGCGAGCCTCGGGTTCTTCGGGCAGGTTGAGGCCATTGCGCGCGACGAAGGCGTCGGCTTCGTCCAGAAGCGACAGATAGTTCCGGTCGCCGCGGTCCAGATTGCGTGCAAGATCGTCGCCGAAGGACAGCTTGCCATTCTTGTAGGCGCCGGTCATGCCTACAAGCACCATGCCCTGATCGGCAAGACGGCGGAAGTCGATGGTCTCGCCGCCGCGTGCGCCGCTCACCGCGATGGTCACATGCTCGCTGCCCGGTGCCTGCGCCTGCGCGTCCCACTTGCCCAGTACGCCAAGCCACCAGACGAAATCCCGTCCACGATAGGCGCGGGGCGGACGATCATGAGCGCCGACCGAAAGATAGACCTGGCGGCCCGCGCGCATCAGCTCCTCCGCGATCTGCACGCCGGACGAGCCCGCCCCCACAACCAGCACAGCACCGTCCTCCAGCTGCGCCGGGTTGCGATAATCGCTGGAATGGATCTGGTTCACGTCTGCTTCCGCCGGAACGAGCGGCGGGATGTTCGGCTTCTGGAAAGGCCCGGTTGCGGCAACCACGTTGCGGGCCTCGATCACGCCTTGCGAGGTTTCGACGCGGAAGCCGGGGCGGCCTTCCAGCCGCTCGACGCCAGTTACCTCGACGTCGCAGCGGATCGGCGCATCATGCTTTTTGGCATAGGCCTCGAAATAGTCGGCAACCTCTTCCTTGGGCACGAAGGCGTCGGGATCGCCGGGGAAATCCAGGTTGGGAAAGCGGTCATGCCAGGCCGGGCCGTTCGCCACCAGCGAATCCCAGCGCTTCGAGCGCCAGCGTTCGGCGACCCGGCCCTGCTCGAGAACGAGGTGCTCGACGCCGTTCCTGCCGAGATGTTCGCTCATGGCGACGCCGGCTTGTCCCGCCCCGACAACAAGCGTGTGGATCTTTTCGACTGACATGCGATTCGCCCTTCTTTGATTCGCCGGAAAGTTGCCGATCGCCGACGACTGTTCGCACCCGCTCTAGCGAAGCCTTTGGTTTCAGAAAATTATGATTTCCTGCAGTATTGATTAGGATCGCCGAAAGCAGGGGCGTTCCTTGCCGACTCGAAACGGCGGTGAAGGCTTTGCCTCCGGGCATCGCGCCGTGTCAGGGCGTTTACACCTTGTGCGGGCGACGGCTATAAATCTTCAGTTTCAACCCTGCCAATAGGCCTCGGGTTTCACCGAATTCGGTGCCTTCTGGCTGGGGTGGCGTTCTGCATCAGGTTCCGTTTATGCGCTTTACGCTTCGCCAGCTCGAATATTTCATCGCAACCGCCGAGGCTGGCTCCATAACATTGGCCTCGGATCGTATCCGCGTCTCGCAGCCCTCTATCTCCACCGCGATCTCGCAGCTTGAGACGGAGCTTGGCGCCCAGCTTTTCCTGCGGCGTCATGCGCAGGGTCTCTCGCTGACACCTGCGGGGCAAAAGCTTCTGGTGCAAGCCAAGGCAGTGATCGAACAGGCCCAGAGCCTGTACACGGCCGCCTCGGAGGCGTCGGATCAGGTGCGCGGGACGCTGTCGCTTGGCTGCCTTCTGACCTTCGCGCCCATGCTGCTGCCGGAGGTCAGCCACAGTTTCATCGCCGCTTATCCCGGCGCGCGCATCCGGCCCACCGTGGCGGATCACAGTGTTCTTCTGGCAAAGCTGGAGCGGGCTGAGCTTGACGCCGCGCTGACCTATGACCTGCTGATACCGGATGGGTTCGACTTCACCCCCCTGGCTGAGCTGCCGCCCTATGTCCAGGTGGCCGAGACCGACCCCCTGGCAGAACGCAAGGCGGTCACGCTCGCCGACGTGGCCGAGCGGGACTTCATTCTGCTCGACCTGCCGCTTTCCCGGGATTATTTTCTTGGGCTTTTCGCAGCCGCCGGCGTAACACCCAATGTCGTCGCGCAAATCCAGCACCAGGAAGTGATCCGCACCATGGTCGGCAACAGCTACGGCTATACGCTGGCCAATGTACGCCCCAAGAACAAGGCGGCGCTGGATGGTCGGCGTCTGGTCGGCCTGCGCCTTGCGGGAGACCACAAACCCATGCGCATCGGTCTGATCCGGGTTCGCCAACATGTCTCAACCCGCCTCGTGCGCAGCTTCGAGGAGCATTGTCGCAGCATCATTTCAGACAGTTATGTGCCCGGCATGGAGGCGCCCGTGCTCAACCTTCGTAGAACACAGAGCTAGGCTCGCTTTTTTCTAAGCATCAGTTCCGAACATCCTATTTTTCTTTTTGGCGAGCGGGTGAGAGTGTGCGCGCTCTTCATCCGGGCGCGACCGCCTTGCCCGGTCGCTCTACCATGGAGGCTTTTTTGCTCGATACGACCGCATCCGCCGATCGCCAGATCAATCCCATCGTCAAGGCTATGACGAACGAGGAGAAGGTCGATCTACTTTCCGGTTTCGGCATGTGGAAGACGGCGGGCTTTCCTGCCCACGGGATCAAGCCGATCGTCATGACCGACGGCACCTACGGCGTGCGGTACTCAATCCCACAGATCGACGGGGACGAGCGCGGCGGGATGGACCTCGATGCGTTCCTGTCCGTGGTCAATCAGCGTGCCAGCGATGTGACGGTCGCCTGGGGCGAGATGAAGTCCGCGACCTGCTTCCCCAACGGCTCTGCCATGGGCAACAGCTGGGACGAGGCGCTGATGCGCCGGCTGGGTACGCTGCTCGGCCAGGAATGCCGCGCGATGGGCGTGCACCTGCTGCTGGGGCCGGGCATCAACATCCGCCGCACGCCGCTGGCGGGCCGTTCCTATGAATATTATTCCGAAGATCCCCTGGTGACGGGCAAGCTCTCGGCGGCCGTCATCGAGGGTATCCAGTCGCAGGGTGTCGGCACTTCGCTCAAGCATTTCGCCTGCAACAATTCCGAGGTCGAGCGGACCACGATGGACAGCGTCGTGGAAGAACGTGCGCTTCGCGAGATTTATCTCAAGGGTTTCGAGATCGCGGTCATGCAGTCCAAGCCCTGGACGATCATGTCCTCCTACAACCGCCTGAACGGCGTTCAGGCTTCGGAAGACCCCTGGCTGCTCGATCAGGTGTTGCGTCGGGAATGGGGTTATGCAGGCGTCTTGGTCTCGGACTGGCACGGCATCAAGGACCGTCCGGCTTCGCTGATGGCCGGGGGCGATCTCGACATGCCTGAAAGTCCGCGCCGCAAAGCCGATCTGCTTGCCGCGCTGGAAACCGGTGCGGTGCCGGCCAAGGTGGCCGACCTTTCCTGCTCGCGCATGCTGGATCTGATCGAACGCTGCCACAAGGGCGCCGAAGGCCCGGTGCCCGCCTACACGGCGCAAGAACATCACGCCGAGGCCCGCGCCATGGCAGCGGCCTCCATGGTGCTGGTGCGCAATGAGGGGCTGTTGCCGATCCATGCAGCCATGCGTCAGATCCTCGTGGTCGGCCGCGATGCCGGAACACCTGTCATCCAGGGGTCCGGCTGCGCCACGACCATCCCGACGATGGTGGATCAGCCGCTGGAAAAATTGCAGGAAGCGCTCGGGCCGGACCACATGCTGACCTTCCGTCCGGAAGCCGATCCGCAGACGCTGCAACTCGCCGCCAAGGCCGATCTGGTGCTGGTTTACACCTCGACCGAAGGCGCCTATGACGGCGAAGGCTCCGATCGGACCACGCTGGCGCTCGGACCGGGGCAGGACGAGATGATTGCGGCGCTCGCTGCCGTCTCGGGCAAGGTCGCGGTCGTCATCGCCTGCCCGGATGCCGTGGAAATGCCGTGGATCGAGCAGGTAGGCGCGGTGCTCGTCACCTTCTATTCGGGGCAGGCCATGGGCGGGGCCGTCGCTGACGTGCTGACCGGCACGGTCAATCCTTCGGGCAAGCTCTCGGTCACCTTCCCCAAGCGGTTGGCCGACGTGCCGGGCTTCCTGCATTATCCGGGTGAAAACGGCCGCCATATCTATGGCGAAGGCATCCATGTCGGCTATCGCAGCTATGATCTGCGCGAGATCGAGCCGCTTTTCCCCTTCGGCCATGGACTGAGCTATACGCAGTTCGCTTATTCCGACCTGACGCTTTCGGCGTCCGAGATCGGGCTTCGCGACCGCATTACAGTCGCATTCACCGTCACCAATACCGGCGATCGCGCCGGGGCCGAGGTGGCGCAGCTTTACCTGCAAGCGCCAAGCAAGCGGCTCAAGCGCTCGCCGCAGGAACTGAAGGGTTTTGCAAAGCCCATGCTGCAACCTGGCGAAAGCAGGCGGGTGGAGATTGAGCTCCAGGGTTCCGATCTGGCGATCTGGGATCCGGCGCTCGGACGCTGGGTGTTTGAGGGTGTCGATGCGCGGCTGGTTGCCGGCGCCTCGTCGCGCGACCCGCACCTTGCCGCTGACCTGAAGCTGAAGCCTTCTGTGCTGCCCTTCCGCCGGCTGGCCTATGACACACAGCCGGCCTATGTCCTGCCCAATGCCATCGCCTGCGACCGGATTTGTGATTATCTGACGAAACGCTGTAACATCTCGGCCGAGGACGCGCGGCGGATGCTGGATCATTGCGCCAACTCCTTCTTCGGCATCTTCACCTCGCTCGAACGCCGGTTGCGGCTGTCGATCCCGGAAGCGGAAGTCGCCACGCTGATCGGCGAGATCAACGCTGCGATGGATGCTGCCGAGGCGGAGCTGTGACGCCTACCGAAGACTGGCTGGGACGCCTGATGGCGCATCCCACCGTCAGCGCCGAAACGAACCTGCCGCTGATTATCGAGATCGAGGCGGCACTGGTAAAGGCGGGGGCCGTCTGCGAGCGCTTTCCCGACAAGACCGGGCAGAAAGCCGCCCTTCTGGCGCGCTTTGGCCCGAACATGCCCGGCGGATTGATGCTCTCCGGCCATGTCGACGTGGTTCCGGTGGCTGGGCAGGAATGGACGCTGCCGCCCTTCGCCATGACGCGCAGGGACGGGCGGCTTTACGGGCGCGGCAGCGCGGACATGAAGGGCTTTGTGGCCTCGGTCATGGCGCTGGCGGAGGGGCTGGATCCGGCGAGCCTTTCCGCGCCGCTCCGGCTCGCGATCTCCTATGATGAAGAGATCGGCTGCGTCGGCGTGCGTCCGATGCTCGAAGAGATCGCGGCGCGTGGCATTCGCCCGGAACTGATCGTGGTTGGAGAGCCGACCTCGATGCAACTGGGGCTGGGGCACAAAGGCAAGATGGCCTTTCGCGTCACGGCGAGGGGTGTTCCTCGCCACTCAGCCGAGGCACCGCTTGCACTCAATGCGCTGCATCTGGCGACGGATTTCATCGCCGGCCTGCGCGGATTGCAGGAAGACATCGAGGCCCATGGTCCGCGTGAGGCCGGCTATTCGGTGCCCTATGCCACTGTGCATGTGGGCAAGCTCACCGGCGGAACGGCCGTCAATCTGGTACCGGACCGCGCTGAACTTCTGATGGAATGCCGCATGATGGCTGCCGACGATTCTGCAGCCCTCGCCAAGCGCATTAAGGACGCAGCCGTATCTGCACTCGCCCCTCACGGTGCGCGTTTTGCGAAGGCCGCGCTGGAGGTCGAGGAAACCGGAAGCTACCCCGGCCTTGCCACCGATGCCGATCATCCTGCAGTGCGGGCTTTCGCGGCCTGCTTGCCCGAGGGAACCGCTGAATGCCGTGTCAGCTTTGGCACCGAAGGCGGCCTTTTCGCGCAAGCGCTTGGTTTACCAGTGGTTATTTGCGGACCCGGCAATATGGAGCAGGGCCATCGTCCCGACGAATTTATCACCGAAAGCCAGCTTCTCGCCTGCGACAGCCTGCTTGCTGCCGCAGTGGATCGGTTTTGCCGCAGGGCGTAGCGGATTGCTTCGCATGTCCCAAAGCAGATGCACGGAAAATTGTAATTTACCGAAGCCCCGCAGACGGGAAAATGAGCGCCAATAAAACAGCAAACAGCCGGAGGGCAACAATGAGCAATAGTTTTTCGCGTCGCGTATTTCTGAAGGGCAGCACGGGACTGGCCGTGGCCGCATTGGCGGCGCCAGCCATTTTGAAGGGCAATCGTGCGTTTGCCGGCGAGACGCTGGTCGTGCGTGACATGGGCGGCGCCTTCTATGAAGGTTTTAAGGTGGCCTTCTACGACACTTTCGCCGCCGAGACGGGTGTTACCATTCAGACCAACACCAATGAACCGGACCCGATCCCGCAGTACAAGATGGCGGTCGATACCGACACGAAACTCTTCGATGTTGCCCTGATGACGCCGGAACACGTCCTGCGCATCCGCCAGCTCGGCGACCAGTACATGCTGCCGCTCAACATCGAGGTTCCGAACAAGGACGATTTCACGCCGCATACGTTCGAGCCGGACTTTATCGGCGTTGCGATCTTCGCGCTCGCCATGGGCTACCGCAAGGACACGATGAAGACGGTTCCCACCAGCTGGGCCGATTTCTGGAACGTCGAAGGCTTCCAGGGTCGGCGCGGTCTGTGGCGCAGCCCGGTCACGACACTGGAGATGGCGCTGCTCGCCGATGGCGTGCCGCTCGACAAGCTCTATCCGCTGGACGTCGATCGCGCCTTCAAGAGCCTCGACAAGATCAAGTCCCACATCAACATCTGGTGGACTTCGGGCGCCCATGCGACGCAGCTCCTCAAGGACGGCGAACTGGACCTGATGTCGACCTGGTCGACGCGTGCCCAGGCGGCAATCAATGCTGGCGCCCCGGCGGGCATCGTCTGGAACGGCGGCCTGTTCAACATCGATGGCTGGACCATAGCCGGCAACACTGAAAAGGCCGATCTGGCCCGCAAATTCATCGAGTGGTGTCTGGATGCCAAGCGGCAGGCGGCTTATACCGACATTCTGGCCTGCGGCCCGACCAACATGAAGGCCTATGAGCATCTGAGCGCCGAGAAGGCTGTTCTCCTGCCGACGGCCCCGGACAACATCAAGGGTCTGACCGTTCTCAACGCTGCATATTGGGCCGAGAACCAGGATGCTTTGACCCAGCGCTTCGAGCAGTGGATTCTCGGCTGATTTTCGGCCAGATAAACCACCTGATCTTCAGGCCTCGCCCTTGGGCGGGGCCGTGTTTCTGATACTGGGTGGCCCGGTTCCGCAAAGGTGGAACGGGCCATTTCAACGAACGGGACCTCAATGGCTGACCTTACCGCCAAAGACACCTTTGCAAGGCAGCGCTTCAAGCTCGACAGCCTGTGGCTCTCCGCGCCAGGGCTTGTCTACATGGCGCTGCTGCTGATCCTTCCGGCCGGAGCCCTGATCTGGCAATCCTTCGTCAATCCCAAGTCGGGCGCCTTCGATCTGTCCGTGTACGAACAGATGTTCTCGGCCGGGGTCTATGTGAAGGTCCTGCTCAATACATTCGCCATTGCCGCGCAAGTAACGCTGGTCTGCCTGCTGGTAGCCTACCCGATCGCACTCTGGCTCGTGGGGATGGAGGAGCGTCGCCGGCGCATGGCGATGTGGCTTGTCCTGCTCCCGTTCTGGGTCAGCCCGCTGCTGAAGAATTTTGCCTGGATCGTGCTTCTGGCGCGCAAGGGCATTGTGGCGCAGCTCCTCACCGGCATGGGATTTGAGACCGAGCTGAACCTGCTTTACGGGCGCGGCGCGGTGGTCTTCGGCATGGCCCATGCCATGCTGCCGATAGCCATCCTGACCATGCTTCCCACGATGCTTTCCATCGATAGGCGCCTTGTTCCCGCGGCCATGACCATGGGCGCAAGCCGCAGCCAGTCGTTCTGGCGCATCTTCGTGCCGCTTTCCATGCCGGGCGTGGCCGCAGCGGGCCTTCTGATCTTCGTCATGGGGCTCGGCTTCTTCATCACGCCCGCACTGCTGGGGTCGCCCAATGAGACGGTGATCGGCCAGATGATGATCACGCAGGTGCAAAAGCTCTTCAACCTGCGTCTTGCCGGAGCGCTGGCGGCTCTCCTGCTGGCGGTCACGCTGATCACCATCGCCGTCTACGACCGGTTCTTCGGCATGTCCGCCGTATCGGGCAATGGCGCAACGGTGAGGCGAGGGGACGTCATCGGCACCATCGGCGGCTGGATCATCGAGATCGGCGCGGCTGTGAGCGATTTCGTCGCCCGCCTCCTGCCCGCGCGTCTCGGCCGCGGCGCCTTCACCGTATTCGTCTGGGTGGTGATCGCCATCCTGATCGTGCCGGTCCTGGCCTTCCCGCCCATGGCATTCTCCGGCTCAACTTTCCTTGAATTCCCACCCAAGAGCTTTTCGCTACGCTGGTTCGAGGCCTATCTCGGTTCCGACCAGTGGATGGGGGCGACGCTGCGCTCGGCGATCATCGCGGTTGCAACAGGCGTCCTAGCCACTGTTTTTTCCGGGCTGGCGGCTTACGGCCTTGCACGCTCGGGCCGCAAGGCTGGAGGACTGGTCTTCCTGTCGTTCATGCTGCCGATGGTGGTCCCGAATATCGTGATCGGCGTGGCGCTGTTCTATGTCTTCGCGAAGGTGGGGCTGGTCGCAACCAACACCGGCATCGTGCTCGGTCACACGCTTTCGGCAATCCCTATCGTCTTCGTCATCCTGCTGACGACGTTCCGCAGCGTCGACTGGCGTCTCTTGCAGGCGGCGGCCACGCTCGGCGCCAGCACCTGGCAGCAGACTCGCCTCGTCCTGCTTCCGCTGATCAAGGGCGGCGCCATCGCGGCCTTCCTCTTCGGCCTTCTGCATTCCTTCGAAGAGCTGACCATTGCGCTTTTCGTGGGGGCGGGCGTCAAGCAGACCCTGCCCAAGCAGATGTGGGACGATATCATCCTAAGCATTTCTCCGACCCTGGCTGCGGCCTCGGTTTTCATCGTGGCGGTGGTGACAGTGCTCTTCGTCATCGCCGAAAAGGCCAGGCCGCGCTGATATGCGCGCGGCCGCCTCTCACCTCACGACCAAAGGAACCTCTGTCGACATGTCAGCCGATACCGCCAATGCGCCGGAAATCAAGCTTCGGGTTCAGGGCCTGGCCAAGATGTATGGCCAAGCAACCGCGCTCGATCACGTTGATCTCGAAGTCCGCCAGGGGGAGTTGCTCACGCTTCTCGGACCTTCGGGCTCGGGCAAGACCACGCTTCTGCAACTGATCTGCGGACTGCAGGAGCCAAGTGCCGGCAAGGTGATCATCGATGGCAAGGACCAGACCCATGCGCCGGTCAACAAGCGTGAAATCGGTGTGGTGTTCCAGAACTATGCGCTCTTCCCGCATATGACCGTGGCCGAGAATGTCGGTTTTGCGCTGAAGATGCGGAGTCTCCCGAAGGCTGAGATAGTCACCAAGGTTGCCAAGACACTGGAAACCGTGGGCCTTGATCATGCGGCGACGCGTCTTCCTTCCCAGCTTTCCGGCGGCCAGCAGCAGCGCGTCGCCTTGGCGCGGTGCCTCGTCTACGATCCCGCCATCATTTTGATGGACGAGCCGCTCGGCGCGCTGGATGCCAAGCTGCGCGAGGTGATGCAGATCGAGATCAAGCGCATTCACCGGGAGACCGGGGCCACCATCATCTTCGTGACCCATGACCAGCAGGAGGCGCTGGCGCTGTCGGATCGGGTCTGCCTGATGAACGACGGCAAGATTGCCCAGCTCGGCACCCCACGACAGATGTACGAAGAGCCCGAAAACCTGTTCGTGGCGGATTTCATCGGGGTTTCCTCGATAATACGCGGCACGGTGAAGGACCGCACCCTGCAAACCGCACTCGGCCCGCTGGCGATCCCCGGAGAGATTCCGGCCGACGGCACCAGGGGTGCGCTCGTGGTGAGGCCCGAGGCGATCATCCTTGGCGAGGGCTCGTGCGAGGGACGGGTGCGCGAAACCGTCTATGGCGGCTCGGATATGCGCGTCATCATCGACGCCGGCGCGCAGGAGATCATCGCACGTGCACCCGCTCAGGCAGGCGATTTCGAGGTGGGTGCGACCGTCCGCTTCGGCTGGGCGCCCGAGGCCGCACGTTTCCTCATCGACCGGAGCTGAGCTGTGACCGCAATGCGTTTCCTCTACGACTGCGACCCCGGTGCGGATGATGCGCTGGCGATGCTTTTCGCGCTCGGCCGGCGCGACGCGCTGGAGATGATCGGCGTGACCTGCGTTGCGGGCAACGTCGGCCTGGAGCCGGTGCTGAACAACGCCCGCCGCATTCTGGAGCTCGCCGGGCGGCAGGACATCCCCGTCTATGCCGGCGCGGCGCGGCCGATCATGGCTTCCCGGGGGCGGGTCTCGATCATGCACGGCTCGGACGGACTTGCCGGCAGCCCGCTGCCCGCGCCGACGATGCCGTTAAGCCCCGGTCATGCCGCGACCGAAATCTCGCGCGTCGCACGTGAGGAAGGGAAACTCCATATCTGCGCCACCGGCCCGCTGACCAATCTGGCCTTGGCGCTGCTTCTGGACCCGGAGCTGCCCGAATATATCAGTACCATCACTCTCATGGGTGGTGCGGCCTTCTGCCCCGGCAATACGACCCCGCTGGCCGAGTTCAACTTCGCGGTCGATCCGCATGCCGCCGCGATCGTCTTCGGCAGCGGCATCCCGATGACCATGCTTGGCCTCGATGTGACCCGTCAGGCGGTCGTCACCGACGAGATGACCCGCGAGGCCGAGGCCATCGGCACGCCCGTTGCGCTGGAGGCTGCCCGGCTCCTCATCAACTATGGTGCAAAGGATCCCTGCCTGCACGATCCGAGCGCGATCGCCTGGATGCTGGCGCCCGAGATTTTCGAAACGGTCGCGGGCCATGTTTCCATCTGCACCGACAGCGGGCCGGCCGCAGGGCAGGTCGTTGCGGCGGTAAGCGAGCGCCATCTGGCCGGGCGCGCGCCGAACTGCACGATCGTCACCGGGGTCGACGCGGCGGCGTTCGGGCGGCTTTTCCTTGCGGCGCTTCGTCAGGGAACGAGATAGGCCGCGCTCTTCGTTGCAAAGCCGCGCGAGCAGCGAAAATTGGCGCTATTGGCCGAGCGTAAAAAGGTAGCTTTCGGAAATGTCGACTACCCGACCAGCAAGGGCTGCATGTGAAGGTAGCGGGCGACCTTGCGCTTGGCGGCTATGTCTTTCCACACTGCCTCGACCTGTTCGGGGGCGAGGTTGACTGCGGCAGCGACATCGCTCGCCGGCACGCCATGGTCTAGCCCGTAGAGGCAGAGGTCCATCTTGGCGTAGGGCAGGGCGAAGTAGAACTCCTCCTGCGTCTGGGCCAGTGAATAGGTGTCAGTTGTAGGCGGCCGGGCGCGGATTTCGGCGGGAACGCCGAGATGGGCGGCGAGCTGGTAGACCTGCGACTTGTAGAGATGGGCGATTGGCTTGATGTCAGCGGCGCCGTCGCCATTCTTGACGAAGAAGCCCTGATCGTATTCCAGCCGGTTCGGCGTGCCGATCACGGCATAGTTCAGCCGATCGGCGTGATAATATTCGATCTGCTTGCGGGTGCGCTGCTTCATGTTGGTGGCGGCAACGATCCCGAGATAGGCTTGTGCGGGAAGGCGCAGCTTGCGCGTCTCGCCCTCAGGCGAACGCACCACCAGCGATGAAATATTGTAGCCGCCGGTCGTCAGAGCGTTGTCGAAGACGATCTTGGAAGCCCAGCCCGGCCCGTAATCCGGCGCTACCTCGCGGATGAAGCCGTCACGGCGCTCATAGCAGCCCATGGCGGCGAGCGCCGGGCCGATATCCTCGACAACGCTATCAAGTCCAAAAGTCTCGACCACAGAACGGCCGAGCCGCAGACTGTCCGGATCGGAATCGCTCTCGGGCATCATGATGCCGAAAACATTTTTCTCACCCAGCGCCCGGACGGCCAGCGCTGCGCAGACGCTTGAATCGATGCCGCCGGACAAGCCCAGAACCAGCCCGCGCTTGCGCAGATTGCCGCGCAGGTTCTCGCGGATCGCCTGTACGATGCGTTCGGTTTCCGCGGACGGGTCAAGATCCAGTGTGGCGGCGGAAAAGGTCGTGGATGCGGTCACTCGTCTCGTCCTGTCATTGCTGGGGAGTTTCGGTTGCGAGCCTTCGGCTCAGCTTGCCGGTATCGGTTTTGGGAAGCTCGGTACGGAATTCGACGGATTTCGGCACCATGTGGTCTTCGAGATTCCTGGCGCAATGGCGGATCACCTCGCGCTCGCCCAGCGCCGGGTCGGAGGAGACGATGAGCGCCTTGACCGCTTGTTCCATGACGGGATCGGGAACGCCTATCACCAGCGCTTCCACCACGCCGGGCAGGCCGTAAAGCACTGCTTCGACCTCCTTCGGCGCGACCTTTTCGCCGCGGGACTTGATGATGTCGTCCCGGCGCGCGACGAAGGTGAGGAAACCTTCCGCGTCGGCCCGGAAAAGATCGCCGGTGTGCAGCTGTGTCTCTCCGGTCATGGGGTCGGAACGGAGCGCGCGCGCTGTCGCCCCTTGGTCCTCCCAGTAACCGCGCATCACATGCGGTCCGCCGATCACCAGCTCGCCGGTGACGCCAGGCGCAACTTCCTGTCCCACCTCGTCGACGACATGAGCCGTCGTGCCGGGGATCGCAATGCCGACCGAGGCCGGACGCCGGCCCAGTTCCTGAGGCGGCAGCCAGGTCGCGCGGATGCATTCGGTCTGGCCATACATCGAATGGAACCGGACATGCGGAAGCAGGGTTCGGATCTTTTCGATATGAGCAACCGGCAATGGCGCTGCGGCGCTCGTCATGTAGCGAAGGCTGGCGAACATTTTTGGATCGAGGTCGCGCATCTGCAGCAGCATCGCGGCCATCGACGGCACCAGCGGAAAGCCGGTGGCGCGCTCGTCGCGAAGGCGTTCGAGGATGGCAAAGGGGAAAGCGAAGGATTTTTCGAGAACCAGCGTGGCGCCGGAGAGCACCGATGTCAGCAGCTGCGTGAGGCCGTAGCCGAATGCCATCGGCAAGACGTTCAGGATGACGTCGTCGGCCGTGTTCTCGAGATAGGTGGAGATCGAGCGGGCGGCCGCATCCAGATTGCGATGCGCCATCATCACGCCCTTCGGCTCTCCGGTGGAGCCGGAGGTGTATATGATCGTCGCCAGATCGTCGTCGCTCAGATCGGTCGGCAAGGGCAGGGGGGCGGCCGAAAGGCAGTCGCTTAAAATGGCGGCCTGCGGCAAAGCGGGGTTGGCGTCGGTCAATATGACCTGCCACACCGACGATGCGGTTTCCAGCGCCGGGGCCAGCACGCCAGCGAGCCGGCCTTGCCCGATCACTGCGGACGCCCGGCAGTTGCCGATGATATATGCGAGCCTCGCCGTCTTGGTCGATGGATTGACCGGGCAGAGCACAGCACCTGCCTTCCATACCGCGAAGATGGCGACGGCGGCTTCCCAGCCGTTGTCCAGGAATACGACGACGCGGTCGCCCTTCCCAACGCCCGATGCAATCAGAGCCCATGCTAGACGGTCGGATAGTTCCGCCAGTTCGAGATAGCTCAGCCGTCTGCCGGCGGCGACAATCGCCGTTTTGCCGGTGTTTCGGGCGACACTTTCGCGAAGATGGTCGTCGAAGCGCATCGGCTGGGTTCAGGCGGTCTGCTTGCGGCCAATGAAAGCGACGATGCGCCCGATGGAATCGAGGTTTGCCGGGACGAGGTCGGCATCTTCGACCTTCACGCCGAAATGCTCTTCGATGAAGCTCACCAGTTCGAGAATGCCGGTGGAATCGACCAGATCGTTTTCGATCAGCGAGAGGTCGTCGGGCAGCGGCTGACTGTCATCGCCGAACAGGAAGTTCTCGACTATGAAGTTGCGTATTTTCATCCTGATGTCGTCGGCCATGCCCGTCCGTCCCGTCGGTGTTTCGTTTGTCATCTGTCCGTGCCGGAAATGCCGCCAGCCAGAGCTGGGTCGACAGGATTCCGACGAAGGCCGCATCGTCGCGGAAACTGCTTGATTCTTGATGAAGGACTTTGCCCTTCAGTTTCTCGACCGCCGCCGGGTTGAACAGCCCGCCATTGGTAAGTGCGCCTCGCGACAGCGCGTCGTCCAGATAGGCAGGAGATGCGCCGGCGAATGCCTGGCTGTCCGGTGCGCGGTAGGGCTGTTTCGGCCGCTCTATGATGGCGTCGGGCACCAGCCCTTTCGCGACCGTCTTCAGGATGTGTTTCTCCTTCAGGCCACGCAGCTTCACATCCGGGGGCAGGCGCGAGGCAAATTCGACGATCCGCGGATCAAGGAAAGGAAAGCGCCCCTCGACGCTGTTGGCCATCATCACCCGGTCGCCCTGGGCGGAGAGGATATAGCCCGGCAGCAGGAAAGCGGTTTCGAGATACTGTGCCTGATGCAGCGGATGCCAACGGCCGAACTCAGGCGGGAGTTGCGCCGCCAGATCGGCCGCGGCGTCATAGTCGGCGAGTTCCGCCTTCAGCTCAGGCGAAAAAAAGAGCTTGGCCGCCGCAGTCGAACGGAAGCGCGGACGATGCGAGAAGAGAGGATCGCCGATATCGTCGGCGCCGGCGCCGAAGAATTTCGCCAGATACTCCGGCGACTGGCGCTTCAGGCCGGGGAGGTATGGATACAGCCGGCGAAAAAGATGCGGCCTGATCGCGGAGTCCGGCTGGCGGCCGCAGAAGCGGCGCAGCTTCGCCTCGCGAAAAATGTCGTAGCCCGCGAAGAGTTCGTCGGCGCCTTCGCCGGTAAGGACCACTTTCAGGCCGTTGCGGTGCACCAGGCCGGACAGCATGTGAAGCGGGGCGGGAGCCGTGCGCAGCACGGGCCGCTCCATATGCCGCACAACCTCCGGGAAAAGTCGCGCAATATCGCCGGCATGGCAGGGGGCGGCGGTATGATCGGTGCCGAGCGCTTCTGCCATCATGGCCTGCCATGGGCTTTCGTCATGCTCTCCGGTGTCGAAGGTAACCGAAAAGGTCCGCAATCGGCCCGGTGCGGCGCGCGCGGCAAGAGCGGAGATCAGCGAGGAATCGAGCCCGCCCGACAGATAGGAGCCGACCTGGACATCGGCGCGCAGGCGGATGCGGATCGCGTCGTCAAGCAGCGCGCGCAGTTCCTCTGTGGCGTCCGGCCTCGGCGCGTCGGCACCGTGATCCGGAAATTCAAGCCGCCACCATGACCGCACGGTCCTGCGCCCGTCCTCGATGAGCATCATGTGGCCGGGCGGCAGCTCCGATACATTGCGGAAGGCCGTGCGGGGTGCAATGGGCGTCCACAATGTGAAAATCTGGTCGAGCGCGATGGGGTCGAGTTCGGCCTCGATGCCCGGCACCGTGAGAAGCGCCTTGATCTCGGACGCGAAAAACAGGGTGCCCGCACGCTCGGTATAAAAGAGCGGGCGCACGCCCATGCGGTCGCGCGCGAGCAACATTCGCTGCCGTTTTGTGTCCCATAATGCGAAAGCGAAGTCGCCGTTGAGTTCGGACAGGCAGTCCGGTCCCATCTCGTCATAGAGGTGCAGGATCACTTCCGTGTCAGAATGAGTGCGGAACTGCCGGCCCTTCGCGATCATGGCCGCGCGCAGCTCGACATAATTGAAGACCTCGCCATTGTAGGAGATGACGAGGCTGCCATCGGCACTCGCCATCGGCTGCTGGCCGTCGGACAGACCGACAATGGCAAGACGCCGGTGCGCAAGCCCGGCGTCACGATCGACATGGATGCCGCTGTCGTCCGGCCCGCGATAGGAAAGCGCGCCCGCCATGCGGGTAAGCAGCGCCGCCGCCTCCATCGGCGCGACGCCCTTGCCGAAATAGCCTGCAATGCCGCACATCAGCGCCGCCCCTTCACTCGAACCGGTCGCCGATCAGGCGCGTCCAGCCTTCGCCTGCCAGCCCATTGGCAAACGCGCTGCCTGAGGCGAACGCCTCGATCAGTTCAGGCTTCTGGGAATGGACCACGGTCGATGAAGCATGGACGAATGCGAATTTCCGCCCGATCATTGCATCGAGCAGCGCCGGCTGCGTCCGCCCCCGCATGGCCGCCATGCCGCGCTCGTCGGCATGTTTGAGCAGGCGGTCTATGACCGTTCCTTCCTGACCGGGAACTGCCATGATCTGCACCACGCGGCCGATGCGCCGGGCATCGCCATAATAGATGAACATGCCGACAGGCTTGCCGGCTTTGGTGCGAATGATGCGCTGCACGCGCTCGCCATGTATGGCCTTTCGGCGGGCATGGGAAAGCATTGTGCGCAACTGGTCCGAGTTCCAGCGAGGCCGCAGCGCGAAAGACGTGAGAAAGCCGGGGATCAGCTCCACCAACTCGTCATCGCTTCCTTCCGCATCGATGAAACCGTCGGCCTTGCCGGCGAGGGGGCGGTAGTTCCACCACGCTTGCTCGTCAGCGCTCCCGCCGCGCCTTGCCAGCGCGTCGAAGGGTGCTGCGAGCGGTTTCAGCGCTCGCATCGGTGCGAAACGCCCGGCAGCCATTTCGGCAGCGAAGGTTGCCGGTCGCATGACGCGAACCCATTCGAGGCTATAGTCAGGAAAGACGCGCGCGCGCATCCTGCGCCACATCGCGGTCGAAACATCGTTTGATGTTTCGCTGAAGGAAAGGTCCTGCGGACCGGCAAGCACATCACGCAGGAGACGCGCGCCGGCGAAGGGATCGTCCTCATGGGCTTCGACCATGAAGCTGCCGCAGACGGCGGCGCGCAAAGGCTTCCCGTCCATCTCCATGCCAAGCGGCAGCACGCCAAGGAAGCCGGATACACTTGCGTCGTCGCGCACATGCACCTTCGAAGCAAGCCCGGGGTCGAAATCGGCCGCGTCCAGAAAGATCGCCTTGAGATAGGCCTCGAGCGCCGGCGTCGGCGCGTCGCTGCTCTTGCGCAGAATGCGCTGGAACATCGCGGCGACGGCAGGAATATCTGCCTCGATGACCGGCCGGACCTCAGGCATCGTACTCCGACAAGTTTGTCATGACATCGCTCCTCCCGCCTGGAAACCGGCCCTGCCGCAAGGTCGGCATTCCTGCCCATAGCAGAAAGTTCTAACTGAACCGTCAAGGCGCGGTTCAACCTCGAATAGCTGCAAAATGGAAGGCGGGGGAGCAATACCCTATCGCAATCCCTTCGCGCGATCCCAGGCTTGCGACCACATTTTCAATGCCTTCTGGTCGAGGGCTTTGGGCAAATGGAAGTGTTTTTGCGCATCGTCGGACGGATAAAGGTTCGGGTTTGTCCGCAGCTTTTCATCCAGCAGGCCAAGCGCTGCCTTGTTGGCGGTGGAGAAGCCGGTCTCTTCGGCAGCGACCGCGGCGATCTCCGGGCGCATGAAGAAATCGATGAAAGCGTGGGCGGCTTCGGGATGAGGCGCGTCGGCGGGTATGGCGAGCACGTCGGTCCAGACCAGATTGCCCTCTTTCGATAGCTGGTAGGTGATGGTGAACGGCTTGCCGGCCTCCTTGGCCCGGCCGCTGGCGATCAGCATATCGCCGGAAAAGCCGATAGCCAGGCAGAGGTCGCCGTCGGCAAGATCGTTGACATAGCTGGAACTATGGAACTTGCGCACATAGGGTCGCACCTTGGCGACGACCTCCACCGCCTTTTCCAATTCGGCCTTGTCGGTCGTGTCGGGATTGAGCCCCAGATAGATCAGGGCAAGGCCCAGCACCTGCTCGGCATCGTCGAGCATGCCGACGCCGCAGGAGGCGAATTTTTCGACGATCTCCGGGTCGAAGACCATGCGCAGGGAATCGACCGGCGCATCGGGCATGATCGCCTGCACCTTCTCGACATTGTAGCCCACCCCGGTTGTGCCCCACATCCAGGGCACGTTGTGGGCATTGTCGGCATCGACGCCGGCGACACGCTGCAGGACGGTCGGGTCGAGATTGCCGAGGTTGGAGAAGCGGCTGCGATCCAGCGTCGCCCAGACGCCGACCGGCAGCTGGCGCTGGAAGTGCGGGGAAAGATTGACGGTCACGAGGTCGTAGCCGGACTTTCCCGTCAGCATCTTCGTCTCGACGATGTCGTTGGAATCGAACAGGTCGTAGGACACCTTGATGCCCGTCTCCTTTTCGAACTGCGCGATCGATTTGGCGCTGAAATAGGACTCCCAGGAATAGAGGTAGAGTATTTTTTCTTCGGCGAATGCCGAAGTGGCGAAAAGGCATGCGGTCGCGAGCGCTAGCCAGCGTTTCATTGTCTCTCTCCGTTGCTGATGGTTCGGGTATTGCCGGAATGTCAGGCCGCTGCGGTCGCCAGCAACCGGGCCGGCGTCGGCTCGAGCAACTGGCCGTAGAGATCGGTGCGCCGGTCGCGAAAGACGCCCCAGCTGCGCCGGGCCTCCGCGATGGCGTCGAGGTCGAGGGCGGCAGTAATCACGCCCTCCGAAACCCGGTCGGCTTCCGCAAGCTTGGCGCCAGTGTGATCGGCTATAAAGGAGGAGCCATAGAACGTGATCGCGCTGCTCTCGCCCTTTTCGACGCCGACCCGGTTGGCCGCGATGACGGGCGTGAGGTTGGCGCCGGCATGGCCCTGCATGACGCGCTGCCAATGGTCCCGCGAATCCCAACCGGGATAGGAAGGTTCCGAGCCGATGGCGGTGGGATAGATCAGCACCTCCGCACCCATCAGCGCCATGGCCCGGGCCGCTTCCGGGAACCACTGGTCCCAGCAGACGCCGGCGCCGACCTTGCCGGCCGCCGTTTCGAAGACACGAAAACCAGTGTCGCCATTGGCGAAGTAGAATTTTTCGGAGTAGCCGGGGCTGTCGGGAATATGGCTCTTGCGGTAGTGCCCGAGCACCTTGCCGTCGGCGTCTATCATGACGAGCGTGTTGAACAGATGGGCGCCGTCGCGCTCGAACAGCGATACCGGCAGGACGACGCCTGTCTCGCGGGCAAGGGCTGCCATGCGCGCCACGGTGGGGTGGCCTTCGAGCGGCTGGGCGCGAACATTATGGCGGCGGTCCTCGTCCATGCAGAAATAGACGCCCTCGAACAGCTCCTGCAGCACCACGAGCTGGGCACCGCGCCGGGCCGCCTCGCGGACATGGCGTTCGAGCTTTTCGAGATTGGTTTCCACATCATCGGTACAGGTGATCTGCACCGCAGCCGCAATCATGGAACGCATGGCTTCACCTCATTCGGGTTGTTGTTGCGTGACGCAGTGGATGCCACCGCCGTTTTCGTAGATGCGATCGACTTCGAGCTGGACGATGCGGCGGCCGGGATGCAGCCGGCCAAGAACCTCCATGGCCAGCGCATCCGCTTTCCGGTCGCCGAACTGCGGCGTGTAGAGCGCGCCATTGCCGACATAGTAGTTGGCGTAGCTGGAAAGAAAATCCTTGGTGGTGGAGCGAACTTCGGTCGCGGCGGGAACGGAGACGACCTCGAGGGGCCGGCCGCGCGCATCGCGTGCCTTTGCGAGGATGGAGAGGGCTTCCTCGTGGGCGCGGCCCCATTCCGAGGTGTCGCCGGGATAGCTGCTGGCGATGACAAGGCCCGGTTCGACGAAGCGGAACGATCCGTCGATGTGGCCGTCGGTGATGTCCAGCCCGCGCACGCCGGGCACCCAGATGACGGTCTCGACGCCGAGCGCCGCCTTGAGACGCCGTTCGATCTCGGTTTTCTCCAATCCGGGATTGCGGTTGTCGTTCACCCAGCAGCTTTCGGTGAGCAGCAGCGTGCCGTCGCCATCATATTCGAGGCCGCCGCCTTCGCCGCACAGGTCTGGATCGAAGCGTTCTACGCCGGCATGTTCCGTGATGCGGCCGGCAAGCTTGCCGTCGCGGGCATGCGGCTGCTTGTTGCCCCAGGCGTTGAAGCCGAAATCGACGGCGGCGACGCTCCCGTCCTGCTTGCGCACGAAGACCGGCGCGCTGTCGCGAGCCCACATGTCGTCGGTTGGGATATCGACGAGTTCGACGTCCGGGCCGCACAGCCGGGCTGCAAGATCGTGCTGGTCCGCCGGGGCGGCCATCGAGACGGGCTCGTTCTCGGCGATTGCCGCGGCAAGCCTTCCCAGCGTTTCCTGCACACTTTCATAGTAGGCACCGGGGCCGCCATAGATGGCCGGCGTGCTTGGCCAGGCCATCCACGTCCTTGTGTGGGGCTCGGATTCGGCGGGAGTTGTGACCATCCAGGAAATCTCCTCTGCGGCGTGGCCGCGTGTGGCTGGCAGGAACGCCAGGCACGCTGCCTCCTGAACAAAACGGCGCCGCGTCAATGTTGCAGATGGGCCGATCACAACGGCTGCTCCTGCGTGATGCAATGGATCGCCCCGCCGGCGGGCGCGACGGCCGCGACATCGACGGTGACGATGCGCCGCTCCGGAAAGGCGCGGGCGACTGCCGCCTTGGCCTCCTCGCCGGAGGGACGGCCGTAGGCCGGCATCACAACGCCGCCATTGGTCAGCGCGAAATTGATGTAGGAGCGGGCAAAAACCTCGCTCGTCGCCTCGACGTCATAGGCCTCGGGAATGGGGATGACCTCGAAACCGCGGCCGCGCGCGTCCGTCTGGCTGCGCAGAGCGGCCAGATTATCGGCGAGGATGCGTCCGTGCAGGTCGGCCGGATCGGGATTGTATTCGAACATCACCACGCCGGGGCGCACGAAGCAGCACATGCCGTCGACATGGCCGTCCGTCTCCAGGTCGAGCGGATCGCCCGGCAGCCAGACGACTTTTTCGAGGTCGAGCATGCGCAGAAGCTCCTGCTCCACCCAGGCTTTAGAAAGGCCGGGATTGCGGTTCGGGTGAAGCAGGCTCGTCTCGGTCGCAATGAGGGTGCCGTCGCCGTCGCAGGCCAGCGAGCCGCCTTCGCAATGCAGAAAGGAGCGGAATATCTCGGCCTCTTCATGCGCGAGCACGCGGGCGGCCAGCGCATCGTCGGCGTCGAAGGGTTGGTGCTTGCGACCCCAGGCATTGAAACGCCAGGAAACGCCGGCCAGACCACCATCGTCCCGCTTCAGGAAGGTCGGCCCGGAGTCGCGTATCCAGCAATCGTCGATCGGCATGGCGATGATCTCGATCCCATCGCCAAGCCGGGCGCGGGCGCTGTCGGCGTGGTCGGGATGCGCCACCATGCTGACGGGTTCGAACGCCGCGATGGCGTGGGCGACATCGGCATAGGCCTGCTGCATCGCCGGCAGGCGCGCGCCATAAAGGTCCTCTCGATGGGGCCAGGCCATCCAGGTCTTTGCATGGGGTTCGAACTCACCCGGCCGGCGCAGCTTCACCTGCCCATCCGGCCATACCTTCGTATCCATGATTGACTCCTATTCATCTATGGCGCTCATTATCGAAGCGCCAAAGCCTTAATACAAACGAGAAGCATTCCTCGTCATAATGAATGGAATTCATGGATGGTAAAATTCCGGCACATTCCGCCGACCCAGTTCATGAAGGGGTTCGAAGCCGCCGCGCGTCTTGAAAGCTTCAGTCGCGCCGCCGACGAGATCGGCCTGACACAGTCTGCGATAAGCCATCAGATGCGGCTGCTCGAAGGACAGATCGGACAGCCGCTGTTCCTGCGCGTCGGCCGGGAGGTGCGCCTCACGGATGCCGGGCGCGACTATCATCGGACGGTGCGGCGTTGCCTGGAACTGATGGAGGAGGGGTATCGGCGGCTGGAGCCCTACCGCAAGCCCGGCAGCGTCGTCATCTATGCGCCGCGGGATTTCACGCGGCGCTGGCTCCTGCCGCGCCTGCCGGCGCTGAAGGCGGCCGCACCCTCCTGCGAGCCGTGGCTGGACACCAGCGGCGCAGCGGTTGATTTCGAAACCTCGGAAGTGGATATCGCCATCATCCACGCGCATGAACCGCCGGCCGGCTGCGAAAGCCTGCTCATCGGCCGCGACCGTCTTTCGCCGGTCGCCGACCCGGCGCTTGCCAGGACGTTGCAGCAGCCCGCCGACCTCCTGCAACTGCCGCTCATCCACGAAGAAGGCCCGGTCGGCTGGGTCGACTGGTTCGGACTGATGGGCATCGAAGCCGGTCCATTCTGGAAAGGAACGAATTTCAGCGACGGCGATATCGCGCTGGCAGCGGCGGAACTTGGCCAGGGCGTCGCGCTAGCCAGCCTGTTTCTCGCTGAAGCGTCCATTGCTGCCGGCGCTCTGGTGCTGCCCTTTGCGGCCACCATCGATTCAGGCCGTGCCTGGTACGCGATATCGAGCGAAGCGCGGCTCAAGGATGCCGACGTGAAGGAGGTTTGGCTCTGGCTGGGAAAACAAGACGCGAACCAGAGAGGCTCGGGGTAATTGCCCGCGTTCGTCCATTCATTGGTCAAACGCGGGGCGCGGCACCCTGCAGAAATAAGTCCAGCGCGTGATCAAAATAGCGCTCTTGTCCTGCGAGATCGGAAAAGCGGTTCTCGCCCAGCATGGTTGAGATGAGCGGCTTGATAGAGGTGGCGTAAAGAAGCTGCTCGGCAAGGAAGAATGGATTTCCTTTCGCCACTGCACCGTCCGCCTGCGCCTGCTTAACCAGGGCGGTGAAGCGGATCATGATCGGATCTTCGGGTGGCGGTGTCGCTTGCATGCCGCCAAATGTCACCGCCTCTGCCAACGCGACGCGATTGAGAGCAATCATCTGCGGTCTCAGATTGATCGTAAGCAGCGCTCTCGCGAAGCGTCGAAGCCGTTGCGACGACGTTCCGCCGACGCTCATGATTTCGTCCAGTTCACCGAGCACTTCGGACTGCAAGCCATCCATCAGTGCTTTGAACAGGGCTGTCTTAGAGGGGTAGCGGCGGTAAATAGTGTCTTTGCCGGCGCCGCAGGCCGCAGCCACCTGCTCCATCGAAGTCGCCGCGAACCCCTGTGATGCGAACAGTCCTGCCGCCGTATCGAGAATTCGCCGATTGAGCTCTTCCACGGCCAGCTTCGACGGGCGGCCGCCTTTCGTCCGTTCGGTACCGGAGAATTGTTCGTCATTTCCAGACGGCGGACCCGAGGATTCGGGTTCTTTCCGTTCTCTTCGTGCCGACTGCTGCGGGGCCATCTTCCTGCCTTTTGACGGTTGGTGATCTGCCGGACGGTCCGTCCGATGGGTGCGACTCTACCCTTGGAAGAAAACCAAACGCAACCGTTCTGTTACCGTCGCGCCACATGTAAAAACATGAGCACAATTATCAGCAAATAAAACTGGACGATATCGTCCCGTTTTGATAGCTCACCATCGATCCAAATGTGTCGGAAGGGGCGATGTCGGGGATATGAAGATTGCAGTATGGAATATCGTGCTTCTGGGAAGCACGAGCCTTGTCGCTTTGTCAGGAACGGCTGTCGCACAGGAAGCGACGACACAATTGAATACGATCGTCGTCGAAGGAGAAGGGGCTTCGCCAGCCAGCACAAGCGATCGCGTGCTGCTCAAAAGCACGATATCCGCGACCAAGACCGCTACACCGGTGCTCGAAACGCCGCAGTCGGTGACGACGATTACGCGCAAGCAGATCGATGAGCAGAGCCCGCAGACCGTAAGCGAAGCGCTTCGTTATACGGCCGGCGTACTGTCCGATCGGGATTCCAACACTCGCTACGATTCACTCTTCCTGCGAGGCTTCGGCAACTTTGGCACGGCGACCAGCTATGTGAACTATCTCGACGGGCTGAAACTGCCCCGCGGCCAGGCTTTCGCCCAACCTTCGATCGATCCCTATCTTCTCGACCGCATCGATGTCCTGAAGGGGTCGTCGGCACTTCTTTACGGGCAGATGACCCCCGGCGGTCTGGTCAACCAGGTCAGCCGCGCGCCTTCGGATCAGCCTTTCAACGAGGTCCGCATCGAGGGAGGCACCGATGGCCGCGTGCAGAGCGGCATGACCTCGCGTGGAGCCCTGACCGAGGACGGGAGCCTGCAATACGGTGTCAGCGCCGTGGGCCGGCTATCCGGCACACGCTATGATGATGTCGATGAGAAGCGCTTCGGCATCGCACCGTCGATAAGCTGGCAGCCCGATGCCGACACCACCTTGACGATCTCGGGCTATTATCAGAACGACCCGGAAGGTGGATACTTCAACTCGCTCTATCCGCGTTTCCTGGCGCCCGAGGCATACCGGCGCTATCTGAGCCGTAACCTCAATATAGGTGACCCGTCCTTCGATGCTTTCGAGCGGAAACAGTATGGCATCGGCTATCGCTTCGAACATCGCTTCAACGACAACATCTCCGTTCGATCCAGCCTCCGCTATTCCCATGTCGATACGGATTTCAGCTCTCTGCAGATGGCCGGCCCGCTCGATGCAAGCGGGAACATCCCGCGTCACGCCTTGCGCTCGATCGAGGATGTCGGCGGCGTGTCTGCCGACAATCAGGCGGAGTTCAACTTCGATACCGGGGCAGTCCAGCACACGGTACTCGCCGGTATCGATAGCCAGAACTCCACGAGCAACTGGCAATATCTCTACGGAGGAGCGCCGTCGCTCAATGTGCTCGACCCCAAATATGGCCAGCCCATCGGGCCCCTGATGAAGATCATAGATAGCGGGCAGAAGCTCCGGCAGACAGGCGTCTATCTCCAGGATCAGCTCAGCTTCGGGGGTTTCCGCGCCGTATTGGGCGCTCGCCACGACTGGACGCGGCAGGATACCGACAACCGTCTCGCGGGGGTGTCGTCCAACCAGTCGAGCGAGGCGACCAGCTACAGGGCCGGACTGCTCTATCTGTTCGACAACGGCTTCGCGCCCTATGCGAGCTATTCCACGTCCTTCGAACCCACGGTCGGCGTCGACTCTTCCGGCAAGCCGTTCGTGCCGAGCAAGGCCGAGCAGTATGAGGTTGGTCTGAAATACCAGCCGGCGGGGCTTGATGCGCTGTTCACTGTCTCTGCATTCGATATCCGGCAGCAGGATGCGCTGGTGCCCGACATCATCGGCTTCAACGTGCAGGAGGGAGAAATCCGCTCGCGCGGCGTGGAACTCGAAGCTAGGGGAAACCTGACCGGCAACCTCGAACTGATCGCGGCACTCACTCTGCTCGACACGAAGGTTACGGAAACGGCGATTGCCGACAATGCGGGCAACCGGCCGCAGGCCGTGCCGGATTACTACGGATCGGTGTGGGCGAACTACACTTTCTATAGCGGAGCTCTGGAAGGTTTGACGCTGGGCGGCGGCGTTCGCTTCGTCGGCTCCAGCTACGCTGACAACGCCAACACCATAAAGGCGGACGGCTACACGCTTGTCGATGCCGCCTTGCGTTACGATTTCGGTGCAAAAAGCCCGAGCCTGAAAGGTCTGGAGGGCACGCTCAACGTCACCAATCTTTTCGACAAGGATTACTATTCCAGCTGCAGCTCGAACATCTATTGCCAGTTCGGCAATGGCCGGCAAATCCTGGCTGGCCTGCGCTACAAATGGTGAGCGGCATATGACGCTCGACCGGCGCGCCTTTTGCGGGGTTCTCCTGCTGGGAGGGCTTGGCGGCCTCCAGCCGGCCCGCTCTTCCGAGCCGCTGACGATCACCGACATGGCCGGCCGGACAGTTCAACTATCCGGCATGCCGAAGCGGATCGTCCTGCTCGAGGCGCGCGACATCGTCAGCATGGCGATGATGCATCCCGATCCCGCGTCGCTGGTCGTGGGCTGGGCCGCGGTCGACCGCATCGACAGCCGATTTCTCAAACAGCGCTTCGAGAACGGGCACAGGATCGAAGTCGTCGGCAAGCAGACGCCGGATACGGTTTCGCTGGAGGGATTGGTCAGCCTCTCGCCGGATCTGGTGGTCGCCAATTTCTACATGGCTCCGCAGGGCGGCGACGATCTTCTGGTCGAACGTCTGGAAAGCGTCGGAATTCCGGTCATCTTCAGTGATGTTTCCAGCAACACAACCATCGACACGTCGCAAACGAGAAACGCCTTCGCCGATCTGCGCGATCACATGCGCATGTGGGGGGAGGTGCTCGACGCGAGGGACAAGGCGCAAGCACTTAACGAATTTTTCGACGAGCACCTGGAGCGGGTCGCCTCCCGTCTGGCCGGCGCCGAACCGGTCACCACCTATCTTGAAATTCAGTCTACCGTGGACGATTGCTGCTGGGCGGCCGGAAACAGGGTCTGGGGACAATTGCTGGAACTGGCAGGCGGACGGGTTCTCCCCGGTGTCACCGCGCCCTGGTTTCAGAAGCTTCAGCTCGAATATCTCTTGTCGACCCCGCACGATGTCTATATCGCCACGGGTGGCGAATGGGCTTCCGAGGGGCGTCCTGCTATCGGCCCCGGTCTCGCACCCGCGAAAGGCATAGAGGGACTGAAGCGCCTGATCAGGCGAACCGGCTTCAGCCAGCTATCCAGCGTTCGCAGCAAGCGCGTCCACGGCATCTGGACCGGACTTATCGCGGTTCCGCCGCTCAACATACTCTTCATCGAACTCGCAGCGAAATGGCTGCATCCGGAACGGTGCGGGGATATCGATCCTTCCGCGACGCTTGCCGAAATCAACAAGCGGTTCCTCAGCACGCCGATCGAGGCGCCGCTCTGGGCCTCGCTGCGGGAGTGAACCCATGCCCGGCAGTTCCCCGTCCAAACGTCTCTACAAGGCCACGGCAATCATCGATTTCCCGAAGGTCGACCAGTTTCTCGAACCGATCCTCGCCTCGATCAGCACGCATGACGTGGCGGTTGTGGAGGAAGACGGTTTCTATCGCGTAGCGTCAGCGTTCGGCGAGGCGCGGCTGGAGGTGCGGCCGGGCGAGCTTTTGCTCTTCGCCGAGACGGGCAATCGAGACGCGCTCAACAGGCTGAAACATACGCTTGTCGGGCCGATATCTTTTATTGCTGCTAGCGAGAACCTCGAAATCGAATGGTTGGGCGACGACACCGGCCTGACGCCATTGGAGGATCTGCGCGTCCTGCGCGTCAGGCATGTGATGCAATTGACTCCTCGGATGCGGCGCATTGTTTTCGAAGGCGAGAACCTTGCAAGGTTCGACCGGCCGGATCAGTTGCACTGTCGCCTTATCTTTCAGCCGAAGGATGTCGTATCGCCGGAATGGCCTGCTCTCGACGGTCGCGGCCACATCGTCTGGCCAAGGCAGTGCAAGCTGGATACACGAGTCTACACCGTCCGCGCGATCGATGCAGGACGAGGTGAGATCACTATCGATTTTGCTCTGCATGATAATGCAGGCCCGGCAACGCGCTGGGCGCTCGCAGCCACCGCCGGTGATATTGCCGGTATCGTCGGGCCGGCGGCGGGTGGACCCAGAAGCGCCGAATTCTATGTGCTGGCAGGAGACGAAACCGGGCTGCCGGGTATCGCTCGCATGCTTGAACAACTGGACGGCAAGGCTCGGGGAATTGCGTTTGTCGAGATCCATGGAGCTGAGGAAATCCAGCCGCTGGCGCGGCCAGCCGGCATCGAACTTCGGTGGCTCGACCGCAAAGGAGCACCACCGGGAACGACCACGCTGCTTGTCGATGCGGTGCGTTCCGTCGATTGGCCATCCGACCTTGGCCGTTCATTCTTCTGGGGCGGCTGCGAGCACAAAGCCTTTCGGGCAATACACCGCATGCTCCGCCTTGACGTTGGACTGCCTCGTGATCGGCAGGTTCTGTATTCCCACTGGCATCGATCCCTCAGCGAGGAGCAGATTGTCGCTGTAGGTGCTGAGGCGTACCTTCCCGATTAAGTTAGGTCCACCCGTAGATCCCGGAGACTTCGTTCGAGTCGCTTCAAGATGCTCGTCTGCCGCCGTGAAAAGCCTTTATGGAGAAAGCTTTAGGGGTTCACGGTCGTTGGCGGTGTCAGCCCTTCAAAATATGCCTTGATATTTGTGGTGACGAGTTCGCCCATCGCGATGCGTGTCTCATAAGTGGCACTGCCCTGGTGCGGCATTAGAACAGTGTTCGGCGCGGTGAAAAATTCAGGCCGAATGTTGGGCTCGTTGACAAACACATCCAGGCCGGCCGCTGCGATCGTTCCGTCGTTCAGAGCCGTCAGCAGAGCATCTTCGTTAACGACGTTGCCGCGCGCAATATTGACCAAAATGCCCTCGCTTCCCAACGCCTCCAGTACATCGGCATCGACGATATTCTGCGTGGATGAGTTTGCCGCTATGCAAATCACGAGGATGTCGCTTTCCCGTGCTAGCGCAACTGGAGATTCTGATGCCTTCCATGGGCTGGCGGCGACTTTGGAGCGGTTCCAATATCCCACCTTCATGCCGAAGGCTTCCGCTCTTGCGCCAAAAGCCCTGCCGATCTGTCCCAGCCCAACTATGCCGACACGCTTGCCTTTCGGACTGTGTCCGAGGGGAAAGCCGTTTTTTGTCCACCGGCCATCTCGCACAAATCGGTCGCCCTCGGGAATGCGGCGCAGTACGGCAAGAAGAAGGGCGATGCCCATATCGGCGACATCTTCAGTCAGGACACCGGGTGTGGTCGTGACGTGGATACCACGGTTACGCGCGAACTCCAGATCGACCTTGTCGGTGCCCACTCCATTGATTGCAACGATGCCTAGCGACGGCAGTCTCTCGATCCACTCATTCGAAAGTCCCGTGCCTCCACCAGTCACGACGGCTCGAATCTGCGGCAATACCTTCTCAATCGATGCAGATGCCTCGCCATCATACAGTCGGTGCAAGGAGTAGGTGCCCGCAAGCTTATCCTCAATCGCAGGCATGAGTGGTTCAATGAGAAGGATGTCGGGTTTCATCATGTAATCCTTAGTCTAATCAATGCCGGACGATGCCTATCGTCCGCCATTTTTCTTTGTGGCAGCACTGCGGCCTAAGAGAACATCGGTGGTGCTAGCTGACGGTTGGGGTTTTGCCGGTGGAGCCGCGTACGACCAGACTGGTCTTCATAATGGTGGTCTCGCCAATCGGAAGGCCGGTTCGGATAGCGTCAAGTACGAGAGTCGCCGCCTGTTCGCCCAGATGACGGGCGTGGGTATCGACTGTCGTCAGCGGCGGTTGCGCAAATTCGGCGTCGGCAACGTTGTCGAAGCCGACAACGGAGACATCCTGGCCGACTCTACGGCCTATTCGTTCAAGCCCCGCCATTGCACCCATTGCCACGACGTCGTTGAAGCAGACAAAGGCAGTGGGCGGGTTATCCATTTTGAATAACTCGCTCACCCTCTCCGCTGCTGCGGATCTCTTAAGCGCGCACGGCACGTGTTTCGGCACCAGTCCTCGCGAGCGCATCGACGTTACATAGCCGTCGTAACGTTCAGTCGCGGCCGAATGAATGCGTTCCCCACCGAGAAATACGATATTCGTATGGCCCAGCTCATGTAGATGGTTGACGGCTAGCGAAACGCCCTGGGCGTAGTCTACGCCCAGATAGCTGGTGTCCATATCGCCCCGCCGAAGAACCTGGAGGGTTCTGAACCCCGAGCGGGTAAAGCTTTCCGATGAAGAACCCTGACTATCGGTAACCGGACAAATGATGAGCGCATCCACATTTTGTTCGTGCATGCGCTGGAAAATCCTCTCCTGATTGGAGACGGACTCCCACGAATTGCCAAGCAACGATATCCAGCCCGCATCGTTCAGGACTTGATCGACGCCGGCGGTCAATTCCGAGAAGAAAGGGTTCGTCAGATCCGGAATGATGATGCCGACGAGATAGCTGAACCGCGACCGGATTGCGGCTTTGCGATTATAGACATAGCCGAGGCGCGCGGCGACATCGCGAACCAGGGTGTTGGTCTGCTCGGCAACGAGTTCGCTGTTTCTGAGCACCAGTGACACCGTCGAGCGGGAAACGCCGGCTGCCTTCGCAACGTCGTCTATGGTGAGCCGGCGTCCGATCTCTTCAGTCAAAGTTCTGTCTCCGTCTCGCAGAACCAATCACAGTGATCATTGATCGATAACGCCCGAATATCCTGGGCCGCCTGCACCAACATAGCCACCGCTTTTGCCCGCAGCCGACTCGCTCACCCAGAAGGAATAAAGATGCGCATTTTCCAGAGCAAAGCGGAAACGAATGGGTTTACCCGACAATGAGGAGAGGTCGCCAGCTTTCCAGTTGATAGGGCAGGTGACCTTGTCGGAGGTGATTGCCTCGCAATCATCCAGTCCATATCCGGGTATGACATCGCCATTTTCATCGAGAACGGCAACGCGCAGCCGTCCTCCACTGCAGTCGGTGTTGACGAAGAGGTGGCTGCCCGAAAACTCAAGCGGTTTCGTCGTCATCTCGCCACTTCCATTGGTGTGGAGTGAGACAAAGCCGTCGCGTCGCAATGTTACGAGGCCGACCGAGCCGCCCGCATATGAATGCGTACCGAGGATAGGGGAATGCCCCGAGAAAGCGGAGACATAGAAATAAAGCTCGTCGCCGACGACGAGACAGACGCCACCGGTTGCATGAAGATAGCCTCTGTCCCATTGTCCCGGGATCTGTGAGGGCGCAAGGAACGGTTCCTTCCGGTCAGGCCTTATCCACTCCAAACCGTCACGGCTGAAGCCGATTTCCAGATCGGTAATCTTGGGAAGGCCGCGATAGAAGCTGTCCGGGTTCTGCGGCCCGCGGAACATGCCGTAGACCCCGAGCATCACGCTTTCATAGGCAACCGCGTCGAAATTATATATCTCGGAGGGGACTTCCCCGATGGGATTGGCGTGGTCGATGTCATCGGGAACCACCAGCGCCCTGCGGTCTTCCTTGCTCCAATTCCGTCCCTCGACGAAGTCGTGATGAGCAATATAGCTGCGCTGGCGCCCGCGCTCGGCATGAACCCGCAACGAGTAATACCACTTCCGATCGAAGGGATTGTAATAGAAATTACTGTTGTCGCCGCATTCCCCGGTTCGGCCGCGCGGTGTCCAATGAATCGCATCAGGCGATGTGTAGATCTCTGCGTACTGTTCTTTCACGCCGTCGAAATCGTAGTCCACATAGGGCATACTCGGATGAGAGCCATGTCTGTAATAGACCATCATCTTGAAGCGTTCGGCCGGATCTTCCGCCAAGGTGTCGAGCCAGAATCCCGCGCCGTCTCGCATGCGCGGATATCCAATTGGAAGAATGCGATTGGTAACCCCATCGACGTCCAGAACCGGGCGCTCCCAATGAATGCCGTCCTTGCTTGTCGCAAGCGCCGTCGCGGCAAACCAGCCGGCGTGATAGGTCATCTTGAACAGCTGATCTGCCGGATCGAAGAAAACACCGTCCTGGAACGTGCATGCAGTCGGGCAGTAACCCCCGTTCATTTCGATCGGGGTTTCCGGCTTCAATACGGGCGTTGCAGGATGTACCTTTGGGCGATGGAAAACACGCTCGAGTTGGGAGTTCGCGATCAAATGATCGTCGAACAGAAGCTGGCGACCAACTCCCAGCTTTACCGGCATGTTTTTGACACTCATTGGAAACCTCCTCAACGCGTAATCGAATATTTTAGACCGATCTAAGTGTCAATGAATGCCTCGATTAAAAAGAAGTTGACAAATTTAGACCGATCTAAGAGTTTCTGCGACCGTTAGACCGGTCTAAATGCGGACGATCTCCTTTTCGCCGCCAGGAGATATTTGGGAGCGTTCGTAGGCGATCGGTACGATTTATTCCATTGGAACGAACTGGGAGGATGCAGTGAAGCGTAAAGTCCAAATTTTGGCCGTGGCTATGTTGACAGCGTTGTCGTCGACGGCCCTTGCCCAAGAAAAAAAGCTCACGCTGGTGGGCGTAAACATCCATGAATCTTCGATGCGCGGCGTCGGCGTGTCCAATGGCGTGGACGCGCTGGCCGACTTTGAGAAGGAAAATGGCACCAAGGTTGCCGTCAATGTCGAGACGGGGCCTGGCATCCTGGAGGCGCTGCCGCGTCTTGGCACGCTTAACAAGTCGGCCGAAGATATCATCATGGTTTCGCAGCTCATGGCCAACCCACGCATCGCTGCGTTTCTTGAGCCGCTCGACAAATACATGGCCGCCAATGCCATTACGGGCTTTCCGCAGGATTGGGTAAAGGCCCCCATCGCTGCAGGCACCATCGAAGATCAGCATTATCTCGTACCGCTGCGCTGTGGCGTCTGGATCTTCTGGGGTAACAAGAAGTACCTGTCGGATCAGGGCGTTGGCGAGCCACCGCGGACCCCCGAGCAGTTGTACGATGCCGCCAAGAAGGCCACCTTCACCAAGCCGAGCGGTGAAAAGGTCTACGGCTTTGCCGTTCGCGGCATCAGCGATCAGGTCCCATCCGGCCTAGCGACCGTCGGTGCGATGTTTGGCGGATCGATCATCGACGAGAAAGGCGAGGTTGTCGTCAACAGCCCGGCAATGATCCAGGCGGCTGAGTATCTGCGCAAGATGTATGCTGAGGGCATCATGCCTCCGAACTGGACAAGCATCGATGCCGACCAGATGTTCACGTCTGGACGTCTTTCGATGGTGGTCAGCAACGATAACTTCACCAAGCGCTTCGAATCTCCCGAAGCTCTCGGAACAGGCGGGACCGTGGCATTCCACGTTCCAATCCTCGATTCCCTGCGTGCAAACGGTGCCGACTATGCCGGAAGCCAGTCTTTCTACTGGGGTGCCGGCATCCTGAAGGGCTCGCAGAACAAGGAACAGGCCTACGAGCTGCTCAAGTATCTGGCCGGCGACAAGCCTGAGGCCATGATGATGTCCAACGGTAACCAGCCTTGCCGTGCAGCACCTCTCGCCAAGCTCGGTGAAACGGTTGCAGCCAACAAGGTCGGTATCGACACGCTGGCGATCTCGCGGCCGCCTCTGCCCGGCAATCCGCGGCTTGGCGAAGCCAGCGACGCAATCGCTGTCGCAACCCAGAACATCGTCGTAAACGGCGCTCCCGCCAAGGAGACGCTGGATACCCTGGCCGACGAGCTGAAGGCAATCTACGAGTAACGACCAACTCGGGTGAGCGTTATCGATAGCATCCGCATCCGCGTGTTCGGCTGCGGATGCTATAACGCAGGTTAGATGTATCTCTCGTATTTGCCGTAGGATCAGCGGCCTGGCGCGGTGGAGACATCCGCCCGCAATATCCAATACATGGAAGAGCAGCATGGTTACGAACGCCGCGACAGCCGCCCCGGGCCGATCTCAAAAAAACAGGCCGTCGGAGAACATCCTGGCAGCGACCGTCATGGCGCCGCCCGTTCTTTTGCTTCTGCTCTTCATCGGCATCCCGGCGATCGTCCTTCTCGCGACCGCATTCACGGATTATTCGCCGGGCATTCCAGTAAAGTTCATCGGCTGGAAGAATTTTACGACGCTGTTCAACAGCTCGGTTTTTTACTCGATCCTGCTGCGCAACATCGGCTATGTGGTTGGAGTGGTGAGCCTGCAGCTGCTTGTCGCTCTCGGCATCGCTCTCCTCCTCGACAACGAACTGCGGTACCGCCGTATCTGGATGGCGCTGCTGATTGCGCCTTTCGCCATTAGCCCCGTCGTGGGCGTCGTCATCTGGAAGAACCTGCTCGATCCTTCCTATGGTCTGGTGAACTATGTCATTTCCTCTCTGGGACTGCCCACCGTCCCATGGATGTCAAACCCGCTGACGTCGATGATCGCGGTTGTCATCGTAGCGGTGTGGCGAGGATTTCCTTTTATCGCGATCATCCTCTTCGCCGCCTTGAGAGGGATTCCGACTGAGGTCAAGGAGGCGGCCAAGATAGATGGCGCCAACGCGTTCCAGCTATTCTGGTACGTCAAGCTTCCATTCATCATGCCTGCACTGGCGATCATGGCGCTATTTGAAACGATCTTTGCAGTGCGCGAATTCGATACGATTCAAACCATGACCGGCGGCGGTCCGGGCACATCGACCTCGCTTCTGTCGCACTATCTGTATCGCACCGCATTCGGGACGTTCCGCTTCGGCATGGGGGCGGCGGTCGGGTGGGTCATGCTGGCTTTGACCATGCTGATGGCAGCATTGATCATCTGGCGCACCTATCGCGACATGTTTCCCAAAACCAGGGCCTGAGCAATGAACGGAAACAACACGGGTCGTATCGCCGTTTTCGCGCTCCTCTGCGTCGCGGTGATCTGGGCGTTCTTCCCCATCGTCTTCATGGTCAGCAGTTCGTTCAAGCCGGGCGGATTGATCTGGTCCTATCCGCCGACATTGATCGCCGAACCGACCATCAGCAACTATCAGAACATCGCCAATCTGTTCCCGAGGTTCTGGGGCAGTTTCTTCAACAGCGTCATCGTCACGATACTGACGACGGTCGTGACGCTCGTCATGGCGATCGCGTCTGCATTCGTGTTCTCCAGGCTGCGGCAGCCTTGGCTGAAAGTGCCGGCCTTTATCATGATCTTCGTGAGGATGTTCCCTTCGATCATCGTCGTGATTCCGTTGTATCCGGTGTTCAACGAACTGGGTTGGCTCGATACGATTACCCCCCTCGTTCTGTGCGGAGCGGCGTTCGCCGTGAGCATGGCGACGCTGCTGATCAAGACGTTCGTCGACGATATTCCCATCGAGCTTGAGGAAGCCGCGATGATCGACGGCTGTTCCCGTGTCGGCGCTTTCACCCGTATCACGCTGCCCTTGCTGAGGCCGGCAATTGCAGCGGTGTCGTTGGTCGTGGCGATCGGCGCCTGGAACGAGTACCTGTTTCCGCTGGTCTTCACCTCCAACGACGCACGCACCGCGCCTGTCATCATTGCCATCGCTATGAGCAACGAAGATGGCGTTGCCTGGGGAGGCGTAATGGCGATGGCGAGTGTCTATCTGGCGCCGCCGCTTCTGCTGGTGCTGCTGCTGCACAAACAGATTACCAACGTGATGACCATGGGCGCGGTCAAAGGCTGAAGGCGCACTCAGACTGCAAGCCGGCGATCGCCCGCTATCAGCGTTCGAGATAGCGCGTTACTCAATCATTCGGACTACTTTGGAGGAGCGCATGTCGCGCGTACAGATCAGAAAAGCGGGCAAACAATACGGGGACGTCGAGGTTCTGAAAGGAGTCTCCGTCGACATCGAGGATGGTGAATTCGTCGTTCTCGTCGGGCCGTCCGGCTGCGGGAAGTCGACCTTGCTCCGGATGATCGCGGGTCTCGAACAAATCTCCTCCGGCGAAATCGATATCGCCGGCCGCGTGGTCAACGACCTTCAGCCGAAAGATCGTGACATTGCCATGGTCTTCCAGAGCTACGCGCTCTATCCGCATATGACCGTGGCCGAGAACATGGGCTTTTCGCTCAAGCTGAAGCGCGTCTCTCAAGCCGAAATCAGTGCAAAAATCACCCGGGCAGCCGAGATCCTGAGCCTCACAAATCTGCTGGATCGCTACCCGAAGCAGCTCTCCGGAGGGCAGCGTCAACGTGTAGCGATGGGCCGGGCCATCGTTCGCGATCCTCAGGTATTTCTTTTCGACGAGCCGTTGTCGAACCTCGATGCGAAGCTCAGGGTTCAGATGCGTGCCGAAATCAAGGAGCTCCACCAACGCCTGAAGACGACGACGATCTATGTCACCCATGACCAGGTCGAGGCCATGACCATGGCGGACAAAATTGTCGTCATGCGTGATGGATCGATCGAGCAGATCGGCTCGCCCTTGGAGCTTTATGATCGACCCAGGAATATGTTTGTTGCCGGCTTCATCGGTTCCCCCTCGATGAACTTCATCAAGGGCTCGATGTCGCCGTCGGGGTTCACGACCGAGGAGGGCATTTCCCTTCCTGCATTGTCTTCGGCGCCGGCTTCGGCAACCGTCTATGGCGTGCGCCCTGAGCACCTTCACCTCGACGACAACGGAATTCCCCTGGAAGTGGCAGTTGTTGAGCCTACAGGCTCTGAAACAATGGTCATTGGTAGACTGGGTACTCAGAACGTTACTTGCGTATTCCGCGAGCGCATCTCAGCGAAAGCCGGTTCGACCATCCGGGTCCGCCCCGATCTTGAGACGATTCATCTGTTCGATGCCACAGGTCTGGCAATCAGGTAGCTTTACGCTAAGCAGACTTATTTACAAAGCTGCGGCGTACCGTTGGTTTAGTGAAGATTGCTCGTCCGGCTGACGATCGGAAATTCTCGACAGCATCATGGGAGCGACGGCATCAATGCCATAGGATGCCATTGCGGCTTGCGCCTCGGTGCGCATGCCGGCAAGGCCCGCCCAGTCATTATGCGCGGTGCGCAGCTTGGCGCTGAGATCTGCCTCATTGACATAGGCCCAGGCGGCCGCTGTGTCGGAGCCTTCGAAGCCGAAACGCGAACGCGTGTCGGCCTTGCGGATGGTGTCGACGGCAAAGGCCGCGGGCAGCGAATTCTGCGGCGTCATATAGTCCATATTGCCGCTGAAGCCGGTTGCCGCGACGAGATTGCCATGCGCCATGGCATCGGAGATGCAAAGCCCCCAGCCTTCCGCGCAATGGGAACTGACGCAGCACTGCCCGATGCCGTGCAGCGCGGCGATTTCTTCGTCGCTGGCATCGCCGCTCCAGGCAATGATGCCATTGGCGCGCATCGAGAGAGGCAGTTGCTCAGGCGTCTTGACGATGAAGGCCGGACCGCCATCCGGAAAGGCTTCGGCAAAGGCGCGAATGCCGGCTTCGATATTCTTGCGCTCTTCAAGCTTTGCGATCGTATAGAAGATGAATGACGCATCCGTCAGGCCGAAGCGCGCGCGCAACGCCCGCTGCTCGGCCAGATCGGGCGATGGCGGGGTCACGATGTGGGGAACGACCGTCACCGGCTTGCCGGCTGCGAGCATGATGTCTCGGCAATAGGTCGAACTGGTCCAGATCTCATCGACGAGGCCGAGCCAGCGCATGACATCCGGTGAGAGGCGATCCGGCTCCCAGACGGCATAGGCAATGACATGGCGCTGCTTCAGTTCGGGATAAGCGCGGAAATAGCCGGGATAATTCCAGGGCTCGTCATGAAGAATGACGATCCCGGCATCTTTCGGGTTGTCTACGATCTCGATGCCTGACTGCTCCAGCGCGCGCCGGTAATCGAGGCCGGCGCGCTTGTGGCTTTTGTAGCCCGACAGCAGATAGCAGACAGCACCTTGTCTCATGCCGGCGGGCTTTCGTCACGCGGTTGCGACAGCGAGATGATGCCGAACTTGCACAGCCACATCAGGCTGCGCATTGCCTTTGCCCGGTTGGCCTCGTGCAGTTCCGAAAGCAAGTCTGCCACGGTCGCAGGCGCTTCCCCCAGCCGCTTGACGATCCGGTCGATCTCGAAATCGTCGAGCATGATCGGGCGTGCCACCGTGTTCATCCGCAACGTCCTTATCTGGCGCAGCGTGTATTCCGGGTCGGGGTCGACCAGGGCAGCAATCATCGCCATTTCCAGCGGGTGCGAAGAATGCCCGGCAAACATGGTGAAAAGATCGGGGTAGTCCGGGTGAACGGTCTGCCTGGAACGATCGCGTCCCCCGACGGTCCGGTCACTGTTGCGAAGCGCGCCAAGCTCGGCCCACAACTGCTGATACTGGGCGATGATGCCGCGCCAGTCGTAGAGCGCCTCGGCACGCTTGCGCCCGGCCTGGCCCATGCGCTGGCGCAGCTCTTTATCCGTCGCCAGCCGCGCGATGGCTCGGGCGCAGGAGTCTATGTCGACCGCCGTGCACTGCGCGGTGAAAGAGATCAGCGTGAAATGGTCGAACACCGAACGGGCGTGATCGTCGGCCAGTTCGATGCCGGCACCTGACGGTGCCATGATCGTCGGAATCCGAAGCCCGGTTTCCCCATCGACCACCGTTTCCTTGTAGCCGTTCCAGTCGCTGACGATGCAAGGCAGCGAGGCAGCCATCGCCTCGACCGGTGTCAGCCCAAAGCTTTCCTGGACGTTGTCGGGCAGTGAGACGAACATATCGGCCGCGAACCATGAATCGCGCGCCGCCTGCGTGTCGGCACCGTCGATCCAGTGAACCGGCACATTGGGGCAGAACATCTGCCGCGCTGCCCTGAACTCGTGCTGGTTCAAAGGGTCGTTGAACTGTCCGACCATGGCCAGATGCAGGCGTCCCTTGCGCATGTGCCGCGACGCGATCTCGAGCGCCCGGAAAAGCGGTACCGGGTGCGACTTGGAGCGGTAGTCGAGGCGCCCGAAATTCAGGACCAGAATGTCGTCCGGTTCGAGCATGAGTTTGGCGCGGAGCGCCTTGCCGGCCGCTATTCTCGCTTCGGTACGGGTGAAGCGGTCGAGATGGACGCCGAGCGGAATGACCGGAAACTGCACCGGCGTCTTGCCGACGGCAAAGCCGCGCGAGGCGAGATACTCTCCCCAGGTCTCGAAAATATGCTCGATGGCCTGCCTTGCCGAAACGGAGGTGCAGATCAGCGCGTCCCACGGCTGCGTCGGGGAAATCATGAAATCGCGGATGCTGCGGATGACGCGCTCGGTCGCCACCGAATGCGTGATGCCGCAGACACTGTAGCGCGCCTCGCCGATGTAGCGGCGCATCCATGCACCCTCGGAGATCACCGGCCCCGGCATGAATACGCAGCCGGCTTCTTCGAGGAGATCGCCGTCGAACGGCGTGATCCATTCCGAAGGCGGAACATTGCCGCCGAGGGCTATGCGTTCGCGAAACACGTCGTAGATCTGCGGCCGGTCCGTCAGGCAGTAAAGCTTGTCGACCCCGCCATACTCGACCAGCGCGTCGAGAAAGCCCGCGCCGGCCGACTGGCGCCCGACCACCAGCTTCTTGTCGCCTTCATAGGCCTCGGGGATGAAATGGATTGCGCAATTGGGCCGCGGGGATGCGGCCTCGCGCAAGCGGAGTGCAGGAGCGGCGTTCATGACACCGCCCCCGCGCGGGATTTGCGAACGCGTCTCATTCTGCTGCCGCCGAGGTTTGCGGATAGACCTCGTTCGGCTGGAACGTCGTGTCGTAGAGAGGGTAGTTGTAGAACTGGAAGCCGTTGTTGAAGGTGCCGTTCGAATTGTTGATGAGATGGATCACCGCATCGAGCGCGGTGCGCAGCGCAGGTTCGGTCCACCCACCTTCGACGCCGTAGGATTCGCCGGCGAAATAGAGACGGGACGTTCCCGAATAGACCTGATTGTAGGTTAGGAGATCGTAGCACTGTTCCCAGGCGCGCTGGCGGTAGAGCTTGGCGCAACCGTGATAGGTCGGCTGCAGCGTCCACTGGAAAACGACGCCCGCGCTGGTGTTGATGTAGGGCAGGATGCTCTTTCCCAGCGTCGTCGTGGTGATGCGCTCCAGCTCGGTTGTCACCATTTTCTGCAGTGTGCCGTTGTCGATGGCCAACAGCTTCACGGCGTCGTCTTCCCAGGTGTAGCTGGCAAGCAGCGCGGCATCGTTGTTGTCCTGGCTCCACTGCACGCCATAGGCGTCCTGAACGAACGTATCAGTGACGATGAGCTGCGGAATGGAGTCAGGCGCGTTCCAGTAGGCCTTGTAGAGCGGGAAAAAGACCTTGGCGCTGGCGATCAGATGCTGCTGCTGCAGCGCGGCCGGAACCCGCCACGGCAACATGGTCTGGTTGTCGAAGCCCTCGAAATCGATCGACAGTTGCGTCGACCAGATCGGGGAGGTGATGACGACGTAATCGGCCTTGACGGCGGGACTGCCGCCGCCGTTCAGGAACACATTGATGGAGCCGTCGGAATTGCGCTGCAGCTTGCTCACCGTAGAATTGACGTACATCGCCGCGCTCGTGTCATTGCCGTCGCGGCATGCTGAATAAAGCGACCTCGCAGCACCGGGTGCGCGAAGATAGAACAGCAATTCGACCAGCGACTGGATGCCGCGATAGAAGGGCGGCTCCATCGGCTGGCCGCCGCTGTCATAAGGCATGGAATTATACTGTGGCAGATAGCTGGCGTTGTTCAGGCCGCTGACCGTCTGGAGATCGGAATTGTAGCCGAACATCACGCAGCGGATGAACCACATCGCACTGATACCGTAGAAGGCGCCCCAGCTGCCGTCGCCGGTGCCGATCGTATAGAACAGATCGGACTCGTAGGAGGTCATGCCGAAGCCGCCGAACCAGCCATCATTGTTGTAGGTTGTCACCGGCTCGGTGAAGACGAGGTCGCCGAACGACATCTTGTCGTAGTTCTGCGCGATCTGCTGCCACATCACGTCCCAGGCGCTGCTGTCCTGGGTGTAGACCGGCGCGATATTGGCCGTGAACAGCTCGATCAGCGCGTGGACTTTCGCGGCCACCGTTTGCAGGTCCGGATTGTCGGGCTGGCCTTGATAAGGCCAGTCGATCATCGTCGGGCTGGAATAGGAGTCGTTCGGCCCGTAGCCGTTGTTCATGTAGATGCCGGTGCCGCCCTTGGTCTGGCCGGGGTTGGGAAAGTCGCTCAGCACGCCATAGGTCGGGCTGGGATTGCCTCCCCATTTCTGGTCCTGGTTCAGATAATAGGCCAGCAGGCAGTTGGTCGATTGCTGCGGGGCCTCGCCGCTCGTCTGGTCGTTGAAGAACGGCATGCGCATGGCACCGAACTCGAACGCCGTCATGCCGAAGGACTTGCGCTGCGTGTAGAGACGCCCGCCCACGCGCGGGCTCGCCTCGAACATCCGAACCGTATAGCCCGAACGCCACAATTCGCGTGCCGTTGCCATGCCTGCCGCGCCGCCGCCGATGATCGCGACCGTCTTGTTTGCGGGCGCCGTGCCGATGGCCCTCCGGTTTGTCCAGGAGTCGTTCAGCAGCTTGTAATAATTGAAGCGCAGATCTGGCGGATTGGGATAATCAGGCAGCCAGGGATTGGCTGAAACATTGCGAACATAAGGGACTTCCTTTTCGAAACCCGGTCGCATTGCATTCCTCCTCGGGGGTGATGGAATTGCAGAAATCTAGGAAACATTTTCCTAGGCAAATAATTACCTAGAACCCGATTCCTGTCAACGCTTGCCTGATCAAGAAGGGTCGCCTGATATTTTGGGGTGAAAACAACGCTTTGCGAACTTGCCGGCCCAACAGCCGATTGTTCGCGACTCACCGTTTCATAAGAACATGCTTAAGGAGTTCTTACCAGCAATGTTGTCGACACATGCTTGCATTGCATGAGCCGAGTGACATGCAGTGTGTCAGCCTGGGGGAAGGGCAGAGAGGATTTTCAGCTTGCGCGAACAGCAAGAACGGCGCGCAGCAGCGTCTCGAGTTGCTGAGAATCCTGCGGGCCTAACGCTTCGGAAAGGTCGTTGCAGAAGCGCTCTACCGCCGGCGTGCGGTTGAGCAGCATCTCACGGCCGAATGAGGTAATGTGAGTCAGGACACGGCGCTGGTCGTCATTGTCCTGACGGCGGTGCACCAGCGCGCGAAACACCATGCGGTCGATGTTCTTCGACAAGGCCGAAATGGTCATGAACGCCCTGTCGGACAGATCGCTCATCGACAGGCCGTCTTCTTCGGCAAGGATCGAGAGAACCCGCCATTGCTCTACCGGCAGCCCGTCGTCCTCGGAAAGTATCCGGCTGAGATCGATATAGATCTCCCGGTGAACCCGAGCGAGCAGGTCAGGCAATTTGAGGGCGTTGGCGGTGCTGGTCATGATTTTACGTGCATGCATTGATGATTTGTTGGCTGAGAATAGAACTTTTTTGTTTCCTCGGCAATCATCCTTATTGCGCTGGTTGCAGAACCGCGTCATTCTCAATCAGGGAATTGGCAAGGTATCCGGTTTGTAGGGAACGCAGACTGGAACCCAAGGGGCTGTGTTGTGAAGCATTGCCTTGAGAGGAGTCGACGCGCATGAGCCGCTCCTGGAAGCAGGGCGATCGCGTCATAAATTCGCGTCGACGCGATCAGATCGATGTCGGACTTTTCATCCCGGTCAGCGGCGCGGCTGGCATCTGGGGACCGTCATGTAGATCCTGTGCCGAGCTTGCGGCAGCAGAGATCAATGCGCTCGGCGGCCTGCAGGGCAGGGAGATCGTGCTCAGGATCGTCGACGCTGGACGTTCCGGCGAGGAAGTCGCCGAGGCAGCGCAGGAAATGCTCGAAAACGGCGAACTGGACGCGTTAGTCGGCATGCACACTTCCGACGTACGCACAGCAGTCGCAAATCGCATAGCCGGGCGTGTTCCCTATGTCTACACACCTCTCTATGAAGGCGGCGAGGTCGGTCGCGGCGTCTATTGCATCGGCGAGACCCCCGCTCGCCAGTTGCTGCCGGGCATCGACTGGCTGGTCGAGCGCTTCAACGCGCGGCGCTGGGTGCTGATCGGCAACGACTATGTCTGGCCGCGCACCACGCACCGCATCGTGCGGCATCATTTTCGCCGTCGTGGCCACGAAATCCTTGACGAAATCTACGTGCCATTCGGCACGAACCGCTTCGGTAACATTCTCGAACGTTTGAAAACGCTCAAGCCCGACGCCGTGCTGCTGTCGGTGGTGGGTGAGGACGCGGTCCATTTCAACCGCGCCTTCGGCGCGTCCGGCCTGTCTTCGTCGATTGCCCGGTTCTCCTGCGCCATCGAAGAAAACATGCTGCTGGCCATCGGCGATGCCAATCTTGAGCGGCTTTTCGTTGCTTCGGGCTACTTTGGCGCGCTCGACAATCGCGGCAACGACTCCTTCCGCGAACGCTATTACGGCCGCTATGGCGAGAGCGGGCCAACTCTGAACACGATTGGCCAAGGGCTCTATGAAGGCATGCGCTTTCTCGACACGTTGTCGCGGTCGTCCGAAGGCGGCGGCTGGCGTCGACCGGCGCGCGCCATCGGTGGTGAAGGCGTGCGTGGCGGCTACTATGATCTCGCCCAGGAAACGCGCGCTCCGACCTATCTGGCCGAAGCCCATGGCTATGACTTCAGGATCATCGAGAGCTTCTCGTAGGAATTCTGCCCGCAACTTCTTATCCGCAGATCATGCGGCAAGTTGGCCACGTCCTTGCCGCATGAACCGGGGGCTGAATTGCGATAAACAACTACTCTTACACTTACGCTCACATGCTTGAACGGTCCTCGCAGCCAGGAAGTCAAGCGATGGTCCCCGCCGACCACAAACTTAGTATCCTAGGAAAATAAATATTTGACAAGGAAAATAATTAAGGCCTAGTTTCCTGCTGTCCGCCGACGCGCAGGAAAACATGCCGCATGACGCTTTTGCTCTCCCTGATAGCTATCATCGTCGCCATCATTATCGCCGTGGCTTTCCTGCAGCGCTATTATCGCAAGGCGACCCGCGAGAAGGCGTTGCTGCGAACCGGCCTCGGCGGACAGAAGGTGGTGATGGACGGTGGCTTCATCGCGCTGCCTTTCCTGCACCGCATGGAAGAAATTCCGATGCGCACCATGCGTATCGAGATCAAGCGGGCCGGCGATAAATCGCTGATGACCGAAGACCGGCTGCGCGTCGATGTCGAAATGGCATTCTACCTGCGCGTCGAGCCGACAGTCGATGGTGTCGCGACCGCCGCGCAGGCGCTCGGCGCTCGGGCGTTGCGACCCGAGGAGATCGGCAACCTCTTCGAAGGGCGCTTCATCGATGCCGTCCAGGCGATCGTCGCGGCCTACACGATGGAGACGCTGCATGAGCAGCGCGGCGCATTCGTGAAGGCGGTGCGGGAGGCGTTGGCCGAAAACCTCAAGCAGAACGGCCTCCACCTTGAATCCGTCTCGCTCATCCGTCTCGACCAGGCTGCCTTCGCAGCGCTAGACCAGAACAACGCCTTCAACGCCGTCGGCATGCGTCGGCTGGCCGAGGTGATCACCGAAAACCGCAAGCGGCGTGCCGAGATCGAGGCAGAGGCGGATCTTGCCGTGCGCCAGACCGATCTTGCTGCCGTCAAGCGCCGGCTCGACATCGAGCGCGAGCAGCAGGAGGCCGAGATCGCGCAACGCCTGACGCTCGACCGGTTGCGCGCCGATACGGAGTCTCAGACGGAAACGGTGCGCCAGGGTGCGCAGCGCGCCGCCGAGCAGGCCCGTATCGAGCGTACCCGCGACCTGCGTCTCGCCGAAATCGGCAGCGACCTGCAGTTGCGGCAGTCCGAAGTCGAGGCGCTGCTTGCGGCTGAGACCGCCAAGATCGACAGCGAAATCGCGCTGGCCCGCAAGCGTATCGAGGAAGTCGCGGTCCAGGCCGAAGCCGAGCGCGAGCGCGTTGCGGTGATCGAGGCGCAGGAAGGCTTGCAGGCCGAGCGCGAAAGGCTGGTCGCGGAGCGCGAAGGGGCCGCGGCCCTGATCCGCGCAAGACACGCGACAGAGGCATCGGGCGAGCGGGCGCGGGGCGAGGCGGCATCGCTGATCGAGACGGCTCGCGGCGAAGCGGAGGCCGCCGAACTGCGCGCTACCGGACGCCGCCATGAAAGCGCTGCCGAAACGGAAGCCCGGCGCGCCCTGTTTGCGGCCGAGAACCAGCAGAGCGAGGCGCTGATGCGCATGAAGCTCGACATGCACAAGATCGACCGGCTGCCCGACCTCGCCGAACGCATGGCGAAGCCGCTGGAAAATATCGACTCGATCCGCATCAACCATATTTCGGGTCTCGGCTTGGGCGGGGGCGGTCACGACGGCGCCGGCGGTTTGCAATCGCCGATCGGCGGCGCCGTCGATGGTGTGCTCAACCTCGCCTTGCAGCTTCCCGCCATGCAGAAGCTCGGCCAGTCGATCGGCCTCAATCTCGACCTCGACCAGGGCAGCGGCGACCAGGGAGAAGCCTCCGAGCCTCCGCGTCGGCAGAAATCAAACAAGAGGGAACAGGCGTCATGATCAACCGCAGACATTTTCTCGCGACCACCGCCGCCATGGCCGGCGCGCTTTCGCTACCGTCCATCGTGCGTGCCCAGAGCAGCGATCCGATCAAGCTTGGATCGATCCTCGACGTGTCAGGCATCTTCGACGCCTACGGCAAGCCGATGGACATGGCCGCTACACTTGCCGTCGAGGAGCTGAACGCCGCCGGCGGCCTGCTTGGACGCCAGATTGAAAAGGTATCCTACGACACACAGTCCGACATGGCGCTCTATACACAATTTGCCCAGCAGCTCGTCCGGTCCGACAAGGTGCATGTCGTCCATGGCGGCATTCTTTCGGCTTCGCGCGAGGCGATCCGGCCGACATTGCGCAAGGCCAACATCCCTTATTTCTACAATGTGCTTTACGAGGGCGGCGTCTGCGACCGCAACATCGTCTGCACCGGCATCACGCCGGCCCAGCAGATCGAGGTGCTGATACCGGCCGCGATCGAGAAGTTCGGCAAGAAGGTCTACGTGCTGGCCGCCGATTACAATTACGGCCAGATCACCGCGAAATGGATGAGCCACTATGTCGGCGAGAACGGCGGCGAGGTGCTCGCCACCGAATTCTTCCCGCTCGACGTATCCGACTTCGGCGCCAGCATCGCCAAGATCCAGGAAGCAAAGCCCGATCTCGTGCTGTCCGCGCTTGTCGGCGGCGCGCATATGTCCTTCTACCGCCAGTGGGCCGCGTCCGGCATGAAGGACCGTATCCCGCTTGCCTCCTCCACCCTCGGATCGGGAAACGAGCATCTGGTGCTGACTCCGCAGGAAGGCAACGGCATCATGGTCGCCTACAGCTGGTCGCCCAGCATCGATATTCCAGCCAACAAGGCCTTCCTCGACAAGTGGAAGGCGCGTTTCGGGGATGTCGCGACGATCAACGAATTCGCCGTCAACAATTATCAGGGTATCCACCTGTGGGCAGAGGCCGTTCGTAAAGCCAATACGGTCGATCATGACCCGGTCATCGAGGCGCTCGAAAGCGGGATCGGCATCGATGGCCCGTCCGGAAAGATCGCGATCGATCCTCAGACCCATCACGCCGTGCTCGACATGCAGCTGATGGAAATCCGCGACCAGTCGCTCTCTGTCATAAAAAGCTTCAGCCAGCGTCAGCCGATCGACACGCAGAAATTCTGCGATCTGAAGGCCAACCCCGACGACAACCAGCAATACGAAATCGACATCTGAGCAGCCCATCACATGGATTTCGCCGCCGTCGTCACTGTCGAGATACTGCATTCGATCGCGGTGCTGGTGCTGATCAGCTCCGGCCTCGCGGTCATTTTCGGCATGATGCGCGTCATCAACCTGGCGCATGGCGAGTTCCTGACGCTTGGCGGTTATGTCGCCATTCTCGGCCATCGCAACGGGCTGAACCTTTATTTCTGCATGCTGGTTCTGGCCCCTGTGGTGGTCGGCCTTTGGGGGCTGATCGTCGAGCGGCTGGTTGTGCGTTGGCTCTATGGCCGGCTCATCAACACCATGCTGGCGACCTGGGGCCTCAGCCTGGCCATGACGGGTGCGTTCTCGATGATCTTCGGTAACACCATGACCGGCATCCCGAACCCGCTCAGCGGGCTGACGGTCGGCAACTACCAGATCAGCGGCTACAGCCTGTTCCTGATCGCTGCGGCGGCACTGGTCATGCTCGTCATCTACATCGTGCTGAAAGCGACGCGCGCCGGGCTCATAGCACGCGGGGCCATGCAGCGACCCGACATGGCGCAGGCCTTCGGACTGAACATCTCGCATGTCTATATGACGACATTCGCGGCCGGCGCGGCCCTTAGCGGCTTGGCAGGCGCGCTCCTTGCACCGCTCGTCGGCCTCAGCCCCGGCAGCGGCGCGAACTACATCGCCAAGGCTTTCATCACCGTCATTTCCGGCGGCGCCTCGGTTGTCACCGGAACGATCGCCAGCGCGGGATTGTTCGGTTCCATCTCTCAGGTCTTTACCCTTGTCACAACTTCGGTAGGCGGCGAAATAGCCCTGCTCGTCGCCGCGGTGGTGTTGCTTCGGCTTATGCCGTTCGGCATCACCGGCCGATTTTTTAAGGGCCGGACCTGATGAATTCCCGCGTCTTCATGATGGAGGCAGGGCGGGTGCTCGCCGGCACGCTGGCCTGCGCGCTCATCCTGCCATTCCTCGTCGATGTGCATACCGCCACCTTGCTCACCATCTATGCGATGCTGGCGCTCAGCCTCGGTTTCATCTGGGGCTTCGGCGGCATATTGTGCTTCGGTCAGGCGGCTTTCTACGGCCTTGGCGCCTACACTTATGCGCTGGCCGCGATCAATTTCGATGGTGCGTGGGCCGCATTCGGGCTTGCCATACTGGTGCCGGCGGCGTTCGCCGGGCTGCTTGGCGCGTTGATGTTCTATGGCCGGCTGAGCGATGTCTATCTTGCCGTCGTCACGCTGGTTGTGACGCTGATCCTGTTCAAATTCTTCAATTCGACTGCCGGCCCGTCCTATCGCATCGGCGAGGCCCGGCTCGGCGGCTTCAACGGCATGCCCGGCTTTCCCACGCTGACCGTTCCCGGCGATCCGGGCACCTATATCTATGGCGCCGGCCTGTTTTATTTCACCATCGCCCTGCTTGCACTGGTCTACCTCGGCCTGCGCCTGACGCTGCTCTCGCCCTTCGGCCGCATCGTCGTTTCGTTGCGCGAAAACGAGGAGCGTACCGAACTCCTCGGCTATGACGTGCGCTTCTATAAATCGGCAGCCTTCGCGCTCAGCGGCGGTCTCGCCGGCCTTGCCGGCTGCCTGTTCGCCAACTGGGCCGAGATCGTCACGCCCGGCCTGTTCAGCCTCGGCCAGTCCGCCGAGATCATCATCTGGGTCATCGTCGGCGGTCTCGGCACGCTGATCGGCCCGATGATCGGCGCTGCTCTTCTCGGCTATCTCAAATTCGTGCTCGGGCATCAGTCGGCGGTCGACAATTCCTTCATCATGGGCGTCCTGCTCATCGTCGTCGTGCTGTTCCTTCAGGAGGGTCTTGTCCCGACCGTCGCGCGGTTCGTGAAGGCAGGCTTGCGCCGGCCTTCGCCGAAGAAATCCCGCCATCGGAGCCGGCGCAAGCGTGCAATGTCCAATGCCCGGTGAGGTCGTTCTGGAAACCAACGGCCTGACGGTCCGCTTCGGCGGCGTCACTGCCGTCGACCGCGTCGACTTCGCCCTGCGCGAGCGCGAGCTGCGTTGCCTGATCGGGCCGAACGGTGCGGGGAAAAGCACTTTCTTCAAATGTCTCACCGGCATGCTGCAGCCAAGCGACGGCCAGGTCTATCTGCGCGGCGAGCCGGTTTCAGGGCTTGGGCCGCATCAGCTCGCACGCCTCGGCGTCGGCATCAAGACGCAGGTGCCGAGCGTCATGAACGGACTTTCCGTGCATGAGAATGTCTGGCTCGCCGCGCGGCGCAGAAGCGGCGATGCAAACGCCGGCACGCTCCAGGCGCTGGACGCCGTCGGCATCGCCGATCTCCGGCGCGAGATGGTCGGACAATTGTCGCACGGCCAGCGACAACTGGTGGAGCTTGCCATCGTGCTCGCCGCAAAACCCTGGCTGATCCTGCTCGACGAGCCGGCTGCCGGCCTCTCCGGCGAGGAAGTCGAGCGCATGGTCGGCATCCTGCGCGGCCTTGTCGAGCACGCCACGCTGATCGTCGTCGAGCACGACATGCATTTCATCCGCCAGATCGCCGAGACCGTCACCGTCTTCCACCAGGGCCGGGTCATCGCACAGGCCCCGGTCGAGGACGTGCTGGAGGACCCTCTGGTGCGCGACGTCTATCTCGGGAGAAGCCGATGAGCGCGGTGTTGGCGATTGATGGCCTCACCGGAGGCTATGGCGATATCCGGATCCTGCGCGGCGTCTCGCTGACGCTCGGTGAAGGCGAAGCCGTCGGCGTGCTCGGCCACAACGGCATGGGCAAGTCGACGCTGTTGAAGACCATGATGGGCTACCTGCCTGCCACGGCCGGCCATGTCAGCTTCGACGGGGGTGATATCACTCGCCTGGCGCCGTTCGAGCGCGGCCGTCTCGGCATCGGCTACGTCCCGCAGGGCCGGGGCATCTTCCCGCATCTGTCGGTGCGCGACAACATCCGGATCGCCTGGAACCGGGATTGCGAGTCGAGCGACGCGGAGGAGGCGGTCGCCAACGCGGTTGCTGATTTCCCGCGCCTCGAACGGCTTCTGGACCGGCCGGGCGGTGCCCTGTCCGGTGGCGAGCAGCAGCTTCTGGCGCTCGCCCGCTGCCTGGCGGCGGAACCATCGGTCGTCCTGCTTGACGAGCCGACCGAGGGCATCCAGCCGTCGATCATCCAGGAGATGGCCGAAACCCTGAACCGCATCCGCAAGGAGACCGGGCTGACCATTCTGGTCGTCGAGCAGAACCTCGAATTCCTGACCGATGTCTGCGACCGGCTGGTCGTCATGGAACGCGGCGAGATCCCCGATCCGGCCGGCCACGACGCCAGCAGCACCGAAATCGAAAGTTTCATGGGTTTCGGCCGCGGCCGCACGTCCGCGCCAAAACCCGGCTCGCCGGTTTCGGGCGTGCAGTCCGTCGCGGTCCAGACCAAACCGCATATGCCATCCGCTGCCGCCGTCCCGATGGCGTCGCCCGCTCACAGGGAGAGCTACATGACTGTCCGCCGCCCAACCCTCGACCAGATGAAGGAAGTCGTTCGCGGATTGAACATGCATCTCTCCGACGAGGAGATCGTCGCCTATATGCAGCTCATGGAAGGCTCGTTCCAGGCTTACGACCGGATCGACCAGCTTCCCGATTATCTGCCCAAGGTGAAATATCCGCGAACGCCCGGCTATCGCCCTTCGGCCGCGGAAAACCCGATGAATGCCTGGTATTACAAATGCGAGGTGCGCGGTGCTGTCAGCGGGCCGCTCGAGGGCCGCAAGATCGTGCTCAAGGACAATATCTGCCTTGCCGGCGTGCCGATGATGAATGGAGCCTCGACGCTGGAAGGCTATACGCCCGATCTCGACGCCACTATCGTCACCCGCATCCTCGACGCCGGCGGCACCATTGTCGGCAAATCGCATTGCGAGTATTTCTGCCTGTCCGGCGGCAGCCACACCAATGCGACCGGCCCCGTCCACAATCCGCACAGGATGGGGCATACCTCGGGCGGCTCTTCGTCCGGCTCCGGCGCGCTTGTCGGCGCGGGCGAGGTCGAAATGGCGATCGGCTGCGACCAGGGCGGCTCGATCCGCATGCCTGCCGCCTTCTGCGGTGCCTATGGCATGAAGGCGACGCACGGGCTGGTGCCTTATTCCGGCATCATGCCGATCGAAATCACCATCGACCATGCCGGGCCGATCACAGCCAACGTCGCCGACAATGCGCTCCTCCTCGAAGTCATCGCCGGGGCCGACGGGCTCGATCCGCGCCAATACGCGCCGCGCGTCGACAAATACACGCAGGCGCTTGGCCGTGGCGTCTCGGGCCTGCGCATCGGCATCGTCCGCGAAGGCTTCGGCTGGCCATCGAGCGAGGCCGAAGTCGACCGCAAGGTGCGGGCCGCTGCCGATAGGCTGCGCAGCCTCGGCGCGCAGGTCGAGGAAACGTCTATCCCGATGCACCGGGACGGCCAGGTCATCTGGACGCCGATCGCGCTCGAAGGCCTGACCGACCTGATGATGCACGGCAACGGTTTCGGCACGAACTGGGAAGGGCTCTACGTCACCAGCCTGCTCGACGCCCATTCCAACTGGCGCGCCCGCGCTGACGAACTGTCGAAGACCCTGAAAATCTCGATGTTCGTCGGCGAATACATGCAGAGCTATTATCGCGGCCGCTTCTACGCCAAGGCGCAGAACCTCAGCCGCTTGCTTCGGGCGACCTACGATGAGGCGCTGAAATCCTACGACCTGCTGCTGATGCCGACCGTGCCGATGAAAGCGCCGCCGCTGCCGCCCGCGGACGCGCCGCTGGCGCTGCAGATACAGCGCGCCTTCGAGATGATCCCGAACACATCTGCCTTCGACGCCTCCGGCCATCCGGCGATGAGCGTACCGTGCGGCATGATCGACGGCTTGCCGGTTGGCATGATGCTGATTGGCCGCTTTTACGAGGAAAGCACCATCTATCGCGCCGCTCACGCTTTCGAACAATCAGGCAATTGGCGTACTATGTAGCGTTCGCGTTTTGGGGAGGAAACCATGGCTCGTACCATCAACGACCTCAAACAGCCGATTTCGGCGCTGCGGGCCCTGGCCGATGACGCCGGCCAGGCTGGTATCGTCAGAAAGAACGGACGCAAGCCTGCCGGCGGGCTAGCCCATGTCAGCGGAGACACCGACGCGCCGCTCTGGGACCTGACCATCCCGCAGCTTCTCAAGCAGACGGTTGCCCGTCACGGGCAGCGCGAGGCAGCCGTTTTTCGCGAGCAGGGCCTGCGCTGGACCTATCAGGAACTCGACCGCCGCGTCGACGCGCTAGCAGCGGGATTTTTGGCGCTCGGCATCAAGGCTGGCGACCGCGTCGGCATCTGGGCACCGAACCGGGCCGAATGGATTCTGACGCAGTTCGCCACAGCGCGCATCGGCGCTATCCTCGTCAACATCAATCCCGCCTATCGCGTTACCGAACTCGAATATGCGCTGAACAAGGTCGGTTGCGTTGCACTGGTGCTCGCACCCACCTTCAAGTCGAGCGACTATGTCGGCATGCTGCGCCAGTTGGCGCCTGAACTCGACGATGCGACCCCGGGCAAGCTTCACGCGGCGCGCCTGCCGAGCCTGGGCATCGTCATCGCCATGGGTTCGGAGCCGATGCCCGGAATGCTGGGTTTCGACCAGGTGTCGGACAAGGCGAGCGCCGGCGACCGGCTGAAGCTTGACGGCATAACAGCCGGTCTCTCCGTCAACGACCCGATCAACATCCAGTTCACCAGCGGCACTACAGGTGCGCCGAAGGGCGCTACTCTCACCCACCGCAACATCGTCAACAACGCTCGTTTCGTTACCGGAACGATGCGCCTTACCGAACAGGATCGCCTCGCCATTCCGGTGCCGCTCTATCACTGCTTCGGCATGGTGATGGGCGTGATGGGCGCGGTGAGCTACGGCGCGACAATGATCTTTCCGGGGGAGGGTTTTGAGCCCGTCAGCGTGCTCGAAGCCGTCAGCAGCGAGCGCTGCACCGCGCTTTATGGCGTGCCGACGATGTTCGTCGCCCAGTTGGAACATCCGCGCTTCTTCGAATTCGACCTGTCCAGCCTGCGCACCGGCATCATGGCCGGTTCTCCGTGTCCGATCGAGGTGATGAAACGCGTCGTCTCCGACATGCATATGAGCGAGGTGACGATCGCCTACGGCATGACCGAGACCAGCCCCGTATCGTTCCAGAGCAATGTCGACGATCCGCTCGACCGCCGCGTCTCCACCGTCGGCCGCGTCCATCCCCATGTCGAGGTCAAGCTGGTCGACGAGACCGGTTCTACCGTTTCCGTGGGCGCTCCGGGCGAACTGTGCACGCGCGGCTATTCGGTCATGCGCGGCTACTGGAATGACGAGGAACTGACCAAACAATCGATCGATCCGGCCGGCTGGATGCATACCGGCGACCTTGCCACCATCGACGCCGACGGGTTTTGCAACATCGTCGGGCGCGTCAAGGACATGCTCATCCGCGGTGGCGAGAATGTTTATCCCCGCGAGGTCGAGGAATATCTGTACCGTCATCCCAAGGTCGAGCAGGTCCAGGTGTTCGGCGTGCCCGACGAAAAATACGGCGAGGAAATCTGCGCCTGGATCGTGTTGCGCGCCGGCCAGGCCGCCACCGAGGAGGAACTGCGCGCATTCTGCCGCGGCCAGATCGCCCACTACAAAGTTCCCCGTTACGTGCGCTTCGTTGCCGAACTGCCGATGACGGTCACCGGAAAGGCGCAGAAGTTCAAGATGCGTGAGACGATGATCGCCGAACTCGGCCTGCAGCAGGCCAAGACTGCTTAAGCTGGCTGGCGTATTGGCAACAACCGCAGCCCTATTTGGGCATATGCGCCTTGACGACCGTCTGGCATTGCGGCGTCAAATCGTTCAGATGCTGCGCGAGGCATTCGATGATGCGGCCGCCGCCCGGCTGCACGCCCGGACAAAGTTTCTCGAAATCGGCCTGGCAGGCAGCGCGCTCGGCTGCCGTCTGCGCCAGCGCCATACCCGGCGATAACACGACAACAAGGAAGAGTAAGCTCAACGCCTTTCGCATGATAGACTCCCCTGAATATAAGTTGTAATAAGCGGTTAACTTCCACAATAACACGATTCAAACTATAGTTGGAAGTATTTGGAGGGGTCGAAATGCTTTTGGTGTCGGGTAAGACCCCGCATGCCGGTGGCTTGCTCGCCGCTGCGATGCTGCTGGCTGCGTGCCGCGAGGAAAACGCCTATGTGCCGCCGCCGCCACCCAAGGTGGAGGTCGCACTGCCGCTGAAACAGACGGTGACGCCTTATCTCTACGCCACCGGCAATGCCGCAGCCATTAATACGACGACGCTGGTTGCCCGCGTGTCGGGCTTCATCCAGGAAATCGACTATAAGGACGGGGACGAGGTGAAGGCAGGCAGCCGTCTGTTCCTGATCGAGCCTCAGCCCTACCAGCTTGCGCTCGAACAGGCTCAAGCCGGGCAGGGCTCGGCCGATGCCTCTGCCAAGCAATCCGGCGCGGAGCTCAAGCGGCAGCAGGAACTGCTCAGCCAGAAGGTGATTTCGGCTTCGACCCTCGACGAGGCTTCCGCCGCCGCAGCCGTTGACGTCGCCAAACAGCAGCAGTCGGCCGTCGACGTCAAGCAGGCCCAGCTCAATCTGAGCTACACCGAGGTCAAGGCGCCGTTCGACGGCATCGTCACCGCCCGCCAGGTGTCGATCGGCCAGCTTGTCGGCGCGGGCAGCACGACCACGCTCGCGACCATCGTTCAGCTCGATCCGATCTATGTCAATTTCACCATCAGCGAGCAGGACGTGCTGCGCATCCGCGCCGGCATGGCGAAGCGTGGAATTTCTGCGCAAGACCTCAAGAAAGTGCCGGTGGAAATCGGCTTGCAAAGCGAGACGGACTATCCTCACAAGGGAACGCTGGATTACGTTGCGCCGGAGGTGACCGCTTCCACGGGCACGCTTGCCGTTCGCGCGCTGCTGTCAAATGAAGGCCGCCCACTTCTGCCGGGCTATTTCGTCCGCGTGCGGGTGCCGCTCGGCGAAGAGCCCGACATGCTGCTCGTTCCGGATCGGGCCATCGGCAGCGACCAGGGTGGCCGCTATGTGCTGGTGGCCGGGAAGGACGACGTCGTCGAGCAACGCACGGTCGGCATCGGCGAACTCGTCGGAAATCTTCGCGTCATCACCTCCGGTGTCAAGGCCGACGACCGGGTCGTCGTCTCCGGCCTGCTGACGGCGGTGCCGGGGCAAAAGATCGAACCGCAGACGAAGGCACTCGAGGCGGCCGCGACGGACGGCGCAGTGCAATGATCTCCAAATTCTTCATCGAGCGGCCGGTCCTGGCTAACGTCATTGCCATCCTCACGCTCGTCATCGGCATCGTCTCGCTCTTTGCCTTGCCGGTTGCGCAATATCCGGACGTGGTGCCGCCGACCGTTTCGGTGACCACCCGCTATCCCGGCGCGAGCGCCCGCACCGTCATCGACACGGTGGCGCTGCCGATCGAGCAACAGGTCAATGGCGTCGAAGGCATGATCTACATGCAGTCTTTCGCCGCCTCCGACGGCAGCTACAACCTTACCGTGACTTTCGCCATCGGCACCAATCTCGATCAGGCGCAGGTGCTGGTGCAGAACCGGGTGTCGGCAGCCCTGGCCAGCCTGCCGCAGGCCGTGCAGGTGCAAGGCGTCGTCGTGCAGAAGAAATCGACCGCGATCCTTGAGATCGTGACGCTGACCTCGCCGGACGGCAAATATGACAGCCTCTTCCTCAGCAACTACGCGACCATCCGCCTGAAGGATGAGCTTGCCCGGTTGCCCGGCGTCGGCAACATAAACGTGTTCGGTGCCGGGCAATATTCCATGCGCGTCTGGCTCGATCCCGAGAAGATGAAGGCGCGGGGTCTGACGACGCAAGACGTGGTCCAGGCGCTGGGGCAGCAAAGCGAACAGGTCACCGCCGGCCAGGTTGGCGCGCCGCCCGCGTCCGACAACCAGTCCTTCCAGTATACGATCGAAGTGCAAAGCCGCCTCGACGATCCCGATCAGTTCGGCGCCGTCGTCGTCAAGACCGGCACCGCCGGCGACCTGACCCGCGTGCGCGATGTCGGCCGCGTCGAGCTCGGCGCCCAGACCTATGGCCAGTTCTTTAATGTCGACAACCAGCCCGCGGCGGGCATGGCCATCTTCCTTTCGCCGGGCGCCAATGCGCTCGATGTTGCCGGAAGGGTCGAGGCCCGGATGAAGGAACTGGCGGGCGAGTTTCCGCAGGGCATGGCCTATTCGATCCCCTTCAACACCACGATCTTCGTCAGCCAGGCGATCAACGAGGTCTACAAGACACTGATCGAAGCCGCCGTGCTCGTGCTCATCGTCATACTTGTTTTCCTGCAGGACTGGCGGGCGATGCTGGTGCCAGCAACGACCGTGCCGGTGACGATCATCGGCGCCTTCGCGGCGATGGCCGCGCTCGGCTTTTCCGTCAACCTGTCGACGCTGTTCGCCATCGTGCTCGCCATAGGCATCGTCGTCGATGACGCCATCGTCGTGGTCGAGGGCGCAAGTCACAACATGGAACGCGGCATGTCGGGTCATGACGCGGCGATTGCGGCCATGAAGACGCTGTTCGGCCCGATCATCGGCATCACGCTGGTGCTGATGGCGGTGTTTCTGCCGGCGTCGTTCCTGCAGGGGCTTACGGGCGAAATCTACGCGCAGTTCGCGCTGGTGATCGCGGCGACCGCCCTTATCAGCGCCATCAACGCGGCGACTCTGAAGCCGACGCAGTGCGCGCTCTGGCTCAGGCCTCCGGTGCCGCCGGACCAGCGCAACTTCTTCTATCGCGGCTTCAACGCTGTCTACCAACGCATGGAGAACGGCTATGCCCGGCTGATAGGCGCGATGGTGCGGCACAGCGCCGTGATGGGCGTGATCGCGCTCCTCATCATCGGTGCCGCCGGCTACGGCATGTCGCGGGTCGCAACGGGCTTCATTCCGATCGAGGACCAGGGTTATCTACTCGCTTCCGTGCAGTTGCCCGACGGCGCGGCGTTGGGCCGTACGCAGGAAACCCTGCAGCAGATTACCAAAATCGCCAAGGCGACGCCGGGCGTCGATCAGGTCGTGGCGATCGCCGGCATCTCGGCCCTCGACAACAATTCATCTCTTGCCAATGCCGGTGTTGCATACATCATCCTCAAGGACTGGAGCCTGCGCGGCAAGGGCGAGGATCTTGCCTCTCTCTATGCGACACTCAACAAGAGCCTTTCGGATATGGAGGATGGGCGTGTGCTGGTGCTGCCGCCCCCGCCTATCCAGGGCATCGGCAACGCCGCCGGCTTCACCATGCAAATCGAGCTTCGCGACGGCAGCTTCGACCTTGCCAAGCTGCAGGGTTCGGCCAATGCGGTGGTGAAGACTGCGGAAACGCAGTCTGGCATCCAGCGCGTATCGGCTACGTTCCGCGCCAACGTTCCGCAGTACACAGTCGATATCGACCGCGAGAAGGTGCAGAATCTCGGCCTGACCACGGACGCGGTGTTCCAGACGCTCGCCGGCTATCTCGGCTCGAGCTATGTCAGCCAGTTCAACAAATTCGGACGCGTGTTCCAGATCTACGTGCAGGGCGATTCGCAATTCCGCCGGTCGCCCGAAGACATCGGCGGCCTGACGGTGCGCAACCAGAATGGCGACATGATCCCACTCGGGACCTTGCTGACCGTCAAACCGAGTATCGGCCCCTCGCTCATCAGCCTCTACAATCTCTACCCGTCCGCATCGATCATCGGCGTGCCGGCCTCGAATTTCTCGTCGGGCCAGGCGATCAAACTGATGGAGGAGATCGCGGCCGACACTTTGCCGCGCGGTACCGGGTTCGAATGGACTGCTCTGTCTTTCCAGGAGAAGCTCGTCACGGACCAGATCTATCTGGTGTTCGCTCTGGCGCTTCTGCTCGTATATCTGGTTCTTGCCGGCCAATATGAGAGCTGGTTTGCGCCGATCGCCGTCCTGCTCGCCGCGCCATTGTCGCTGATAGGCCCGGTTCTGGTCCTCAACGGCATCGGCATAGCCAACAATCTCTATGTCCAGATCGGCCTGATCCTGCTCATTGCCCTGTCGGCCAAGAATGCGATCCTGATCGTCGAAGTCGCCCGCGACCTGCGCGCGGCGGGCACGCCGATCGTGGAAGCGGCAATCGAGGCAGCCCGCAACCGCTTCCGGCCCATCCTGATGACGTCCTTCGCCTTCATTCTCGGCGTAGCGCCTCTGGTCGTGGCGACAGGCGCCGGCGCCAGCGCGCGCAGGTCGATCGGCATTACTGTCTTTTCCGGCATGATAGCCTCGACCTGCCTTGCCATTCTCTTTGTGCCCTCCCTGTTCGTGATCCTCCAACGCTTCGAGGAGTGGCGTTCGGCACGCAAGAAGAAGCAAGCAGTCAGCAGCGCAACGCTGAGCTAAAGCATGTCGCGCAAAAGTGTGCAGCGGTTTTGCGAGAACGACATGCGTAAAAACAAAGATCTAAAGAGCGAGAAGCGAATCTGAAAGATCGCGACGCGCTTTAGGCGGTCGCGCTGTTTGTGACGGATAAGGGAAGCCGATGGACAAGCAGAGCATAACGGCATTGTTCGCGCATCTCGAGCAAGGAGACGGCGCGCGATTCTTCGAGCACGTCGCCGACGATGTCGACTGGACGGTGGAGGGCACGCATCCGCTTGCAGGCCGTTACCACTCGAAGAAGGATTTCCTGGCAGGCACCTTCGAGAAGCTGGCCAAGGTGCTGCCGGATGGAGCGCAACTCTCGACCGAAAACATCCTAATCGATGGTGACTGGGCGATAGTCGAACTTCGCTCGAACGCAACCGCGAAAAACGGCATGCGGTTCAACAACCGTTACTGCTGGGTTATCCGCTTCGTAGACCGCCGGATCGTTGAGGTTCGCGCTTATCTGGATAGCGCGCTTGTCACCGAGTTGTTTCGGCAGAACCCTATTTGATGAGGTAGTGGCCTCGCGCAACGAACGAACTGAGGCCTGCCTTAGACCGCAGCATTCGCAGGCGGTCATTGGGAAACCGGAAACGATCATCGGTTCCGTGTGCCCGGAAGAGGTGTCGGCTCTCTGCGAGCAGGTCGCAAAGCGCGAAATAGGTCAGGTCCTGATGGCGCTTTCGACGAATGTAGTCACGGCCTCGATATACTGGCCGATCGTCGTGCCGCGCTTGCGATACTTGCTGCGCTTTACATACCAGTCCTGCAGCAGCGGCTTGATCAGCGATGCTGTGAGGTCGGGGTCATTGATGGAGAACACCCGTTCGCGCACGCCTTCCTTGAGCACGACAGCGAAAATCCGTTCCGTAGCCGCCTCGCTGTCTATCGCCATCTTTCTGGCTGACACCGGAAACGATTTCGCTTCCATATAGGCGAAGACGAACCAGGGCTGCATCACCTCGGTGAGCCTGATGTGCATTTCGATCAGCCATCTCAAATGAGCGGCGGGGTCCTTTCCCAATTCCGGGGGAGGCGCACCCAGCACTTCATTGACGGTTAGCGAAACCTCGCCGAGGATCATCGCCACCAGCGTGTTCTTGTTGTCGAAATAGGAATACAGCCCGCCCATGCTGAGCCCCGAAGCCTTGGCGAGATCGCGCAAGGTGGTCGCATGGAACCCTTGTTTGTTCGAGAGCTTCAGCGTCGCCTGGATTATGCGCGCCAGATTGGCGACCGCCAGATGCTGTTTCTGTACGCTGACGGCGTCACGATGGCGGCCGAGGATTCGAGCGCAGATCGCTTCATCCGAAAATGCCTCAAGTGACCGTTCGGGGCTTGTCAGGTTCACGAGGTCTCCGTTTGCATCACTTGTTTCAGGGGCCTGCGTTTCGTCTGGCCGGCGACCAGAGATTAAACCTTAATAGCGCCAGCATCTGACGAACAGCAAATCCATCCTTGCAATTGGCAAGCGACGTCTTTAAAAAAATCGAGCGCTCGCTCGATTTTTATGGATGTGTGATGCCATTTCGCGACCTTTCAGGCAAGACGGCTCTGATAACCGGCGCTTCGGGTGGTTTGGGTCTGCATTTCGCCAAGATGCTCGCCGGTCACGGCGTATCGGTGCTTCTTGGGGCACGGCGCGCTGATGCGCTGGAGGAAGTTTGCGAACAAATCCGCAAGGCGGGTGGGAGCGCACGGGCCATTCGCATGAGCGTCACCGATCGCACGTCGGTCGAGGAGGCGTTCGATGCGCTCGACGACAAGGTCGATATCCTCATCAACAATGCCGGCGTGACAGTCAGCAAGCGTGCAAGCGAACTCACGGAAGCCGACTGGGACGGCATTCTGGATACAAATCTGAAAGGTACGTTTCTGGTTGCACAAGCCATGGCGCGGCAATGCAGGAATGCGGGCAGGAACGGAGCGATCGTCAACGTCGCCTCGATCACGGGTTTGCGCGTGGCGGGCAATATCAGCGCCTACGCCGCCTCGAAGGCCGGCGTGATCCAGCTTACCAAGGCACTCGCGCTGGAATGGGCGCGTGATGGCATCCGCGTCAACGCTCTGTGTCCCGGTTATATCGAGACCGATCTCAATCGCGAGTTTTTCAGTTCCGAGCCGGGGCTGGCGCTGATCAAGCGCATACCGCAACGCCGATTGGGAAAACCCGAAGATCTCGACGGCGCGCTGCTGCTGCTCTGCTCGGATGCCGGCCGCTACATCACCGGGGCAACGCTCGCGGTCGATGGCGGTCATCTTGTCTCGTCGCTTTGAGGTGAACCATGAATTTTGAAATCGCTCCACATGTCGAAGAGTTGCGCATGCGCATCGCTGACTTCGTCGATCGCGAGATTCTGCCGCTCGAGGCGGATCGGGCCTCCTATGACGAGCACGGCAACATCGCGTTGCCGTTGCTCGAAAAACTTCGCGATAAGGCGAAGGCGGCGGGTTTGTGGTGCCTGCAGCTCAAGCCCGAGACCGGTGGCGTCGGCCTCGACAAGAAGGGTATGGCCGTATGCTACGAGGCGATGAACCGCTCGATTTTCGGTCCGGTCGTGTTCAATTCGGCCGCTCCCGACGACGGCAATATGATGGTGCTGGAGGCGCTCGGAACGCCGAAGCAGAAGCAGAAATGGTTGCAGCCGATCGTCGACGGCAAGGTCCGTTCGGCTTTCGCCATGACCGAGCCCCATCCAGGCGGCGGCTCGGATCCGTCGATGATAGCGACGCGAGCCGAGCTGCGCGGCGGCAAATATGTCGTGACCGGCCGCAAATGGTTCATAACCGGTGCCGAAGAAGCGAGCCATTTCATTCTCATGGCCCGAACTTCCGATGATCCGCGCTACGGCCTGACGGCATTGATGTTCCACAAGGATCAGCCAGGCTGGAAAATCCTGCGTAGGATCGAGATCATGGGTCCGGAAGAGCATGGTGGCCATTGCGAGCTCGAATTCGATGGCCTCGAAATTCCGGCTGAAGATGTCCTGCTTGGCGAGGGCAAGGGGCTGAAAGTCACTCAGGTCCGGCTTGGGCCGGCGCGGCTGACGCATTGCATGCGCTGGCTCGGCCTGTCCAAGCGCTGTCTGGAAATCGCGCGTGCTTACGCCGCCGAGCGCCGTGGCTTCGGCCAGAGATTGGCGGATCGCGAAAGCATTCAGCTGATGCTAGGCGATCTCGCCATGCGCATCGAAATCGGCCGGCTGCTGGTCATGAAGGCGGCATGGGCGCTCGACCGGGGTGAGTTCGCCCGCAAGGAAGTGTCGATGGCCAAGATCCAGGTGGCCAATGTGCTCCACGATGCGGCGGACACCGCAATCCAGATCAATGGCGCCCGTGGCTATTCGAAGGACACCGTACTGGAGTGGATCTATCGCTACGCCCGCCAGGCGCGTCTGGTGGATGGTGCTGACGAAGTCCACAAGATGGTGCTCAACCGCTTTCTCACCGATGAGGGTTCGGATTTCTGGCGCTGGCAGGTCGCAGCCGAAACGCCGTTGCAATCGCCCCGGACCGGTTTGTTGGCTGCTGCGAAATGAATTGCAACTGCTGACAGACCGCCGGGTTTTGAAACGGGAGGAGGAACCATTGCGCCAGGAAGATCATCTTTCACCCCGACGCGCCAACCATTGTCCGCTGACCCCGCTGGATTTTCTCGAACGGGCTTTGGAGGCGTATCCTCAACGGCCCGCGGTCATGTGGCGGGAGCGTAGCTGGACCTATACGGAGTTCGCCGGGATCGTCCGGCGCATGGGCGCCTTCCTGACCGAACAAGGGGTGCGTCCGGGAGATGTCGTATCGGTCGTGGCGCTGAACCGGCCAGAGATGCTGGCCGCACACTACGCCGTGCCGATGGTCGGCGCGGTGCTCAACACGATCAATACGCGGCTCGATGCCGACACTGTCGCCTATATCCTGGGTCACTCGGAAAGCATTCTGGTCATTTCCGATGCTGCTTGCCTGCCGGCCGCGGCAACCGCCGCCTCAACCGCCGGGGTTCCGCTTTTCCTGCTAGATGAGGTGGAGGCCGATCGCGGCGGGTCCGCATCCCGGTTGAACCTGCTGGACGGTGGGGACGATTTTTCGGGAGCATTCGATTGGCGCGGTTGCGTGACCGACGAATGGCAACCGATCTGCCTGAATTATACCTCAGGTACGACGGGCAAGCCGAAGGGCGTCGTCTATCATCATCGCGGCGCCTATCTGAATGCCCTTGGCAACGTCTTGTCTCTCGGGCTGACGCAACGGTCGGTCTATCTGTGGACGCTGCCCATGTTCCACTGCAACGGCTGGTGCCATAGCTGGGCGGTCACGGCTGCGGGTGGACTTCATGTCTGCCTTGAGCGCATCGACCCCGCCCTGATATTCGAGGCGATCGAACAACATCGCGTCACGCACCTCAGTTGCGCTCCGGTCGTGCTCTACATGATGATCAACCACCCCGGACACAACCGGAGGGACGCAGGAACGCGGCTGACGGTGGTGACCGGCGGCGCGGCCCCCACCAGCGCCCTGATCGAACAGCTCGACGCGCTCGGCTTCGATCTCGTCCATCTTTATGGCCTGACGGAATCTTTCGGCCCCGCCACTTTGTGTATTCTTGACGAACAGGCCGCCGTCGCGGACGCCAGGACCAAGGCGCGGCTTCTGGCGAGGCAGGGCATCCGGCATCCGACGGCAAGCCGCGTTCGCGTGCTCGGCGAGGCCGGCATCGACGTGGCACCAGACGGTGTTTCGATGGGCGAGATCGTCCTTCAGGGCAATACGTTGATGGCCGGCTATTACCGTGACGAAGCCGCGACAGCCACGGCATTCGCCGGCGATGTCTTCCATACGGGCGACCTAGCAGTGATGCATCCGGATGGTTACATCGAGATCAAGGATCGCTCGAAAGACGTGATCATTTCAGGCGGGGAAAACATATCCAGCCTCGAAATCGAAAATATCCTTCATCAGCATCCTGCCGTGCTGATGGCCGCAGTGGTTGCGGCGCCCGATCCGAAGTGGGGTGAAATTCCCTTTGCCTTCATCGAGTTGAAGGAAGGGGCAAGCGCCGATGCGGACGAGTTGGCGCTTTTCTGCAGGGCTCATCTTGCCGGCTTCAAGATGCCGCGGCGTTTCGGTTTCCGCGAATTGCCCAAGACCGCGACCGGCAAGATCCAGAAATTCGTTCTGCGCGAGATGGCCGTCGCGGACGGGCATGCAGCGGGCGAACGGAGGAACTAAAGCGTGGAAGCATCGGCGGATTTCGACCCGGAGGCTCTGAAGGGCTTTCTTGACGAACGTTTCGGGAAAGGTAGTCTCTCACTGGAACGGATCGGCGGCGGGCAGTCCAACCCGACCTACTTCGTCGATCATGGCGGGTATCCCATGGTTCTGCGAAAGAAGCCCGCCGGCCCGATCCTGCCCGGTGCCCATGCCGTGGAGCGCGAATTCCGGGTTCTTGAAGCTCTTTCGAAAACCGATGTGCCCGTCCCCCGCGCAATTCTTCTTCATGCGGATTCCGATCTTCTGGGAACGCCCTTCTATTTGATGGAGCGGCTCGACGGCCGGGTGTTCCACGACTGTGCCTTGCCCGAGCTCGTCTCTCAGGAGAGGCGAGGCATCTATCTGGGCATGGCCGAAGCCATGGCCAGGCTTCACGCGGTGCGGCCGGAAGAGGTCGGACTTGGGGATTTCGGCCGGCCCGGCAACTATTTCGAGCGGCAGATCGGCCGATGGTTCCGGCAGTATGACGAGTCTCCGGGTCCGCGCATAGCGGCGCTGGACGAAGTGTCGAAATGGCTTGGTGAAAACCTGCCGGAAGATGATGGCCGGGTCTCGATCGCGCATGGAGATTTCAGGCTCGGAAACATGCTGTTCCATCCAACGCGTCCCGAGGTAATCGGCATTCTTGACTGGGAGCTTTCAACGCTTGGCCACCCGCTCGCCGATCTCGGCTTCTGCTGCATGCCGTGGCACACCTCCTCCGAGGAATATGGCGGGATTCTAGGCATCGACCTCGATGCGAAAGGCATTCCCGGCGAAGATGAGTTCGTCGATCACTACTTCGCCCATGCGCAGCCGACCCGGCCACTGCAACGCTTCCATGTCATTTTTGCCCTGTTTCGCTTTGCCGTGATCTTTGTCGGCATTGCCGATCGCGCGCGGGCAGGCAACGCCGCCGGTGCGAATGCAAGGGATGTCGGACCTTTGGCCGCGCGCTTTGCCGAGCGGGCAAGAGAGGTCGCCGGCGGGGCGACACATGCCATATCTTCGTGTTGAAGTGGGATCGCGAGGATCGAGCGTCTGACCGGTTAGCCGGCTTCTACCCGATAAAGCGTCAAAGCCAGACGCTGGTGATGCCCCCGTCGATGACGATGGTCTGGCCGGTGATGTAGCTGCCGGCCCGAGATGCGAGGAAGACGGCCGCGCCGGCAACCTCGTCCGGCTCGCCGATCCGGGCCAAAGGCGTGGTGCGCAGGCTGGCCTCGAGAACGGCGGGGTTTTCCCAGAGCGCTCGCGAGAAATCGGTCCGGATGAGGCCCGGTGCGATGCAGTTTGCACGGATATTGTCGGCACCGAGTTCCATCGCCAGGTTCCGAGCCATCTGCATGTCAGCTGCCTTTGAGATGTTGTAGGCGCCGATCACCGACGAGCCCCTGAGGCCGCCGGCGGAGGAGATGATCATGATGGAGCCATCCTTGCGGACGCGCATCTGCGGGGCCACTTTCGTCACCAGCCAGTTGTTGGCGATGATGTTGTTGTCCAGAACCTTTCGGAACTGCTCGTCCGAGATGCCAGACATCGGTCCGTAATAGGGGTTCGATGCCGCATTGCAGACCAGTATGTCGATGCGACCCCATTTCGCCATCACCGCGTCGGCCAACCCTTCCAGGCCGGCTTTGTCAGAGAGGCTTGCTGCATGGGCCATGGCTTTGCCTTTGCCGTAGGCTGCGTTGATCTCTGCTGCGACGACATCACACGCGTCCTGCTTGCGCGACGAGATGACGACCCGAGCGCCTGCCTCGGCCATGCGCTCGGCGATTGCCCGGCCGATGCCGCGCGACGACCCGGTGATCAGCGCGACCTTGCCACTGAGGTCGAAGAGGCCGGGGCCCGATGATGTCATGTGACTGCTCCGAATATTGCGCACGAACGGTGATGGAAGGGCTGTCCTGCAGATTTTATTAGTCGGCAAAAAGCGCTTTCCACTTCTCGCCAAAGGCTGCAACGAACTCAGGCGTAAGCTTGTTCATATCCTGCTTCTGGATCTTGTCCGTCGTCATGATCGCACCGCTGATATTCGGCAGCGCCGATGCAGCCTTACGGGAAATCGCTTCCTGACCTTCGGGCGTCACGAGGAAATCGGCAAGAAGCTGCGCTGCGTTCGGATGGGGCGC
>VFQQ010000442.1_pt1 | contig 83740 bp, 70 predicted proteins | sample 3512341 | NCBI WGS metagenome assembly VFQQ01 (sample SAMN10412373, study PRJNA504923) | tailings metagenome | isolation source: Relicate 2 Philex TSF1 revegetated site | place: Philippines: Tuba, Benguet | collected 2017-08-29 | reverse complement strand
GCGCGACGACCTGGTCGGAGCTCAGCGCGCGGGTCTGGGCGCTGGTCAGCGCGGCCACATCGGCAGTCTCCAGGGTCGCGACCTGCGAGGTGCCCAGCGCGGCCACCTGGGCCGTGGTGAGCTTGGCGAACTGGGTGGTGGTCAGCGCGTTGAGATCGTCGCTGCCCATGCCGACGATCTGGCTGGTGGTCAGGGCCGCGACCTGGCGCGTGCCCAGCGCACCGATCTGGCTGCTGTCCAGCGACGCGATCTGGTCGGTGGACAGTGCGGCGATCGAGCGCGTGCTGATGGCGGCGACGCCCTGGGTGGTGAAGGCCGAGAACTGCGTCGTCGTCAGCGTCGTGATGCCCAGCGTCGGGATGGCGGCGATCTGCGCCGTGGTCAGCGCGCGCAACTGGTCGGTACTGAACGCGGACCAATCCTCGGTGTTCAGCGCAGCGATGGTGCGCGTCGCCAGACCGGCGATCTGGCTGGTGCTGAGGTTGGTGATGATCGAGGCCATGTTCGAATCCTTCGCGCAGACGGTCGCGGGCGCTTCCTGGGGCGGAGACGCTCCACTTCCGGCGTCCTGTCGCTCGTTATCGGAGCGGGCTGGATGGACTTGACCCCCTCCAAAACCTGAAATGGGCGGCCGCCGCCGGCCAGTTCCGTGCCATGGCCGCCAGGGCCGGACCGGGCGGACGATGGCCTGTGTGGCGGCGTCGTCCGTGCGGTCCTGCACGGACGGCCGCGCCGGCGCGGGCGGCGCGCACTGGCTTGGGACGCGGCGCGGCGGCCTGCGGGCGGGCGTCGGCGGCGCAAAAAAAAACCGCCGTGCAGCGCACGGCGGTCTGGCAAGGGCCGGAACGGGCCGGCGGGCGGTTTACTTGCCGCTGGGCACCTTGCCCTCGACGCCCTTGACGTAGAAGTCGACCTTGTCCTTCCAGTCCTGGTCGGCCTGCTGGTCCTTGGCCAGGCGCACCTTGCCGGCGCTGTCGGTGATGGGGCCGGTGAAGACCTCGAAGCTGCCGGCCTTGAGCCCGGCGTTGACTTCCTCGATCTTCTTGCGCGCGTCCTCGGGCACGGTGTCGGAGATCTTGATCAGCGCGTTCTGGCCTTCCTTGACGCCCCAGATGGTGCGGCCGGTCTGCCAGGTCTTGTCCATCACGTCCTTGACGGCCTTCTTGTAGTACGGGCCCCAGTCGACGATGCAGCTGGCCAGGTGGGCCTTGGGCGCGACGGCGCTCATGTCGCTGTCCCAGCCGAAGGCGTAGACGCCGGCCTTCTCGGCCGTCTGCAGCACGGCGGTGCTGTCGGTGTTCTGCAGCAGCACGTCGGCCTTCTGGTTGATCAGGCTTTGCGCCGCGTCGGCCTCCTTGGCCGGGTCGAACCAGGTGTTGACCCACACCACCTTGGTCTTGACCTTGGGGTTCACGCTCTGCGCGCCCAGGGTGAAGGCGTTGATGTTGCGCAGCACCTCGGGGATGGGGAAGCTGGCGACGAAGCCCAGGGTGTTGGTCTTGGTGACCTTGCCCGCGGCGATGCCGGCCAGGTAGGCGTCCTCGTAGAACTTGGCGTCGTAGACGCGCATGTTGGCGCTGGTCTTGTAGCCGGTGGCATGCTCGAAGCGCACGTCGGGGAACTCGGCGGCCACCTTCAGCATCGGCTCCATGAAGCCGAAGCTGGTGGCGAAGATGAGCTTGTGGCCCTGGCTGGCCAGGTCGCGGATCACGCGCTCGGCGTCGGCGCCCTCGGGCACCTTCTCGACGAAGCTGGTCTTGACCTTGTCGCCGAACTCGGCCTCGACGGCCTTGCGGCCCTGGTCGTGGGCGTAGGTCCAGCCGGCGTCGCCCACCGGGCCGACGTAGACGAAGGCCACCTTCAGCGGGTCGGGCTTGGGCGCCGAGGCGGCCGCCGGCGCAGCGGCCACCGGTTCTTCCTTCTTGCCGCAGCCGGCCAGCAGCGCGGCGCCGGCAAGGGTCGACAGGCCCGCCAGCTGCAGCAGCCGGCGCTTGTTCATCACGGTCATCGGATCCTCCTGGTTGTTCCCGCCAGGGAGGCGGGGGCGTGAAGCGGGAAATTATGAGCGCCGCGGCAGCGGGCAGCCAGTTGGGCCCGGGGCCGCTGCGGGTTCAGGCGCCCGGGTGGAAGGGTTTGCCCAGCGAAGCCGGCATGTTCAGCCGTATCCACAGCGGGTTGCGGCTGATCAGCAGCAGCACCACGATGGTGGCGGCATAGGGCAGCATGGCCAGCAGCTGGCTGGCCACCTGCACCCCCTGGCCCTGCAGGTGGAACTGCAGCAGCGTGACGCCGCCGAACAGGTAGGCACCACCCAGCACGCGCAGCGGGCGCCAGGTGGCGAAGGTGGTCAGCGCCAGCGCGATCCAGCCGCGGCCGGCGCTCAGGCCCTCCACCCACAGCGGCGCGTAGACCACCGACAGGAAGGCCCCGGCCAGCCCGCACAGCGCGCCGCCGGCCACCACCGCGGCCAGGCGTATCCAGCGCACCCGGTATCCGAGGGCGTGGGCCGACTCGGGCGACTCGCCCACGGCGCGCAGCACCAGCCCGCCACGTGTGCGCGCCAGCCACCAGGCCAGGGCGATGGCCAGCGCCACGGTGAGGTAGACCATCGGGTGCTGGCGCGCGAGGGCCGGCCCGACGAAGGGCAGGTCGGTGAGCAGCGGGATCTCGAAGGCCGCGCGCTCGGCCAGCTTCTTGCCCACGTAGGGCAGGCCGACGAAGGCCGAGAAGCCATAGCCGAAGATCGCCACCGCCAGCCCGGTGGCGTACTGGTTGGTGTTGAGGCCGATGACCAGGGCGCCGAACAGCGCCGCCAGCAGCGCGGCGGCACCGGCGCCGGCCAGGAAGGCGAGGGTGTCGCTGCCGGTGGCCAGCGCGGCAGCGAAGCCGGCCACCGCCGCCACCAGCATCAGGCCCTCGGCGCCCAGGTTCAGCACGCCGGCCTTCTCGTTGAGCAGCAGCCCCAGCGCCGCCAGCGCCAGCGGGGTGCCGGCGAGCAGGGTGCCGGCGATGAGCAGGGCGATCTCGTTCATCTGTTCGATCCGGCGAGGGCTGGGCGCCCCCAGCGCAGCCGGAAATTCACCAGCGTGTCGCAGGCCAGCAGCAGCACCAGCAGCAGGCCCTGGAACACGCCCGACAGCGCGTTGGGCAGCTGCAGCCGCGACTGCGCCAGCTCGCCGCCGATCAGCATCATCGACAGCAGCAGCGCCGCGGCGACGATGCCCAGCGGGTGCAGCCGCCCGACGAAGCACACGATGATGGCGGTGAAGCCCAGGCCGGTGCTGATGTGCGGCGTGATCTGGCGCAGCGGCCCCGCGGCCTCCATCGCGCCGGCCAGCCCGGCCAGCCCGCCGGCCACCCCGAAGGCCGTCCACAGCGCGCCGCGCGACGAGAAGCCGGCATACCGCGCCGCCGCCGGCGCCAGCCCGCCCACCTGCAGCTGGAAGCCGCGCCGGGTGCGGAACAGCAGCAGCCACACCGCCGCCGCCGCCGCCAGCGCCAGCAGCAGGCCGACGTGCAGCCGTGTCGGCGGCAGCAGCTGGGGCATCCAGGTGCTGGCGTCGAAGGTCTTGGTCTGCGGGAAGTTGAAGCCCGCCGGGTCCTTCCAGGGCCCGAACACCAGGTAGTTGACGAGCTGCTGGGCGATGTAGACCAGCATCAGGCTGACCAGGATCTCGTTGGCGTTGAAGCGGTCGCGCGCCAGCGCCGCCAGCGCCGCCCAGGCCATGCCGCCCAGCACGCCGCCGGCCAGCACCAGCGGCAGCGCCACGGCCTTGGGCCAAACGATGCCGGCCGTGGTGAGCCACAGCGCCACGCCGCCGCCGCCCAGGGCGCCGAGCAGGAACTGCCCCTCGGCACCGATGTTCCAGACGTTGGCCCGGTAGCACACGGCCAGGCCCAGCGCGATGGTGATCAGCGGCGTGGCCTTCAGCAGCACCTCGCTGGCCGGCCGCAGCCCGGCCAGCGGCTCGACGAAGAACACCGCCAGCCCGCGCAGCGGGTCCTTGCCCAGCGCGGCGAACAGTGCCGCAGCCAGCAAGGCGGTGAGCGCCAGCGCCAGCAGCGGCGACAGCGCGCTCATCCAGCGCGACGGGGCGGGTCGGGGCTCCAGGCGCAGCATGCGGGGCTCAGGCCGTGGCCGCCGCCGCGGCGGTCTCGTCGGGCCACAGCCCCGACATCCATTCGCCGATGCGCTCGACGCTGGCCTCGGCGGTGGGCACGGCGGGCGACAGGCGGCCGCGCGCGATCACCACCAGCCGGTCGGCGATCTGGAACAGCTCGTCCAGCTCCTCGCTGACCACCAGCAGCGCGCAGCCGGCGTCGCGCAGTGCCAGCAGCTCGGCGCGGATCAGCGCCGCCGCGCCCACGTCCACGCCCCAGGTGGGCTGGCTGACCACCAGCACCCGGGGCGCGGCGTCGATCTCGCGGCCCACCAGGTACTTCTGCAGGTTGCCGCCGGAGAGGCTGCGCGCCGGCGCACCGGGGCCGCCGGCCCGGACCTGGAATCGCTCGATCAACCGCCGCGCCAGCGCGCGCGTGGCGCCGTGGTCCAGCCAGCCCAGCCTGCCGCGCACGGCCTCGTCGCGCGTCAGCAGCGTGTTGGCGGCCAGCGACAAGGACGGCACGGCGCCGCGGCCCAGGCGTTCCTCGGGCACGAAGTGCTGGCCGGCGGCGCGGCGCGCCTGCGGCGGCGCATCGCCCATGGGCCGGCCCAGCAGCTCGATGGATTCGCGCGGCGCGCGGCCGTCCTCGCCCGACAGCGCCGCCAGCAGCTCCTGCTGGCCGTTGCCCGAGACGCCGGCCACGCCGACGATCTCGCCGGCGCGCACGTCCAGCCTCAGCCCCCGCAGCGCCACGCCATGCGGGTCGGCGGCGGGCAGGCTCAGGCCCTTGATGGCCAGCGCCACCGCGCCCGGCGCCGCGGCGCGGTGGCGCAGCGGCGGCGGCTCGGCGCCGATCATCAGCCGGCTCAAGCCCGCGGCGCTGTGTTCGCGCGGGTTCACCACGCCGGTGACGCGGCCGCCGCGCAGCACGGTGCAGCGCTGGCACAGCGCGCGGATCTCGTCGAGCTTGTGGCTGATGTAGAGGATGCTGCAGCCGTCGGCGGCCAGCTGGCGCAGCGTGAGGAACAGCGTCTGCACCGCCTGCGGCGTGAGCACCGAGGTGGGTTCGTCCAGGATCAGCAGCCGCGGCCCGGTGAGCAGCGCACGCAGGATCTCGACGCGCTGGCGCTCGCCCACCGACAGCGAGTGGACCGGCCGCAGCGGGTCCACCTGCAGGCCGTAGGTGCCGGCCACGTCGCGGATGCGCTGCGTGACCTCGGCGAGGCTGCCGGCGCGGTCCAGGCCCAGCCAGACGTTCTCGGCGGCACTCAGCGTGTCGAACAGGCTGAAGTGCTGGTAGACCATGCTGATGCCGCGCTGGCGCGCCGCCGCCGGGCTGCCCGGGCGCAGCGGCTCGCCGTCGACGTGCATCTCGCCGGCGTCGGGCTGCACGGCGCCGTAGATGATCTTCATCAGCGTGCTCTTGCCGGCGCCGTTTTCGCCCAGCACGGCATGGATCTCGCCGGGGGCCACGTCCAGGTCGACGGCGTCGTTGGCCAGCACCGCCGGGTAGCGCTTGCTGATGCCGCGCAGGCGCAGCCGCGGTGGCGCGGCTGCGGGCGTGGGGGCGGCGGGGGCGATGCGCGTCACGGGGCGTGGGGTCAACCGGCGCGTTTGTACACCGGCCGGCCGGCCACCCAGGTCTGCGCCAGGTGGCGCTCGTCGGCCAGGGTGAGCCAGGCAAAGAGCTTCTCGTGCAAGTCCTGCGCCACCTGTTGCCGGCGCCCGTCCAGCGCGCCCACGGCCCAGTCCCAGGCGCAGCAGTCGGCCACCAGCCCGGGCTCGAAGGCACCGATCTCGTGCGCCAGGCCCAGGCCCTGTGCGGCGCCGCGCGTGGCGGCGTGCAGCAGGGTCCAGGCGGTGGGTGGCGCCGGCATGCGCCGGGCTTCGTCGCCGGCGGCGCGGCGCAGCTGCTGCACCTGGTAGGCGGCGGCGGCATTGCGCAGCAGCGACAGGCTGGTGCCGCCGCCGACGTCGCTGGCCAGGCTGACGCCCACGCCGGCAGCGCGCGTGCCGAACCAGTCGAACAGGCCGCTGCCCAGGAACAGGTTGGACGTCGGGCAATGCGCGATCTGCGCGCCGGCGTCGCGCAGCCGGGCGTGGTCGTCGGCGTCTAGCCAGATGCCATGCGCCAGCACGCTCTTCGGGTGCAGCAGGCCGACGCGGTCGTAGACGTCGAGGTAGCTGCGCGCGTCGGGGAACAGCTGCGCCACCCAGCGCCCCTCGGCGCGGTTCTCGGCGACATGGGTCTGCAGGTACAGCGACGGGTCGGCGCGCGCCAGCTCGCCGGCCATGGCCAGCTGCGCCGGCGTGCTGGTGGGGGCGAAGCGCACCGTCAGCGCATACGCGGCGCGGCCGCGGCCATGCCAGCGGGCGATCAGGTCGGCGATGTCGCGGCCGGCCTGCTCGACGTCGTCGCGCAGGCCGTCCGGGGCATGGCGGTCCATCAGCACCTTGCCGGCGACGACGCGCATGTCGACGGCCGCCGCCGCTTCGAACAGCGCCTCGGCCGAGCCCTTGTGCACCGTGGGGAAGACGACGGCGGCGGTGGTGCCATGCGCCAGCAGCGCCTGCACGAAGCGCTGCGAGCCGGCGGCGGCCACCGCCGGGTCGGCCCACGCGCGCTCGGCTGGGAAGGTGTAGCGCTGCAGCCAGTCCAGCAGCTCGGTGCCGTAGCTGGCCAGCACCTCGATCTGCGGGCTGTGCACATGGGTGTCGACGAAGCCGGGCAGCAGCAGGCGGCCGCGGTGTTGCTCGTCGCGCGCCCAGCCCGGCGGCGGCGGCGCGGCCGACACGCCGGCGATGCGGCCGGCCGGGTCCACCAGCAGCCAGTGCTCGGGGCGCCAGCGCAGCGCGGCCGGGGCCAGCTCGCCCCAGCCGGGCTCGGCGGCGAAGTCGAGCAGGTCGGCGCGGATCGCGGTGCCCAAGGCGGCGGGGGCTGGCGCGGCGTTCATCGGCCGGTCGCCCCCGGCAGTTCGGCGGCGGTGGCGCGCACCTGCTCGCGCAGCCAGCGCTGCGCCGGTGCGGCGTGGGTCAGCTCGTGCCACAGCTGGTAGTAGTGCAGCGGCGGGAACTCGATGGGGCAGCGCACCACGCGCAGCGGCAGCGCGCCGGTGTAGCGGCTGCAGAACTGGCGGCCGGTGGTCAGCACCAGCAGGCTGCCGGCGACCATCGCCGGGATCAGCCCGAAGTGCGCGGCGCGCACGGCGATGCGCCGCTGCACGCCGGCCTCGGCCAGGTGCTCGTCGATCACGCCCACGGCGCCGGGGTGCAGCGGCGTGGGCGCCACATGCGAGGCCGCCAGGTAACGTGCCGCCGACCAGCCGCGCCGCGTGGCCGGGTGGTCGGCCGCCACCAGGCACACCACCTCGTCGCTGAACAGCCGCGCCAGGTGCAGCTCGTCCGGCGGGTGCAGCCAGTTGCCGATCACCAGGTCGACCTCGCCGCGGGCCAGCGCGCGGCGGTAGTCCCAGTCGGGCGCCAGCGGCAGCAGCGTGAGGCGCAGGCCCGGCGCGGCCTGCTGCAGCCGCGCCACCAGCTGCGGCAGGAACAGCGGGTCGAGGTAGTCGCTGGCGGCGATGCGCAGCTCGGCCTGGCTGGTGGCCGGGTCGAAGCCGGCGCCGCGGCGGCGCGGGCCGAACAGCTGCTCGGCGTTGTCCAGCAGCGCCTCGGCCGGCTGCAGCAGGCGCAGCGCGGTGGGCGTGGGGCGCATCTCGTGGCCGGCACGCACCAGGAGCGGGTCGCCGGTGAGCGCGCGCAGCCGCCGCAGCCAGGCGCTGACCGCCGGCTGCGTGCTGGCGAGCCGCAGCGCGGCGCGCGACACGCTGCGTTCGCTGATCACGGTGTGCAGCACCCTCACCAGGTGGATGTCGATGCCGGCCATGGTGTCGTCCGGGGCGCGGCGGGCCATACGTTCAGGCTGATAGCGACTATGCTCGACATCGTATCCCGTCCCGGGCGCCGGGCACGATCATTGCCTGCAGCGGTGCTGCCGAGTCCCTGCGCCCGCGACCCCGCTGCCCGCCATGCCCGACGCCACCGCCACCCGCCCCATCCGCTTCTTCCACCGCGGCCAGGTGCACAGCGTGGCCGGCTTGCCGCCCACGCGCACGCTGCTGCAGTGGCTGCGCGAGGACGCGCGCTGCACCGGCACCAAGGAAGGCTGCGCCGAGGGCGACTGCGGTGCCTGCACCGTCGTCGTCGGCCGCCTCGATGAGGCCGGCGCGCTGCAGCTCCAGCCGGTCAACGCCTGCATCCGCCTGCTGGCCAGCGTCGACGGCGCTGCGCTGTTCGCCGTCGAGGACATCGCCGGCGCCGACGGCGCGCTGCACCCGGTGCAGCAGGCGATGGTCGAACACCATGGCTCGCAATGCGGCTTCTGCACGCCGGGCTTCGTGATGACGATGTGGTGCGGCTACCAGCAGGCCTGCGCCGCCGCAGCAGACGGCGCGCCGCCGGCGGCGCCCTCGCGGCAGGCCCTGGCCGATGCCCTCTCGGGCAATCTCTGCCGCTGCACCGGCTACCGGCCCATCCTGGACGCCGGCGAGGCCGCCTACCGGGCGCCGCGCGTGGCGCTGGACCCGGCGCCCGTCGTCGCCGCGCTGAAGACCCTGCAGCCCGACCCGCCGCTGGCCCTGACCGGGCTGTGGCAACCGCAGTCCCTGGCCGAGCTGGCGGCGCTGCGGCTGCAGCAGCCGCAGGCAAGGCTGACCCATGGCAGCACCGACGTGGGGCTGTGGATCACCAAGCAGCTCAAGACCGCCGCCGACCTGGGCGGTCTGATCGACCTGACGCGCGTCACCGAGCTGGCGCGCATCACGCGCGCCGAGCCCACGGCCAGCGAGCCGGGCTGGCTGCACATCGGCGCCGGCGCCTCGCTGGAGGACGCCTGGGCGGCGCTGGCCGCCGAGTGGCCGGCGCTGCGCGAGGTCTGGCTGCGCTTCGCGTCGCCACCGGTGCGCGCCGCCGGCACGCTGGGCGGCAACGTGGCCAACGGCTCGCCCATCGGCGACGGCGCGCCGGTGCTGATGGCGCTGGACGCGCAGCTGCTGCTGCGCCGCGGCGAGGCGCAGCGCCGGCTGCCGCTGCACGGCTTCTACACCGGCTACCAGAAGAACCGGCTGGAGGCGGGTGAGTTCCTCGAGGCCATCGAGGTGCCGCTGCCGCCCACGGCGCTGCCGGCCCCCGAGCGCGCCCGGGTGCAGGCCTACAAGATCAGCAAGCGCTACGACAGCGACATCACGGCGGTGCTGGCGGCGCTGGCGGTGGAGCTTGACGCGCAGGGCCTGGTGCGCGCCGCGCGGCTGGTCTTCGGCGGCATGGCCGCCACGGTGCAGCGAGCCGCGGGCGCCGAGGCCGCGTTGGTTGGCCGGCCCTGGACCTCGGCCGCCGAGTCGGAGGCCGCGCTGGCCGCCGCGCAGGCGGCGCTGGCGCAGGACTTCAGGCCGCTCAGCGACCACCGCGCCAGCGCCGGCTACCGGCAGCGCGTGGCGGGCAACCTGCTGCGGCGCTTCTGGCTGCAGACCCGCGCCGACGCGCCGCTGCCGGCCGAGGCGCTGAACGTGCGCGCGGCGCTGCTGTGAGCGCGGGCCCGGCATGAACCCCCGGCGACCCGCCTCGGACAAGCCGTGGCAGCGCCTCGTGCTGGCGGTGGTGGGCTGCGTGCTCGTCATGGCGGGTGGTACCGCCGCCGCCGAGACGCCGCGCGCCGGCGGGTACGTCACCGCCGGCGGCTCGGCTTGGCTGGAGCTGGGTGAGGCGTCGGCGCAGGGCCAGGACTTCCGTCTCGACAGCCAGGGGCCGAACGGCCATGCCTGCGCGTTCAGGGGGCGACTGAAGGGCGGCCGGGTTCGCGTCGACACCGGCGAACCTGAGGCCTGCATCCTGACCGTGCAAGCCAGCGCCCAGGGCCTGCTGGTGGGCACCGAGACGCTGCCGGCCTGCCGCGGCTTCTGCGGCATGCGCGCCGGCTTCGGCGGCGAGTACCTGTGGCCTGCGGCGGGCTGCTCGCACGCGGCGCTGGCGCGGGAACGGCTGCTGGCGCTGCGCGCCTACGAGGCGCGCGAATACGCCGCTGCCGCCACCCGTTGGCAAGGCCTGCTGTCGCGCTGCGACAGCACCTTGTCGTTCGAGCAGAAGATGGCCATGCGCAACGACCTGGCGGTCGCGCAGCTTCATCTGGGCCGCCATGCCGAGTGCCGTGCCACGCTGGCGCCGTCGCTGACCGATGAGGTGCTGGCCGAATTGCGCAGGACCATGGAGTACTCGCCGATGGAGCGCGAGCTGTGGTCGCGCTTGATCGATGCGGCCCGCCACAACCTGCGCCTGTGCAGCGGCACGCCGCGCTGAGACGCCCATCGCCGAATCCACGATGAACAAGCTCACTGACCTGCCGACCCGGGGCCTGCGGCTCGACGCGCGTGACGCCGATGCGCCCGCCGTCGTCGGCCGCGCGCTGCCGCACGAGTCGGCGGCGCTGCACGTGGCCGGCGCCGCGCCCTACACCGACGACTTGCCCGAGCTGGCCGGCACGCTGCATGCGGCGCTGGCGCTGTCGCCCGTGGCCGCCGGCGAGATCGTTGCGCTGGACCTGGCGCCCATCCGCGCGATGGCGGGCGTGGTCGACGCCTTCGCCGCCGCCGACATCCCCGGCCGCAACGACTGCGGCCCCTTGATCCACGACGACCCCATCCTGGCCGACGGCGCGCTGCGCTACCGCGGCCAGCCGGTGTTTGCGGTGGTCGCCAGCACGCGCGATGCCGCGCGGCGTGCCGCCGCCCGCATCGGCGACGTGCTGCAGGCCAGCGAGCGGCCGCCGCGCCTGGACCTGCTGGCCGCCGCCGAAGCCGGCGAGTTGGTGCTGCCGACCATGCGCCTGGCGCGCGGCGACGCCGACGCGGCGCTGGCCACGGCGCCGCACCGGGTCGACGAGACCTGGCGCCTGGGCGGCCAGGAGCAGTTCTACCTGGAGGGCCAGATCGCCTACGCCGTGCCGCAGGAAGGCGGCGGCATGCTGGTGCACTGCTCCACCCAGCACCCCAGCGAGATGCAGGCCGTGGTGGCGCATGCGCTGGGCATCGCGGCGCATGCGGTGCAGGTGCTGTGCCGGCGCATGGGCGGCGGCTTCGGCGGCAAGGAGTCGCAGTCGGCGCTGTTCGCCTGCGTCGCCGCGCTGGCCGCGGCGCGCCAAGGCCGGCCGGTCAAGCTGCGCCTGGACCGCGACGACGACTTCCTCGTCACCGGCCGCCGCCACCCCTTCGCCTATGCCTGGGAACTGGGCCACGACGACGAAGGCCGGGTGCTCGCTGCGAAGGTCACGATGACCGCCGATGCCGGCCACTCGGCCGACCTGTCGGGGCCGGTGATGACGCGCGCGCTGTGCCACTTCGACAACGCCTACTGGCTGCCGCACGTCGCGATGACGGGCCGGCTAGCGCGCACCAACAGCCAGAGCAACACCGCCTTCCGCGGCTTCGGCGGGCCGCAGGGGGCCATTGCCATCGAGGTGGCGCTGGACGGCGTCGCGCGCCGGCTGGGGCTGGACCCGCTGGCCGTGCGCAAGCGCAATCTGTACGGCATCGGCGAGCGCGATGTCACGCCCTATGGCCAGCCGGTGCGCGACAACCTGCTGCACGAGCTCATCGCGCAGCTGGAGCGTGACGCCTGCTACGCCGAACGGCGGGCGGAGATCACCGCCTTCAACGCCGCCAGCCCGGTGCTGAAGAAGGGCCTGGCGCTGACGCCGGTGAAGTTCGGCATCGCCTTCAACGTCACCCACCTGAACCAGGCCGGCGCGCTGGTGCATGTCTACACCGACGGCTCGGTGCTGGTGAACCATGGCGGCACCGAGATGGGCCAGGGCCTGAACACCAAGGTGGCGATGGTGGTGGCGCAGGCGCTGGGGCTGCCGCTGGCGCGTGTGCGCTGCAGCGCCACCGACACCGCGCGCGTGGCCAACACCAGCGCCACCGCGGCGTCCACCGGCAGCGACCTCAACGGCATGGCGGCGCTGGACGCGGCCACGCAGATCCGCCAGCGGCTGGCGGCGCTGTTCGCGCAGCGCCATGCCGGCGTGGATGCGGCGCAGGTGGTGTTCGAAGGCGGCCGCGTGCGTGGCGGCGGCGCTGAGGTTGCCTTCGACGAGCTGGTGCAGCAGGCCTACCTGGCGCGCGTGCAGCTGTGGAGCGACGGCTTCTACGCCACGCCGGGGCTGAGCTGGGACCGCCAGACGCTGACCGGCAATCCGTTCCAGTACTTCGCCTACGGCGCCGCCTGCGCCGAGGTGCTGGTCGACACCCTCACTGGCGAACACCGCGTGTTACGCGCCGACCTGCTGCACGACGTGGGCGCCTCGCTGAACCCGGCCATCGACACGGGCCAGGTCGAGGGCGCCTTCATCCAGGGCATGGGCTGGCTGACCAGCGAGGAGCTGGTCTGGCACCCCAAGACCGGGCTGCTGATGACGCACGCGCCCAGCACCTACAAGATCCCCACCGCCAACGACTGCCCGCCGGTGCTGAACACGCGCCTGTTCGGCCGGCCCAACGCCGCCGACACCGTCCACCGCAGCAAGGCGGCGGGCGAGCCACCGCTGCTGCTGGCCTTCAGCGTGTTCTTCGCGATCCGCGACGCCATCGCCGCCGCCGGCCCGGCGCGCTGCGTGCCGCCGCTGCGTGCGCCGGCCACGCCCGAGGCGGTGCTGGACGCGCTGGACGCGGTGCGCTGTGGCGCCTGACGGCCGCGCCCCGGGTGCGCTGACCGAGGCCGAGCTGCACGCCGCGGCGCGGCGCTGGTTGGCCGAGCAACACGCCGCCGTGCTGGTGGAGGTGGTGCAGGCCCGCGGCTCGGTGCCGCGCGAGGCGGGCACGCGCATGCTCGTCGATGCCACGCTGGCGCTGGGCAGCATAGGCGGCGGGCACCTGGAGCTGCAGGCGCTGCAGCAGGCGCGCTCGATGCTCGCGTTGGGCGTGGCGGCAGCGCCGCAGGAGCGCCAGGTGGCCCTGGGCCCCAGCCTGGGCCAATGCTGCGGCGGTGCGCTGCGGCTGCGCTTCACGCCGCTGGCCCGTGCCGACCTGGTGGCCTGGGTGCTGCCGGCGCCGCGCTTCATCCTTCAGCTCTACGGTGCCGGCCATGTCGGCCGCGCCATCGTGCGCCTGCTGACCGACATCGACTGCCAGGTGCGCTGGCTGGACGAGCGCGAGCACGAGTTCCCCCGCGAGGCGCTGCCGCCGCATGTGCAGGCGGTGGCCGTCGAACACCTGGCCGACGAGGCCGCCGCCGAGGTGGGCGCGGCGCCGGCCGGCGCCTTGCACCTGGTGCTGACGCACAGCCATGCGCTGGACCTGGCGCTGGCCGAGGCCATCCTGCGCCGCGGCGACTTCGGCTGGTTCGGCCTGATCGGCTCGGCGACCAAGCGCGCCAGCTTCGAGCACCGGCTGCGCGAGCGCGGCGTCGATGAAGCGGCGATTGCGCGCATGGTCTGCCCGATCGGCCTGCCCGGCATCGCCGGCAAGCAGCCGGCGGTGATCGCCGTCGCCGTGGTGGCGCAGCTGCTGCAGGCTGCCGGCTGAGCGGCCGAGGGAACCCCGCGCCGCGCCGCGGGTCCCTCCTGTCGGGCCACGGCCTCGTCGTCCGGGCTCTGGCGTGGCGGACCCGCATCCCCACGTGCACGGCAGGCACCCCGCTTGCCTGCGGCGGAAACATTTGATACAATATACCGATGGCAAGCAACAAGCTCAACACCACGCTCCACACCACCCTGCTCAAGGTCGCCGAAGGTACGGGTGGCTTCTCTGCCAGCGAGATCACCGGCTACTCGCCCGAACAGGTGCGCCGCGCCGCCGAGGCCCTGGTGGGCGACGGCCAGCTGCACCGCGCCAAGGTGGGCCGCCGCGTGCGCTACTTCGCCACCGAGGCGCTGGCCAAGGACTTCACGCAGAGCAAGGCCGTGGTGCGCGCACCCCGCGCCACCGTCAGCCTGCGCAGCAAGGCCCGCTGGGATGCCGACGAGCCGGCGATCATCACGCCCAAGACGCGCATCACCATCGCGCCGCCGCCGCCGCGCGGGGTCTACCGCACCAACACCTACCTGCAGTTCTGAGCGCCGGCAGGCCCAGGGCCTGCGATCAGCGGCCGCCGAAGCGTGGCGGGCGTCTGTGTGCCCAGGCCGCCAGGCCTTCGCGCAGGTCGGCGCTGGCGGCGCAGCGCGCCTGGCGTTCCGACATCCGCACGTCGTCGGCCTGGCCGAGCGCGATCTCGTCCAGCGACGCCTTCATGCCCTGCAGGGCCAGCGGCGCCGCGGCGGCCAGCTCGGCGGCGATGCGTTCCACGGCGGCATCCAGCGCCTCGGGCGGCACGCAGTCATCGAGGAAGCCGATGGCCTGCAGTGCCACGGCGTCCAGCGTCTCGGCGCGCAGCAGCACGCGCTTGGCGCCGGCCAGGCCCAGCTTGGCGACGAAGCGGCGCAGGCCGCTGCCGTCGTAGTGCAGCCCCAGCCGGACCGCCGGCATGCGCAGCTGCATGCCCTGCACGCCGACGCGGAAGTCGCAGGCCAGTGCCAGGTCCACCGCGCCGCCGAACACGCCGCCATGCAGCCTGGCCACGCTGGGCAGCGCCAGTGCGGCCAGCGCATCGACGCTGCGCACGAACAGCCGCGGGTCGTCGGCTGCCGCGCCATCGCCCTGGGCCAGCTCGCCCAGGTGGTAGCCTGCGCAGAAGCTGCCCTCACCCTCGGCGGCCAGCACCAGCACCCGCAGCCCTGCCGTGGCGGCCAGCGTGGCGCAGTGGTCCTGCAGCGCGAGCAGGTCCTCGCGGTGCAGGCGGTTGTGGTGGCGCGGGCGGCGCAGCGTGATCGTGGCGCGGCCGCTGGCCTCGTCGACATGCAGCGCCGGAGCAGCGCCCGGATCGTCGCTGACGGCCATCAGCCGCGCCGCGCCTCGAAGTCGCGCATCCAGTCCACCAGCGCCTGCACGCCCTCGATGGGCATCGCGTTGTAGATCGACGCACGCATGCCGCCCACCGACCGGTGGCCCTTGAGCTGCACCAGCCCGGCGGCCTCCGCGCCGGCCAGGAAGTCGGCGTCCAGGCGCGGGTCGGCCAGGTGGAAGGGCACGTTCATCCAGCTGCGGTGCTCGGGTGTGACGCGGTTGCGGTAGAAGCCGCTGCCGCCATCCAGGAAGCCGTACAGCAGCGCCGCCTTGGCGCGGTTGCGCTGCGCCATCGCCGCCAGCCCGCCCTGCTGCTGCAGCCAGTCGAAGACCAGCCCGGCGATGTAGATCGCGTAGGTGGGCGGGGTGTTGTACATCGAGCCGTTGGCCGCGACGGTGGCGAAGTCGAAGGCCGTGGGCGTGGCCGGCAGCGCACCGCCCAGCAGGTCCTTGCGCACGACGACGATGCTCAGGCCCGCCGGGCCGATGTTCTTCTGCGCGCCGGCGTAGAGGCAGGCGTAGGCGGAAACGTCCACGGGCCGCGACAGGATGTCGCTGGACATGTCGGCCACCAGCGGCAGGCCGCCGGCGTCGGGCGTGGCGTGGTACTGCACGCCGTCGATGGTCTCGTTGCTGCAGATGTGCAGGTAGGCGGCGTCGGCCGGCAGGTTCCAGGCCTCGCGCGGCGGGATCGTCGTGTAGCCCGCCTCCTCGGCGCTGGCGGCGATGTGCACGGCGGCGTACTTGCGCGCCTCGGCGATGCTCTTGCGCGACCAGCTGCCGGTGTCGACGAAGGCGATGCGCGCGGCGCCGCGCAGCAGGTTCATCGGCACGATGGCGTTCAGCGCCAGCGCGCCGCCCTGCAGGAACAGGATCTCGTGGGTGTCGGGCACGCCCAGCAGCGTGCGCAGCCCGGCGAAGGCGTGGGCGGCGATCTCGGAGAACTGCGGCCCGCGGTGGCTCATCTCCATCACCGACATGCCGCTGCCGCGCCAGTCCAGCATCTCGGCCGCCGCCTGGCGCAGCACGGGTTCGGGCAGCACGGCGGGGCCGGCGCTGAAGTTGTGGACGCGGGTCATGGTGCAGGAGCGGGGCGGGCGGAGGCCCGGATTATCCAGGGGCGATCAGGGCATACCCGGCCCCCGCTCCGGGTGGCCCCTGTCAGACCTGACAGTTGCCCTGCCGCGCCGCGGGCCCGAGAGTGCATGGCGCAAGAAGAGAAGCCCGGCACGACGTCTGCCTCGGCACTTGCTCAGGGACGGTGGAAGCCGCGGCTCCCGGTGCCCCAGCTCGATGGGGCACCGGGGCCGCGGCGGCTGCCAAGGACCGCGGCGCCTGCTGCCTCCGCGGGCACCCCCAGCGCCCCCCGACGCCTCCCGGCGACCCGGACGTCCCGGATCGGCGCAGGCCGCGCAGCCTCGGCTTGAGCCGGGTCAAGGACCTGCCGACGCCTCGGGGCCACAGTGCATCCCGGCGCCAAGGCCGTCACGCTCGAGGGCCCCACGTGCGGGCATCGGTGCCCGCGACCGGCGACGCCGATCACCCCAAGCCACCATGTACCAGCACCTCCTGGTCCCGGTCGACGGCCACGAGCTGTCCCACCGGGCCGCCAAGCACAGCCTCGAACTGGCGCGCCGCCTGGGCGCGCGCGTGACCGCCTTCGTGGTCGAGCCGGCCTTGCCCGTCCCCGGCATGGGGGCGCGCGCGATGGCCATCGCGCGCGAGCTGCAGGCGCACGGGCAGCGCAGCAGCGTCCACGCGCAGCAGGTGCTGGCGCGCTTCGAGCAGAGCGCCGCGCAGGCCGGCGTGCCCTTCGTCGGTGTTTACCGGCTCAGCGACGACGTGGCCGATGCCATCGCCACCGCCGCCGCCGAGTTGGGTTGCGACCTGATCGTGATGGCCACCCATGGCCGCGGGGCCTTCGGCGAGCTGCTGTTCGGCTCGCAGACCAAGGGCGTGATGGCGCGCACCCCGCTGCCGCTGCTGGTGCTGCATTGAACGGCGCCCTGGCAAGTCCCCGGCCTGCGGGCCTGCAGCGGGCCACGGCGGTCGACTGGCCCGCCCGCCTGGCTGCCGCCGGCCTGGCCCCGCTGCGGCTGATGGGCCGCACGCTGCTGCCGGTGGTGCAGGGCGGCATGGGCGTGGGGGTCTCGGCGCACCGGCTGGCCGGCAGCGTGGCCGCCGAGGGTGCAATGGGCACGCTCTCCAGCGTGGACCTGCGCCGCCTCCACCCCGACCTGATGGCGCGCACCACCGGCCTGGGGCAAGGCGAGGCCGCCAAGGCCGCCATCGACGAGGCCAACCTGGTGGCGCTGGACCGCGAGATCGCCGCCGCACGCGCCGCCAGCGGCGGCCAGGGGCTGCTGGCCGTCAACGTGATGCGCGCCGTCAGCGCCTACGCGGCCCAGGTGCGCCGCGCCCTGCAGGCGGGCATAGACGCCGTGGTCGTGGGCGCCGGCCTGCCGCTGGACCTGCCCGAACTGGCGCAGGACCACCCGAACACCGCGCTGATCCCCATCCTGAGCGACGCCCGCGGCGTGGCGCTGCTGCTGAAGAAGTGGGAACGCCGGCAGCGCCTGCCCGACGCCCTCGTCATCGAGCACCCGCGCCTGGCCGGCGGCCACCTGGGGGCGGCGCGCATCGCCGACCTGGCCGACCCGCGCTTCGACTTCGAGACCGTGATCCCGGCGGTGCGCGCGCTGCTGCGCGAACGCGGCGTCGAGGACCGGGTGCCGGTGATCGCCGCCGGCGGCATCCGCCGCTGCGAGGACATCGCACGGCTGCAGGCGCTGGGCGCCGGCGGCGTGCAGCTGGGCACGCCCTTCGCCGTCACCGAGGAGTGCGACGCCCACCCCGAGTTCAAGCGCGTGCTGGCGCAGGCGCGCGGCGACGACATCGTCGAGTTCACCAGCGTCGCCGGCCTGCCGGCGCGCGCCGTGGCCACGCCCTGGCTGCGCAGCTACCTGCAGGCCGAGCCCAGGCTGCAGGCGGTGGCGCACCGGAAGACACACTGCACCAAGGCCTTCGACTGCCTGGCGCAATGCGGGCTGCGCGACGGCCTGCCCGGCTGGGGCCAGTTCTGCATCGACAACCAGCTGGCCGCCGCGCTGCGCGGCGACACGCGCAAGGGCCTGTTCTTCCGCGGCGCCGGGGGCCTGCCCTTCGGCGAGCAGATCCGCCCCGTGCGCGAACTGATCGAGCGACTGCTCACGCCGGGCGCGCCGCTGCCGGCCTGAGGCCGGGCGGCTCAGGGCGGGCCCCAACGGCGGGTGCCGGTCCATCCCCTGCACGACCCCTGCGCCGCGTGCACGCGTGCGGGCTTCGTGCTACTGTACAAAACAACAGATGGCGCTGCGCGCCGGGGCTCTCCCGGGTCGGCGCGCGCCGCCCTTGGAGGACCCCATGAGTGCAAAGACCGATCGCGGCGCCGACCGCGGCAAGGACACCGACGCGGGCCGCGCCAGGCCCCGGGTCGCGGCGGCGTTGGCGCCCGACTCCGCCGCGCGCGCCGCCGCGCTGCCGCCGCAGCCCATCAGCACCGAGGTGCTGCTGGAGAAGTACGCCAAGGGCGACGAGCGCACGGCGGCCGATGTGCACGCCCGCGTGGCGCGTGCCCTGGCCGCCGCCGAGAAGCCCGAGGAGCGCGCCGCCTGGCAGGCGCGCTTCGAGGCCGCGCTGGCCGCCGGCTTCGTGCCCGCCGGGCGCATCGCCTCGGCCGCCGGCACCGAGCTCGCGGCCACGCTGATCAACTGCTTCGTGCAGCCGGTGGGCGACAGCATCACCGAGGAGGAAGACGGCTTCCCCGGCATCTACACGGCGTTGGCCCAGGCGGCCGAGACCATGCGCCGCGGCGGCGGCGTGGGCTACGACTTCAGCCGCATCCGGCCTGCGGGCGCGGCGGTGGCCAGCACCGCCAGCAGCGCCAGCGGGCCGGTCAGCTACATGCGCGTGTTCGACCGCAGCTGCGAGACGGTGGAAAGCGCCGGCGCCCGCCGCGGCGCGCAGATGGGCGTGCTGCGCTGCGACCACCCGGACATCGAGGCCTTCATCCACGCCAAGGACCACGGCGACCTGAAGAACTTCAACCTGTCGGTGGGCGTCACCGACGCCTTCATGCAGGCGGTGCTGGACGATGCCCAGGTCGAGCTGGTGCACAAGGCCGAGCCCTCGGCCAAGCTGAAGGCCGCCGGCGCGTCCCAGCGCGCCGACGGGCTGTGGGTCTACCGCCGCGTCGCCGCGCGCAGCCTGTGGGACCAGGTGATGCGCGCCACCTACGACCATGCCGAGCCCGGCGTGCTGTTCCTCGACCGCATCAACGCCGACAACAACCTCGGTTACTGCGAGACCATCGCCGCCACCAACCCCTGCGCCGAGCAGCCGCTGCCCGCGCATGGCTGCTGCTGCCTGGGCAGCATCGACCTGACGCGCTTCGTGCGCGAGCCCTTCACGCCGCAGGCGCACTTCGACGCCGAGGGCTTCGCCGCGCTCTGTGCCACCGCCGTGCGCATGCTGGACAACGTGCTCGACGTCACCGTCTGGCCGCTGCCCGAGCAGCGCGCCGAGGCCATGGCCAAGCGGCGCATCGGCCTCGGCTTCACCGGCCTCGGGGATGCGCTGGCCATGCTGGGCCTGCGCTACGACAGCCAGCCCGCGCGCCAGCAGGCGCGGCGCATCGCCGAGACCATGCGCGACGCCGCCTATGCCGCCAGCGCCGACCTGGCCGCCGAGCGCGGTGCCTTCCCGCTGTTCAACCGCGACCTGTTCTTGAGCGGCGGGCGCTTCGCCAGCCGGCTGCCGCAGCCGCTGAAGGACAGGATCCGCGCCCAGGGCATGCGCAACTCGCACCTGCTGTCGATCGCGCCCACCGGCACCATCAGCCTGGCCTTCGCCGACAACGCCAGCAACGGCATCGAACCGCCGTTCAGCTGGACCTACACGCGCAGGAAGCGCATGCCCGACGGCAGCACCCAGGCCTACGCGGTGGAGGACCATGCCTGGCGGCTGTACCGGCACCTGCACGGCCAGGATGCGCCCTTGCCCGAGGCCTTCGTCACCGCGCTCGAGATGAGTGCCGCCGACCACGCGGCGATGGTGGCCGCGGTGGCGCCCTGCATCGACACGGCCATCAGCAAGACCGTCAACGTGCCCGCCGACTACCCCTACGCAGACTTCCAGCACCTGTACCTGCAGGCCTGGCAGAGCGGGCTGAAGGGCCTGGCCACCTACCGGCCCAACGCGGTGCTGGGCGCGGTGCTGAGCACGGGCACCCCTGCGGCCACGCCGGCGCTGCAGCTGCCGCAGCCCGCCGCTGCCGGGCCCGGCGCCGGCGAGCGCCGCCTGCGCCTGGACAAGCTGCCCGCCCCGGTGCTGGCCAGCCTGCGCTGGCCGGGCCGTCCCGAGCTGCCCGCCGGCAACCCGGCCTGGAGCTACCTGATCCAGCACCCGCATGGCGACTTCGCGCTCTTCGTCGGCGAACTGCCCGCCGAGCCCGATGGCCGGCGCAAGGTCTTCGAGGTCTGGGTCAACGGCGCCGAGCAGCCGCGCGGCCTGGGCGCGCTGGCCAAGACCTTGTCCATGGACCTGCGCTGCGACGACGCTGCCTGGCTGCAGCTCAAGCTCGACGCCCTGGCCACCGTGGCCGAGGAGCGCGCCTTCGAGATGCCCTTTCCGCCGAATGGAGAGAAGCGGCTGTTCCCCGGCGTGGTGGCCGCCACCGCGGCGGTGCTGCGCTGGCGCTGCGAGCAGCTGGGGGCGCTGCAGGCCGGTGGGGCCACGCCCGTCATCGACGCGCTGTTCAGCCGCGACGAGCCGCGTACCGACACCGGCGGCACGCTGGCCTGGGCGGTGGACGTGGACAACCCGGCCACCGGCGAGCGCTTCACGCTGACGCTGAAGGAGGTGGCGCTGGTGGCGCCCGACGGCAGCACCGTCACCCGGCCCTGCGCGATGGGCCTGTCGGGCAACTACCCGCGTGCGCTCGACGGGCTGGCGCGTGTGCTGTCGCTGGACATGCGCGTCATCGACCCGGCCTGGATCGGCATGAAGCTGCGCAAGCTGCTCAACTACGCCGAGCCGCTGGGCCACTTCATGGCCTTCGTGCCCGGCCTGCCGGATGCGCAGGGACGGGGCCAGCGGCGCCAGCAGGTCTGGCCCAGCACCGTGGCCTACCTGGCGCGGCTGATCATCCACCGCTACGCGATGCTGGGCCTGCTCGACGAGCAGGGCCAGCCGCTGCGCCAGATGGGCGTGCTGGCCACGGCGCCCGGGGCCGGCGGCGGCGCGGCGGCGGCAGCCGGCACGCTGCAGCCACAGCCCGGCAGCCCCTGCCCCGAGTGCGGCAACGCCACCCTGATCCACCGGGACGGCTGCGACTTCTGCACCGCCTGCGGCTACGTGGGGCAGTGCGGCTAGGCGCCGCCGGCGGCAGCCGGCCCCGGGGCGGCGTCCATCCGGTTGCCCGCTGCCGGCAGTCGTGCCGACCCGCCGCGGGGCCGGCCCCAGGCGGCGCAGGGGCAGGGTTCAAGTGGCCATGCGCGCCGGTCGATAAAGAGAGCTCGACCGGTGCGCCGCCTTTGCGGCCGACAGCGCCTGGGTCGGGGACGGGGTGGGTGCGTGGGCATGAAACCGGGAAGGCAACCAGGCGCATGGAGCGGCATGCACGGCGCGCTGGGGCTGGCCGTGGTGTTCCTGCTGGCCAGTGGCGGCGGCTACCTGGTGGTGCGCGGCGCGGTGAACGCCACCGTCGAGCACCAGGCGCTGATCGTGGCCGAGGTCGTTGCGGCCCAGGCGGCCACCTCGCGCTCGGTGTACGCCCGCGAGGTCGCCGCCAAGGCCGCCGAGGCGGCGCACGCGGCGGCTTCGGCGCCGCGGCTGCCCATCCCCGCGCAGTTCCTCAAGATGGTCGGGCGCGCCTCGTCGGAGCGCGCCGACCGCCTGTACGAGTACCGGCCCGTCAGCCGCTGGAACCTGGAGCCTACCCAGGGCTTGAGCGACGACTTCCTGCGCTGGGCCTGGCCCCAGCTGCAGGCCCAGGACCAGGCCGCGCCCCGCGGCCCCATCGGATGGCGCGCCGTCTCGCGCATCGACACGGAGGACGGCCGGCGCGTGCTGCGCTACCTCAGCGCCGACCCGGCCGCGCAGGCCTCCTGCGTCAACTGCCACAACGCGCTGGAGCGCACGCCCCTGGTGATGGCCCAGCGCCTGCGCGATGGTGTCGAGCCCGGCAAGCAGTGGGCGCAGCACCAGCTGCTGGGCGCGCTGTCGGTGACGATCCCGCTGGACAAGGCCGAGGCCGTCGCGGGCGGCCAGATCAACCGCACGGCCTCCTTGGTCGCGGGCATCCTGGTGGCCAGCTTCGCCGCCCTGCTGTGGTTCAACTGGCGCCTGACGCGCCAGCAGCGCAGCCTGCGCGACGCCGCCTTGCAGCTGCGCAGCGCCGAGCTCGAGGCCGAGGCAGCCAACCAGCGGCTGGAGGCCCGGCGCGGCATCGAGCGCGCGTTCGCCGAGCTGTCGGGCTACATGCGCGCCATCGACCAGCACGCGATGGTGCTGGTGTCCGACGCCGACGACCGCCTGGTCAGCGTCAACGACCGCCTGCTCGAATCCAGCGGCCACAGCCGCCAGGCGCTGCAGGGCGCGGCTGCCGCGACCCTGTTCGCCGACGAGGCCGGCGCGCCCGACCTGGCCGCGTTGCGCCGCCAGCTGGGTCCGGGCGAGGTCTGGCGCGGAACCCGCGCCTGCCGCCGCAGCAATGGCGACCTGTACTGGGTGGACGCCGCCGTGGTGCCCATGCATGACGAGCAGGGCCGGGTCGAGCGCCTGGTCTCCATCCACGTCGACGTCACCGAGCGCCTGCGCAGCGAGCAGGAGATGCGGCGCCTGGCCACCCACGACCATCTCACCGGGCTCGTCAACCGGACCCTGCTGCGCGACCGCATCCACCAAGCGCTGGAACGCGACCGGCGCGAGGGCGCGCAGGCCGCGGTGCTGTTCATCGACCTCGACCAGTTCAAGCACATCAACGACTCGCTCGGCCACGCCGTGGGCGACTGCGTGCTGGTGGAGACGGCTGCCCGCCTGCGCGGCAGCGTGCGCGCCGAAGACACCGTCGCGCGCCAGGGGGGCGACGAATTCATCGTCTTCATGCCGCGCGTGCAGTCGGTCGACGACGTGCGCGCCATGGCCGGACGCCTGCAGGCCCGCCTGGCTGAGCCGATCGACGCCGGCGGGCACAGGGTGAGGGTGGGCTCGAGCATCGGCGTGGCGCTGTTCCCGCACGATGGCGAGGACGCCGACACGCTGCTGCGCCACAGCGATGCGGCGATGTACCAGGTCAAGGAGGCGGGCCGCAACCACTTCATGCTCTTCGACCGCCGCATGGACGAGGAGGCGGCCCGCCGCTACCAGCTCAGCGGCGAACTGCGTGGCGCGGCGGAGCGCGGCGAGCTCGAGCTGCACTACCAGCCCGTGATGGGCGTGGCCAGCGGTCGGCTGGAGGGGCTGGAGGCCCTGCTGCGCTGGCGGCACCCGCGGCTGGGCATGGTCCCGCCGGCGCAGTTCATCCCGCTGGCCGAGGCCAGTGGCCAGATCGTGGCCATCGGCGAGTGGGTTTTCGAGACCGCGTGCAGCCAGATCGGCGCCTGGCGCGCCGCCGGGCTGCAGCCGCCGCGGGTGGCGATCAACCTGTCGGCGCTGCAGGTGCGCCACCCGGAGCTGGTCACGCGCCTGCGTGGCCTGCTGTTGGCGGCGGGGCTGGAGGCTTCGGCGCTGGAGCTGGAGCTCACCGAAGGCAGCCTGCTGGGCAACACCGCCGAGGTGATGGCCACGCTGCAGGGCCTGCATGCGCTGGGCCTGCACATGTCCATCGACGACTTCGGCACCGGCTACTCCAGCCTTGGCTACCTCAAGCGGCTGCCGATCGCCAGCCTGAAGATCGACCGTTCCTTCGTGACCGACATCGAGGGCGATGGCGACGATGCCGCCATCGTCGCCGCGGTGATCTCGATGGCCCGCAGCCTGCGCCTGCGCGTGGTCGCCGAAGGCGTGGAGACGCCCGGGCAGCTGCAGCTGCTGCGCACGCTGGGCTGCGACCAGTACCAGGGCTTTCTCGCCAGCCCGGCGCTGCCGCCCGCGGCGTTGCGGCCGTGGCTGGCGGCCGTTCAGCACGACCCGGCGCCGGCCTGAGCCGGCCGCAGCCGCGGCGGTGGCAGCCGCCGGCTTGCCCGCTCCCGCATTTGCTGCCAGCATCCCTTCACCGGCCCCGTGCCACGACCGCGATGAAGGAGTGACCCCGCCATGGCCTCGTCCCGTTCCATGCCCGGCTTCGACGCCGACGCGCTGCTGGCGCAGTTCGAATCGGCCAGCGCCGAGCAGGCGCGGCAGCTGCGCAAGGCCACCACGCAGGCCATGCTGGCGGCACTTCGCGGCCGCGAGCTGACGCTGGCCAACGCGCGCAAGGCGGTGCAGCAGGTGGCCGACGCCGCCGGCGCCGGCGCCGCCCGGAACAGCAAGGTGCCCGAGCTGCAGCCGCTGCTGGACGCGGCGCTGGGCGGCATCGACGACGCGCTGCTGAAGGCCGTCGACGCGCACCGCGTCGCGCTGCAGCAGCTGCAGGCCCAGGGGGCCGACCTCGGCGCGCTGCCGCTGAAGAAGGCGCTGGCCGACCTGGACAAGTTCGAGGACACGCTGTTCGCCGCGCTGGACAAGGCCGGCCAGGGCCTGCAGGGCCCGGCGATGCAGGCCTGGGACCAGGCCTTGAACCAGCTGCAGGCCGCCGGCAGCGCCACCGGCGGCCAGGCGGCGCAGGCTGCGCAGATGCTGCGCCAGGCCACCGAGCAGGCGCTGGCCCAGGGGCGCCAGCTGCAGGGCGCGATGCGCGACGGCCGCGCTGCCTCGATGCGCGCCGCCCAGGCGCTGGCCGACAGCTACACGGCCATGGTCAGCGGCGTGCTGATCGGGTTGTCCGACGCCTTGCGCGGCGGCACCGGTGGCGGCGCCGCGCCGCGCGAGGGCGGTGCCGAGATGAAGCCGCCGCCGACCAAGAAGTCGGCGCCCAAGCGCAAGCCCGCCGGGTAGACCTCGCGCGGGCGGCATCGCGGGCGCCGGGTCAGGGTCGCCGCGCATCCCGCGCCGGGCGGGCGCGCCTACACTGCCGGCCATGAAACCCGTCGTCATCACCGGCACCGGCCTGTACCGGCCGCCGCATGTCATCACCAACGCCGAGCTGGTCGAGGCCTTCAACGCCTACGCCGACAGGCAGAACGCGCTGCACGCCGAGGCCATCGCCGCCGGCGAACGCGCGCCGATGACGCACAGCAGCGTCGAGTTCATCGAGAAGGCCTCGGGCATCAAGCAGCGCTACGTGCTCGAGAAGGACGGCGTGCTGGACCCGGCGCGCATGCGCCCGAAGTTCGCGCCGCGCCCCGACGAGCAGCTCAGCCTGATGGCCGAGATCGGCGTGGCCGCCGCGCAGGGTGCGCTGGCCCAGGCCGGCCTGCAGGGCAGCGACATCGACGGCGTGCTGTGCGCCGCGGCCAACATGCAGCGCGCCTACCCGGCGATGGCCTGCGAGATCCAGGCCGCCATCGGCGCGCGCGGCTACGGCTTCGACATGAACGTGGCCTGCAGCAGCGCCACCTTCGCCATCGAGCAGGCGGCCAACGCCGTGCGCTGCGGCACGGCGCGCCGGGTGCTGGTGGTCAACCCCGAGATCACCTCGGCGCACCTGGAATGGCGCGACCGCGACTGCCACTTCATCTTCGGCGACGTCTGCACCGCGGCCATCGTCGAGGCCGAGGACGGCGCGCGCGGGGGCACGGGCACGGCGCCCTGGCGCGTGCTGGGCACCCGGCTGGTGACCCAGTACAGCAACAACATCCGCAACAACGCCGGCTTCCTCAACCGCTGCGAGGACACCGACCCCGATGCGCGCGACAAGACCTTCATGCAGGAAGGCCGCAAGGTGTTCAAGGAGGTGGTGCCCATGGCCGCGGCGCACATCGAGGGCCACCTGGCCGAGCTGGGCCTGAGGCCGGCGCAGGTGCGCCGCTACTGGCTGCACCAGGCCAACCTGGGCATGAACCAGCTGGTGATCAAGCGGCTGACCGACCGCGCCGTCGACGACGACCTGGCCCCCATCATCCTCAGCGAGTACGCCAACACCGCCTCGGCCGGCTCGGTGATCGCCTTCCACGCGCACCGCGCCGACCTGCAGGCCGGCGACCTGGGCGTGATCTGCTCCTTCGGCGCCGGCTACTCGGTGGGCAGCGTGGTGGTGCAGCGCCTGTAGGCGCCGGCGCCCGCGCGGGTCGGGAGCCGGCGGCTCGGGCGGCGGTGGCTCAGGTGTCCTGGCGCGGCGCCGGCTCGACGATCTCGCCGCCCTTGACCTGCACCGTGGCGCCGGGCTTGCGCGTGCTGCGCGCCGTGGCCTGCTGGCCGTCCAGGCGGTAGGTCACGTCGTAGGCGATGGTGCGCTCGCTGCGCTCGTCCACCATCTCGCAGCGGCGCTCGGTGCGCGTGACCACGTCCTTCTGCTGCATGTTCTTCTGCACCTGGTTGCCGGCATAGCCGCCGGCGGCGGCGCCGGCCACGGTGGCCAGCTTCTTGCCGCTGCCGCCGCCGACCTGGTTGCCCAGCGCGGCGCCGGCCAGGGCGCCGATCACGGTGCCCGCCACGCGCTTCTCGTCCTGCACCGGTGCGCGCTCGCTCAGCTGCACGTCGGTGCAGCGCTCGCGCGGCGTGACCACGGTCTCGGTGACCGGCTTCACGGCCACGACCTGGGCTTCGCGGGGCGAGGCCAGGGTCTTGTAGCTGGTCACGGCGCCCGCGCCGACCAGCACCATCGCCAGGCCGCCCACGGCCAGGCCCTTGATCATTGACTTGTCCATCCGTGCTCCTTGGGTAGGGTCGTTGCACACAGGCTGCATTGAAGACGGCCGCCGCGGCGCGGCGTGTAGGACGGCAGGCCATGCCGACATCGGACGGCGCTGCAAGCTGCAAGGCCGCGGCAGCCTGGCTGCGCTATCGTGCGCGCCATGGCCGAAGCCCCTGCCGCCAGCCTGTTCTGGCACGACTACGAGACCTTCGGCACCGATGCGCGGCGCGACGCGCCGGTGCAGTTCGCCGGCCTTCGCACCGACCTCGATCTGCGCGAGACGGAGGAGCCGCGCATGTGGTTCTGCCAGCCGCCGCGCGACCGCCTGCCGGCGCCCGAGGCGGTGCTGGTCACCGGCATCCTGCCGCAGCAGGCGCTGCAGCAGGGCCTGCGCGAGCATGCCTTTGCCGCCGCCATCGAGGCCGAGCTGGCGCGGCCGGCCACCATCGCCGCCGGCTTCAACAGCATCCGCTTCGACGCCGAGGTCACGCGCTTCCTGTTCTGGCGCAACCTGACCGACCCGTATGCGCACGAGTGGCGCGACGGCTGTGCGCGCTGGGACCTGCTGGACGTGCTGCGCTGTGCCTGGGCACTGCGCCCCGAGGGCCTGCAGTGGCCCAGCTACCCCGCGGGCCACGAGTTCGCCGGCCGGCCCAGTTTCCGGCTGGAGCACCTCACCGCCGCCAACGGCATCGCCCAGGTCGGCGCGCACGATGCGCTGGTCGACGTGCGCGCCACCATCGCCTTGGCCCGCAAGCTGCGCGAGGCGCAGCCACGCCTGTGGGACTTCTGCCTGCGCCTGCGCAGCAAGCAGGCGGTGTGGGACGAGATCGGCGTCAACCGGCCCTTCGTGCACCTGTCCAGCCGCTACGCCGTGGAGCGTGGCATGCTGGCCGTGGTCTGGCCGCTGGCGGCGCACCCGCAGAACAAGAACGAGCTGATCGTCTGGGACCTGGCGCAGGACCCCTCGGCGCTCGCCTCGCTGGATCCCGAGACCGTACGGCGCCGCCTGTTCACGCGCGCCGACGAGCTGCCCGAGGGCGAGGCGCGGCTGCCGATCAAGACCATCCACGTGAACCGCTCGCCCATCGTGATCGGCAAGCTGGCCGTGCTGGGCGACGCGGCGCAGCGCTGGGGCATCGACCTGGACCAGGCCCAGCGCCACGCCGAGCGCGCCGCCGCGCTGCCGCGGCTGGACGCGCTGTGGCGCCAGGTCTTCCAGCGCCCCGACAACGGCCCGGTGGACGTGGACGAGGACCTGTACGGCGGCTTCCTCGGCGACGCCGACCGCCGCCGCCTCAACGACCTGCGCCAGCGCCCGCCGGCGGCGCTGGCCGGCCGTTCTCCGGCCTTCGACGACCCGCGGCTGGACGAGCTGTTCTTCCGCTACCGCGCGCGCAACGCGCCCGAGAGCCTGACCGACGACGAGCGCGCGCGCTGGGCCACGCACTGCCGCGAGCGCCTGCACGAGGGCGCCGCCGGCGCCGTCACGCTGGCGCAATGGCAGGCCCGCATCGACGAGCTGGCCGAGGCGGCGATGGCGCGCGACGACGAACGCGCCCAGGGCCTGCTGGAGTCGCTGCTCGACTGGGGCGAGATGCTCGACGCCGAGCTCTAACGCTTCTCGGACGCGCCTGGCATGGTCCCCCCGGGGACAGGTCGCCGCAGGCGACCAGGGGGTGCGGCGGTGGAAGACGCGATGAACCCGATCCGGCTTTGCCGGTCGGGTTCATTCAGCCCCAGGGGACCGAAGGGCCCTTCGGGACCGGGGGGTGAGCCCGGACACGAAGCGTCCGGTGGACGTTTCGTGCCTGGCGAACGGCTGGCCGCTTGCGGCCAGCGCGGCCTGCAAGGCCGGCGCCAGACGCCGGGGGGCCAACTCAATCTGCAAGTTCGTACAGGGCCGACCCGTCGCCGTTGTCCTTGACCAGCCGGATCTGCGGGTAGGCCGCCAGGTGCCGGATGCCGCCGGCGCCCGAGGTGAAGCGCAGCTTCACGCCCGGCACCGGCTGGATGCGCCAGTTGCCGTCGGCCTTCGGGTCTATGCGCTTGGCGTCCTTCAGGTACTGGACCAGCGCCTCGCGGTTCTCGTCGGGCGCGTCGAGCACGGTGCGGCTGCCATCCAGCGCCGGAAAGTTGCCGCCGCCGTTGGCGCGGTAGTTGTTGGTGACGACGGCGAAGAGCTGGTCGTCGCGCACCGGCTGGCCGTTCCAGCGCAGGTCGACGATGCGCCGCGCCTCGGGCGCCACCAGCTTGCCACTGCGCTCGTAGCGCGCCGGCTGGGTCACGTCGATGCGGTACTGCAGCCCGTCCAGCACGTCGAAGTTGTAGCTGGGGAAGCCGGTGTTGATCAGGTCCTGCTCGGGCTTGCCGGCGGGGTCGATGCGGTTGAAGGCCACGGCGCTCATCTCCAGCCACTCGCGCACCTGCGCGCCGGTCAGCCGCACCACCTTCACCGTGTTCGGGTAGATGTAGAGGTCGGCGATGTTGCGCACCGCCACCGGCCCGGCCGGGATGTCGGTGTAGTAGCCCCAGCCCATGCGGCCGCCGGTCTTGAACGGCGCGGCTGCCGACAGCAGCGGCAGCTCGGCAAGCGGCGTGCCGGCCAGCGCCTTGCGGCCATAGGCCAGCTGGGCCTGCGAGACGATCTGCACCGAGGGGTCGTCGGCCACCTGCGCGAAGTAGCTGTGGATGGGCGTGGCCGTCTGCGCCACCTCGGCGCGCACGTAGGCCAGCGTGCCCTCGTGCTCGGCGGCCACCAGCCTGGCCACCTCGGGGTCGGGCTCGACCAGCGCCTTGCGCGCGGCGCGGTCGTAGACGGGCCGCAGCGCCGCCTTGGCGTCGGCCACGTTCCAGCTGCCGCCCTCGCGCTGCAGTTGCAGGTCGATGACGCCCAGGTGGCTGCCCCAGGCGCCGGGCATCACCGCCGGCACGCCGTTGATCAGGCCCTTCTCCAGGTTCACCTTGGGGTGGCCGGCGAAGAAGCGGCCGGGGAACTCGCCATGCGAGTGGCCGAACAGCACGGCGTTGACGCCGGGCACCTCGGCCAGCCGGGCGACGGCGTTCTCGGCGAAGAACACCGTCTCGCCGCGCTCGAAGCCCGAGTGCGCGATGACGACCACGATGTCGGCGCCGGCGGCCTTGATCTGCGGCACCAGCTCGCGCGCCGTGGCCGGAATGTCCTTGGCCACCACGCGCCCGGTCAGGTTGCTGCGGTCCCAGACCATGATCTGCGGCGGCACGAAGCCGATCACGCCGATCTTCAGCGTGTGCATCGCGCCGGCGTCGTCCTTGAAGCGGCGCTCCAGCATCACCCAGGGCGTGAAGGCGTTCTTGGCGCCGTCGGCCTTGCCGCTGCCGTCGTCGAGCACGACGTTGGCGTTGACGTAGGGGAAGGCCGCGGTGGCCAGCGCCTGGCGCAGGAAGGGCAGGCCGTAGTTGAACTCGTGGTTGCCGATGTTGGCCGCGTCGTAGCGCAGCCAGTTCATCACCTTGTAGGCCGGGTGCACCTGGCCGGCGGCCAGCGGCTTGATGCGCGCCACGTAGTCGCCCAGCGGGCTGCCCTGCAGCAGGTCGCCGTTGTCGAACAACAGCGTGTTGGGCTGCTCCTGGCGCGCCGCCTTGATCAGCGTGGCGGTGCGCGCCAGGCCGAACTCCTCGATGGGCTTGTCCTGGTAGTAGTCCCAGGCCAGCAGGTTCATGTGCAGGTCGGTGGTCTGCAGGATGCGCAGCGGCAGCGTCTGCGCCAGCGCGGCGGGCAGCAGGGCCAGCAGCGCGGCGGTGGTGAACAGGCGTTTCATCGGGAGTCGGGCAGGGCGGCCGGGATCGGCGAGGGGCGCAGCGTATCAAGCTTGTGGCATGACCGGTGCGAGGCACCCCGCCAAACGGACAAGAAAGAGAAAGGCCCGCGCGTGGCGGGCCTCCGGTCTCGCGGGGCGCGGGCCCCCGGGATGGCTCAGTGCTTGGCGTTGGCCTTCACCCAGGACTCGGCCCAGGCGTCGGACTTGGCCTGCTCGCGGGCGCCCATGGTCATGGTCCAGGTCAGGAAGCCGGTGGCGAACAGCAGCGGCACCAGGGCCAGCAGGACGGAAATCATCGGGAAAACACTCCGGTTGGGACAGGGAAGGGGGATGGCCGACGCGGGCCCTGGGTTTTCGGCGGCTAGTGTCGCGGCTTGAGCCGGTGGCCGCCGGGGCCCTGCCGAATGCCCGGAAAGGGCCGGCCTCGCCAGGGGGATTCAGCCGGCTGTCAGCGCTGGGGGGCCGAGGCAGGCAGCGCGGCCGGCGGTGCCTGCAGCGGCGCCGGGGCCGAGCCATCGAGGGGCAGCGTGGCCGCCGCGGTGTCGGACGGTGGTCCGGCGGCCGTGGCGCCGGGGATGCCCAGGTCGGCCGCCGGCGCCTGCGGCAGCTTCTGCGCCGCATGCTGGCAGGCGTCGACCACGCGCTGGCCCAGCTTGGTGTTCATCAGCATCGACTTGGCCGGGATCTGCAGCCAGACCACGCCCGAGCGCGCGTCCTCCAGGCGCAGCACGCCGGTGGCCGTGCGCTCCATCATCAGCTCGTAGACCGCCTTCCTGAACCTCAGCCGGTAATGGCCCGGCTGGCCCTCGACGGCCTGCACGTCGACCTGCTGCTGGAACTCGCAGTCGGCCAGACCGGTGAAGACCTTGGCCGCCGTCTCCAGGTCCTGGGCCTCGCTGAGGTGGTGGGCCTGGGCCAGCGGCGTGGCCAGCAGCAGGGCCGCGATCGCAGGCAGGGGCAGGCGGTGGCGGGCGGTCATCGGGTGCGGGTCCTTCGCGGTGAGGGCGGTGCTAGGGCGCGTCAGCCGAACCAGGCCTGGCGCAGCTCGGCGGGCAGCTGCGCGGCGCCCGCGAACGAGGTGCGCTGCGCGCGCTCGATGACCTGCCAGAAGTAGCGGTAGCTGGCGCGGTCGTGCAGGGTGTCGCGGTGGCGTATCGGCGCCCAGTGCGCGCCCTGCGCGGCGGTGATGATCTCGATCGCCTGGTCGACCTCGGCCAGCGTGGGCGCGAAGGCCTCGACGATGGGCCGGATCTGGTCGGGGTGGATGCTCCACATGCGCGTGTAGCCGAACTCGCGCGCCGCGCGCTCGGCGGCTGCGGCCACGGCGTCGCGGTGCTTGAACTCGGTGACCACGCTGTGCGAGGGCGTGGCGCCGGCGGCGTGGCAGGCGGCGGCGATCTCCAGCTTGGCGCGGCGCACCAGCGGGTGCTCGAACTGGCCCGGCACGCCCATCGCGGCCAGCGGGATCGCCCCGCCATGCGCCGAGACGAAGTCCATCAGCCCGAAGGACAGCGACTCGATGCGCGGGTGCGCGGCGATGGCGAAGACCTCGCGCAGCGCGCCATGCGTCTCGATCAGCGCGTGCAGCGGCACCGCGGCGCCGCCGGCGGCGTCCACCGCTGCGGCGGCGGCCACCACGTCGGCCAGGCCCTCGGGCTTGGGCAGCATCAGGTAGGCCGGCGCCCTGGCCGCGGCCAGCACCGTGGCCAGCACGGCGTGGAAACGCGGGTGGCCCCAGGGCAGGATGCGCACGCCGACGCGGCCGAAGCGGTTGTCGGCGCTGCCCAGCAGCTCGGCCACCAGCTGCGCGTGCTCCAGCTCGGCGCCCACCGGCGCGCCGTCCTCGTTGTCCAGCGTGACGTCGAAAACCGGGCCCAGCTCGGCCTGCAGCGCCAGGCTCTTGCGCATGCGCGCCTCGACGCCGGCGTAGTGGTCGCACACCGGCAGCGTGGTCGCCGGCGGCGCATCGGCGCCGAACAGTGCGGCGCGCGGGTGGATCGCGGGGGTGTCGCTCATGGCCAGGATGCGGCGGCGCGGAGGCCACCGGCGCGTATTGTGACAAATGCAGTGCCGGCGCCGCGCAGGAAAAAGCCGGCGCTGGGGCCGGCTTCCGGTGCTGGCGCGCGGTGCGCCGCCGCTTACAGCAGGTGCTTGACGCCGTCCTGCTCGCCCAGCAGCTCGTCCAGCGTCTTCTGGATGCAGCCGCGGCTGAACTCGTCGATCTCCAGGCCCTCGACGATCTGGTAGTCGCCGTCCTTGCAGATGACGGGGTAGCCGAACATCACGTCCTGGGGGATGCCGTACTCGCCGTTGCTGGGCACGCCCATGGTGGTCCACTCGCCGCCGGTGCCCAGGGCCCAGTCGCGCATGTGGTCGATGGCGGCGTTGGCGGCGCTGGCCGCCGACGACAGGCCGCGCGCGGCGATGATGGCCGCGCCGCGCTTGCCCACGGTGGGCAGGAAGGTCTCGGCGTTCCAGGCGTGGTCGTTGATCATCGCCTTCACCGACTGGCCGTCGATGGTCGCGAAACGGTAGTCGGCGTACATCGTCGGGCTGTGGTTGCCCCAGACGCAGAGCTTCTTGATCGCGGCCACCGGCTTGCCGGTCTTGGCGGCGATCTGGCTCAGCGCGCGGTTGTGGTCCAGGCGCAGCATGGCGGTGAAGTTGCGGCGGTCCAGGTCGGGCGCGCTCTTCATCGCGATGTAGGCGTTGGTGTTGGCCGGGTTGCCGACCACCAGCACCTTGACCTTGCGCGAGGCCGAGGCGTTGAGCGCCTTGCCCTGGGCGGTGAAGATCTGCGCGTTGGCGGCCAGCAGGTCGGCGCGCTCCATGCCGGGGCCGCGCGGGCGGGCGCCCACCAGCAGCGCGTAATCGGTGTCCTTGAAGGCCTGCACCGGGTCGCTGTGCGCCTCCATGCCGGCCAGCAGCGGGAAGGCGCAGTCCTCCAGTTCCATCATCACGCCCTTGAGCGCGTTCTGGGCCTTCTCGTCGGGGATCTCGAGCAGCTGCAGGATGACGGGCTGGTCCTTGCCCAGCATCTCGCCGGCGGCGATGCGGAACAGCAGCGCGTAGCCGATCTGGCCGGCGGCGCCGGTGACGGCGACACGGACGGGCGCCTTGCTCATGGGGGACTCCTGGGTGGCAGTGGATGAAACGGGGCCGGCCACGCGCGGCGCAGCAGGCGGCCGGCGGGCGCAGGGCGCTGGCTGCGCCGCTGCGGGGGAGCCCCGAGTTTACCCGTGCCCACCGCCCGCAGGCTGACAGAAAGCTTGCATGTTCTGTCATCTATAAGACACCCGACTGGTCGACAAGGGCTCGCGGCGCGTGATCCAATCCCGGCATGCCCACGGCCTCCCCCTCCAGCGCCACGATGGACCCCGAGCGCGACGACGCCGCGGGGCAGACGCCGTCGTTCAGCCCGCTGTACCAGCAGATCAAGGCGCTGCTGATGCGCGACCTGCAGAACGGCGTCTGGGGGCCGGGCGACGCCATACCCGCCGAGACCGAGCTGGCGGCGCGCTTCAGGGTCAGCCAGGGCACGGTGCGCAAGGCGGTCGACGAGCTGGCCGGTGAGCACCTGCTGGTGCGCCGCCAGGGCAAGGGCACCTTCGTCGCCACCCATGCCGAGGCGCGCACCCAGTACCGCTTCCTGCGCCTGATGCCCGACCAGGGGGCGCCGGCGCAGCTGCAGCGCCGGCTGCTGGACTGCCGCCGCATGCGCGCCCCGGCCGAGGTGGCACGGCTGCTGCAGCTGGCCGATGGTGAGCCCGGCGTGCAGGTGCGCCGGCTGCTGCTGGCCGGCAGCCGGCCGGTGGTGCTGGACGAGCTGTGGCTGCCCGGCTCGCTGTTCAAGGGCCTGACCGCCGAGCGCATGGCCGGCTGGCGCGGGCCCATGTACCGGCTGTTCGAGAGCGAGTTCTCGGTGCGCATGATCCGCGCCGAGGAGAAGATCCGCGCCGTGGCCGCCAGCGCCGACGAGGCGGCGCTGCTGGAACTGCCCGAGGGCGTGCCGCTGCTGTCGGTGGAGCGGCTTTCCTACACCTATGGCGACCGCCCGGTGGAGCTGCGCCGCGGCCTCTACGACACCGCCGTTCACCACTATCGCAACGAGTTGAACTAGCGCAGACCGGCATGCCGACAGCGGCCCGTGGCCATGTTGCATTGCCATAAACTCGGCCGGTTACATCCCGATTCCACGCCCACCACCCCACCGACGACCACGAAAGCCCAGGCAATGGATCGCAGCACCCGCCCCGGCCCGATGCGGCTGATCGACGCCACCCAGTACCGGCTTCCATTGGCGGCCTGGGTGTCCATCCTGCATCGCGCCAGCGGCGCGCTGATGTTCCTGCTGCTGCCCTTCGTGGTCTGGCTGTTCGACGTCAGCGTCAGCTCCGAGATCAGCTACGAGCAGTTCACCAGCGCCTTCGTCGCCGGCATCGGCCTGGTGCCGGCCTGGGGCGTCAAGCTGGTGGTGCTGGCCCTGATCTGGGCCTACCTGCACCACGCCATCGCCGGCATCCGCCATGTGTGGATGGACGCCACGCACAGCGTCAGCAAGGCGCAGGGCCACTCGTCGGCGGTGATCACGCTGGTGCTGAGCCTGGCGCTGACGGCGCTGCTGGGCGCCAAGCTGTTCGGCCTGTACTGAGCCGGCGGAGAACAAGATGACGGTCAACTACGGAAGCAAGCGCGTCGTCACCGGCGCCCGCTACGGCCTGCGCGACTGGCTGGTGCAGCGCGTCACCGCGGTGCTGATGGCGCTGTTCACGCTGGTGCTGCTGGTGCAGCTGCTGCTGCCCGGCGCCCTGGGCTACGAGCGCTGGGCCGGCATCTTCGCCGCGCAGTGGATGAGGCTGCTCACCTTCAGCGTGGTGCTGGCGCTGGCCTGGCACGCCTGGGTGGGCATGCGCGACATCTGGATGGACTACGTCAAGCCCGTGGGCACGCGCCTGGTGCTGCAGGTGGGCACCATCGTCTGGCTGGTGGCCTGCGTCGGCTGGGCCCTGCAAGTGCTCTGGAGACTCTGACAAATGACTGGCACGCAACTCCCCCGTCGCAAGTTCGACGTGGTCATCGTCGGCGCCGGCGGCAGCGGCATGCGCGCCTCGCTGCAGCTGGCGCTGGCCGGGCTCAACGTGGCCGTGCTGAGCAAGGTCTTTCCCACGCGCAGCCACACCGTGGCGGCCCAGGGCGGCATCGGTGCCAGCCTGGGCAACATGGCCGAGGACAACTGGCACTACCACTTCTACGACACGGTGAAGGGCAGCGACTGGCTGGGTGACCAGGACGCCATCGAGTTCATGTGCCGCGAGGCGCCCAAGGTCGTCTACGAGCTCGAGCACTTCGGGATGCCCTTCGACCGCAACCCCGACGGCACCATCTACCAGCGCCCCTTCGGCGGCCACACCGCCAACTATGGCGAAAAGCCGGTGCAGCGCGCCTGCGCCGCCGCCGACCGCACCGGCCACGCGATGCTGCACACGCTGTACCAGCGCAACGTGGCGGCGCGCACCAACTTCTTCGTCGAGTGGATGGCGCTGGACCTGGTCCGCGACGCCGACGGCGACTGCGTCGGCGTCACCGCGCTGGACATGGAGACCGGCGAGGTCCACATCCTCGAGGCCAAGACCACGCTGCTGGCCACCGGCGGCGCCGGCCGCATCTACGCCGCCAGCACCAACGCCTTCATCAACACCGGCGACGGCCTGGGGATGGCGGCGCGCGCCGGCATCCCGCTGGAGGACATGGAGTTCTGGCAGTTCCACCCCACCGGCGTGCACAACGCCGGGGTGCTGCTGACCGAGGGCTGCCGCGGCGAGGGCGCGATCCTGCGCAACGTGCACGGCGAGCGCTTCATGGAGCGCTACGCGCCCACGCTGAAGGACCTGGCGCCGCGCGACTTCGTCAGCCGCTGCATGGACCAGGAGATCAAGGAAGGGCGCGGCTGCGGTCCGAACAAGGACTACATCGAGCTCGACATGACCCACCTGGGCAGCGAGACGATCATGAAGCGCCTGCCCAGCGTGTTCGAGATCGGCCACAACTTCGCCAACGTCGACATCACCAAGGAGTCGATCCCGGTGGTGCCGACCATCCACTACCAGATGGGCGGCATCCCGACCAACATCCACGGCCAGGTGGTGGTGCCCAAGAACGGCGACCCCAACGCCGTGGTCGGCGGCCTGTACGCGGTGGGCGAGTGCAGCTGCGTCAGCGTGCACGGCGCCAACCGGCTGGGCACCAACTCGCTGCTCGATCTGCTGGTGTTCGGCCGCGCCGCCGGCAACCACATCGTCGACACCCACAAGGCCGCGCCGCGCAGCCACAAGCCGCTGCCGGCCGACGCCGCCGAGCGCACGCTGGCGCGCCTGAACCGCCTCAACACCGCCACCGGCGGCGAGTACGCGCAGGACGTCGCGGGCGACATCCGCAGCGCCATGCAGCAGCACGCCGGCGTGTTCCGCACCCAGGCCAGCATGGACGAGGGCGTGGCCAAGATCAACGCCCTGCGCGAGCGCGTGGCGGCCATCGGGCTGCAGGACAAGAGCCAGGTCTTCAACACCGCGCGCATCGAGGCGCTGGAGGTGGAGAACCTGATCGAGTCGGCCCAGGCCACGATGACCAGCGCCGCCGCGCGCAAGGAGTGCCGCGGCGCGCACACCGTCAAGGACTACGAGCGCGGCGCCGACGACCCCGACTGCCCGCTGGGCCGCAACGACCGCGAGTGGATGAAGCACACGCTGTGGTACGCCGAGGGCAACCGCCTGGACTACAAGCCGGTGAAGCTGAAGCCTTTGACCGTCGAGTCGGTCCCGCCCAAGGTCCGTACCTTCTGAGGTTCCCCGCCAAATGACGAAGAGAACTTTCCAGATCTACCGCTTCGACCCCGACCAGGACGCGAAGCCGCGTATGCAGAGCTACGAGGTCGAGCTCGACGGCAGCGAGCGCATGCTGCTCGACGCGCTGATCAAGCTCAAGGCGCAGGACCCCACGCTGAGCTTCCGCCGCAGCTGCCGCGAAGGCGTCTGCGGTTCGGACGCGATGAACATCAACGGCAAGAACGGCCTGGCCTGCCTGACCAACCTGCGCACGCTGCCCGGCACCATCGTGCTCAAGCCGCTGCCGGGGCTGCCCGTGGTGCGCGACCTGATCGTCGACATGACGCAGTTCTTCAAGCAGTACCACAGCATCAAGCCCTACCTCGTCAACGACGAGCGGCCACCCGAGAAGGAGCGCCTGCAGTCGCCCGAGGAGCGCGACGAGCTCAACGGCCTGTACGAGTGCATCCTGTGCGCCAGCTGCAGCACCGCCTGCCCCAGCTTCTGGTGGAACCCGGACAAGTTCGTCGGCCCGGCCGGGCTGCTGCAGGCCTACCGCTTCATCGCCGACAGCCGCGACCAGGCCACCGCCGAGCGCCTGGACAACCTGGAAGACCCGTACCGGCTGTTCCGCTGCCACACCATCATGAACTGCGTCGACGTCTGCCCCAAGGGCCTGAACCCGACCAAGGCGATCGGGAAGATCAAGGAACTGATGGTCCGCCGGGCCGTGTGACGTGGAGCCCCCACGCTCCCTTTGGTCGCTGCCCCCAAAGGCCCCGAGGGGCCCCCAGGTGGCCCTTAGGGCGCCTGCAGCTGACTGGCGGAGCCGGATCCACGCAAGACCCTTGTAAGTGATGAGCGTTCAAGTACTCGACCAGCGTTCCTTGAGCCGCCTGAAGTGGCGCTGCCGCCGCGGGCTGCTCGAGAACGACCTGCTGATCGAGCGCTTCTTCAAGCGCCAGGACGAGCGTGGGGAGACGATCACCACCCGCCAGGCCGACGGGCTTCAGGCCCTGATGGACCTGGCCGATAACGACTTGCTGGACCTGTTGCTGCGCCGAGCGGAGCCGCAGGGCGAGGTCGACCGCCCCGAGGTGCGCGAGGTGCTGGCGCTGCTGCGCCCGGCCCCCGCCGCCCAGAACCGATAGAAAGGCCCGAACATGACCCCCTCCGACGTCAAAGCCACGCTGTCCTTCTCCGACGGCAGCCCGAGCATGGACATGCCCATCTACAAGGGCAGCATCGGGCCGGACGTGATCGACATCCGCAAGCTCTACGCGCAGACGGGCAAGTTCACCTACGACCCGGGCTTCCTGAGCACCGCCTCGTGCCAGAGCACCATCACCTACATCGACGGCGACAAGGGCGAGCTGCTGTACCGCGGCTACCCGATCGAGCAGCTGGCCGAGCAGTGCGACTTCCTCGAGGTCTGCTACCTGCTGCTCAAGGGCGAGCTGCCCAATGCGCAGCAGAAGCAGGAGTTCGACGACCTCGTGACGCGGCACACGATGGTCAACGAGCAGATGCAGTTCTTCCTGCGCGGTTTCCGCCGCGATGCGCACCCGATGGCGGTGCTCACCGGCCTGGTCGGCGGGATGTCGGCCTTCTACCACGACAGCACCGACATCAATAACCCGGTGCACCGCGAGATCAGCGCCATCCGCCTGATCGCCAAGCTGCCCACGCTGGTGGCCATGGCCTACAAGTACGGCATCGGCCAGCCCTACATCTACCCGAAGAACGAGCTGTCGTACTCGGCGAACTTCATGCGCATGATGTTCGGCACGCCCTGCGAGGAGTACGTGCCCAACGACGTGCTGGTGCGCGCCATCGACCGCATCTTCATCCTGCACGCCGACCACGAGCAGAACGCCAGCACCAGCACCGTGCGCCTGTGCGGCAGCTCGGGCACCAACCCCTTCGCCGCCATTGCCGCCGGCGTGGCCTGCCTGTGGGGCCCGGCGCACGGCGGCGCCAACGAGGCGGCGCTGAACATGCTGGAGCAGATCCAGCAGCAGGGCGGCGTCGAGAAGATCGGCGAGTTCATCAAGCAGGTGAAGGACAAGACCAGCAACGTCAAGCTGATGGGCTTCGGGCACCGCGTCTACAAGAACTACGACCCGCGCGCCAAGCTGATGCGCGAGACCTGCCACGAGGTGCTGGGCGCGCTGGGCCTGGGCAACGACCCGCTGTTCAAGCTGGCGATGGCGCTGGAGAAGATCGCGCTGGAGGACGACTACTTCGTCAGCCGCAAGCTGTACCCGAACGTCGACTTCTACAGCGGCATCGTGCAGCGCGCGATCGGCATCCCGGTGAGCCTGTTCACCGCGATCTTCGCGCTGGCGCGCACCGTGGGCTGGATCGCCCAGCTCAACGAGATGATCGGCGACCCCGAGTACAAGATCGGCCGCCCGCGCCAGCTGTTCAGCGGTGCCGAGCGCCGCGACGTGGTGGCGATGGCCCAGCGCTGAGGCGACGGGCCGGCGCCGCTGCCTAGGCCGCCTGCGGGCGGCCTTGGTCATTGTGGCCACGCCCTCCGGCTGCGCCGGGTGATCAGCGCCGCGCCGGCACCTCGACGCTGGCGCTGTCGAAGGCCAGTGCCAGCGTCTCGTGCAGCAGCGCCGGGGCCTGCGCATCGAGCCGGCCATGGGCCAGCCACAACGGGCGGCAGCCGCCGAAGCGCCACACCAGCGCCGGCATGCCGCCGGGTGCGTCCAGCAGCGTCACCTCGACGAGCCGGCCCCGCGGCTGGCGTCCGGCGGCCGCCTGGGCATGCTGGGACCACCAGCGCTGCAGCTCGGCGCTGCCGTCGAAGGCGCGGGTCAGGCGAAGTTCGGCGCAGCCGTCGCCGGGTTGCCTCTGCGCCGCCTTGCCGGCGGCCGGCAGTGGCGGGAACTCCACCGCGCAGAAACCCAGTTCGGCGCGCACGCCCTCGATGCGCACGCGGAAGTTGCACGCCGCCAGCGGCAGCGGGGGCAGGGCGGCGCGGCGCGTGGCCATCGCGGCGGGCGGCCGGGGCTACTCGATCTCGACGCGTTCGCAGGCTAGCACCAGTTCCTCGATGGCCAGCTGGCTCTTGCCGGCGTCCAGCGGGCCATGGGCCAGGCGCCGCGGCCAGGCCTGCAGCAGCTTCCAGGTCATGGCCACCTGGGCGCGGTCCTCGCTGAGCAGCTGGATCACGACCCGGCGGCGCGCGCCGGCGTCGCCGTTGCGCGCCTGCTGGAACCACTGCACCAGGTCCAGCGTGCCGATCAGGCCGCGGCGCAGCGTCACATCGCCCTGGCGTGCCAGCCCGGGGAGCTTCAACGGTGCCGCGTCCTTGTGGTTGCCGTTGCGGTACTCGATGGGCTCGAGCTCGGCGGACAACCCGCTGACCTCGGCAAAGCCGGCCTGCGGCCCGTCGGCCTTGCCGCCGCCCAGGTCGACGAGGAAGTTGAAGCCGGGATAGGGTCGGTCGCGCACGACGGCCATGGCAGCGTCCTGGTGGGGGAAGACGCGGCCAGCCTAGCGCCGCACAAGGCGCCGCCCTACCCCTAGCGCCGCAGGCGCCGGCCTACCCCTAGCGCCGCAGGCGCCGGCCTACCCCTAGCGCCGCAGGCGCCGGCCTATGCCGCCACGCCGCCCACACCCAGGTAGGCCGCCTGCACCGCCGCGTCGTCCAGCAGCGCGGTGGCGGCGCCTTCTCCGGCCACGCGGCCGTTCTCCAGCAGGTAGCCACGGTCGGCGATGGCCAGGCTGCGGCGCGCGTTCTGCTCCACCAGCAGGATGCTGACGCCGGTGGCGCGCACCTGCTGCAGCGCGCGGAACAGCTCGGCGCACAGCAGCGGCGACAGGCCCAGCGAAGGCTCGTCCAGCAGCAGCAGCCGCGGCGCCGACATCAGCGCGCGGGCTATGGCCACCATCTGCTGCTCGCCGCCGCTCATCGTGCGCGCCGTCTGCTTCAGCCGCTCCTGCAGGCGCGGGAACAGGGCCAGCACCTGCTCGAAGGCACGCGCCTCGCAGGCGCGCGCGCGGCGCGGGAAGGCGCCCAGTTGCAGGTTCTCGCGCACCGTCAGCTCGCCGAAGATGCCGCGGCCCTCGGGCACCAGCGCGATGCCGGCCTCTACGCGCAGGCGCGCCGGCAGGTCCTGCAGCGGTTGGCCGGCCAGCAGCAGCTGTGCGCCGGGCGCCACCGGATGCAGCCCGGCGATGGCCTTCAGCAGCGTGGTCTTGCCGGCGCCGTTGGCTCCCAGCATCACCACCACCTCGTGCTCGGCCACGCGCAGCGCCACGCCGTCCAGCGCGCGGTGCAGGCCGTAGGCGGCGGAGAGGTTGCGCAACTCAAACATGGCCGGCTCCGGTGTCGGCGGTGGCGGCGGCCGGCGCCTCGTCGTCGCCGCCCAGGTAGGCCTGCACCACCAGCGGGTCGGCCAGCACCTGGGCCGGCGTGCCTTCGGCGATGCGGATGCCCGAGTTCATCACCACGCAGCGGTCGCACAGCGAGCGGATCGCGTCCATCACGTGCTCGACCATCAGCACCGTGATGCCGTCGCCGCGCAGCGAGCGGATCAGCGCCACACCGGTCTGCAGTTCGGTGGGGTTCAACCCCGCCAGCCATTCGTCCAGCAGCAGCAGGCGCGGCCGCAAGGCCAGCGCGCGGGCCAGCTCCAGGCGCTTCTGGTCGATGTAGGTCAGCTGCGCCGCGCCCTGCGCCGCCCGGCCCTCCAGCCCGACGCGGGCCAGCAGCGCATGGGCGTCGCCGCGGGCTGGGCCGGCGCCGCGACCGAACAGCAGCCCGGCCTGCACGTTCTCCAGCACGCTGAGCGAGGGGAACAGGCGCACCAGCTGGAAGGTGCGCGCGACGCCGGCCCGCGCGATGCGGTGTGCCGGCGCGCCGGCCAGTTCCTGGCCCGCGAAGCGCACGCTGCCGGCATCGGGCTTCAGCGCACCGCTGATCAGGTTCAGCGCCGTGGTCTTGCCCGAGCCGTTGGGCCCCAGCAGGCCGACGATCTCGCCGCCGGCCACCGAGAAGTCCAGCGCATCGACGGCGCGCAGCCCGCCGAAGGCGCGCGACAGGCCCTGCACCTGCAGCAGCGGCGCGCTCACCGGCCCGCCCCCTTGCCGCCGAGCAGGCCCACCACGCCGCGCGGCAGCGCGTAGACGATGAGCAGGAACACGACACCCAGCACGATGGGGAAGTGGTTGGGGAAGTACTTGGTCAGCATCTCGAACAGCAGCACCAGCGGCACCACGCCCAGCACCGGCCCCCAGAAGCGCGCCACGCCCCCGAGCAGCGCCATGATCACCACCTGGAACGAGACGATGGCGTTGAAGGCGATCGCCGGGTCGATGTAGGTCCAGCGCGGCGCGACGATGGCGCCGGCCAGCACCATGAACACCGAGCTGCCGACGAAGGCCGCCAGCTTGGCGCGCGTGGTGTCCACGCCGCAGTGGCGCGCGGCCTGCTCGTCCTCGCCGATCAGGCGCAGCGCAAAGCCCAGCCGCGAGCGCGACAGCCACCAGCCGAACAGCAGCACGGCGACGAACAAGGCCAGCAACTGGCCGTAGATGAAGCCGGGCGTCACGTCGACGAACACATAGCGCCCCACCGAGCCGGCCACCTTGCTCTCGTACCAGTTCACCACCTGGCGCAGCAGCTCCGTCAGGCCGAAGGTGAAGATCACGAAGTAGGTGCCCGACAGGCGCAGCGTGACCAGGCCCACGCCCAGCGCCAGCACCATGCCCACCGCGGCGGCGGCCAGCAGCACCAGCGGCCAGGGCAGCCGCTCGCCCAGCACCGCCACGGTGTACGAGCCTACGCCGAAGAAGGCCACGGTGGCCAGCGAGATGTAGCGCGTGCTGCCGCAGAACAGGCCCCAGGCGGTGGCCAGCACGCCGTAGAGCAGCAGGTTGATCGCCAGCGAGGTGGTGTAGTCGTTGCCCAGCCGCGGCACCACCATGGCGCCGGCCAGCGCGACGAGCAGCAGCGCGGCGCCGACGACGCGGCGGCTGCCAACGCCGGGCTTCAGGCTGTCGGTAGCGACGTTCATCGCGCCACCCTCCCGAACAGCCCGGCCGGGCGGAACAGCAGCACCGCCAGGAACAGCGCGTAGTTGGCGGCCAGCGTCAGGCCGGGGTCGACGAAGGTGCCGACGAAGGCCTCGACCAGGCCCAGCATCAGCGCCGCCACGACGGCGCCGGCCATGTTGCCGATGCCGCCCATGATGACCACGATCAGCGCCTTCATCGTGAACAGCACGCCCATGGTGGCGCTGAAGGTGAGGAACATGCTGACCAGCACGCCGGCCACCGCCGCCAGCACGCTGCCCAGCGCGAAGGCCAGCAGCGAAAGCCTGCGCACGTCGATGGCCACCAGCTGCGCCGCCACCGGGTCGACCGAGACGGCGCGGATGGCGGTGCCGACCCGCGTGCGCGTCAGCAGCAGCCAGACGCCCACGCCCAGCAGCACCGCCATCGCCAGCACCAGCAGCCGGTTGGCCGCCAGCGTGGTGCCCAGCACCGGCACCGGCACCGACAGGTAGCTGTAGCTGAGGTAGCCGCCGCCCACGGCCACCAGCATCACGCCCTGCACGACGAACAGCAGGCCGAAGGTGCCCAGCAGGCTGTCGGCCTCCAGCGCGTCGCGGTTGGCGGCGCGGCGCACCAGCGGCTGCAGCGCCAACCCGTACACCGCCCAGCCCAGCAGCGCTGCCAGCGGCACCACCAGCAGCAGCGTCAGCAGCGGCGACACGCCGGCGCCGCTGAACAGCGCCCAGGCCACCATCGCCGCGGCGATGAGCACTTCGCCATAGGACAGGTTCATGATCCGCGCCACGCCGTACTGGAGGTTCAGCCCCAGCGCGACCAGCGCATACATGCCGCCCAGGGTCAGGCCCGTGAGCAACGCGTCGAGGAATGGCATCGTGCGATCAGAACAGATGTCGGCGACATGCCGAATCGAGTGCGGCCCATGCCGCGCTCGGTTCGGATTCAAGCAAAGGGCACGGGTCCGGCTCCGCCGGCCCGTAGCCCAGCATCCCCCCCGGGGGGTAGCGACCGGGAGGGAGCTTGGGGGCTCAAACTCTCCAGGCCGGCTTGGGGAAGACCGGCCTGCGCGCCCCCGGCTGCTGCGGCGCCACGCCGTAGAAGTCGCCGTCCTGCCACTGGCCCACGAACCAGCCACCCTTGCGGATGTTGTTGGCGTCGAACTCCAGCTTGCCGGTGACCGTGTCGAAGCTGTTGGCCTTCAGGTTCTTGATGATGGCGGCGTTGTCCAGGCCCACCTTCTCGATGCTCTGGCCAATGGCCTGCAGCGCCGAGTACATCAGCGAGCTGCCCCAGCGGTCGGGCTCGCGCTTGTGCATCTCGACATGGCGCGCGATGTAGGCCCGGAAGGCGTCGCTGTCGGGGTTCCAGCCACCGATGCCCATCACGCCGTTGACGTTGTCGCCGAAGCGGCCCTTGTACTGCGGGAAGAAGGTGCCCACCGCGGTGTAGAAGACCTTGGGGTTGAAGCCGCGCACGCGCGCCGTGTCGGTCAGCGCCATGGTGTCGGGCGGGTAGCTGAAGGCCATGAACACGTCGGGGTTGGCGCGCTGGGCCTCGGCGATCACCGGCGTCAGGTCCTGCGTGCTCATCGGGTAGCCGCCGTCGTAGACGAGGTTGAAGTTGGCCGCCTTCAGCGCCTTGCGCGCCGCGTTGGCCAGCTCGATGCCGAACTGCTCGGTGGCATGCACCATGGCCACGCGCTCGTTGATCTGGCCGGCGCTGCGCATCTGCGCCAGCATTGCGACGAAGGCGTCGGCGTAGGTGCTGCTGGTGTTGAGCAGCGAGAACACGTTGGGCCAGCGCCTGGCGATCTCGGGCGTGCGGTCGCTGGCCATGCTGGGCGCCATCATCAGCATGCCGGCCCGCGCGAAGATCGGCGCCACGGCCAGGTTCTGGCCGGTGCCCCAGGGCGGCAACAACAGGTCCACCTTGTCCTGGTTGATCAGGCGCTCGCAGGCGCGCACCGCTTCCTCGCTCTGGCTGCGGTCGTCGTACTCGATGTGCTCGATCCTCAGCTTGCGGCCGTCCACCGCCAGGCCGCCGGCGTCGTTGACGTCCTTGATCCACAGCAGGTAGTTGGGCCACTGCGTGACGGCGGCGCCCCCGGCGAAGGGGCCGGTCTTGGAGATCGCCCAGCCGACCTTGATGCTGCTGCGCTGCGCGCGCACCCAGGTGGGCGTGGCCAGCGCGGCCGAGGCGGCGCCGAGCCCGGCGAGGACCTTGCGGCGGCGAAGGGGGGTGCTCATGGTGTGTCTCCTGCGGTTGTGAGGGAACGGGTGGCGCCGCGCGGGGGTCGAGCGGCCGCAGCACGGGGCCGCGCGGGGCGCCAGGGGTCGGTCAGACGTTCATGCCGCCGTCGACCATCAGCGTGCTGCCGGTGGTGAAACTGCTGTCGTCGCTGGCCAGGTACAGCACCGAGCGGGCGATCTCGTCGGCGCTGGCGTGGCGGGCCAGCGGGATCAGGTGGTCGAAGAAGCGCGTCGCGTCCTGCCCCAACACGCCCGAGAGGCGCCGCTCCAGGTCGGCCTGGAAGCCGTTGGCCACCGGGCCGGGGTGGATGGTGTTGACGCGGATGCGCCGCGCCGCCACTTCCTTGCTGACGCTGCGCATCAGCCCCACCTGCGCGTGCTTGGCGGTGATGTAGGCCGACACGCCGGGGTCGCCGCGACAGCCGGCGACGCTGCTGCAGATCACCAGGCTGCCGCCATCGCGCATCGCCGGCAGGCCGTGCTTGCAGGCCAGGAAGGCGCCGCGCACATGCACGGCCATCACGCTGTCGAACACCTCGTCCGGGTACTCGGTGACCGGCGCGATGACACCGCTGTTGCCGGCGTTGCTGAACATCACGTCGAGGGCGCCGAAGCGCGCCGTGGCGGTGGCCAGTGCGGCCTGCCACTGGTCGCTGCGGCGCACGTCCAGCGGCACGGCGTCGCAGCGCGCCGGGTCCAGGCCGCGCGTGGCAGCGGCCAGCGCGTCGCCAGGCAGGTCGGCCAGCGTCACGCGCGCGCCTTCGGCCAGGAACAGCCGCGCCGTGGCCAGCCCGATGCTGCCGGCACCGCCGGTGATGAAGGCGTGGCGATCCTGCAGGCGGTTCACGCGGGGCTCCCAAGGTTTGTCCGGATGGCCCGCGAGGAGCGGCCTGCGTTACGCTGCGGCGCGCGGGCCGCAAGTCGACGAACCCGCCCAAGCGGCAACGCCGAAAGCCCCGCGAGATGCCCGAGAAAGCCACCCACGAGTTCTGGCGCGACCTGGCGCCCATCAGCCCGGTGTTCAAGCCCGACGCGCAGCGCGAGGTCTACCTGGCCGACGCCGCCAGCGCCGACGAGCGCTGGTACGTGCCCTTCACCGACACCGTGTTCTCGCGCCCGCTGTGGATCTCGCCCAGCCAGAACAAGTGGTGCGACATCCTGATGGCCAAGGGCGCCGGCCTGGTCAACCGCCACTACCATCCGCACGAGGTGTTCGCCTACACCCTCAGCGGCAAGTGGGGCTACCTGGAGCACGACTGGACGGCCACCGCCGGCGACTTCGTCTACGAGACCCCCGGCGAAGGCCACACCCTGGTGGCCTACGAGCATGCCGAGCCGATGCGCGTGTTCTTCATCGTCAAGGGCCCGCTGATCTGGCTCGATGAGCAGGGCGCATCCGCCGGGCACTTCGACGTGCACGACTACATCGCGCTGGCGCGCGCGCACTACGAGCGCGTGGGCATAGGCGCCGCCTACGTCGACACGCTGTTCCGCTAGGGGCTGCATGGGCGGCTGCGCGGGGTTCAGAACGGGTAGTGCGCCGCACCGCTCTGCACGGTGATCCAGCGCAGTTCGGTGAAGGCCTCTATGCCGGCCCTGCCGCCGAAGCGGCCGTAGCCGCTGCCCTTGACGCCGCCGAAGGGCATCTGCGCCTCGTCGGCCACGGTGGCCGAGTTGATGTGGCAGATGCCGGAATCGATCTGGCGGGCCACCGCCAGCGCGCGGTTCAGGTCGCGCCCGAACACCGCGGCCGACAGCCCGTAGTCGCTGTCGTTGGCCACCGTCACCGCCTCCTCGATGGAGCGCACGCGCACCACCACCGCCACCGGGCCGAAGGACTCGTCGCGGTAGAGCTGCATCGCCGGCGTCACATGGTCCAGCAGCGCCGGCTGCATCACCGTGCCCTGCACCTCGCCGCCTGCGACCAGCGTCGCGCCCTTGGCCAGCGCGTCGTCGACCAGGCCGCGCACGCGCTCGGCGGCCTCCTTGCCCACCATCGGGCCCAGCACGCAGCCCTCGCTGCCGGGCAGGCCGGCGCGCAGCGTGGCCAGCTTGGCGGCGAGCTTGGCGACGAAGGCGTCGGCCACCGCCTCGTCCACCACCAGGCGCTCGGTGCTCATGCAGATCTGGCCCTGGTTCATGTAGGCGCCGAAGGCAGCGGCGGCCACCGCGGCGTCGAGATCGGCGTCGTCCAGCACCAGCAGCGGCGCCTTGCCGCCCAGCTCCAGCAGCGCGGGCTTGAGCTGCCGCGCGCAGCTCTCGGCGATCAGCCGGCCCACGCGCGTGCTGCCGGTGAAGTTGACGCGGCGTACCGCGGGGTGGGCGATCAGCGCGTCCACCACCTCGCGCGCGTCGGCCGGCGCGTTGCTGACCACGTTGATCGCGCCCGCCGGCAGGCCGGCGTCGCGCAGCACCTCGGCGATCAGCCGGTGCGTGCGCGGGCAGATCTCGGCGCTCTTCAGCACCACGGTGTTGCCACAGGCCAGCGGCGTGGCCACGGCGCGCACGCCCAGGATCACCGGCGCGTTCCAGGGCGCGATGCCCAGCACCACGCCGGCGGGCTGGCGCAGCGCCATCGCCAGCAGCCCCGGCTTGTCCGAGGGGATCACCTCGCCGGCGATCTGCGTGGTCAGCGCCGCCGCCTCGCGCAGCATGCCGCTGCCCAGCTTGCAGTTGAAGCCGGCCCACATCGCCGTGGCGCCGGTCTCGGCGGCCATGGCCTTGACGAACTCGGGCGTGCGCTCCAGCAGCAAGTCGGCGGCGCGGTTCAGCACCGCGCGGCGCTCGGCCGGCGCGGTCTGCGACCAGCCGGGGAAGGCCGCGGCGGCGGCGTTGGCGGCGGCCTGGGCGTCGGCCACGGTGGCGGCGGCGGCGCGGCTGGCCACTTCGCCGCGCACCGGGTCCAGGCGCTCGAAGCGTGCGCCTTGGGCGGCGGCGGCGTCGCGGTCGCCGATCATCAGGGGGACGTCGTACATGGCGGTGTCCGGTGGCCAGGTGGGGGGCAGTCCGGGGCGTGTGCGCTGGCCGGCAGGGCGGACTGTGCGCCGCATGAGGGCCTGGGGCGATGACATAAACTGGCGCAGGTATGACGATCTCTGGCGCGTCGGATCCGGACTTTCCTGGGGCAGCGGGTCGGTGACCACGCCGCCGCGGCCCGTGGCGGCGCCGCCGCGCGACGTGGTGGCGCAGCTGATCGCGCCGGCGCTGCATGTGCAGCACTGGTCGCTGGACGGCGCGGTCGGCAGCGCGCTGTCGCGCGCCGTGCATCTGCAGTCAGGGCAGGGGGGCCTGGGCCATGCCGAAGGCGAGATCGCGCTGCGACCGGGCACCGTGGTGTGGCTGCCCGCCGGTGCGGCGCGCTGGTTGCGGATGCTGCCGGGCAGCACGGGCGTGACGGTGGCGGTGTCCGACGCGCTGCTGGCGCAGGCCGCCGGCGGCCACCCCGAGGCGGCGGCGCTGCGCGACGTGGCCGAGCGGCCCTGCGTGCTGAGCGCGCCCGAGCCAGCGCCGCGCGACGAGCTGGTGCGCTCGCTGCACGCGCTGGAGGCCGAGAGCCGGCGCGGCGCCGCGGTCTCGCGCCCCTACCTGGCGGCGCACCTGACGCTGGTGCTGGTGCAGCTGTGGCGCATCGGCGCCGGCGAGGCGCAGGCCGGCGGCGCGGCGCGCGCGCCGGTGCAGCGGCTGCTGCGCTTCCGCCACCTGGTCGAGGCGCAGTTCCGCGCGCACTGGCCCATCCACCGCTACGCACAGGAGCTGGGCATCTCGGCCGACCGGCTGCACGACCTGTGCACGCGCACGCTGCAGCGCACGCCGCTGGAGCTGCTGCACCAACGGGTGGCGCGCGAGGCCTGCAGCCTGCTCGCCGGCACCGACCGCTCGGTCGAGCGCGTGGCCGCCGACCTGGGCTTCGGCAGCACCAGCCACTTCAGCCGCTTCTTCAAGCGCCGGCTGGGCCAGCACCCCAGTGCCTGGCGGCGCCAGTCGCGTGCCGGTGCCGGCGCCGGCGTGCCCAGCGGGCTGCCGGCGGGCTACGCCGACTGGCCGTGAGCCGGCGCGGGCCGGCGCGCGGGCCTCAGGCCGTGGCTGCCAGCCCGCTCTCGAAGTGCGCCCGCATCAGCGCGCGGGCGCCATCGGCGTCGCGGCGTGCCAGCGCCTGCATCAGCTGCTGGTGCTCGGCCAGCGACTCGGCGATGCGGCCCTGCTTGAACAGCGAGTGGTGGCGGTTGAGCTTCATCACCTTTCGCAGGTCGCGTGCCATCTGCTCGGCCCAGCGGTTGCCGGCGACGCGCAGCAGCGCCAGGTGGAACTGCTCGTTGGTGGTGAAGAAGGCGTCGCGCTGACGCACGCTCTTCTCCAGCCGCTCGTGCAGCGCCTGCAGCTCGGCCAGCGCGGCGTCGCTGGCGCCGCGTGCCACGGCCGCCGCCGCATCGGCCTCCAGCAGTGCGAGCAGGTGGTAGACCTGCTGCACGTCGTCGCGCGACATCTCGGTGACATACGCGCCGCGGCGCAGCTTCATCGTCACCAGGCCCTCGGCGGCCAGCACCTTCAGCGCCTCGCGCAGCGGCGTGCGGCTGATGCCCATCTCGCCGGCCAGCTTCAGCTCGTCGATCCAGCTGCCGGGTTCCAGCCGGCGGTTGAAGATGTCCTCGCGCAGCCGGTCGGCCACCTGCTCGTACAGCGCGCGGGCAGCCAGCTTGGGGCGGACGGGGGAGTCGATGTCGGGCACGGGCGGGTGACTAGCGGGCGCATGGGCGGCGGCCCGGGTTGCAGGCGCCATGGCGCCGGCGGGTGGCGGGGAGTGGCTTTCCTGGAATTCATAATTATGCATAATCACACCCGGCCGGCAACCGGCCCCGGCCTGCGGGTAGGGGAGGTGCCGCCGTGTGGCTCGCCGGACGGCGGTGCCAGCGGCGCCGGCCGATGCAGCCGCAGGAAGCCAGCCGATGTCAGCCCCCCAGTCCCCCGCTCGCCAGGCCGCCAGCCCGGCCAGCGCCCCCGCCGGTGCCGCCGTGCAGCCCGAGTTCCCGCCCGCGACGCTGGCGCAATGGGCGGCGGCCGCCGCCAAGGCCGCGCCGGGCGGCGACCCGGCGGCGCTGAACTGGGTCACGCCGGAGGGGCTCACGGTGAAGCCGCTGTACACCGCCGCCGACCTGCAGGGACTGCCCTACGCCGACACGCTGCCGGGCTTCGCGCCCTTCGTGCGCGGCCCGCAGGCCACGATGTACGCCGGCCGGCCCTGGACCATCCGCCAGTACGCCGGCTTCAGCACCGCCGAGGAGAGCAACGCCTTCTACCGCAAGGGCCTGGCCGCCGGCGGCCAGGGCGTCAGCGTGGCCTTCGACCTGGCCACCCACCGCGGCTACGACAGCGACCACCCGCGCGTCACCGGCGACGTGGGCAAGGCGGGCGTGGCCATCGACTCGGTCGAGGACATGAAGATCCTCTTTGACAGCATCCCGCTCGACAAGGTCAGCGTCTCCATGACCATGAACGGCGCGGTGCTGCCGGTGCTGGCGGGTTATGTGATCGCGGCCGAAGAGCAGGGCGTTGCCCAGGACCAGCTCAGCGGGACCATCCAGAACGACATCCTCAAGGAGTTCATGGTCCGCAACACCTACATCTACCCGCCCGAGCCCAGCATGCGCATCGTGGGCGACATCATCGCCTACACCGCCAGGCGCATGCCGCGCTTCAACTCGATCAGCATCAGCGGCTACCACATGCAGGAGGCCGGCGCGAACCAGGCGCTGGAGCTGGCCTTCACGCTGGCCGATGGCAAGGAGTACGTCAAGACGGCGCTGGCACAGGGCCTGGACGTCGACGCCTTCGCCGGCCGCCTGAGCTTCTTCTGGGCGATCGGGATGAACTTCTATCTCGAGATCGCCAAGATGCGCGCGGCGCGGCTACTGTGGTGCCGCATCATGCAGGGCTTCGGCGCGAAGCAGGCCAAGAGCCTGATGCTGCGCACCCACTGCCAGACCAGCGGCTGGAGCCTGACCGAGCAGGACCCGTACAACAACATCGTGCGCACGACGGTGGAGGCGATGGCCGCGGTGTTCGGCGGCACGCAGAGCCTGCACACCAACAGCTTCGACGAGGCCATCGCGCTGCCCACCGAGTTCAGCGCGCGCATCGCGCGCAACACCCAGCTGATCCTGCAGGAGGAGACGCACATCACCAGCGTCGTCGACCCCTGGGCCGGCAGCTACATGATGGAGCGGCTGACGCAGGAGATGGCCGACAAGGCGCAGGCCATCCTCGACGAGGTCGAGGCGCTGGGCGGCATGACCCGGGCCGTGGCCTCGGGCTGGGCCAAGCTGAAGATCGAGGCCAGCGCCGCCGAGAAGCAGGCGCGCATCGACAGCGGCGCCGACGTGATCGTCGGCGTCAACAAGTACCGCAGCGACCGGCAGGATCCGCTGGAGATCCTGGAGGTCGACAACGTGAAGGTGCGCGAAGGGCAGATCGCGCGCCTGCAGCGCATCCGCGCCACGCGCGATGCGGCCAAGGTAGAGGCCGCGCTGGCGGCGCTGGAGGCCGCGGCGCGCAGCGGCGAAGGCAACCTGCTGGAACTGAGCATCGCGGCGATGCGCGCGCGCGCCACGGTGGGGGAGGTGAGCGATGCGCTGGAGAAGGTCTACGGGCGCCACCGCGCCGACATCCAGAAGGTGACCGGCGTGTACGCCGCCGCCTACGACAGCGCCGAGGGCTGGGAGAAGCTGCAAGGCGAGATCGCCGCCTTTGCCGAGGCCCAGGGCCGCCGCCCGCGCGTGATGATCGCCAAGCTGGGCCAGGACGGCCACGACCGCGGCGCCAAGGTGGTGGCCACGGCCTTCGCCGACCTGGGCTTCGACGTCGACATCGGCCCGCTGTTCCAGACGCCCGAGGAATGCGCGCGCCAGGCGATCGAGAACGACGTGCACGCGGTGGGCGTGAGCACGCTGGCCGCCGGCCACAAGACGCTGGTGCCGGCCATCATCGCCGAGCTGAAGAAGCAGGGTGCCGACGACATCGTCGTCTTCGTCGGCGGCGTGATCCCGCAGCAGGACTACGCCTTTCTGCAGGAAGCCGGCGTGAAGGGCATCTACGGCCCGGGCACGCCGATCCCGGCCAGCGCCAAGGACGTGCTGGAACAGATCAAGCGCAGCCTCGACAGGGGCTGAGAACGGGCCATGGACCGAGCCGGCAGGGTTGGCGTTGCGGCTGCGGCTGCGGCTGCGGCTGCGGCCGAGGTGCACGCATGCATCAGCCCCAGCGGCAGCGCGGCGGCGGTGCCCGCGTTCTCCGGCCCACGCTCGCGGGCGGCCGCTCGCTGTGCGCCGCCGCCCTGCCATCAACACCGCCGGTGCCGCAAGGCCATCGCGGCGACCGCGAATGGGGCCTGCGCCCGCGGACACCACCGCCCCACTGCAACCTGCTCAGTGGCGGGCCAGCAGGCGGCGCCTTCTGTCGCTGAGGCATCGGCCAAGCGCCAACCCCGTGCGCCGCGGCGGTGGCAGGGTCGGTGGGGTTGGCAGGCGGGCGCAGGCCCCATTCGCGGTCGCCTCGTCGGGGGTGCGCCGGCGCCGGTGTTGATGGCAGGGCGGTGGATGACCCGGAGCGGTCGCCCGCGAGCGTGGGCCGGAGAACGCCTGCCGACCCCGCCGGCCGCGCTGGACGGCGGCATCACGCGAACACCCATCGGTGTTCACGCACCGGGCGCCGCGGCACATGTCCGCTGACAAGCAAGACCAGCCCCTGCGCGACGCGATCCTGGGCGAACCAGGGGCGCAGCAGCGCCGCGCGCTGGCCAAGGCCATCACCCTGCTGGAAAGCACCCGCCCCGAACACCGCGCGCGCGCCGACGCCCTGCTCAACGCGCTGCTGCCGCACGCCGGCAAGGCGCTGCGCATCGGCATCAGCGGCGTGCCCGGCGTGGGCAAGAGCACCTTCATCGAGGCGCTGGGGCTGCACCTCGTCGAACAAGGCCACCGCGTGGCCGTGCTCGCCGTCGACCCCAGCAGCCGTGTCAGCGGCGGCAGCATCCTCGGCGACAAGACGCGCATGGAGCGGCTGTCTGTGCACCCGATGGCCTTCATCCGCCCCAGCCCCAGCGGCGGCACGCTGGGCGGCGTGGCCGAGATGACGCGCGAGGCGTTGCTGCTGTGCGAGGCCGCCGGGCATGACGTGCTCATCGTCGAGACCGTGGGCGTGGGCCAGAGCGAGACCGCCGTGGCCGGCATGACCGACTGCTTCGTGCTGATGCAGCTGCCCAACGCCGGCGACGACCTGCAGGCCATCAAGAAGGGCGTGATGGAGCTGGCCGACCTGGTGGTCATCAACAAGGCCGACCTGGACCCCGACGCCGCCACCCGTGCCCGCGCCACCGTCACCAGCGCGCTGCGCCTGCTGGGGTTGCATGGGCGGGGCGACCCCCACGATGCGAGCCGGCCGTCGGCAGCGTCGCGCGTGCTGCAGCTCAGCGCGCTGCAGGCCGACGGCATCGCCGCCTTCTGGCAGGCCGTCACCACTTTCCGCGACGCGCAGCAGGCCAGCGGCCGGCTGGCCGCGCGCCGCCAGGAGCAGGACCGCGACTGGATGGACGAGCGCATCGCCGCCGGTCTGCGCGAGCGCTTCCGCCAGCACCCGGCGGTGCGCACCGCGCTGCCTGGCATCGCGCGCGAGGTGCGCGCCGGCAGCCTCGCGGCGTCGGTGGCCGCGCGCCGCCTGCTTGAACTGATGGACACCCCGGCGCTGGCCGCCGCTGCGCCTGCCGGCACAAACAGGACAACCCAGGAGAAAAGCTGATGCACGACATCATTGAAGAGCTCGACCGCCGCCGCGCCGCGGCGCGCATGGGCGGTGGCGCCAAGCGCATCGAAGCGCAGCATGCCAAGGGCAAGCTCACGGCGCGCGAGCGCCTCGAGCTGCTGCTGGACGAGGGCAGCTTCGAGGAATGGGACATGTTCGTCGAACACCGCTGCACCGACTTCGGCATGGCCGACAACAAGGTGCCCGGCGACGGCGTGGTCACCGGCTACGGGATGATCAACGGCCGCCTGGTGTTCGTCTTCAGCCAGGACTTCACCGTCTTCGGCGGCGCGCTCAGCGAAGCCCATGCCGAGAAGATCTGCAAGGTGATGGACCAGGCGATGAAGGTGGGCGCGCCGGTGATCGGCCTCAACGACAGCGGTGGCGCGCGCATCCAGGAAGGCGTGGCCAGCCTGGGCGGCTACGCCGAGGTGTTCCAGCGCAACGTGCTGGCCAGCGGCGTGGTGCCGCAGATCAGCCTGATCATGGGCCCCTGCGCCGGCGGCGCCGTCTACAGCCCGGCGATGACCGACTTCATCTTCATGGTGAAGGACAGCAGCTACATGTTCGTCACCGGCCCCGAGGTGGTGAAGACGGTGACGCACGAGAGCGTCAGCGCCGAGCAGCTGGGCGGCGCGGTGACGCACAGCACGCGCAGCGGCGTGGCCGACCTGGCCTTCGAGAACGACGTCGAGGCCATCCTGCTGCTGCGCCGCTTCTTCAACTACCTGCCGCTGAACAACCGCAGCGGCGTGCCGGTGCGCCCCAGCGGCGACCCCGCCGAGCGGCTGGACCTGAGCCTGGACACGCTGGTGCCCGACCACCCGAACAAGCCCTATGACATCAAGGAGCTGATCCTGAAGGTCGTCGACGACGGCGACTTCTTCGAGCTGCAGCCCGAGCATGCGCAGAACATTGTCATCGGCTTCGCGCGCATGGAGGGGCGCACCGTGGGCGTGGTGGCCAACAACCCGATGGTGCTGGCCGGCTGCCTGGACATCAAGAGCAGCATCAAGGCGGCGCGCTTCGTGCGCTTCTGCGACTGCTTCAACATCCCCATCGTGACCTTCGTCGACGTGCCCGGCTTCCTGCCCGGCACCAGCCAGGAGTACGGCGGCATCATCAAGCACGGCGCCAAGCTGCTGTTCGCCTACGCCGAGGCCACGGTGCCCAAGGTCACGGTGATCACGCGCAAGGCCTACGGCGGCGCCTACGACGTGATGAGCAGCAAGCACCTGCGCGGCGACGTCAACTTCGCCTGGCCCAACGCCGAGATCGCGGTGATGGGGGCCAAGGGCGCGGTCGAGATCATCTTCCGCGAGGAGAAGAAGGACCCGGCCAAGCTGGCGGCGCGCGAGGCCGAGTACAAGGCGCGCTTCGCCAACCCCTTCGTCGCCGGTGCGCGCGGCTACATCGACGACGTGATCCAGCCGCACGAGACGCGCAAGCGGCTGTGCCGCAGCCTGGCCATGCTGCAGGACAAGGCGCTGCAGAACCCCTGGCGCAAGCACGACAACATACCCCTGTGACCCCCGTCCGCTTGCTCGCTGACGCTCGCCCGCGGTCGACCCCCGAGGGGTGGGTCCTCGGGACCGGCGAAGCCGGACCCCTGCGGCGCGCTGGCCCACGCCAGACGCCGGCGGCCGTGGGCGGCCGCCGGATGCCGTCTGCAGTGCGGGCATCGGCTCGCGCTCTCACCGTATTCCCGACAGCGCGACCTGGCGGCCCCGCCGCGTCGCTGGAGAAGACCGATGTTTGACAAGATCCTGATTGCGAACCGCGGGGAGATCGCCTGCCGCGTGATCGCCACCGCGAAGAAGATGGGCATCGCCACGGTGGCGGTGTACTCCGAGGCCGATCGCGAGGCGCGGCATGTGCGGCTGGCCGACGAGGCGGTGCTGCTGGGGCCGGCGCCCAGCCGCGAGAGCTACCTGGTGGCCGACAAGATCATCGCCGCGGCCCAGGCCACCGGCGCGCAGGCCATCCACCCCGGCTACGGCTTCCTGTCGGAGAACGAGGACTTCGCCCGCCGCGTCGAGGAGGAGGGCCTGGTCTTCATCGGCCCCAAGCACGCGGCCATCGCCGCGATGGGCGACAAGATCGCGTCGAAGAAGCTGGCGCTGGCCGCCGGCGTCAACACCATCCCGGGCTGGAACGACGCCATAGCCACGCCCGAGCAGGCGGTGACCATCGCGCGCGACATCGGCTACCCCGTGATGATCAAGGCCAGCGCCGGCGGCGGCGGCAAGGGCCTGCGCGTGGCCTACGACGACAAGCAGGCGCACGAAGGCTTCGCCAGCTGCCGCAACGAGGCGCGCAACAGCTTCGGCGACGACCGCGTGTTCATCGAGAAGTTCGTCGAGCAGCCGCGCCACATCGAGATCCAGGTGCTGGGCGACAGGCACGGCAACGTGATCTACCTGAACGAGCGCGAGTGCTCCATCCAGCGCCGCCACCAGAAGGTGATCGAGGAGGCGCCGTCGCCCTTCATCAGCGACGAGACGCGCCGCGCCATGGGCGAGCAGGCGGTGGCGCTGGCGCGCGCCGTGGGCTACCAGAGCGCCGGCACCGTCGAGTTCGTGGTCGGCGCCGACCAGTCCTTCTACTTCCTGGAGATGAACACGCGCCTGCAGGTGGAGCACCCGGTCACCGAGTGCATCACCGGGCTGGACCTGGTGGAGTGGATGATCCGCATCGCCGCCGGCGAGCGCCTGCCCTTCGCGCAGGAGCAGATCCCGCGCGTGGGCTGGGCCATCGAGTGCCGCATCAACGCCGAGGACCCGTTCCGCGGCTTCCTGCCCAGCACCGGGCGGCTGCTGCGCTACCGCACGCCGGCCACCACGCTGGAGGCGGCACAGCCCATGCCCTGGGCCGGCGCCGACAAGCCCAGGCTGGACGCGGTGGGCGGCGTGCGCGTCGACACCGGCGTCTACGAGGGCGGCGAGATCCCGATGTTCTACGACTCGATGATCGCCAAGCTCATCGTGCACGGCCGCGACCGCGCCGACGCCATCGCGCGCATGCGCGACGCGCTGGACGGCCTGGTGGTGCGCGGCATCGCCAGCAACGTGCCCTTCCAGGCGGCGCTGCTGGCCCACCCCGACTTCGCCGCCGGGCGTTTCGACACCGGCTTCATCGCCCAGCATTTCCCGCAGGGCTTCAGCACGGCCATGGTGGCGCATGAGGACCCGCTGTTCCTGGTCGCGCTGGCGGCCTTCGTGCGGCGCAAGGCGCACGAGCGCGCGATGGGCATCAGCGGCCAGCTGCCCGGCCACGGCGCCAAGGCCCAGCGCGAGCTGGTCGTCGTCGTGCTGGGCGAGGGTGGGGCGCGCGAGCAGCATGCGGTCACCATCGACGCCTTCGAGCCGCGCGCCGGCAAGGCCGACGTGGTCATCGCCGGCCGCCACTTCGCGATCCAGAGCGAGACCAAGCTGGGCGCGGTGCGCATGCACGGCACCTGCAACGGCAAGGCCTTCACGGCGCAGGTCGAGCGCGGCGGCGCCAAGGACCCGCTGGCCATCCGCGTGGCGCACCGCGGCGCGGCCATCCGCGCGCTGGTGCTGGCGCCGCGCGCCGCCCAGCTGCTGGCGCTGATGCCCTACAAGGCGCCGCCCGACCTGAGCAAGTTCCTGCTCTCGCCCATGCCCGGGCTGCTGGTGCAGCTGCTGGTGCAGCCGGGGCAGCCGGTGCAGGCCGGCGAGCGGCTCGCGGTGATCGAGGCGATGAAGATGGAGAACGTGCTCACCGCGGCACAGGACGGCACGGTCGAGCAGCTGCTGGCCGAGCCCGGCGCCAGCCTGGCCGTCGACCAGCCCATCCTGCGCTTCGCCTGAGCGCGCCGGCGCAGCGCCATAACCGGGACGCAACGGCCCATCACCTCGCGCGCGCCGGATGCTGGGTTTCCCCCAGGGGATGGGCGGGGAGCGCCGCAGCAGACTTCCGCCCGCCCCCGGCAGGGGGCAGCCGAACAACCCAGCGAGGAGCTTCCGATGAGGTCTGCGCGTCTGCACATCCTGGCCCGTGCGGCGGCCCTGGCCCTGGCCTGCGGCGGCCTGTCGGCGGCGCGGGCGCAGTCCGGCCCGGCGCCGGCCGACGCGCGTGCCGCCGCGGCCAAGCCCGACGAGGCGGCGCAGGCCGTCACCGTCACCGGCATCCGCGCCTCCACCGAGCGCTCGCTGGAGATCAAGCGCGAGGCGGTGGCCAACGTCGACGTGATCACCGCCGTCGACGTGGGCAAGATGCCCGACAAGAACCTCGCCGACTCGCTGCAGCGCATCGTCGGCGTCGCCGTGCGCACCGACTACGACGAGGCCGAGAAGGTGTCGCTGCGCGGCACCAACCCGGACATGACGCTGATCCTGTTCAACGGCCACACCGTCAGCGGCGGCGACTGGTACATCTCCGACCAGCTCTCGTCCAGCCGCAGCACCAGCCTGAGCCTGATGCCCAGCTCGGTGCTCAACAGCGCCACTGTCTACAAGAGCAGCCAGGCCAACATCGTCGACGGCGGCCTGGCCGGCACCGTCAACGTCACCACGCGCAAGCCGCTCAACGAGAAGCAGGCCTTCGGCGGCGTGGTCAGCCTCGGCGCGGTGCACGCCACCCTGCCCGGCAGGACCAGCCCCCAGCTCAACGCCAGCCTCAACTGGAAGAACGAGGCCAACACCTTCGGCGTCATCGCGCAGCTGTTCTCGGAGAAGCGCTACGTGCGCCGCGACTCGGTGTCGCGCTTCGCCTACGGCGCCAGCAGCGGCTGGGACGTGATCAACACCGCCACCATGCTGGGCATCACCGACGCCTCGCTGGCCGGCACGCCGTACAAGGCCGCAGACCTGCAAGGCGTGCGCCTGCCCGGCAGCATGTCCACCGAGTTCGTCGAGGGCGTGCGCGACCGCGAGGGCGGCATGGTCTCGCTGCAGTTCCGGCCCAGCCGCGACGTCGACGTCGGCCTCACCGGCTTCACGTCGAAGATGAACTCCGAGAACTACGGCCGGCTGACCTCCAGCGCGATCTACAGCATGCTGGCCGGCAAGGCCGAGCCCTTCGGCTCGGTGGCCGCCACCGCGGCCAACACCAACAGCAACGGGCAGCGCGTCTACGCGCAGATCCGCAACCCGGTGATCGTCGAGCAGACCACGATCTACGGCCACACGCTGAAGGTGCTGAAGGCGGCCGACATCGTCTTCCCCAGCGGCACCACGCCGCAGTACGTGGGCAACTCCGAGGGCTTCTTCCGCAGCGGCGCGTCGGCCAGCAGCAGCTTCCTGGATCTCGACCTCGCGTTCCGCGCCAGCGACGTGCTGACGCTGAAGGCGCTGCTCAGCGGCACCCGCGGCGTCGGCACCACGGCGCTGGACCGCGGCCTGACCTACGCGCGCTACGGCACCGGCATCCGCTACGCCTTCGCCGGCCTGCACGACGCGCCCAGCTGGCAGTACCTGGGCGCCGGCGACAACCGCCCGGTGCGCAACGCCGACGGCAGCGGCTACCAGCTGATCAGCCGCAGCACGCCCACCGGCTACACCACCATCGACAAGGAGCAGAGCCTGGCCGTCGACGGCGAGTGGGCGCTGGACCATGGCTGGCTGACCACGCTGGACTTCGGCGCCCGCTTCGCCGACCACCGCCGCGACCACCGCCGCCGCGCGCCGGCCTACAAGGGGCCGACGCTGAACGGCCCCGATCCGGCGCTGGCGGTGTCCTACCCTGGCGACTTCGGCGCCGGCATGCCCGGCGACTGGGACCGCAGCGGCTTCTACTTCCCGGCCCCCGTGATGCGCGACTTCTTCGCCAGCCAGACCAAGCCGACCACGCCCGAGTTCGAGCGCCGCGTCGCCGCCGAGATCGAGATGCGCGAGCGCCAGACCGCCGCCTACGCGATGCAGAACTTCGAGGCGCCGGCCTGGAAGCTGCAGGGCAACGTCGGCCTGCGCATCGTCGAGACGCGCGTCGACGCGCAGATCGCCACGCCGGTGTCGGCCACCATCTGCCCGCGCATCGAACCCGGCAAGCCGGTGGTGCCCTGCGCCGCCTTCCCCACCGCGATCAACACCGCGGGCGACGGCGCCACCTACTTCGACGGCGTGCCGTTCAACCCGAACACCGGCACCGTCTACTACAAGGTGCCGACCACCAGCACCTTCACCCACGTGCTGCCCAGCGTGAACCTGCGCGCCGTGGTGGCACCGCAGTGGATCGCCCGCCTCGGGGTCAACAAGACCGTCGGCCGCCAGAACTACAACCTGTACGGCGCCGGCTTCACCGGCCAGACCTGCGGCGCCAGCGGCTGCACCGTGAATGGCCCCAACCCCAGCCTGGAGCCGATGACGGCGAACAACGTCGACGCGTCGCTGGCCTGGCACTTCGCGCGCCGCTCGCTGGCGCAGGTCAGCCTGTTCAGCAGCAAGATCCGCGGCTACCCGAAGACCGGCGCCGTGCGCCAGGACGTGACGGTGGACCTGGTCGACCCGGCGACCAACCAGGTGCGCACCTACAGCATCAACACCGCGTCGCAGCAGGGCGCCAGGATCCACGGCGTCGAGTTCGGCTACGAGCAGCCCATCGGCGCCGGCTTCGGCTTCAACGCCAACGCCAGCCTGGCCACGACCAGGGTCGACGACGGCCGGCCCATGGTCGGCGCGTCGAAGAAGGCAGCCAACCTGGGCCTGTACTACGAGGACGACCGCTTCAGCGCGCGCCTGGTGTGGAACTACCGTGGCGAGTACGTCAGCAGCACCACGGCGCCGGCGCCCACCGCCAACAGCCAGGGCCAGTCGGTGATCAACGGCGTGGCCATGCCCACCGCGCCCTTCATGGCCGCGCCGGTGACCAACGTCGCGCTGTCGCTGAACTACCAGCTCGGTCCGGTGCAGCTGTCGTTCAACGCGACCAACCTGACCAACCCGGTGCGCGCCACCTACCGCTACAGCGAGGCCGAGCAGCAGAAGCTGGACATCAGCGGCCGCCAGTACTATCTGGAGGCCCGCTACAAGTACTGAAGCTGTGAACGAACCACTCACACCCGCTCGACTCGCCACAAGGCACCCGCTCAGCGTTGCAGATGCTCGCCGTATCGCTGGATGCGGCTGCGCTTTGCGCCTTGATCGGGCGCCTTCTGGCCTGCCGCTCGGGCGCAACCGGTTCATCCACGGCTTCTGAGCCCATGCCCGACCGCCCCTTCCGCATCCTCGGCATCCAGCAGATCGCCATCGGCGGCCCCGACAAGCAGCGCCTGCGCGCGCTGTGGGTGGACCTGCTGGGGCTGCAGGTCAAGTCGAGCTTCACCAGCGAGCGCGAGAACGTCGACGAGGACATCTGCGCGCTGGGCCACGGCCCGCATGCGGTCGAGGTCGACCTGATGCAGCCGCTGGACCCCGAGAAGAAGCCGGCGGTGCATGCCACGCCGCTGAACCACGTGGGCCTGTGGGTCGACGACCTGCCCAAGGCCGTCGCGTGGCTCAGCGCCCAGGGCCTGCGCTTCGCGCCCGGCGGCATCCGCCCCGGCGCCGCCGGCCACGACATCTGCTTCGTCCACCCCAAGGGCAACGAGTTGTTCCCGATCGGCGGCGAGGGCGTGCTGATCGAGCTGGTGCAGGCGCCGCCCGAGGTCGTCGCCGCGCTCGGCTGAGCCTGGCCTGCGCCCGCGCGTCGCCTGCGCGCCAGCACGCAGCCGGCTTGCGTGCGACCATGCGGCGATGAGCGCCAGCACCGCCCCCGCCACCCGGCCGCAGCCGATCGTCGACCCCGCCGCGCCGCCAGGGCCTACTGCGCTGGCCGCCACGCCGCTGCTCGATGCCGAGCACCCGGCGGTGCGCGACTTCGCTGCGCGCCACGCGCGGGGCGCCGATCACCGCGAGCGTGCCGTGGCGCTGAACCTGGCCGTGCGCGACGGCTTCCGCTACGACCCCTACCGCGTGGACCTGCGCCCCGAGGGCATGCGCGCCAGCGCGGTGCTTGCCGCCGGCCATGGCTGGTGCGTGACCAAGGCCGCGCTGCTGGTGGCGGCCTGCCGCGCCGCCGGCATCCCGGCCCGGCCCGGCTACGCCGACGTGCGCAACCACCTCAGCACCGAGCGCCTGCGCCGCACCATGGGCACCGACGTCTTCGTCTGGCACGGCTACGCCGACATCTGGCTGGAGGGCCGCTGGGTGAAGGCCACGCCGGCCTTCAACCGCGAGCTGTGCGAGCGCTTCGGCCTGCTGCCGCTGGACTTCGACGGCCGCAGCGATTCGCTCTACCACCCCTACGACCGCGCCGGCAACCGGCACATGGAATACGTGCGCCAGCATGGCGTGTTCGACGACCTGCCGCTGGCATGCATCGTGGCCGACTTCGCCGTCGCCTACCCGCAGCTGGCCGCCGGCACGGGGTCGGCGGGGGACGGCGCGCCGCTGGCCCGCGCCAGCTGGGACGTCGACGTCGGGCGCGAGCAGGGCCGCTGAGCGGCGCCGCCGCGCGGCGGCCGTTTCAGGCTTCGTGTGCTGCGAAGCCTTGCTTGATAATCGCCGCAACATGCTGCTGCCCGCGAAAGCTACGCTGCGGCCTGCAGGGCGGTGTCGAGGGCCGGGCCCACCGGCTCGAGGCCCGACCGCGCGGCCACCAGGCCTACCGGCTTGAGCGGCGCGCGCGGCCGTCGCCGCCCTGCACCCCGTCCCCATGCGCCTGGACCTCACCACCCTCGAACTCGTGCTGGCCATCGCCGACACGCGCAGCATCACCGCCGGCGCCGAGCGCGAGCACCTGGCGCTGGCGGCGGCCAGCAAGCGCCTGTCGGACCTGGAGCAGCGCTTCGGCGTGCCGCTGTTCGAGCGCCGCGCGCGCGGCGTCGAGCCCACCGAGGCCGGCCGCGCGCTGGTGCGCCACATCCGCACGCTGCAGGCCTCGCTGCACGCGCTGCAGGCCGACGTGGCCGAGTTCTCGCGCGGGCTCAAGGGCCAGCTGCGCCTGGTGGCCAATGCCGGGGCCATCGCCGAGTGCCTGCCCCCCGACCTGGCGGCCTTCTCGCGCGCGCATCCGCAGATCGGCGTGAGCCTGGAGGACCTGACCAGCGCCGAGGTGCAGGCCGCCGTGGCCGAGGGCCATGCCGATGTCGGCGTCTGCGTGCGCCCGCTGCTGGACGAGCGGCTGCTGGCCTGGCGCTACCGGGAAGGCGAGCTGGCCGTGCTGGTGCCCGCCGGCCACGCGCTGGCGGCCCAGGCTGCGCTGCGCTTCGAGCAGCTGCTGCCGCACGACATCGTCGGCCTGCACCAGGGCGCCGCGGTGCAGGAGCTGATGCGCGCCCAGGCCCAGGGGGCCGGCCGGCCGCTGCAGGCGCGGCTGCAGGTGCGCGGCTTCGACGCCATCGCCCAGCTGGTCGAGGCCGGGCTGGGCGTGGCCGTGCTGCCGGCGGCGGTGGCGCGGCGCTTCGCGCGGCTGCTGCAGGTGGCCGTGCTGGCGCTGGACGAGCCCTGGGCGCGGCGCGACTACCTGCTGGTGGTGCGCCGCCAGGAGGTGCTGCCCGCCGTGGTGCAGCGCTTCGTCGCCGCGCTGGCCGGCGATGCGCCGCCGCTGCCCGACGAGGTGGCGCCGCGCGCCGGCTCCCGCGCCAGTGTCGCGGCCGGCAAGCCGCGCCGCGCTGTCCGACAATCCAACCCGCGCCCGGCACCGCGCCGCGCGCCCGCCGCCACCAAGGCCCAGCCATGAAGCCACGCACCCTCTACGACAAGCTCTGGGACGAGCACCTCGTCCACACCGAGGAAGACGGCACCGCGCTGCTGTACATCGACCGCCACCTGGTGCACGAGGTGACCAGCCCGCAGGCCTTCGAGGGCCTGCGCCTGGCCGGCCGCAAGCCCTGGCGCGTCAGCTCCATCGTCGCCACCGCCGACCACAACACGCCCACCACCGGCTGGGAGCGCGGCTACGACGGCATCACCGACCCGGTGAGCCGCCAGCAGATCGTCACGCTGGACGCCAACATCCGGCACTTCGGCGCCGCCGCCTACTTCCCCTTCCTCGACAAGCGCCAGGGCATCGTGCACGTGATCGGCCCCGAGAACGGCGCCACGCTGCCGGGCATGACCGTGGTCTGCGGCGACAGCCACACCAGCACCCATGGCGCCTTCGGCGCGCTGGCGCATGGCATAGGCACCAGCGAGGTCGAGCATGTGCTGGCCACCCAGACGCTGATCACGCGCAAGGCGAAGAACATGCTCGTCAAGGTCGATGGCGCCCTGGCCAGGGGCGTCTCGGCCAAGGACATCGTGCTGGCCATCATCGGCAAGATCGGCACCGCCGGCGGCACCGGCTACACCATCGAGTTCGCCGGCAGCGCCATCCGCGCGCTGAGCATGGAAGGGCGCATGACGGTGTGCAACATGGCCATCGAGGCCGGCGCCCGCGCCGGCCTGGTGGCGGTGGACGACAAGACCATCGAGTACGTGAAGGGCCGGCCCTTCGCCCCCGGCACCGACGCGGCGACCGGCCGCTTCGCCGGCGGCCCCGAGTGGGACGCCGCGGTGGCCCACTGGCGCACGCTGCACAGCGACTCCGGCGCGCACTTCGACGCCGTGGTCGAGCTCGACGCGGCCGCGATCGCCCCGCAGGTCACCTGGGGGACCAGCCCGGAGATGGTGCTGGGCATAGACGGCCGCGTGCCCGACCCCGAGCGCGAGAAGGACCCGCAGCGCCGCGCCGGCATCGAGCGCGCCCTGCAGTACATGGGCCTGGAGCCGAACAAGGCGCTGGCCGACATCCATGTCGACAAGGTATTCATCGGCAGCTGCACCAACAGCCGCATCGAGGACCTGCGCGAGGCCGCGGCCACGGTGCGCCGCATCGGCGGCCGCGTGGCGGCCAACGTCAGGCTGGCGATGGTCGTGCCCGGCTCGGGCCAGGTGAAGGCGCAGGCCGAGCGCGAGGGCCTGCACGAGGTCTTCCAGGGCGCCGGCTTCCAGTGGCGCGAGCCCGGCTGCAGCATGTGCCTGGCGATGAACGCCGACCGCCTGGAGCCCGGCGAGCGCTGCGCCAGCACCAGCAACCGCAACTTCGAGGGCCGCCAGGGCGCCGGCGGCCGCACCCACCTGGTCAGCCCGGCGATGGCTGCCGCCGCCGCGCTGGCCGGCCACTTCGTCGACGTGCGCCGCAACGCCTGAACCGAGAGGACCGCCATGAACCTGCGCAAGACCGCCGCCGCCCTGCTGGCCCTGTTCGCCGCCGCGCTGCTGGCCGGCTGCAACACCTTCGAGGGCCTGGGCAAGGACATCTCCAAGGCCGGCGACAAGATCGAAGAAGCCGCGAAGAAGAACAAGTAATGACCATGAAGCCCCCACGCTCACTCCGTTCGCTGCCCCCCGCGGGGGCGCAGCAGTGCCTTCGGGCGGCCGGGCGGCATTGCATGAAGCCCCCACGCTCACTCCGTTCGCTGCCCCCCGCGGGGGCGCAGCAGTGCCTTCGGGCGGCCGGGCGGCATTGCATGAAGCCCCCACGCTCACTCCGTTCGCTGCCCCCCGCGGGGGCGCAGCAGTGCCTTCGGGCGGCCGGGCGGCACTGATATGGACAAGTTCGAAGTCCACCGCGGCATCGCCGCACCGCTGGCGCGCGACAACGTCGACACCGACGCCATCATCCCCAAGCAGTTCCTGAAGTCGATCGCGCGCAGCGGCTTCGGCCCCAACCTCTTCGACGAGTGGCGCTACCTGGACCGCGGCGAGCCGGGGCAGGACCCCGCGGCGCGCAAGCCCAACCCCGACTTCGTGCTCAACCAGGCGCGTTACCAGGGCGCCAGCGTGCTGGTGGCCGGCGCCAACTTCGGCTGCGGCAGCAGCCGCGAGCACGCGCCCTGGGCGCTGCAGCAGTACGGCTTCCGCGCCATCCTGGCCCCGAGCTTCGCCGACATCTTCTTCGGCAACTGCTTCAAGAACGGCCTGCTGCCCATCGTGCTGCCGGCGGCCCAGGTGGCGCGGCTGTTCGACGAGATCGCCGCCTTCCCCGGCTACGAGCTCACCGTGGACCTGCCGCGCCAGGTGGTGCTCAAGCCCGACGGCAGCGAGCTGCCCTTCGAGGTGCAGCCCTTCCGCAAGCAGTGCCTGCTCAACGGCTGGGACGACATCGGCCTGACGCTGCGCCACGCCGACAGGATCCGCGCCTTCGAGGCCGAGCGCCTCGCGCGCAAGCCCTGGCTGGCCGGCGGCAAGGCCTGAGGCCCTGACACCTCTCTGATGACGACGACGATGGACAAGAAACTGATTGCCGTGCTGCCCGGCGACGGCATCGGCCCCGAGATCATGGCCGAGGCGGTCAAGGTGCTGCAGGCGCTGGACCTGCCGCTGCAACTGGAGACCGCCCCCGTGGGCGGTGCTGCCTACGAGGCCGCCGGCCACCCGCTGCCGCCCGAGACGCTGGCGCTGGCCCGGCGCGCCGACGCCGTGCTCTTCGGTGCCGTCGGCGACTGGAAGTACGACAAGCTGGAGCGCGCGCTGCGCCCCGAGCAGGCCATCCTGGGCCTGCGCAAGCACCTGGGGCTGTTCGCCAACCTGCGCCCCGCCATCTGCTACCCGCAGCTGACCCATGCCAGCAGCCTCAAGCCCGAGCTGGTGGCCGGGCTGGACATCCTGATCATCCGCGAGCTCACCGGCGACATCTACTTCGGCCAGCCGCGCGGCCGCCGCACCGCGGTGGACGGGCACTTCCCCGGCGCCGAGGAGGCCTTCGACACCATGCGCTACAGCCGCCCCGAGGTGGAGCGCATCGCCCATGTCGCCTTCCAGGCGGCGCGCCGGCGCAACAAGAAGGTGACCAGCGTCGACAAGGCCAACGTGCTCGAGACCTTCCAGTTCTGGAAGGACGTGGTGACCGAGGTGCACGCCCAGTACCCCGACGTGGCGCTGGAGCACATGTACGTGGACAACGCCGCGATGCAGCTGGTCAAGGCGCCCAAGGCCTTCGACGTGGTGGTCACCGGCAACATGTTCGGCGACATCCTCTCCGACGAGGCGGCCATGCTCACCGGCAGCATCGGCATGCTCCCGAGCGCCTCGCTGGACGCGAACAACAAGGGCCTGTACGAGCCCAGCCACGGCAGCGCGCCGGACATCGCCGGCAAGGGCGTGGCCAACCCGCTGGCTACAATCCTGTCCGCTGCCATGATGCTTCGCTACACCCTGAACAACGCTGCCGCGGCCGACCGCATCGAGTCGGCCGTGTTGGCCGTGCTGGCCGCCGGCCTGCGCACCGCGGACATCGCCAGCGAAGGCACCCGGCGCGTGGGCACGCGCGAGACGGGCGACGCCGTGGTCGCGGCGATCAGCGGCAAAACCATCACCACCATTACCAAGAGCTGAAGCTCTCGGATCGTCTCGCCCCCATCCAGGACCCCGGCGAAACGAGCCGGGAACCAGGCGGGGTCCGACACGACGACAGGTGAACACATGGCATTGAGCAAGAACCCCCTGGTGGGGCTGGTCGGCTGGCGCGGCATGGTCGGCTCGGTCCTGCTGGACCGCATGGCGGCCGAGGGCGACTTCGCGCTGATCGAGCCGCGCTTCTTCAGCACCAGCAATGCCGGCGGCGCCGCCCCGGCCGGGCTGGCCAAGAACGAGACCAAGCTGTTCGACGCGCACGACCTGGACGCGCTGGCCGCGTGCGAGGTGGTGCTCACTGCCCAGGGCGGCGACTACACCAAGGCCGTCTACGGCCAGCTGCGCGAGCGCGGCTGGAAAGGCCACTGGATAGACGCCGCCAAGACCCTGCGCATGCAGGAGGACGCGGTGATCATCCTCGACCCGGTCAACCGCGCCGTCATAGCCGCCGCGCTGGCCCGCGGCGGCCGCAACTGGATCGGTGGCAACTGCACGGTCAGCTGCATGCTGATGGGCGTCGGCGCGCTGTACAAGGCCGACCTGGTGGAGTGGATGACGGCCACCACCTACCAGGCCGCCAGCGGCGGCGGCGCGCAGCACATGCGCGAGCTGCTCACGCAGTACGGCACGCTCAACGCCGCGGTGCGCCCGCTGCTCGACGACCCGGCCAGCGCCATCCTCGAGATCGACCGCCAGATCGCCGCCACCCAGCGCGGGCTGCCGGCCGACGCGGTGAAGCACTTCGGCGTGCCGCTGGGCGGCAGCCTGATCCCCTGGATCGACGTCGACCGCGGCGACGGCACCAGCCTCGAGGAGTGGAAGGGCGGCGCCGAGACCAACAAGATCCTGGGCCGCGGCGAAGGCTTCGGCACGCCGGCCGTGCCCATCGACTCGATCTGCGTGCGCGTCGGCGCGATGCGCTGCCACAGCCAGAGCCTGACCATCAAGCTCCGGCGCGACGTGCCGCTGGCCGACATCGAGGCGATGATCGCTGCCGACAACGCCTGGGTGAAGCTGGTGCCCAACACCCGCGAGGCGACGCTGAAGCAGCTCACGCCGGTGGCCGTCACCGGCACCATGGACATCCCGGTGGGGCGCCTGCGCAAGCTGGCACTGGGGCCGCAGTACCTGGGCGCCTTCACCATCGGCGACCAGTTGCTGTGGGGCGCGGCCGAGCCGCTGCGCCGCATGCTGCGCATCCTCATCGAGGCCTGATGGCCCGCGCCCGGCGCCCTGCGGCGCCGTGCCACCCTGCTGCAACGCCGCGCCCTGCGCGGCGTTGTCACATGGCAACAGCGCCGGGAGGTGCCGGAAACAAAGCATCACCGGCCCGAACGTCAGCTTCGGCTTGAGCTTGCGCTCCTATATGCTTGATGCTGTTGTGAATTCCACCTGTCGGCGGGTGGCCGCCCGGCCCCTCGCCGACGTTTGCATGGCGTGATGGCAACGGTCCAGCCGCGTTCCGCAGGTCCGTTCGCCCGGGGGGACTGACCTTGAAACATCGCTCGACCAAGGCCGCGCGCTTCGCGCTCCAGGGGGTCGCTTGGGCTGCGGCCTGCCTGTGCAGCCTGCAGGCACAGGCACTGGGGCTGGGCCGGCTGAGCGTGCAATCGGCCTTGGGCGAGACGCTCAAGGCCGAGATCGAGGTCAGCAGCATCACCCAGGACGAGGCCGCGTCGCTGCGCCTGCGCGTGGCGCCGCCCGAGGTCTACCGCGCCGCCGGCGTCGACTACAACGCCGTGCTGCCCGGCACCCAGGTCACGCTGGTGCGCCGCCCCGATGGCCGCTCGGTGCTGCGCGTGCAGAGCGAGCGCGTGGTGCAGGAGCCCTTCGTCGAGGTGATGATCGAGGCCACCTGGTCTTCGGGCCGGCTGGTGCGCGAGTACACCATGCTGTTCGACCCACCGGGCTCGCGCCTGGCCCAGGCGCCCGCCGCTGCCACCACGGCCCCGGTGATCGCGCCGGCGCCGGCACCGGCGCAGCCGCTGCCCCCGGTGGCGGCGCCTCGGCCCGCGCCGCCGCCGGTCGCGCCGCCACCCGCTGCGGCGCCCGCACCGCGCCCGGCCCCGGCCCCGGCGGCCGCGGCCGCCCCGCGGCCGGCCCCGGCGCCCGCCGCCGCGCCGGCCACCGCCACGGCCGAGCAGGTGCGCGTGCGCGGCGGCGACACGCTGTCGCGCATTGCCGAGCGCAGCTTGCGCCCCGGCGTCTCGCTGGACCAGATGCTGGTGTCGCTGTTCCGCGGCAACCCGCAGGCCTTCATGGGCGACAACATGAACCGGCTCAAGGCCGGTGCCGTGCTCAGCGTGCCCAGCGCGGAGCAGGCCGGCGCCATGTCGCCGGAACAGGCGCGCGAGATCGTCATTGCGCAAAGCGCCGACTTCGACGCCTACCGCCAGCGCCTGGCGGCCGGCACCACCACCGCCGCCGACAACGCCCCGGCGCGCCAGGCCGGCGGCCAGGTGCAGGTGCAGGACCGCAAGCAGGCGGCCGCCCCCTCGCCCGACCGGCTGACGCTGTCGCAGGGCGGCGTGAAGCCGGTTGCGCCGGGCGGCGACCCCGGGGCCCGCCTGGCCGAGCTGGCGCGCAACGTCGAAGAGCTGCGCAAGCTGCAGCAGGGCGGGGCCGCGGCCCCGGCGGCCTCTCCCGCGCCCGCCGCTGCGAACCCTCCCGGTCCTGCCACCGCACCCCCTGCGGCGCCGGCACCGGCCCCGGCTCCGGCCGCGGGCCCCGCCCCCGCGCCGACCCCGGCGGTCACGCCGGCGCCCGCGCCGGCCACGCCCGCCGTGGCCACGCCGGCACCCAAGCCACCTGCGCCGCCGCCGGTGGCGGCCGACGAGCCGGGACTGGTCGACTCGCTGATGGACAGCCCGCTGCTGCTGCCTGCCGCCGGCGTGCTGGTGGCCTTGCTCGGCGGTTTCGGGCTGTGGCGCCTGCGCGCGCGCCGTCGCCCCGCTGGCGAGACCTCGTTCCTGGAAAGCCGCCTGCAGCCGGACTCCTTCTTCGGTGCCAGCGGCGGCCAACGCGTCGACACCCACGAGACCGCCGCGGGCAGCTCGGGCACCTCGTCGTCGATGAGCTACTCGCTGAGCCAGCTCGACGCCATCGGCGACGTCGACCCGGTGGCCGAGGCCGACGTCTACCTGGCCTATGGCCGCGACCTGCAGGCCGAGGAAATCCTCAAGGAGGCGATGCGCAGCAACCCCGAGCGCATGGCCATCCGCAGCAAGCTGCTCGAGGTCTACGCCAAGCGCCGCGACACCAAGGGCTTCGAGCTGCTGGCCACGCAGATGCACAACCTGCTGCAGGGCCAGGGCGAGGATTGGACGGCGGCGCAGGCGCTGGGCCGCAGCATCGACCCCGACAACCCGCTCTACCAGCCCGGTGGCCGCCCTGACGAGGTGCTCGGGTCGGCCGGCCAGCCGATCGAGCCGCTGGGCGCGTCGACGGTGCCGCACGAGCCGCCCGCGGCACCGCCGGCCTTCCAGCCCGCCGCCGATGCCACGCTCGATGGCGGCCTGGACCTGGACCTGTCCGACCACATGCCGCTGTCTGCGCCCGAGACCACCCAGGCGCTGTCCACCGGCGCCGAGATGCCGCCCGAGCCGCCGCCGGCAGCGCCAGCCGCGCCGGCCGCCGACAACGGCATGATCGACTTCGATCTGGACTCGCTGGCCGCGCCGCTGGACGAGGCCAGGCCCGCCGCCGCGCCGGCGGCCGACCCCACGCTGGACTTCGGCAGCTTCGGCGTCGGCGACGCCCCTGCCGCCGGCCCCGAATCGGCCATCGACGACGACCCGCTGGCGCGCAAGCTGGAACTGGCCGAGGAGTTCCGCCAGATCGGCGACCTGGAGGGCGCGCGCGACCTGCTCGAAGAGGTCGTGGCCAAGGCCGATGGTGCCCTGCGCGCCAAGGCCCAGGGCATGCTCGACTCGCTGGAATGAGAACCGCCGGGCCGCGCCGGCGCTGAGCCTTTGCGCGCCGGGCTCCGGCGCGCGGCCCCCACTCCCTCATGCAGCGCCTCGCACTGGGCATCAGCTACCGCGGCGAGGCCTACCACGGCTGGCAGAGCCAGCCCGACGGCCGCACCGTGCAGGACGCGCTGGAGCGCGCGTTGGCTGCCTTTGCCGCCATGCCGGTGGTGACCGTCTGCGCCGGCCGCACCGACGCCGGCGTGCACGGCATCAACCAGGTCGTGCACCTGGACACGGCCCTGCAGCGGGAGCCCTTCTCCTGGGTGCGCGGCCCCAACCGCTACCTGCCGCGCGACATCGCCGTGCAGTGGTGCCAGCCCGTCGACGCGGGCTTCCATGCGCGCAACAGCGCGCGCGGCCGGCGCTACCGCATGGTGGTGCTCGAGTCGGCCGTGCGCCCTTCGTTGGAGCAGGGCCTGGCCGGCTGGGTGTTCCAGCCCCTGGACGGCGACGCGATGCGCGAGGCCGCTGCGGCGCTGGTCGGCGAACACGACTTCAGCACCTTCCGCGACGCGCAGTGCCAGTCGCCGACGCCGGTGAAGACGCTGCACCGCATCGACGTCGAGCGCCGCGGCGCCTACTGGTGCTTCGCCTTCGACGGCAATGCCTTCCTGCACCACATGGTGCGCAACATCGTCGGCAGTCTGGTGATGGTGGGCAGCGGGCGTCGGCCGGCGGCGTGGATGGCCGAGTTGCTGGCGGCGCGCTCGCGGGCCGCCGCTGCGCCGACCTTCCCGGCCGACGGGCTGTACTTCGTCGGGCCGTACTACGATGCGGCGCATGGCATCCCCGAGACTGCGCCGGCGCTGGGCTGGCTGCCCTGAGCCGCTCTTCGGTGTCCCGATCGGGGCCGCGCGATGAGCCGCACCCGCATCAAGATCTGTGGCCTGACGCGTGAGGCCGACCTGGACGCCGCGGTGGACGCCGGCGCCGACGCCATCGGCTTCGTGCTCTACCCCAGGAGCCCGCGCCACGTGGCGCCGCCGCGCGCCGCCGAGCTGGCGGCGCGGCTGCCGGCCTTCGTCACGCCGGTGCTGCTGTTCGTCAATGCCGAGCCCGGACTCGTGGCCGAGGCCGTGGCCCGCGTGCCGCATGCGCTGCTGCAGTTCCACGGCGACGAGACCCCGGCACAGTGCGAGGCCGCCGGCCGCCCGTACATCCGCGCCGCACGCATGGCGCCGGGCCTCGATTTGTTAGACTTTGGCCGGCGGTTCGCCAGTGCCCACGCGCTGCTGCTGGACGCCGACAGCGCCGCCTACGGCGGTTCCGGAGAGGTCTTCGATTGGTCACGCATTCCACGAAACGTGGCGCTTCCGGTCGTTTTGTCTGGTGGGTTGAATCCTGCCAATGTGACCGATGGCGTGCAGCGCGTCCGGCCCTGGGCCGTTGACGTGAGTTCCGGCGTGGAGGCGGCCAAGGGCGTCAAGGACGCCGCGCTGATGCGCCGCTTCTGCCAGGCGGTGCACGCCGCCGACGCCGCGCTCGCCGCCGCCGTCTGACCCTTTCACCCCGCCTCTGCCTGCCGCGCGTCCGTGGCGGCTGCGGCGCCCCCTGCGGAGCCCTGAACATGGACTTCACCCGTTACGAACAGCCCGATGCCCGCGGGCACTTCGGCCCCTATGGCGGCAGCTTCGTCGCCGAGACCCTGACCCATGCGCTCGACGAGCTGCGCGCCGCCTATGAAGCCGCACGCCGCGACCCGGCCTTCCTGGCCGAGTTCGCGCACGAACTGAAGCACTTCGTTGGCCGCCCCAGCCCGATCTACCACGCGGCACGCCTGTCGCGCGAGATCGGCGGCGCGCAGATCCACCTCAAGCGCGAGGACCTCAACCACACCGGCGCGCACAAGGTGAACAACACCATCGGCCAGGCGCTGCTGGCGCGGCGCATGGGCAAGCCGCGCGTGATCGCCGAGACCGGCGCCGGCCAGCATGGCGTGGCCACGGCCACCATCTGCGCCCGCTACGGGCTCGAGTGCGTGGTCTACATGGGCAGCGAGGACGTCAAGCGCCAGAGCCCCAACGTCTACCGCATGCACCTGCTCGGCGCGACGGTCGTGCCGGTCGAGTCGGGCAGCCGCACGCTGAAGGATGCGCTGAACGAGGCGCTGCGCGACTGGGTCACGAACGTCGAGAACACCTTCTACATCATCGGCACCGTGGCCGGCCCGCACCCCTACCCGGCGATGGTGCGCGACTTCCAGCGCGTCATCGGCGACGAATGCCTGCGCCAGATGCCGGAGATGATCGCCCACTGCGGCGGCCCGGCGGCGGCGCAGCCCGATGCGGTGATCGCCTGCGTGGGCGGTGGCAGCAACGCGATGGGCCTGTTCTACCCCTACATCCCGCACACGCGCACGCGGCTGATCGGCGTCGAGGCCGCCGGCGAGGGTCTGGAGACCGGCCGCCACGCCGCCAGCCTCAGCGCCGGCAGCCCCGGCGTGCTGCACGGCAACCGCACCTACCTGCTGCAGGACGAGGACGGGCAGATCACCGAGACGCACAGCATCAGCGCCGGCCTGGACTACCCTGGCGTGGGCCCCGAGCACGCCTTCCTGAAGGACATCGGCCGCGCCGAGTACGTGGGCATCACCGACGCCGAGGCGCTGGACGCCTTCCATCGGCTGTGCCGCACCGAAGGCATCATCCCCGCGCTCGAGAGCAGCCACGCGGTGGCGCACGCGATGAAGATGGCCGCGACGATGCGCCCCGACCAGCACCTGCTGGTGAACCTGTCGGGCCGCGGCGACAAGGACATCGGCACCGTCGCCGACCTGTCGGGCGCCGACTTCTACTGCCGGCCGTCGTGCCGCGGCCAGAGCGTGAAGGGCGGCGCCGTGGCGATGGCCGCGCCGGCGTCGGCCTCCACGAAGGGGGGCACGCAGTGAGCCGCATCGCCGTCACGCTGGCCGCACTGCAGGCCCGGGGCCGCAAGGCACTGATCCCCTACGTCTGCGCCGGCGACCCGTTCGCCGACGCCACGCCCGAGATCCTGCAGGCCTTGGCCGAGGGCGGCGCCGACATCATCGAGCTGGGCCTGCCCTTCAGCGACCCGATGGCCGATGGGCCGGTGATCCAGCGCGCCGCCGAGCGGGCGCTGGCGCGGCGCATCGGTTCGGCGCAGGTGCTGGCCATGGTGCGTGCGTTCCGCGCGCGCAACGACCAGACGCCGCTGGTGCTGATGGGCTACGCCAACCCCATCGAGCGCTACGACCAGCGCCATGGCGACGGGGCCTTCGTGCGCGACGCCGCGGCCGCCGGCGTCGACGGCCTGCTCGTCGTCGACTACCCGCCCGAGGAGTGCGAGGCCTTCGCCGCGCGGCTGCGCGACGCCGGCCTGGACCTGATCTTCCTGCTCGCCCCCACCAGCACCGAGGCGCGCATGGCCCAGGTGGGCCGCATCGCCAGCGGCTACGTCTACTACGTGTCGCTGAAGGGCGTCACCGGCGCCGGCCACCTGGACGTGGACGCGGTGGCGCAGGCCGTGCCGCGCATCCGCCGGCATGTGCGCGTGCCGGTGGGCGTCGGCTTCGGCATCCGCGACGCCGCCAGCGCCAGGGCCGTGGCGGCGGTGGCCGACGCGGTGGTCATCGGCTCGCGGCTGATCCAGGTCCTGGAGGCCGAGACGCGCGACAATGTCGCTTCCGCGGCGCGCGGCTTCATGCGAGAGATGCGCGCCGCCCTCGACGAAGGAGCAAGGCCATGAGCTGGCTCGAGAAACTGCTGCCCACCAAGATGCAGCCCACCGATCCGGAGCAGCGCCGGGCGGTGCCCGAGGGGCTGTGGATCAAGTGCCCGGCCTGCGAGTCGGTGCTCTACAAGACCGACCTCGAGAAGAACCTGGGCGTGTGCCCCAAGTGCGACCACCACCACCGCATCGGCGCGCGCGCGCGGCTCGACGCCTTCCTCGACCCCGAGGGGCGCTGGGAGATCGGCCAGGAGGTGGTGCCGGTCGACGCGCTGAAGTTCAAGGACAGCAAGAAGTACCCGCAGCGGCTGAAGGCGGCGCTCGAAGCCACCGGCGAGACCGACGCACTGGTGGTGGTGGGCGGCGCGGTGATGAGCGTGCCGCTGGTGGCCGCCTGCTTCGAGTTCGAGTTCATGGGCGGCTCGATGGGCTCGGTGGTGGGCGAGCGCTTCGCCCGCGGCGTCGAGGCGGCGCTGGAGCAGAAGGTTCCCTTCGTCAGCTTTGCCGCCACCGGCGGCGCGCGCATGCAGGAGGGCCTGCTGAGCCTGATGCAGATGGCCAAGACGAATGCCGCGCTCACACGCCTGGCCAAGGCGCGCCTGCCCTACATCAGCGTGCTCACCGACCCGACCATGGGCGGCGTCTCGGCCAGCTTCGCTTTCATGGGCGACGTGGTGATCGCCGAGCCCAAGGCGCTGATCGGCTTTGCCGGGCCGCGCGTCATCGAGAACACCGTGCGCGAGAAGCTGCCCGAGGGCTTCCAGCGCAGCGAGTTCCTGCTCGAGAAGGGCGCGCTGGACATGATCGTCGACCGGCGGCAGCTGCGCCCGACCATCGCCCGCGTCATCGCCATGCTGCAGCGGCAGAGCGCCGACGCGGTCGCGTAACTTGCCCCCTCGGCCCCTCCCGGGGCCGGTCCCCCCGAGGGGGACGCCCTGCGGCGGACCGGCGGAGCCGGATCCGCGCAGGTTGCTTGATGAGCCGCTGCGGTCGATCCTGCAGCGCGTTGGCGTAACACCAGGCCCTTGCTCGCTGTGAAGAATCTTGCCGATTGGCTGGCGCACGCGGCGGCGCTGCACCCCAAGACCATGGACCTGTCGCTGGAGCGCACGGTCGAGGTAGCGCGCCGGCTGGACATCCGCTTCGCCGCGCCAGTGATCGTCGTCGCCGGCACCAACGGCAAGGGCTCGACCTGCGCGATGATCGAGGCCATCGCCCGCGCCGCCGGCTACCGCACCGGGCTGTACCAGAAACCCGAGCTGCTGCACTTCGAGGAGCGCTGCCGCGTCGACGGTGCGCCGGTGGCCGCCGACGAGCTGGTGCCGCACTTCGAGGCGGTGGAAGCCGCCCGCGGCGAGGTCCGGCTCACGCAGTTCGAGTTCGGCACGCTGGCCATCGCCCGGCTGCTGGCCTCGCGGCCACTGGACCTGGTGATCCTCGAGGTCGGGCTGGGCGGGCGCTACGACTCGGTCAACGCCTTCGATGCCGACGTCGCGGTGATCACCTCGGTCGACCTGGACCACATGCAGTTCCTCGGACCGGACCGCGAGACCATCGGCGCCGAGAAGGCCTACGTGATGCGCCCGGGCCGCCCGGCCATCGTCGCCGACCCGCTGCCGCCGGCCAGCGTGCTGGCCCATGCGCGGGCCATCGGCGCCGAGCTGTGGTGCGCCGGCACCGACTTCCGCCAGGTGGTGATGGACGACGAGCAGGGCCGCCGCCAGTGGCGCTGGGAAGGCCGCGGCAAGCGCCTGCACGCACTGCCCTACCCGGCGCTGCGCGGCGCCAACCAGTTGCTCAACGCCGCCGGCGCCATCGCCGCGCTGCAGGCCCTGGCCGATCGGCTGCCGATTCCGGCCCAGGCGGTGCGCCAGGGGCTGGCATCGGTCGAGCTGCCCGGGCGCTTCCAGATCGTGCCGGGCCAGCCGGCGCTGGTGCTGGACGTGGCGCACAACGCGCAGTCGGTGGCGGCGCTGGCGCTGAACCTCGACGCGATGGGCTTCTACCCGCGCACCCATGCGGTGTTCGGGGCGATGGCCGACAAGGACGTGGCGGCCATCGTCGCGCGCATGGCGCCGCTGGTCGACGCCTGGCATTGCTGCAGCCTGCCCAACCCGCGCGCGGCCACGGCCGAGGCGCTGGTCGAGGCGGTGAATGCCGCCCCCGGCAAACCCGCCGGCTGCGCGGCGCAGGCCCATGCCGGGCCGGCCGAGGCGCTGTCCGCCGCCGTGGCCGCGGCCGACCCGGCCGATAGAATCGTGGTCTTCGGGTCCTTCGTCACCGTCGGCGGGGTGCTGAAGGCCGGCCTGCCGCGGCTGGCAGCACCGCACAGCGCCCAAGCCCCCGGCTGACGCGGCATCCGCGCCCATCGCCGCCGCAGCCTGCACCGGGCGGGCGGCACCCGCCGCCCAACCCGCCGCATGCGCCTGCCCTTCCTGCGACCCAAGCCCACCGCGCCCGTGGCCAGCGAGGCCGACATCGCGCGCGAGCGCCGGCGCGCCCGCCAGCGCCTGACCGGCGCCGCGGTGCTGGTGGTGGCCGGGGTGGTGGGGCTGTCGCTGCTGTTCGACAGCCGCCCGCGCCCGCTGCCGGTGGACACGCCCATGCTGCTGGCGCAGCGCGGCGAGGCGCCCGGCGTGCCGCCGCCACCGGCCACGCTGCCGGCCTCACCGGCGCCGGCCATGACCGCGCCGGCGCCCGCGGCTGCACCCATCGAAGCCGCCCCGTCGGCCCCGCCCCCCGCGATGGAGAAGACGGCGGAACAACCCGTCGACAGGGCCGCCGACAGGCCCGTGCAGGCCGCTCCCGACAGGGGCGCGGACAAACCTCCCGCGACACCCGCCGCGAAGCCCGCCGAGACGCCCGCCAAGCCGGGCCCCGCCGCAGCCCCAGGGCCGGCCCGCAGCGACGACGGCGCGCGCGCGCGCGCGCTGCTCGAGGGCAGCACGGTGGCCCCGGCCGCCGCCCGCTATGTGGTGCAGGCCGGCGCCTACGGCGAGGCCGGGGCGCTGCGCGACGCGCGCCAGCGCATCGAGCGCCTGGGCCTGAAGACCTACACCCAGGTGGTGGACGCCGACGGCGGCAAGCGCACGCGCGTGCGCGTCGGGCCCTTCGCCAGCCGCGAAGAGGCAGAGGCGGCGGCGGCCAAGGTCAAGGCCGCCGGCCTGCCCGTCAGCGTGCTCACGCTCTGAAGGCGCCGGCCATGGACGCGATGACCTTGCACGAGATGGTCCCCAGGCTGGTCTGGGTCGACTGGGTGCTGCTGGCGGTGCTGGGGGTGTCGGTGGGCATCGGCCTGGCGCGCGGCTTCGTCTACGAGTGCCTGCTGCTGGCCGGCTGGGTGGCCGCCTGGTTCGGCGCGCAGTGGCTGGCGCCGCACCTGGGCCCTCATTTGCCGGTGCCCGAGCCGGGCACGATGCAGAACGCGGCGGCGGCCTTCGCGCTGAGCTTCGTCCTCATCATCATCGCCTGGAGCCTGCTGGCCAAGGGTGTGCGCCTGCTGCTGCATGCCACGCCGCTGTCCATCCCCGACCGCGTGCTGGGCGCCGGCTTCGGCGTGCTGCGCGGCGGCGTGCTGCTGCTGGCCGTGGCCACCGTGGTGGCGCTGACGCCGGCGGCGCAGTCGCCGGCCTGGCGTGCGTCGGCCGGCGCGCGCTGGTTGTCGGCCACGCTGCAGTCGCTGACCCCGCTGCTGCCCGAATCGGTGGCCCGCCTGCTGCGCAACGGCAGCACCCCCATCGCCATCTGAGGAACGCCATGTGCGGCATCGTCGGCGCGCTCGGCGCCCAACCCGTCAACCAGCTGCTCTACGACGCGCTGCTGCTGCTGCAGCACCGCGGCCAGGACGCCGCCGGCATCGTCACCATGCAGGGCCCGCGCGTCGCGATGCACAAGGCGCGTGGCATGGTGCGCGACGTCTTCCGCACCCGCAACATGCGCTCGCTGCCGGGCAACGTGGGCCTGGGCCAGGTGCGCTACCCCACCGCCGGCAACGCCTACAGCGAGGAGGAGGCGCAGCCCTTCTACGTCAACGCGCCCTTCGGCATCGTGCTGGTGCACAACGGCAACCTGACCAATGCCGCGGCGCTGCGCGACGAGCTGTTCGCCGTCGATCGCCGCCACATCAACACCGGCAGCGACACCGAGGTGCTGCTCAACGTGCTGGCGCACGAGCTGGAGCGCGCCGCGCGCGACCTGCCGCTGACGCCCGACGAGGTGTTCAAGGCGGTGGCCGCGGTGCACCGCCGGGTGCGCGGCTCGTACGCGGTGATCGCGCTGATCGCCGGCCACGGGCTGCTGGCCTTCCGCGACCCCTTCGGCATCCGCCCCTTGTGCTTCGGCCAGAGCGGCGCCGGCACACCGGGGGGCGAGGGCGGCGAGTTCATGGTCGCCAGCGAATCGGTGGCGCTGGAGGGCACGGGCCACCGCTTCACGCGCGACGTGGCCCCGGGCGAGGCCATCTTCGTCGACCTGCAGGGCCGCTTGCACACACGGCAGTGCGTCGATGCGCCGGTGCTGAACCCCTGCCTGTTCGAGTACGTCTACCTGGCGCGGCCTGACTCGGTGATCGACGGCATCTCCGTCTACCAGGCGCGGCTGAACATGGGCGAGACGCTGGCCCAGCGGCTGATCTCGACGATGCCGCCCAACCAGATCGACGTGGTCATCCCCATCCCCGAGAGCAGCCGCCCCAGCGCGATGCAGCTGGCCCACCGCATCGGCAAGCCCTACCGCGAGGGCTTCGTGAAGAACCGCTACGTGGGCCGCACCTTCATCATGCCGGGCCAGGCGGTGCGCAAGAAGAGCGTGCGCCAGAAGCTCAACGCGATCGGCGTGGAGTTCAAGGGCCGCAACGTGCTGCTGGTCGACGACAGCATCGTGCGCGGCACGACCAGCCGCGAGATCGTGCAGATGGCGCGCGAGGCCGGCGCGAACAAGGTCTACCTGGCCAGCGCCGCGCCGCCGGTGCGCCACCCCAACGTCTACGGCATCGACATGCCCAGCGCCGAGGAGCTGATCGCCCACGGCCGCAGCGTCGAGGAGGTGCGCCAGTTCATCGGCGCCGACGCGCTCATCTACCAGGACGTGGCGGCGATCAAGCGCGTGATCCACCAGCTCAACCCGCGGCTGGCCGGTGTCGAGGCCAGCTGCTTCGACGGCCAGTACGTGACCGGTGACATCGACGACGCGGCGGTGGCCGGGCTGCGCGCGTTGCGCGGCAACGCCGGCAGCGCCGAGGGCGACGAGGACGCCGCACGCAGCCGCCTCGCGCTGCACAACCCGCAGGACCCGCGATGAGCGCCGACGACCGCGACACGGCCCGCGGCCTGCCCGAGGGCCTGCATCCCGAGACCCTGGCGGTGCGCGTGGCGCTGCCGCCCAGCCAGCATGGCGAGAACAGCGAGGCGCTGTACCTCACCAGCACCTACGTGCAGCCTGATGCCGCGACCTCGGCGCAGCGCTTCGCGGCCAACCAGGACTTCACCTACTCGCGCACCAGCAACCCCACGGTGCGCAGCCTGGAGGCGCGGCTGGCGGCGATGGAGGGCACCGAGGCGGCGATAGCCACCGCCAGCGGCATGGGCGCGATCCTGCTGATCTGCATGGGGCTGCTGAAGGCCGGCGACCACGTGGTCTGCTCGCGCTCGGTGTTCGGCTCGACGATCAACCTGTTCGCCAAGGAGTTCGGCAAGTTCGGCGTCGAGACCAGCTTCGTCTCGCAGACCGACGTGGCCGAGTGGCGCGCGGCACTGCGGCCCCATACCCGGCTGCTGTTCGCCGAGACGCCGACCAACCCGCTCACCGAGGTCTGCGACATCGCCGCGCTGGCCGAGCTGGCGCATGGCGCCGGCGCGCTACTGGTCGTCGACAACACCTACGCCAGCCCGGCGCTGCAGCAGCCGGTGAAGCTGGGTGCCGACCTGGTGATGCACTCGGCGACCAAGTTCATGGACGGCCAGGGCCGCGTGATGGCCGGCGCGCTGTGCGGCCCGCGCCATCTGATCGTCGATGTCTTCGCACCGGTGATGCGCACCGCCGGCATGGTGCTGGCGCCGTTCAACGCCTGGGTGGTGCTCAAGGGCCTGGAGACGCTGGCGCTGCGCATGCAGGCCCAGGGTGCGCAGGCGCTGGCGGTGGCGCGCTGGCTGGAGGCACGCCCGGAGGTGGCGCGCGTCCACTACCCGGGGCTGGCCTCGCACCCGCAGCATGAGCTGGCGATGCGCCAGCAGGGCGGGCAGGGCGGGGCGGTGCTGTCCTTCGACGTCAGGCCTGCGTCGGGCGACACGCCCGAGGCCGCGCGCGCCGCTGCCTTCCACGTCATCGACCACTGCCGCGTGCTCAGCATCGCCACCAACCTGGGCGACACCAAGACCATCATCACCCACCCGGCGACCACCTCGCACGGCCGCCTCACCGAGGCCCAGCGCCAGGCCGCCGGCATCGGCCAGGGCTTGATCCGCCTGTCGGTGGGGCTGGAGCATGTGGACGACATCTGCGCCGATCTGCAGCGCGGCCTGTCCACCCTGGCCGCCGCCAGGCCTGTTTCGATCTGATCCTTCCCGATGTCTTCCGCTTCCACGTCCACCGTCCGCACACGCATTGCGCCGTCGCCCACCGGCTTCCTGCACCTGGGCACGGCGCGCACCGCGCTGTACTCCTGGGCCTTTGCCCGTCACCATGGTGGCCAGTTCGTGCTGCGCATCGAGGACACCGACGTGATGCGCTCGACACAGGACTCGGTGCAGCAGATCCTGGCCTCGATGCACTGGCTGGGCCTGGACTACGACGAGGGCCCGGTCTACCAGATGCAGCGCCTGGCCAGGTACCACGCCGTGGCCGAGCAGCTGATCGCGCAGGGCAAGGCCTACCGTTGCTGGTGCACGCCCGAAGAACTGGACGCGATGCGCGAGGCGCAGCGCGCGCGTGGCGAGAAGACCCGCTACGACGGCCGCTGGCGCCCCGAGCCGGGCAAGCTGCTGCCCGAGCCGCCGGCCGGGGTCCAGCCCGTGGTGCGCTTCAAGAACCCGCTCGACGGTGCGGTGGCCTGGGACGACCTGGTCAAGGGGCCGATCCGCATCAACAACGCCGAGATCGACGACCTGATCATCCTGCGCCCGGCGCCCGAGGGCGCCAGCGCCGACGCCATGGCCTTCGGCGTGCCCACCTACAACTTCGCCGTCGTCGTCGACGACCTGGACATGCGCATCACCCATGTCTTCCGCGGCGACGAGCACATCAACAACACGCCCTGGCAGATCAACATCGCGCGCGCCATCGCCGGCGACGACGCGGTGCTGCCGCGCTACGGCCACTGCCCCATCATCCTCGGCGACGACGGGCTCAAGCTGAGCAAGCGCCGCGGCGCCGTCAGCGTCACCGCCTACGAGGAGGCCGGCTACCTGCCCGAGGCCATGCTGAACTACCTGGCGCGCCTGGGCTGGAGCCATGGCGACGACGAGCTGTTCAGCCGCGAGCAGATGGTGCAGTGGTTCGACGGTAGCCACCTCGCGAAGAGCCCGGCGCAGTGGGACCCGGCCAAGCTGGCCTGGGTCAACGCGCAGTACCTGAAGACCGCCGACGACGTGCGCCTGGCCGGGCTGGTGGCGCAGCAGCTGGCGAGGCGCGGCCTGCAGGCGCCCGACGCCGAGCGCCTCTCGCGCGCCGCGGCGCTGTACAAGGACCGCTGCAGCACGCTGGTCGAGCTGGCCGATTGGGTGGCGCTGATGCTGGTCGACGTGCAGCCCGCGCAGGCCGACCTGGATGCCCACCTCAAAGCCGAGACGCTGCCGGCGCTGCGTGCGCTGCGCGAGCGACTGGCGACGGTCGAGTGGGCCGCGCCGGCCATCGCCGCGGCGCTGAAGGCGACGCTGGCCGAGCATGGCCTGAAGATGCCGCAGCTGGCTCCGGCGCTGCGGGTGCTGGTCTGCGGCCGTGCGCAGACGCCCTCCATCGATGCAGTGCTGGCGCTGTTCGAGCGCGACACCGTGCTGCGCCGCTTGCAGCATCTCTGAGAACTGCGCTATACTTTTGGGCTCGCTTGAACAGCGTTCTGACGCAGAGGCGAAGGTGCGGAAGCACCACGCAGCGGCCGAGGATCACGGGGGTATAGCTCAGCTGGGAGAGCGCTTGCATGGCATGCAAGAGGTCAGCGGTT
>VFQQ010000441.1_pt1 | contig 83761 bp, 76 predicted proteins | sample 3512341 | NCBI WGS metagenome assembly VFQQ01 (sample SAMN10412373, study PRJNA504923) | tailings metagenome | isolation source: Relicate 2 Philex TSF1 revegetated site | place: Philippines: Tuba, Benguet | collected 2017-08-29 | reverse complement strand
TCTGCCACGAGGACAGCTTCGACGACCTGCTGGCCGCGCTCGCGCTGCACCGGCTTGACGTGGTGCTGTCCGACCGGCCCGCGCCGGCCAACCCCAACCTCAAGCTCTACAGCCATGCCATGGGCTCGTCGCCACTCGGCTGGTATGCCCCGAAGGCGTGGCTGGCGCAGGCCCGGCACGACTTCCCGCGCAGCCTGTCGCAGGTGCCGGTGCTGTTGCCCACGGCGCAGTCGTCGGTGCGCCTGCGCATCGACCAGTGGTTCGAGCGCCAGGGTGTGCAGCCGCGCGTGGTGGGCGAGTTCGAGGACAGCGCGTTGCTGGCCACCTTCGGCGCCTCGGGCATGGGTGTGCTGCCCGCCGCAGAGCGCATGCGCGAACCGCTGGCGCAGGGCTACGGCCTGACGTGGGTCGGGCCCTGCGACGGCGTGCAGGAACACTTCTACGCCATTGGCACCGCGCGCAAGGTGCAGCACCCGCTGGTGCAGCGCCTGCTCAGCGCGTCGGTGGCCTGAGTCGCCAGCGTGCCGCCGCCACGAACAGCGTGCCCACCAGCAGGAACACCACCAGCAAGGCCAGCGCGTTCAGCAGGGAGCGTGGGTAGCCCAGCACGGCCACGTCGATGAAGGGATACGGGTAGCTTTGCAGCCACAGGCCGCGCAGCAGCGCATAGACCAGGTAGGCCAGCGGCCAGACGGCCCACACCAGCGGGGCTCGCCACGGCATGCGCGCGGGCGGCACCGCGACCCACCAGTGCAGCACGGTCAGCACCGGCACCGCGTAGTGCAGCGTGACATCGGCCAGCTTCTGCAGGCCCTGCGGGTCCCACACGTGGCGCAGCAGCACGTGGTAGGCCAGGCCCACGAGCGCAATGCTCACGGCCACCGCGGAGGCCACGCCGGGCCGTTGGCACCAGCGTGCGATGGGCCTGGTGTTTTGCAGCGACAGGCTCAGGCTCAGCGCCACCAGCAGGTTGGTGAGCACGGTGAAGTAACCGAGGTAGATCACCAGCGCACCGAGCGGCGTGCCGCCCTGGGCGGTGGTCAGCCGCAGCGAGAGAAACAGCTGCAGCCCCAGGCCGAACCAGGCCACCGCAGCCACCAGCAGCGTGAAGCGCGGGTGGCGCCAGGCCATGTCAGCGGCTGGCCGGTGCGGTGGATGGCGCGCAGACGAAGGTGCAGCCCGGCGGCGTCCGGCCGACGAAGCGGCCATCGGGGCACTGCATCACGTCCTGCGTGCACATGATCGGTGAACGCTCGCTCGCGGGCGGCGCAGGTGTGGGCGTCGAACTGGCGCAGGCCGTGAGCCCGAAGGCCAGTGCCGCGGCGCAAAGGGTGGAGGTGTTCATGCGGTGCATTGTGGGCGCAAAGCCGTGTCAGCGGGGTGGCGCTGGTGCGTCAGACGGCGGGGGTTCCGGCGTGGCATCGACCATGGCCACCGCCGCCGCGCGGGCCCGCACGCGCGTGGCCGTCTGGATGCCCCAGACCGCCACGAACATCGCCGCGATGGCCGGGCCGATCACGAAGCCGTTGATGCCCATCACCGCGATGCCCCCGATGGTGCTGATCAGCACCAGGTAGTCGGGCATGCCGGTGTCCTTGCCCACGAGCAGCGGGCGCAGCAGGTTGTCGACCAGGCCGATGACCAGCACGCCGTACAGCGTCAGGCCCACGGCCTGCACGATGTCACCGGAGACGAACAGCCAGATGGCGACCGGCCCCCACACCAGGCCCGCGCCCACGGCCGGCAGCAGCGAGAGCACGGCCATGAGCACCGCCCACAGCAGCGCGGCGTTCACGCCCAGCACCCAGAACGCCAGGCCGCCCAGCGCGCCCTGCACCAGCGCGACCACGAGGTTGCCCTTCACGGTGGCGCGCAGCACGGTGCCGAACTGTTCCAGCAGTTCCTGCTTGTCGTCGGGCGGCAGCGGGATCGCCATGCGGATCGAGCGCACGAGGCTGCCGCCGTCGCGCACCAGGAAGAACGCAAGGTAGAGCGCAATGAAGAGGCTGATCACCAGGCTCAGCACGTCCTGGCCCAGGTTGAAGGTCTGGGTGGCGATGAACTGGCTGCCCTGGGTGGCCGCCTGCGTCAGCTTGCGCTGGATGAGATCGAAGTTGCCGAGGCCGAAGCGCGCGAGCAGGTCGGTGAGCCAGCCGGGCAGCGCATCGAACAGGCTGCGCAGCATGAGCGCCGGCTTGAGTTCGCCCGAGTCGATGCGGGCGTAGAGCTGGCTGGCCTCGCGGGCGAGCGAGTTGGCCACGAGCACCGCGGGCAGCACCACGATCACCAGGGCACCCAGCATCGTGATCAGGGCAGCGAGGTTGCGCCGCTGCCCGATGCGCGGCAGCAGCCAGCGGTTCATGGGCGCGAACAGCAGCGCGATGATCGCGCCCCAGAGGATGGTGCCGTAGAAGGGCAGCAGGATCCAGATGAACGCCGCCGTCACTGCCACCAGCAGCACGCGCAGCATCAGGGAGCCGGACACCGGGGCAATGGAAGGCGGGGTGATCGCGGGCTCGGCTGGCTTTTCGAGGGACGGGGCTTCGGTGGGTTCGGTCATGGGCGGCGGCGGAAGTGACGGTCGCTGGAAGTATGAGGCCGATGGCCCCCGCCTGCCACGCCGCGGCCCGCGCTACCGCCACCCGGCGTGTTCGTTTCTGGAAGAGGGCCGCAGCATCGACGCCCTGGCCTTGTCGAGCACGCCCAGCAGCTCTGTGGCCATTGCCGCGATCGCCGGTTCCTCGCCGCCGTCCTCCCGGTGCACCGCCAGCGCCTCCACGTTCAGCGCCAGCCGGTAGGCGCGCTCGAGGGCTTCAGCCAGTCGCAGCGCGTCGGGTTCGGGCTGCATGGGTCAGGCGTGGAAAGACCGCGCCAGCATCAGCGCGCCGAGCGCCAGGAACACGCTGTAGAGCGCGCGCTGGAACACCGGCAGCGGCAAGCGCTGGCGCAGGGCAGTGCCGATCCACAGGCCGGCAAAGGCGGCGGCGAGCGCAATGGCGTGGCCGGCGAGCGGCACCGCCGCGCCACTCAGCACGGCCAGCGGGCCCAGCCGCACCGCCAGCGCCAGCGTGGCCACGAGGAAGCTCAGGCCCAGCGCCTGGATCATCACGTCCTTGTCCAGCCGCAGCGACTGCAGGTACGGCACCATCGGCATCACGAACACGCCGGTGGCGGCCGTGAGCAGGCCGGAGAACATGCCCGCCACACCGCCGGCCGGCAGTGCGAACCGGCCCGGCGAGGGCAGCACGGGTCTGGCCAGCCCCCACAGGCCATAGGCCACCAGCACCACGCCCAGCGTGATGCGCGCGCCAACGCCGGCGCTGCCCAGATCTGGCAGCGGGCTCCACACGGTGGCCGCCGCCAGCATCAGCCACATCGGCCACAGGCGGCGCGCCAGCGTGCGGGCATGCGGGCCGATGCACTGGGCCAGATTCGTCAAAAGCGAAGGCAGCAGCATCAGCGTGGCCGCCGTGGCGGTCGGCATGAACAGGCCGAGCAGGGCGACCGAGAAGGTGGGCAGGCCCATGCCGGAAACGCCCTTCACCGCGCCAGCGGCCAGGAATACGATGGCAATCAGCGCGAGCATGAGGTGGTCCATGGGCACATGTTGCGGCCCGGTGGCGGCGCTGTCCATCGGGCATCGCCAGAGGTATCCTTCGCCGATTCCGGAGGATCGACCCGATGAACGCCCCACGCACCGCGCCCACCTACCGCATCGACCCGTTTGATCTGCGCCTGTTCGCGGCCATCGTCGAACACGGCTCCATCACCGCCGGCGCGCGCCACATCCACCTGTCGCTCGCCGCGGCCAGCACGCGGCTCCAGCAGCTGGAGCACGCCATCGGCGCGGCCCTGCTGCTGCGTTCGCGCCAGGGTGTGCGCACCACCGATGCGGGTCGCACCCTGCTGCTGCACGCCGGGCGCCTGCAGCGCGACATGGAGGCGCTGCACGCCGACATGGCGGCCCATGCCCACGGCGTGCGCAGCACCGTGCGCGTGCTGTGCAACACCGCCGCCATGACCGAGCACCTGCCGCGGCTGCTCGGCCGCTTTCTCGTGGCGCACCCCGACATCGACGTCGACCTGCGCGAGCTCGGCAGCCGCGATGCGCTGATGTCCATGCGCCAGGGCCAGGCCGACATCGGCATCGTCGCCGACAACGTGAGCACCGAGGGCCTGAACACACGCTTCTTCCGTGAAGACCGCCTGGTGGCAGTGCTGCCGAGGGAGGGCCGGCGCGCCACGCGGCAACCCCTGCCGTTCACCGACCTGCTCGAGCGGCCCTTCGTGGGCCTGCCGAGCGAGAGCGGCCTCAGCCGCCTGCTGCACGACCGCGCGCTGCAGCATGGCCGGGGCCTGCACCACCGGGTGCGCGTGCGCGGGCTGGACACGCTGATGCAACTGGTGGGCGAAGGCGTGGGCGTGGCCGTGGTGCCGCAGGCCACGGCGCAGCGCCTGGCCAGCGACCGCGTGGTGGCGCGCCCGCTCAGCGACGCGTGGGCCACGAGGCAACTGATGCTGTGCACCGCGGGCGACGCCCCGGCCGGCGCGGGCGCCGCAGCTTTGTACGCCTTCCTTGCGGGGGGTGGCGACTGACGTTGCCCGCCTGAAGGGCGCCGTTCCCTTTGCTCCATGGGCTGACAGGCCGGCATCCGCCTTGGGATGACCGGCCTTTTTCACGCCACGACGCCGCCCATTTGTAACCGCCGGTCGGATTGGCGTTTAACAAACTGTTAACTAATGCCGATCTAATATAAGTGAGTTGGTGCTCGCATCAAGCATCGAATAAAGAACCCCTGGATGCGCTGTCATTTTGACCTTTGTCAAAAAATTGTTAATTGAAACAACAGTCTTTTAACGATCCGGGTGATCAATCCGATTGGCATTCCTACAACAAAACCGACGAACTCGTTACTTTTATCGCAGTAATCCTCTGGTGAATTGTTGAAAGTTCGCATGCGCCGATATAGTGCGCACCTGTAACAAAAAGCACGTATGTGTATGGAGGTTGCCTCCAGCCCGTCGTGCGGGCAGCGGCCGGCCGGTCGCTCGCCGGGAACACACGCGGTGTCGGTCCGCGTGGCAGTCAGAGGGAAAACCATGCTTCGTTTTTTTGCACGTGGTCTGACCACGGGTAAGGGCGCCCCTGCGCGTTCGCCTGCCATCGCGGCCCCCCGCTTCGCGCAGGTTGCCCGCGCGCTCGGCCTGCTCGCCGCGGCCACCGTGTTCGCGGCGGGCGCTGCCCATGCCACGCTGGTCGTGAGCCAGTCGGTGAGCGCCAGCACCATCGTGGTGGGCGAGCGCACGCGGCTGACCATCACCATCAGCAACGACGGTGCGCAGGAGGACGGCGCCCAGCTCGTGAACACCTTGCCGCCCCAGCTGCGGCTCTACCCTGTCGGCCATCCCGGCTATGTGGCCCCGGCCACCACCTGCGCCGGCGCGACCCTCAACCCGGCCCCGGGCGCCGGCCCCGGCGGGGTGGACGTGCTCACCGTCAGCGGCTTCACCATTCCGCCCTATGCCGGCGGCGTGGACGGCTTCTGCACGGTCACGGTGGACCTCACCTCCTACAACGGCGGCGGCACCTGGAACAACGTCATCAACGCCACCGACCTCACGCCCGCGGCCGCCTCGCCGGCACAGCAGAGCGTGCTGGTCAACAGCATCCTGCTGCCCGCCGTGTCCAAGAGCTTTGGCGGTGCCACGCTGGTGCAGGGCGCCTCGCGCACCGCGACCATCACCTTCACCAACCCCAACAGCGGCGTGAACATCCCGTTCACCAGCTTCACCGACTCGCTGCCCGCCAACCTCGAGGTGCTGGGCATCGTCGGCAACACCTGCGGCAGCAGCACCAGCTTCACTTCCAGCAGCGTCTCGCTCTCGGGTGGCGCCATTCCGGCCGGTTCGCCCGGCACCTGCAACCTGCAGTTCACCGTGCGCGGCGTGCTCGCAGCGGGCCAGGCGTCTGCCGCCGGCACCAACACCATCGCTGCGGGCGACGTGGGCAACACGCGCGGGCTGACCTACCCCGGCACCACCACCAACATCACCGTCAACAGCCCGATCACGCTGGCCAAGGGCTTCTCGGTCACGCCGCTGACCGCCGGTGCCGACTCGCTGCTGACCGTGCGCATCGGCAACAACAGCACCGCACCGCTGACCATCGTCGGCCTGAGCGACGTGGTGGGCAGTGGCTGGCCGGCCGCCCTGCGCAACTCGGGCGCCATCGGCGCGGGCAACCTGCTGGGTTGCGGTGCGGGCGCAAGCCTGGTTGCGGGCACCGACGCCGGTGTCGACAAGGGCTTCGTGCTCAGCGGTGCCGAAGTGCCTGCCGGCGGCGAATGCCGCATCCAGTTCAACGTCACCTCCACCACCACCGGCACGCACACCAACAGCTTCGCTTCGGGTGCGGTGAGCAACGCGCAGGGCTTCACCTCGCCCGCGCGCAGTGCGCCGATCGAGGTGCGCGACAACGCGCTCACGGTGTCCAAGGCGATCTCGCCCACCAGCGTGGCGCCTGGTGACGTGGCCACCTTCGCGGTCTCGGTCACCTCGTTCAGCCTCTCGCCGCAGACCAGCGTGACGTTCACCGACACCCTGCCCTCCGGCATGGTGTACGTGGATGCCAGCAACGGCGGCATCACCCCCGCCATCACCGGCGGTTGCAGCTTCAGCGCACCGATGCCGGCGCCGCTGGTGACCGCGCCCGCGTTCACCTTCGACTTCCCCGGCGCCGCGCCCGGCGGCACCACCTGCACGGTGCGCTTCACCGCGCGTGTGCCCGACAACGCCGCACCTGGCACCACCCTCACCAACGCCAGCTTCGGCGCGGGCAACGGCACGGTCTCGGGCAGCGCGGGCGCGGTCAGCCTCACCGCGGTCAACCCGCTGGTGGTCACCAAGACCTTCGACGGCGTGGTCGCGCGCCAACGCTTCCAGGGCACGCCGTCGGTGGTGCAGATCGAGCTGACCAACAACAACTTCTCGTCGCTCGCCAACGTCGCCTTCACCGACACGCTGCCCGCCGCGCTGCGCGTGGCGAACCCGGCCAACGCCACCACCACCTGTGGCGGCACCGTCACCGCCAACCCGGGCGACACCAGCTTCTCGCTCAGCGGCGGCAGCCTGCCACCGCGCGCGGGCACCTCGCCCTTCGCGCCCGGCCAGTGCAGCGTGCGCGTGAACGTGGTCGGCGGCACGGTGGGCGTGCACACCAACACCATCCCGGCCTTCAACGGCAGCAATGCGGCCGCCACCGTGAGCGCGACCGGCACCGTGGCCAACGTGCCCGGCAGCACCATCCGCAACCTCAACGACACCACGGCGACGCTGCAGTACCTGCCCGCGCTCACGGTCGCCAAGACCTTCCTGACCAACCCCGTGCAGGTCGGCGGCACGAGCCGCGTGCGCATCACGCTGGGCAACACCGGCAACGGCCAGCTCACCGGCGTGACCGCCACCGACCCGCTGGCCGGCACCGGCCTGACCATTGCCACCCCTTCCGGCGCCAGCACCACCTGTGCGGGCCCCGTGGTGCTCAACGTGCCCGCGGGCGGCACCAGCGCCGCGATCTCCGGCGCCACCATCGCCGGCGGCACCAGCTGTGACTTCCTGTTCGACGTGGTCACCAGCACCGGCACCGCCTCGGTGAACACGCTCGCGCCCGGCGCGGTCACGGCCGACGGCGGCGTGGCCAGCACCACCACCACCACGGCCACGCTGAACAAGGTCACCAGCAGCGTGAACCTCACCAAGGCGTTCGCGCCCACCACCATCGCCGGCCCGGGCAGCGTCTCGCGGCTGACGATCAGCATCGACAACACCAGCGCCACCGCGCTCACCAACCTCGCCGTGAGCGACGCCATGCCCTCGGGCATGGTGGTGGGCGTCGTGCCCAACGCCGCGACCACCTGCGCGGGCGGCCTGGTCGACGCGGCCTCGGGCAGCGGCACCGTGAGTCTCTCCGGCGGCAACCTGGGCGGCAACAGCGCGTGCACGGTCTCGGTGGACATCACCTCCTCGGTCGTCGGCACGCTCAACAACACGCTGCCCGCCGGCGCGATCACCAACACCCAGGGCGTGACCAACGCCTCGCCCTTCACCGCCAACCTCGCGTCGCTTGCCGGCCTGGGCGTGGAGAAACACTTCGAACCCACGGCGGTGGCCGCGGGCCAGACCGCGTTGCTGGTGATCCGCGTGCGCAACTCGCTGCCGCAGGTGCTCACCAACATCTCCACCACCGACCACCTGCCCGCCGGCATGGTGGTGGCCACGCCCGCCAACGCCAGCACCACCTGCGCCGGCGCGGTGATCACCGCCGCGGGTGACCGCGTCTCGTTCCGGGGCGCGCAGCTTCCCGCCGGTCCGAGCGAGTGCGTGGTGCGCGTGAACGTGGTCGTGCCGCTTCCGGGCGCCTACGTCAACACCATTCCCGGTGGCACCGTGGTCGCCAACGAAGGCGCGGTGACGAACCCGCAACCCGGCCCCAGCGCCACGCTGCACGTGCTGCAGGCGCCCACGCTGGCCAAGGCCTTCGCCACCTCGCCCGTGGCGCCCGGTACGCCCAGCCGCCTTACCATCACCATCACCAACCCCAATGCCACCCAGGCATTGACCGGTGTGGCGCTGCGCGATGAACTGCCCAGCGGCCTGTTCGTGGCGCAGGTGCCCAACGCCTCCACCACCTGTTCGGGCGGCAGCGTGAGCGCCATCGCCTCGGCCACCGGCGCGCAGGTGGCGGGTGCCACGGTGCCGGCCGCCGGTTCGTGCACGTTCTCGTTCGACACCGTCTCGAACGTGCCCGGCCTCTACACCAACACCATTCCCACTGGCGGGCTCACCAGCAATGAAGGCGTGAGCAACCCCGACCCGGCCACCGCCACCGTGCGCGTGCTCCAGCCGCCGACGGTGCTCAAGACCTTCGTGCCGCCGACCATCTCGCCCAACGGCACCTCGCGCCTGACCATCACGCTGGGCAACGCGAACGCCGGCGCGCAGACGCTCGCGCAGGCCATGGACGACCTGCTGCCGGCCGGCGTGCTGGTGGCGCCGACGCCGACCGTGGGCGGCACCTGCAGCACCGGCTCCGTCACCGCGACCGCGGGCACGGCGCTGGTGCGCTACGAAAGCGGCGCAAGCATTCCGCCCGGTGGTTGCACGATCTCGGTGAACGTGACGGCCGCCGTGACCGGCACCTACCCGAACCGCATCCTCGCGGGTGCGCTGCGCACCGACGCGGGTGGCAACCCCGCCCCGGCCGAGGCCGACCTGGTGGTCAGCCCGCTGGGCTCGATCTCGGGTCGCATCTACCTCGACGCGAACAACAACGGCGTGCACGACACCGGTGAAGCACCCCTGTCCGGCCAGTCGGTCAGCCTGATCCGCGCGCTCGACAGCGTGGTGCTGCAGAAGACCACCACCGACGCCAGCGGCTTCTATGTGTTCCGCGACCTGGTCGATTCCGCCGCGCTCGGCTCCGACTACACCGTGCGCTACCTGCGTGGCAGCAGCGACACCGTGGGCGCGGGCGGCACGCCGCCGCCCTCCGCCGTGCTCAACCCCGGCAGCGGCACCTTCCAGGCACGGCTCACCGCGGGCTCCACCGCCGAAGCCAGCGTCGTGGGCGGCAGCGGCAACGCCGGCACGCCCAACAACAGCAACGTCGACTACGTCTCGCGCCGCAGCAACATCCGCCTCGATCTGGCGGGCGGCACGGTGGCCAGCGCGGTGAACCAGAACTTCGGTGAGCTGCTGCCCTCCGAGATCACCGGCAAGGTCTACCGCGACGACAACAACAACGGCGTGGCCAACGGCACCGAGCCCGGCATCCCCGGCGCGCAGGTCACGCTGTCGGGCCTGGATGACCTGGGCCAGGCCATCTCGCTCACCGCCACGACCGACGCCGACGGCAACTACCGCTTCAGCGGCCTGCGCCCCAGCTGCAGCCCGCTCGCGGCGCCCACCTGCCCGGGCTACGTGGTGACGCAGGGCGCGCAACCGGCCAACACGGTCAACGGCATTCCGAGCGCGGGCACGGTGGTCAACATCGGCTCGGGCAGCGCCACCGGCACCGCCGGCACGGCCTCGAACACCGCACCGGCCATCAGCAACGGCTCGCCCGCCTACACGGTGCCGGCCGGCACCAGCCGCGTCGGCGGCATCGTGCTGCCGCCGAACGCGCGCTCCAGCGCCAACAACTTCGGCGAGCTCGGCAGTGACCGCAACATCAGCGGCCGCATCTTCGTCGACCGCAACGGCGACGGCACCTTCAACGGCAGCGATGCCGGTGTGGGCAGCGGCGCGCCCGGTGCGAACAACGTGGCACAGACGCTGACGCTCACCGGCAACGACATCCACGGCAACGCGGTGTCGATCACCACCACGACCGACGCCAGCGGCCAGTACACCTTCGCGGGTGTGCCACCGGGCACCAGCTACACGGTGACCTGCACCACCTGCGCGCCGCCCGCCGGCTTCATCAACAGCACCACGCCGCTGGCGTGGCCGGGCAGCACCGGCGGCACCGCCGGCGGCACGCAGGCCGTGCCCACGATCACCGGCATCAACCTCAGCGGCCCGCAGACCGCCTCGGTGGACAACCATTTCACCAAGACGCTGCCGGGCAGCCAGATCTCGGGCGTGGTGTATTTCGACCCCGACAACAGCGGCGGCGTGTTCACGGGCGACGACCTGCCGGCGCCGACCCAGACCATCGAGCTGCGCGACCAGGCGACCAACGCCCTGATCGCCACCACGACGACAGACGCCAGCGGCGCCTACCACTTCGCCGGCCTGCCCGCGGGCAGCTACCGCGTGGTCATGCCGGCGTTGCCGGCGGGCACCACCCACGGCATCACCAGCGCCGGCACGCTGGGCGGCGCGCCCAACGGCACGCCGACCGCGCCCGGCACGGCGCCCGCGTCCATCGCCAGCATCACCGTGGCGGCAGACCAGAGCACCGCGAACCACAACTTCCCGCTGGTGTCCGACATCCGCATCGGCGGCCGCGTCTACGAAGACCGCGACCTCGACGGCCAGTTCGGCGGCACCGACGTCGGCCTGTCCGGCAACACCATCGGCCTGGTCGGCACCGACGCGTTCGGCAACGCGATCACGCGCTACACCACCACAGACGGCAGCGGCCAGTACGCGTTCACCGGCCTGCCGCCCGGCAGCTACACGGTGCGCCAGACGCAGCCGCTGGGCTACACCAGCGTGGCCAACACGCCCGGCCCCGTCACGGGTGGCAGCGCGGGCGCCGTGGGCCCGCTGGGTGGCGCGGTGGAAACGATCGCGCTCACCTTCAACGCCACGCCCGGCGCAGCGCTGCAGGTGAACTTCGGTGAAACGCAGGGCGGCGGCGTGCGCGGCTACAAGTCGGCGCGCATCGTCACGCCGGCCGCGGCCGTGGGCGTGTCGCCCGGGGCCGAGGTGGTCTGGCAGGTGATCTACCAGAACGACAGCGCATACCCCGTGACGATGGACGTGCGCGACACGCTGCCCGACTACATGACGCGCGCCGGCGCGCCCGCCATCACCCATGGCGGTGGCAACGGCGGCGTGTTCACGCCCAACGCGGGCTACACCGGCACCGCCGGCGGTGACCTGCTCGGCTCGGCCAGCCTGCCCGCGGGCGGCTGGGTGTCGGTCGACATCCCGGTCGTCGTGACGGCCGGTGCCACCACCACGCGCTTCAACCAGGCCTCGGCCGGTCCGCTGGGCATCCGCACCGACGCGGTGGACAACACCACCCCCACCGGTGGCCCGGGTCAGCCGCCTTCGGGCGTGATCCCGCCGGGCAGCGTGCCGCAGACGCCGTACCAGACCGCCGGCCTGGACCCCACCGGCGTGCCGCTGTCCGCACTGCCGGCCTCGCTCTCGGGCTACGTCTGGCGCGACAACAACGGCGACCGCCGCCGCGACGCCGGTGACACGCCGATTCCCGACTGGGCGGTGGAAGTTGTCGACAGCAACGGCAACGCCGTGGCCTGCCGCACCGTGCCGACCAACAGCGCGCAGGGCTGCGTGAGCATGCCGGACGGCCGCAGCCTGTTCCGCACCGGGGCCGACGGCGCCTATGGCGTGATCGGCCTGGTGCCGGGCGACTACAACGTCTACTTCCGCGACCCGGCGAACAACGTCGTCTACGGCACGCCGCAGAACAGTGGCGGCGACACGAACTCGCGCCTGTCCAGCGGGCGCGACCACCTCACCGTCACGCTGCAGCCGGGTGCCGACCTGCGCCAGCAGGACCTGCCGCTCGACCCCTCGGGCGTGGTCTACGACGCCAACACCCGCGCGCCGATCGACGCCGCGCAGGTGCGCTTCTGCGGCCCCGCCGGTTTCAACCCGGCCACCATGCTGGTGGGCGGTGCGAGCTACGTGGCGGTGGGCAACTGCGCGCAGATGACGACCGGGCCGCTGGGCTTCTACCAGTTCCTGCTCGCGCCCGGCGCGCCCAGTGGCGAATACACGCTGGCCGCCTCGGCGCCCAGCTACGCGCCCACGCCGATCGCGTCCATCCCGCCGCAACCGGGTGTGTTCACGCCCTCGGGTGCTTCGCCCTACCTGGTGCAGGCCCAGGCCGGTCCGCCCCCGATCGGGCAGCCGACCACCTACTACCTGCGCCTGAACCTGGCGCCGGGCATGCCCGACCTGATCCACAACCACATCCCGCTGGAGCCCTTCGCCGGCGCCGGCCTGTTCCTGCAGAAGCAGGTGATGCGCGACGTGGTCGAGATCGGTGATTCGGTGCAGTACACGCTGCGCGTGACCAGCCCCAACGGCGCGGCCAGCAACGTGGTCATCACCGACAGCCTGCCGGCCGGCCTGCGCCTGATCCCGGGCACGGTGGTGCAGGACGGCGCGGTGGTGGCCGACCCGGCCGGCGCGCCCGGCCCGGTGCTGAACTTCGCCATCGGCAGCTTCGCCGCCAACACGCCGGTGACGGTGACCTACCGCGTGCGCGTCGGCGTCGGCGCCCAGCAGGGCGACGGCATCAACCGCGCACAGGCCGCGGGCGTGGTGGGCGGCGTGCCCGTCACCTCCAACCGCGCGCAGGCCCGCATCCGCATCACCGGCGGCGTGTTCTTCCAGGAAGCCTGCGTGGTGGGCAAGGTGTTCATGGACTGCAACCGCAACCGCATCCAGGACGCCGAGGAAGTCGGCATCCCCGGCGTGCGGCTGTACCTGCAGGACGGCACGCACCTCATCTCGGACAGCGAAGGCAAGTACAGCATCTGCGGCCTGCCCGCGCGCACCTCGGTGCTGCGCGTGGACCCGACCACGCTGCCCCAGGGCAGCCAGCTGGTGACCAGCAGCAACCGCAACGCGCTCGACGCCGGCAGCCTGTTCCTCGACCTGAAGTTCGGTGAGCTGCACCGCGCCGACTTCATCGAAGGCAGCTGCTCGCCCGGCGTGCTCGAACAGGTGGAGCAACGCCGCCGCCTCGGCCAGATCGTCGCCCCGCTGGTCGATGCCCCGACCCCCACACCGCGCGTCTTCCGCTCGGGCCCGCCGGCCCGGATCGGGGGTGCGAAATGAAAGCCCGCCGTTCCATGCTGTCCAAGCTGCCCATGCGATCCGCCCTGACCTCGGCCGTGCTGCTGTTGCCACTCGGCATGGCGCTCGCGCAGACCAGCGCCCTGGCGCCGCGTTTCACGCCCATGGCCCCGGGCAACGACCCCGCGCGGGGCCCCGGTGAGACCGCGCTGCCCGCGCCCACCACCTCGCTGCCGCTGGCCGCCAACTGGCGCGCCACCAGCCTGGCCGACAACGGCCAGCTGGTGCTCGAGGCCGCGCAGGACCAGGTCAGCGCCGATGGCCGTTCGGTGGTGCTGCTCACGCTGCGCCTGTTCGACCGCGACGGCCAGAAAGTGACCGCACCGACCGACGTGACGGTGGCCACCAACCGCGGCCGCGTGCGCCTGCCCGATGCCGCCATCGACGAACCACCGCGCCAGACCCTGCGCCTGACGGTGCGCGGCGGCGAGGCCGTGGTCGAGCTCATCGCCTCGCACGAACCCGGCGATGCCTTGCTGCAGGTGCAGTCGGGCAACGTGGTCGTGCGCGGCAACGTCGGCATGGTCACCGAGCGCCGGCCGATGATCGCCGTCGGCGTGGTCGAGGGCACGCTCAACCTCAGCAAGCTCGACGCCTCGCAGATCAGCCCGGCCCGCGAGGACGACGGTTTCGAACTGGAGCTGAAGCGCCACACGAACGGCTTCGACAACGGCAAGGGTTCGCTCGGTGCGCGCACCGCGTTCTTCCTCAAGGGCGTGGTGAAGGGCGACACGCTGCTCACCCTGGCCTACGACTCCGAGAAGGAATCGCGCGGCCGCCTGTTCCGCGACATCCAGCCCGACCAGTACTACCCGATCTACGGCGACTCCTCGCTGCGCGGCTTCGACGCGCAGTCGCGCCAGCGCCTGTACGTGCGGGTCGACCAGGGCCGTTCCTTCGTGCTGTACGGCGACTTCAACACCGGCACCGGCGGCCCCGCGCGCGAGCTCAGCCGCATCAACCGCTCCGTCTCGGGCCTGCAGTTGCACCACGAAGGCGAGACCTTCGAGGCCAACGCCTGGGTGGTGCGCGACAACGTGGCCCAGGTGGTGGACGAGCAGCCCGCGCGCGGTGTCTCCGGCCCGTACCGCCTGAGCAGCAGCGAAGGCATCTCGGGCTCCGAGAAGGTCGAGATCCTCACGCGCGACCGCAACCAGCCGTCCATCATCCTGCGCGCCGAACCCATGGTGCGCTTCGTGGACTACGAGTTCGAGCCCTTCGCCGGCAGCATCGTGTTCCGCGCGCCCGTGCCGTCGGTGGACGCCAACCTCAACCCGATGTCGGTGCGCGTCACCTACGAGGTGGAGCAGGGCGGGCCGAAGTACTGGCTCGGCGGCGTCGACGGTTCGTGGCGCATCACGCCCGCGCTGGAGATCGGTGCCAGCCATGTCGAGTCGCAGGACCCGTCCAACCCCTATTCGCTCAGTGGCGTGAACGCCACGCTGCGCCTGGGCGAGCAGAGCTGGGCGCTGGTGGAACTGGCGCGTTCCGAACGCGAGGCGCTGGGCGACCGCGGCAAGGGCGACGGCGCGCGCGTGGAAGTGCGCCACCAGGGCGAGCGGCTCGACGCGCGCCTGTGGGCCGGCCAGACCGACCGCGAGTTCTCCAACATCTCCTCGTCGTACAACGGCGGGCGCGGCGAGGCCGGCGCCGTGGCGACCTGGAAGATCGACGAGCGCTGGTCGCTGCGCGTGGACGCCATGCGCTCGGAAGACAAGACCATCGACGCCGTGCGCGAAACCGCCTACGCCGGCGCGCAGTACCGCCTCACGCCGGCCTGGACGGTGGGCGTGGGCGTGCGGCACGTGACCGACGACGGTGGCGTGCCCAACGCCGCCTCGGCCTCGGGCATCAACATCCCGCAGGGCACCGGCTTCACGCCGTTCCAGATCAACGCGCCGCTGTTCGCCGCCACCCCCGGCCAGACGCGCAGCTACGACGCGCTCTCGATCAACGCGCAGGGCCAGCTCACCGACCGGCTCAGCGTGCTGGGCGAGTTCGAGCAGGACGTGTCGAACGCGCGCGGCCAGCGCGTCACCATCGGTGCCGACTACCGGCTGACGGAGAAATTCCGCGCCTACGGCCGCGCCGAAGTGGCCAAGGGCCTGGGCGGCGTGAACGGCCTGGCGGTGGAAGGCCGCGAGACCGCGCTGGTGGCCGGCCTCTCCAGCGAGACCATCCGCGATGGCGAGGTCTTCAACGAGTACCGCCTGCGCGACGCCATCTCCGGCGAGGACGCGGTCAACGCCATCGGCCTGCGCCAGACCTTCCGCGTGTCCGAGGGCGTGCGCTACAGCGCCAGCGTCGAACACCAGAAGGCGATCGCGGGCGATGCGACATCGGCCACCGCGCTCACCGGTGGCGTCGACCTTGCCTACGACCCGACCTGGCGCGCCACCGGCCGCCTGGAATGGCGCCGCGACCGCAACCACGACGCGTGGCTCTCGACGCTCGGCACCACCATCAAGATCGACCGCGACTGGTCCTTCCTCGCGCGCAACACGCTGTCGCTGCAGAACGCCCGGCACGCCGGCGCGTACGACCAGTGGCAGGACCGCTTCCAGATCGGCGCGGCCTACCGCCAGACCGACCTGAACCGCGTCAACGCGCTCGGCCTGTACGAGCTGCGCGCCGAGAACGACGAGAACCCGGGCGTCGACTACCGCCGCACCTCGCACGCGGTGTCGCTGCACGCGGACTACCACCCCAGCCGCCCCTGGTGGCTCACCGGCCGCGTCGCGGGCAAGCGCGTGTCCGAACGCTTCCTCGGTGGCGTGCACTCGAACTACACCGCGTACCTGGTGGGCGGCCGCATCACCTGGGACCTGTCCGAGCGCTGGGACGTTGGCCTGCAGCACCACGTGATGTGGAGCCCCAACGGCGGCTCGCGCCAGGACTCGATCGGCATCGAGGCCGGGTACCTCGTGCAGGCCAACCTCTGGCTGTCGTTCGGCGTGAACGCGCGCGGCTTCCGCGACGACGAGCTCACTGGCGCCGCCTACACCCGCAAGGGCGTGTACCTGCGCCTGCGCTTCAAGTTCGACGAAACCCTGTTCCGCGGCTCCGACCCCGGCACCAACCGCGCGCTGAGCCCGCTGGCTTCCGCCACCCGTCCCTGATCTGTTGCGAGACCCCTGCCATGAACGCCAAACGCTTTCTCCTGTCCCTGCTCGCCCTCGCCGCCCTGGGTGGCTGCGCCGTGACCGACCCGCGCGCCACCGACCGCGCGCCCGGCGCCGTGCCGCCCTTCGCCGAGTCCACCCGCTACACCGATGAGGCGCAGCGCGCCGACCACCGTTCCCTGCAGGCCGTGCAGGACCGCCTGGCCGCGCTGCAGAAAGACGGCCGCGTGCCGCAGACCAGCTACCCCTGGGCCAAGGCGCAGTGCTGGCTCGACATGGCGCGCCAGAACTACCACGAGAACGACCGCGGGCCGGTGATCGGCGAGGCGAAGGCCGAATCGCTGAAGCTGGTCGAGGCGCTCGAACAGGGCCGCACGCCCGAGGTGTCCACGCCGCTGATCGGTGGCGCGGTGCGCCTGCGCGACGACCTGTGGGCGCGCGCCGAGCGCGGCCGCACCGGCCCGGGCGCGGCCTGCGTCGCGGCCCAGACCGCCTGCCTGGACGTGCAGCTGGTCTGGATGGGCCACGAGTACGCCGAAGGCGGCTGGCGCCATGCCAACCCCTACATCGGCATGGCCGAAACGATGGCCGCGCGCATGGAAGCCGAACAGGCCGCCTGCGCCACGCCCGTTGCTGCACCCGTGGCCGCGGCTGCGGCGCCCGTGGTGACCGAACGCGTCATCGAGCGACTGGTGCTCGCCACCGACGCGGTGTTCCAGTTCGACCGCTCGGGCCTGAACGACATCGGCGCCGCCGGCCGCGCCCGGCTGGACGTGATCGCCGACCGCGCGCGCAGCCTGCAAGGCATCGAGCGCATCGTGCTCGTGGGCCACACCGACCGCCTCGGCGACGCCGACTACAACCAGGCACTCTCGCTGCGCCGCGCCACCGCCGTGCGCGACCACCTCGTCTCGCGCGGGCTGGACGCTGCGCTGTTCACGGTGGAAGGCAAGGGCAGCACCGAGCCGGTGAAGCAGTGCGCCGACAGCCTGGCGCGCACCGCGCTGATCCAGTGCCTGCAGGACAACCGCCGCGTCGAGGTGGAGATCCGTGGGCGGCTGCAGGCGGAGGCCCGCTGAGCCGGCGTCAGCTCCGCAGCGGGAAGCCTCCCGCCAGCGCCTCGCGCAGCCACGCCACGAAGGCCGAGACCGCGCGCGGCACGTGGCTGGCGTAGGGCCGGATGGCGTAGATCTGTGAACTGAAGGTGCCGACCGATTCCCAGCCTTCGAGCACCTCCACCAGCTTGCCGGACTGCAGCGCCGACTGCGCGCTGAAATCCGGCAGCAGCGCGATGCCCAGGCCGGCCAGGGCGGCGTCGCGCAGGGCTTCGCTGTTGTTGGCGCAGAAGGGGCCCGACACGGGCACCGTGACCCGCTGGCGCGGTGCCTTTCGGCGCCCCTCGGGTGGCATGAAGTGCCAGGCCGGCGTGTCCTGCGCGCGCGGGTAATGCAGGCAGTCGTGTTGCGCCAGGTCGGGTGGCGATTGCGGCGTGCCGCGCCGGCGCAGGTAGTCGCGGCTCGCCACGAGCACCGATCGCGTGGTGCACAGCGGCCAGGCCACGTGCGTGTCGGGCGGCGCGGCGGTGTGGCGGATCGCGAGATCGAAGCCTTCGGTGGCGAGTGAGCTGAGCCGGTCCGACAGGTCGAGCTCCAGCCGCACCCCGGGGTGCGCGCGCACGAACTCAGCGATGCGGGGCACCAGTTGCTGGCGCGCGAAGGCCACGGGCGCCGTGACACGCACCAGGCCCGCGGGTTCGTCCGCCAGATCGCGCACGCTGGAGAAGCTCTGTGCGATGCGCTCGAACGGGTCGCGCATGCTGTCGACGAGCTGCTGGCCCGCCTCGGTCAGGCGCACGCTGCGCGTGGTGCGCTGCACCAGGGGCACGCCGGCGGCGCGCTCGAGCTCGCTGATGCGCTGGCTCATGGCCGCCTTGCTCACGCCCAGTCGCTGGGCCGAGGCGGTGTAGCTGCCCTGCTGCGCGAGCACGGTGAGCCAGTGAAGGTGCACCCAGAGGTCTTCGATTTTTCCTCCGTTCATGGCTCTATTGTTCACCATGGCAAACAATCCGTTCATGCGAGGGCACTAGGCGGGCAGGAGGGCGCTGCCTAAACTGGTCCGCACTTCGCAACCTCTTCTGCACCGGAGACCGCCATGGCCAACGCCCCCAGCCCCATCGACCACTTCATCCACGGCGCCGCGACGCCGGGCACCTCCACCCGCCGGCAGGACGTCTACAACCCCGCCACCGGCGCCGTCACCGGCAAGGTCGCGCTGGCGAATGGCGCCGATGTGGCCGCGGCCGTGGCCGCCGCGCAGACTGCCTTCCCGGCCTGGGCCGACACGCCGCCGATCCGCCGCGCGCGTGTCATGTTCAAGTTCCTCGAACTGGTGAACCAGCACAAGGACGACCTCGCGCGCATGATCACCGCCGAACACGGCAAGGTGTTCACCGACGCGCAGGGCGAGGTGTCGCGCGGCATCGACATCATCGAATTCGCCTGCGGCATTCCGCAGCTGCTCAAGGGCGACTTCACCGACCAGGTGTCCACCGGCATGGACAACTGGACGCTGCGCCAGCCGCTGGGTGTGGTGGCCGGCATCACGCCGTTCAACTTCCCCGTGATGGTGCCCATGTGGATGTTCCCGGTGGCCATCGCGGCGGGCAACACCTTCATCCTCAAGCCCAGCCCGACCGACCCGTCGCCCGCGCTGTTCATGGGCGAGCTGCTGAAGAAGGCCGGCCTGCCGGATGGCGTGTTCAACGTCGTCCAGGGCGACAAGGAGGCGGTGGACGCGCTGCTGGTGCACCCGGACGTGAAGGCGATCAGCTTCGTCGGCTCCACGCCCATTGCCAACTACATCTACGAAACCGGCGCGCACCACGGCAAGCGCGTGCAGGCGCTGGGCGGCGCGAAGAACCACATGGTGGTGATGCCCGATGCCGACCTCGACCAGGCGGTGGACGCGCTGATCGGTTCGGCCTACGGCTCGGCCGGCGAACGTTGCATGGCCATCAGCGTGGCGGTGCTGGTGGGCGACGTGGCCGAGCGCATCATGCCCAAGCTGATCGAGCGCACGAAGACGCTGAAGGTGCTCAACGGCACCAACCTCGCGGCCGAGATGGGCCCCATCGTCACCGCCGCAGCGCACACGCGCATCGCGGGTTACATCGAGGCCGGTGTGGGCGAGGGCGCGAAGATGCTGGTGGATGGCCGAGGCTTCAAGGGCACCGACGCCGGCGAGGGCTGCGAGCACGGCTTCTGGATGGGTGGAACGCTGTTCGACCACGTCACCACCGACATGAAGATCTACCGCGAGGAAATCTTCGGCCCGGTGTTGAGCTGCGTGCGCGTGCCCGATTTCGCGCAGGCGGTGCAGATCATCAACGACCACGAGTTCGGCAACGGCGTGAGCTGCTTCACCCGCGACGGCAACGTGGCGCGCGAGTTCGCGCGGCGCATCCAGGTCGGCATGGTGGGCATCAACGTGCCGATTCCCGTGCCCATGGCCTGGCACGGCTTCGGCGGCTGGAAGAAGAGCCTGTTCGGCGACATGCACGCCTACGGCGAGGAAGGCGTGCGCTTCTACACGAAGCAGAAGAGCATCATGCAGCGCTGGCCCGAGTCCATCGGCAAGGGCGCGGAGTTCGTCATGCCCACGGCCAAGTGAGCCAGACAGGGCCGTAAGTTGGACGAAGGCAACAGCCCGTACGATCCCGCCGGAGGCGACTGGAAGACGCTGGTCACCTTCTTCAGCCCGACCGAGGCGTTCCTCTTGCGGGGCTGTCTGCAGGCCGGCGGGGTTCCGGCCGCGGTGGCCGATGCCCATCTGGTGCAGACTCACACCCTGCTGGCGGGTGCGATTCCGGTGCGCGTGCTGGTGCCGGAGCACCGGTTCGCCGAAGCCGAGGCCGTGGTGGCCGCCTTCCAGCGCGGTGATTTCAGCCTTCCCGACGACGAGGCACCGCCGCCCGACTGAGCCCTGACAACGAGAAGAAAACAAAGAGACAAGACATGAGCGAGTACACGACCTTCGACTACATCGTGATCGGTGCGGGCACCGCCGGTTGCCTGATGGCCAACCGGCTTTCCGCCGACAAGCGCAAGCGCGTGTTGCTCATCGAAGCGGGCCGCAAGGACGACTACCACTGGATCCACATCCCGGTCGGTTATCTGTACTGCATCGGCAACCCGCGCACCGACTGGCTCTACAACACCGAGCCCGAAGCCGGGCTCAATGGCCGCTCGCTGCGCTACCCACGCGGCAAGACGCTGGGCGGCAGCTCGAGCATCAACGGCATGATCTACATGCGCGGCCAGGCGCGCGACTACGACCACTGGGCCGAGCTCACGGGAGACGACGCCTGGCGCTGGGAAAACACGCTGCCCGACTTCAAGAAGCACGAGAACCACTACCTCGGCGACGAGCAGAACGCCGCGCTGCGCGACCCGAACTTCCGCGCGTACCACGGGCACGGCGGTGAATGGCGCGTGGAAAAACAGCGACTGCGCTGGGACATCCTCGATGCCTTCGCGGACGCCGCACAACAGGCCGGCATTCCCCACACGACCGACTTCAACCGGGGCGACAACGAGGGCGTGGGTTATTTCCAGGTGAACCAGAAGGAAGGCTTCCGCTGGAACACCGCGCGCGCCTTCCTGCGCCCCACCTGCTACGGCCGGCCCAACTTCGAACTCTGGAACAGCGCGCAGGTGACGCGCCTGGTGACGCAGCGCGGCGCCGATGGCGAACTGCGCTGCACCGGTGTGGAGGTGTGGGACGGCATGGAGCATGTGACGGCCGAAGCCACCGCCGAGGTGGTGCTTTGCGCAGGCGCCATCGGTTCGCCGCAGATCCTGCAGCTCTCGGGCATCGGCCCGGCGGCGCTGCTGCAGCAGCACGGCATCGAGGTCGTGGCCGACCTGCCAGGGGTGGGCGCCAACCTGCAGGACCACCTGCAGATCCGCGCCGTCTACAAGATCAACGGCGCGCCCACGCTCAACGTGCTGGCATCGTCGGCGCTCGGCAAGGCGCGCATCGGGCTCGAATACCTGCTCAAGCGCAGCGGGCCGATGAGCATGGCGCCTTCGCAGCTCGGCGCCTTCACGCGCAGCGACCCCAGCCAGCCGCACGCCAACCTCGAGTACCACGTGCAGCCGCTTTCGCTCGACGCCTTCGGCGAACCGCTGCACACCTTTCCCGCCTTCACCGCGAGCGTGTGCAACCTCAACCCCACGAGCCGGGGCACGGTGCACATCCGCAGCGCCGACTACAAGGACGCCCCCGCGATCGCGCCGAACTACCTCAGCACCGCGGAAGACCGCCAGGTCGCGGCCGACAGCCTGCGCGTGACACGCAACATCGTCGCCCAGCCGGCGCTTGCGAAATACCGTCCCGAAGAGTTCAGGCCCGGCCCGCAGTACCAGAGCGACGAGGAACTGGCGCGCCTGGCGGGTGACATCGCCAGCACGATCTTCCACCCTGTGGGCACCACCAAGATGGGCCGCGCCGACGACCCGATGGCCGTGGTCGACAGCCAGCTGCGCGTGCGCGGCGTGGCCGGTCTGCGCGTGGTGGACGCGGGCGTGATGCCCACCATCACCAGCGGCAACACGAACAGCCCGACGCTGATGATCGCGGAGAAGGCGGCGGGCTGGATGCTGAAGAAGTGATCCGTTGAGCCGGAGTGCAACCCGCTCTGGATGACGCCATCTTGTCCAGAGGCATCCAGGGTCCGGCTCCGCCGGCCCGAGATGCCGTCCCCCCTCGAAGCGCCGCAGGCGCGCCACGGAGGGGGGAAGCCGCGCAGCGGCGCAGGGGGGTGTCCTATCTCAGCCCGCCGACGTACTGGCTGCCGCCAGGGGCCTTGCGCAGCGCGTCGGTGGCAACGTCCAGCAGGCTCTTGCGGGTTGGCGTGTCCATGGTGGGGATGGCGGCTTCCAGCTTGTCGGCCCAGGGCAGCAGTTCCGCGTGGCCGTCGCTCGCGGCCTTTTCGCGCGAGTGGCGCACGATCTCGCGCGCGTAGTCGGCGTTGGTGGCCATCCACTCGGTGTCCGTCACGCGCCCGGTCTTGCGGCGCAGCAGCACATGCAGGTGGGCGGCGATGGCGAACACGTCGGTGGTGGTGCTCATGGGTGTGCCTTTTCAGTGGCCCAGCTGTTCCTGGTGCAGGGAGGCGTCGAGTCCGGCGTTCTCTTCGCTCTCGCGCACCCGCAGCGTCGCAAAGCGCGAGGTGATCCACAGCACCACCGCGGTCATCACCAGGCTGTAGCCCAGCACCGCCACGCAGGCGATGAGCTGCGCGAGCACGCTGCCCTGCGCACCGGAGATGGCGGGGTCGACCAGCACGCCGGTGAGCAGCGCGCCCACCAGGCCGCCCACGCCATGCACGCCGAACACGTCCAGCGAGTCGTCGGCGCCCAGCTTGCGCTTGAGTGCGGTGGCGCCCCAGTAGCAGGCCACGCCAGCGGTCAGCCCGATGATCAGCGCGCCGCGTGGCGTCACAAAACCGGCCGCCGGCGTGATGGCCACCAGCCCCGCAACCACGCCCGAACACAGGCCCAGGAGCGTGGCGCGCCGCCGTGCCACCCACTCTGCCGTCATCCAGGCGATGGCGCCCGAGGCGGCGGCCACGTGGGTCACCAGCAGCGCCAGGCCCGCGCGGCCATCGGCGGCGAGGGCCGAGCCCGCGTTGAAGCCGAACCAGCCCACCCACAGCAGGCCGGTGCCGGCCATGGTCAGGCCGAGGTTGAAGGGCACGAAAGCTTCCTGGCCGTAACCGCGGCGTGGGCCGAGCGCGTAGGCGCAGACCAGGGCGGCGGCGCCGGCGTTGATGTGCACCACCGCGCCCCCGGCAAAGTCCAGCGTGCCCAGTTGCGCGAGCCAGCCGCCCGGTTCCCACACCCAGTGTGCGATCGGCGCATAGACCAGCAGCAGCCACAGGCCGGCGAACAGCAGCAGCGCCCCGAATTGCATGCGCTCCACCAGCGCACCCACCACCAGCGCGCAGGTGATGATGGCGAAGGTGAGCTGGAACATGGCGAACACCGACTCGGGCACGTGCGGCGCGATGTGGCTCACGGCCACCTGCGCCGTGCTGCCCAGCACCTCCATGCCGGAAAAGCCCATGCGGCCCACGCCCCCGATCACCGCGCCCAGCGCCCCGCCCGGTGTGAACGCAAGCGAATAGGCCAGCGCGAACCACAGCACGCTGACCACGGCGGCAATGCCCACCACGCTCGCCATGGTGTTGATCACGTTGAGCCGCCGCACCATGCCGCCGTAGAAGAGGGCAATGCCCGGCAGCGTCATGAGCAGCACCAGCGCGGTGCTGACCATCAGCCAGGCGGTGTCCGCGCCCTGGATGGCGCTGGCCTCCACCAGTCCGGGCGCCTTGAGTGTGACATTTGTCACGCTTTCGGCGACTGCGGCCTGGGCGGCCGAGAGGCCTGGCCAGAGAAGGGAAGGCAGGAACAAGCCCCGCCGAACGAAAAAGCGGTAGTGGTGCATGAAGTGCTCTCTTCCAACGACGGGCGGTTATGTGCATTTCCTGTGCCAGGGCATCCCAAAAGCAAGGGAAACCCCGAATGCACAGCCCTGGTGCGGACCGCTACAGTGCATGCACTCGCCAACAGCGCAGAGCGCTGGTGACCGCGGGGGACCGAGGAGACAACCCAGTCCAATTCGAACAACGGTTTCAGCGTCCTCCAGAGATGCCAGATTCCTCAAGCCGACCCCACAAGGGCCGGCTTTTTTTTGCCTGTGCCCCGGGAAAACGGCTCCCGGCGGCGGGCGACAATCCCGGGCATGGAACTCCTTCTGGTCTCTTTGGCGTCGCTTTTCGCCGGCTTTGTCGATTCGATCGTGGGCGGTGGTGGCCTCATCCTGGTGCCGGCGCTGTTCGCGATGTTTCCCAACACGCACCCGGCCACGCTGTTCGGCGTGAACAAGGGCGCCTCGGTCTGGGGCACGGCGGCGGCCACGCTGCAGTACGCCCGCCGGGTCGAGATGCCCTGGCATGCGCTGCTGCCGGCTGCGGCGGTGGGTTTTGCCGGTTCCATGGCCGGCGCCTGGACGGTGACGGTGATCTCGCCCGACTTCCTGCGCCGCGCGCTGCCGCTGGTGCTGGTGCTCGTGCTGGGCTACACGCTGGCGCGCAAGGAACTCGGTCGGCACCACACGCCGCGCTTCGAGGGCCGGCGCGAGATGCTGGCGGCCAGCCTGCTGGGCGGCGTGATCGGTTTCTACGACGGCTTCTTCGGCCCCGGCACCGGCAGCTTCTTCGTCTTCCTGTTCGTGCGCTGGCTGGGCTACGACTTCCTGCACGCCAGCGCCAGCGCCAAGCTGCTCAACACCGCCACCAACCTGGCCGCGCTGCTGCTCTTCGCGTGGAAGGGCCACATCTGGTGGCATTTCGTGCTCGCCATGGCCATTGCCAACGTGGTCGGCAGCGTGCTGGGCACACGGCTTGCCCTCAAGCACGGCAGCGGCTTCGTGCGCATCGTGTTCATCTTCGTGGTGAGCGCGCTGATCCTCAAGACCACGTACGACGCCTGGATCCGCACCTGACCCGAAGGAGACCGCCATGCCGCCCCGTTCCGCCCGTGCCCTGTTCATCGGCCTGCTGGCCTGGCTGGCCCTCGTGCTGCTGGCGGGCGGGCTGGGCGCGGTGGCCTCCGTCGACGCTGCGTCGTTCTATGCGCAACTGAGCAAGCCCGCCTGGGCGCCGCCCGCTGGGGTGTTCGGCCCAGTGTGGTCGGCGCTCTATGTGCTGATGGCGGTGGCCGCCTGGCTGGTGTGGCGCGAGCCGGACCGGCCGCCACGCGGTGCCGCGCTCGCGGCGTTCGTGGTGCAGCTGGCCGTCAACGCGCTGTGGTCGTGGCTGTTCTTCGCCTGGCATCTCGGCGCCTGGGCGTTTGCCGACGTGCTGTTGCTGTTGCTGCTGATCGTGGCCACGATCGGGCTGTTCCGCCGCGTGCGCCCGCTGGCGGCCTGGCTGCTGCTGCCCTACCTGCTCTGGGTGGCGTTCGCCAGCGCCCTCACCTGGGCGGTGTGGCAGGCCAACCCCGGCGTGTTGTAGCCCGGTTTACTGGGCGCCCGCAGCGCCTGCCTGGCCTTCGGGCGGCCAGGGCAGTTCGCTCGCCTTGAGCGGCGTGCCGATCGGTGCGCCGGCCTGGCCCACGCGCACCGCGGCCAGATCCTGCGGATTGGGGTACTGGTCCATCAGCAGGTAGTCGAACACGCGGCGTGCGATGGGGGCGGCGTGCGCGGCACCGAAACCCGCGTTCTCCACGATCACCGCCAGCGCCACGCGCGGCGCGTCCACCGGCGCAAAGGCCACGTACAGCGAGTGGTCGCGCTGGTGCTCTTCCAGCCGCCGCGCGTCGTAGCGTTCCTTCTGGCCGATGGTCACGGCCTGCGCGGTGCCGGTCTTGCCGCCGCTGGCATAGCCCGCGCCGGCGAACACGCGGGTGGAGGTGCCTTCCGTGGTCACCGACTGCATGGCGTTGAGCACGATGCGCACGTGCTCCGGCTTGAAGCCGAGGTTTTCGGGTGGCGGGCCGGGCAGCGGCACGCGCTCGCGCGTGATCACGTTCTCGGTCGCCATCGTCAGGTGTGGCTTGTACTTGACGCCCCCGTTGGCCAGCGTGGCCATGGCGTGTGCCACCTGCAGCATGGTGAAGTTGTTGTAGCCCTGGCCGATCCCGAGCGAGATGGTCTCGCCCGCGTACCAGCGCTGCTGCTCGGGCCGCTTGTAGGTGTTGCGCTTCCAGGCCTGGCTGGGCAGCACGCCGCGCACCTCACCCCGCAGGTCGATGCCGGTGATCTGGCCGAAGCCCAGCGGCTTCATGAAGTCGTGCATCGCGTCCACACCCATCTCGTTGGCCAGCGAGTAGTAATAGGTGTTGCTGGACTTCACGATGCTGCGGTGCATGTCCACCGGGCCCAGGCCGTCGCCGTGGCTGCGGAAACGGTGGCCACCGAACATCCAGTAGCCCGGGTCGTTGATGATCAGGCTGGGGCTGCGCGTCCCGGTTTCCAGCGCGGCCAGTGCCATGAACGGCTTGTAGGTGGAGCCGGGCGGGTAGGTGCCGCGCAGCGCGCGGTTGAGCAGCGGCTTGTCGAGCGACTCGTTGAGCGCGCGCCAGTTGTCCACGTCGATGCCCTCGACGAAGAGGTTGGGGTCGAAGGTGGGCTTGCTCACGAAGGCCAGCACCTCGCCCGAGCGCGGGTCGATCGCCACCAGCGCGCCGCGCCGTTCGCCGAACATGTCTTCCACCAGCTTCTGCAGCTGGATGTCGATCGACAGCACCACGGCGTTGCCCGGCGTGGCCGGCGTGTTGGCCAGCGAGCGCACCGCGCGGCCGCCGGCCGAGGTCTCCACGCGCTGGAAGCCGGTGATGCCATGCAGCTCGCGCTCGTAGCTCTGCTCGGCGCCGAGCTTGCCGATGTATTCGGTGCCGCGGTAGTTGGCCTGGTCTTCTTCCGGCCAGTCGGCAATGGCGGCGGTCTCGCGCTGGTTGATGCGGCCGATGTAGCCGATCACGTGGCTCGCTACCTCGCCGTTCGGATACTGGCGCAGCAGGCGCGCGCGCACATCCACACCGGGGAAGCGGTAACGCTGCGCCGTGAAGCGGGCGACCTCCACATCGGTGAGGCGGGTGCGCAGGGGCAGCGAATCGAAGCGGTGCGACTCTTCCAGCAGCTTGCGAAAGCGCCGCTGGTCGCGCGGGGTGACTTCCACCAGTTCGGCCAGGCCGGCAATCGTGGCGTCCATGTCCGACACGCGCGAAGGCGTGATCTCCAGCGTGTAGGCCGAGTAGTTGGTGGCCAGCACGCGGCCCTTGCGGTCCAGGATCTGCCCGCGGTTGGGCACCACCGGCAGCACGGCCGTGCGGTTGCTCTCGGCCTGTGCCGCCAGGTCGTCGTGGCGGATCACCTGCAGATAGACCATGCGCGCGGCGATCAGCCCGAACCCGAACAACACCGCCAGGCCGACCAGCAACGCCCTGGTGCGAAAACTCGCCAGGTCGGCTTCGACGTTGCGGATCTCGGTCATGGCTACAACGGTCGGTTGTCGTCGGGGTTGGGCGCCCGGCGCTGCGGTGCGAGCAGCAGCACGCTCACCACGGGCCACAGCGCGGCCTCGATCACCGGCGCCAGCAGGTAGGGCAGGCCGGGGAAGGTGCCGCCGGCGGCCATGCGCACCAGGAATTCAAGCACGTGCGCGGCCACGAACAGTGGCAGCACCTGCACAGCCTGGTTGGGCACGCCGAACCAGAGCAGGCGGCGGTGCATGGAAATGGCCAGGAAACCCAGCACGGTGTAGGCCAGGGCGTGCTGGCCGAGCAATGAGCCCTGGTGCACGTCCATCGCCAGGCCGAATGCGAAGGCCACGCCCACGCCGATGCGCAGCGGCTGGTGCACGCTCCAGAACACCAGCACCACCGCGAGCAGATCCGGCACCCAGGCCGCGCGCCCGAACAGGCCCATGTTCAACAGCATGTTGAAGACCAGCGCGGCGATGAGGCTGAACCAGATGAAGGCGGGGTTGGCGGGCAGCAGCAGCTGCTGGCCGGGGCGCATGATCATGGTGCCGTGCTCCGTACGCCGGGGCGGTTCGCGCGCGCCGCACGCGGCGCCTCGCTGGCGGTGTCGGCCAGCGGTGAGGGCGGCAGCGAGGGCGCGATCGAGCCCAGCACCAGCACATGCAGCGTGCCCTGCACGCGGGCCAGCGGTTCGCACTGGATGCGCGCGAAGGACGACTCCGCCTGCCGCTCGACCAGCGTGACGCGCGCCACCGGCAGGCCTGCCGGGTACACCCCGTCCACGCCGCTGGTGGAGAGCAGGTCGCCTTCGGCGATGTCGGCGCTGGCCAGTGTGTAGCGCAGTTCCAGGCCGTCGCCGCTGTTGGACGGCTGGCCATAGGCGACGCTGCGCACGCCGGTGCGCGTGTTGAGCACGGGAATGGCCTGGTCACGGTCGATCAGCAGCGTCACCTCGGACACCAGCGGGTAGACGCGCGTGACCTGGCCGAGCACGCCGCTCTCGTCGACCACCGGTGAACCGGCCTCGATGCCGTGTGTCTGGCCTCGGTCGATCACGATCTTGCGCGAGTAGGGGTCGGCCGCGTCGTACAGCACTTGGGCGCCGACGGCCTGCGTGCCGATGCGCTCGCGCATGGCCAGCAGCTCACGCAGCCGCTGGTTCTCCAGCGTGATCTGTTCCAGCTGCAGGCTGCGCTCGGCCTGCGCCGCCAGGCGCTGCAGGGCTTCGCCCTCGCTCTTCTGCGCCGCGTGCAACGAGGTGAAATACCCGCCGGCCATCGAGGCCAGATCCACCGGCTGCAGCACCGCCCACTGCACGGGGTACAGCGCCACGGCCACGGCAGTGCGCACCGGCTCGGTGAGGCGGAAGCGCAGGTCGGCGACCATCAGGAACAGCGCCACGGCGCTGAACACCACCAGCTTGGACAGGGCCGACGGACCCTGCTTGAAGAACGGGGGCGGGGTGCGGTCCAGGGTGCCCAGTGGCATGGAGCTCGGGGTGGTCTGGTCGGTGGTGGGAAAGCTGGCCGCCGGAGCGGCGCCGGGTTATTCGCTGGTGAAGATGGTGCCCAGGCGCTCCATGCGCTCCAGGGCCATGCCGCAACCGCGCACCACGCAGGTGAGCGGTTCTTCGGCCACCAGCACCGGCAGGCCGGTTTCTTCGGCCAGCAGGCGGTCCAGGTCGCGCAGCAGCGCGCCACCGCCGGTGAGCATCATGCCGCGCTCGGCGATGTCGGCGCCCAGCTCGGGGGGCGTGTGTTCCAGCGCCATCTTCACGGCGGTGACGATGTTGTTGAGCGGGTCGGTCAGGGCTTCGAGGATCTCGTTGCTGGAGATGGTGAAGCTGCGCGGCACGCCCTCGGAGAGGTTGCGGCCCTTGACTTCCATTTCCTTGACTTCGCTGCCGGGGAAGGCCGAGCCGATCTGCTTCTTGATGGCTTCGGCGGTGGGCTCGCCGATCAGCATGCCGTAGTTGCGGCGGATGTAGGCAATGATGGCGTCGTCGAACTTGTCGCCGCCCACGCGCACGCTGCCCTTGTAGACCATGCCGCCCAGGCTGATCACGCCCACCTCGGTGGTGCCGCCGCCGATGTCGACCACCATGGAGCCGGAAGCGTCCGACACCGGCAGGCCGGCGCCGATGGCCGCGGCCATGGGTTCCTCGATCAGGTACACCTCGGAGGCGCCGGCGCCCAGGGCCGACTCGCGGATGGCGCGGCGCTCGACCTGGGTGGAGCCGCAGGGCACGCAGATGATGATCCGCGGGCTGGGCTTGAGCACCGAGCGCGGGTGGACCATCTTGATGAACTGCTTGAGCATCTGCTCGGTGACGGTGAAGTCGGCGATCACGCCGTCCTTCATGGGGCGGATGGCTTCGATGTTGCCGGGCACCTTGCCCAGCATGGCCTTGGCTTCGTGGCCGACCGCCTGGATGGTCTTCTTGCCCTGGGGGCCGCCTTCGTGGCGGATCGACACGACGGAGGGTTCGTCGAGCACGATGCCCTTGTTCCGGACGTAGATGAGGGTGTTGGCGGTGCCGAGGTCGATGGCCAGGTCGGTCGAGAATTGCCGACGGAAAGCTTCAAACATGGTGCATGGGTCCTGTGGGGCACGGACGCGGCTGCGCGCGCTCGTCGCCGGGTATGGGGCCGGGTGGTTGGCCGGGCATCGGTGCTAAGTGGTTGATTCCAAGGCGAAAACCGCAACGGAACGGGCGCTGCCGTTAAACCTTGGATAATACCGTATCGCCTGTGCGCAACTGCACGCAAACAGGGCGCAATTTGCCCGGTTACAAGCCGTTTCAGGGCAAAAACCCTGCAGCTGCTGCCTTTTCCTCCCATCTGGAACCCTCCTTTTGCCATGTCCCTGACCCTGTCCGACATCGGTCGCATCGCCAATCTCGCGCGGCTTGAACTCTCCGGCGCGCAAAGCGAGACCATGCTCACCCAGCTCAATGGCTTCTTCGACATCGTGGAGCAGATGAACGCGGTCGACACCACCGGCGTGGAGCCGCTGGCCCACCCCACGGCCGTGATCGACCATGTGTCGCTGCGCCTGCGCCCGGACGTGGCCAGCGAGCCCGATGACCGCGAAGCCAACCAGAAGAGCGCGCCCGCCGTCGAACGCGGCCTGTTCCTTGTGCCCAAGGTGATCGAATGAGCGAATTGCACACCCTGGGCGTGGGCGAGCTCGCCGCCGCCATCGCCGAGAAGAAAACCAGCAGCGTCGAAGCCGCCCAGCACCTGCTGGCGCGCGCGAAGCAGCACGGTGAGCTCGGCGCGTACCTCGCTTTCAATGAGGAGGCGACCCTGGCGCAGGCCCGCGCAGCCGACGCGCGGATTGCCGCTGGCGAGCGCACGCCCCTGCTGGGCGTGCCGCTGGCGCACAAGGACATCTTCGTCACGAAAGACTTCGCCACCACCGCCGGCTCGAAGATGCTGCAGGGCTACCTGAGCCCGTTCGACGCCACTGTGGTGCAGCGCCTGAGCGCGCAGGGCGCGGTCTCGCTCGGCAAGCTCAACTGCGATGAATTCGCCATGGGCGGCAGCAACGAGAACTCGGCCTTTGGCGTCGTGCGCAACCCCTGGGACACCACGCGCGTGCCCGGCGGTTCGTCGGGTGGTTCGGCCGTGGCCGTGGCCGCGCGCCTGGCGCCCGCTGTCACCGGCACCGACACGGGCGGCTCGATCCGCCAGCCCGCCAGCTTCTGCGGCGTCACCGGCATCAAGCCCACCTACGGCCGCTGCTCGCGCTACGGCATGGTGGCCTTTGCGTCCAGCCTCGACCAGGCCGGCCCGATGGCGCGCAGCGCCGCCGACTGCGCCGTGCTGCTCAGCGCCATGGCCGGGCCCGACATCGACCGTGACTCCACCAGCCTGGACCACCCCGCCGAGGACTACAGCGCGTGGCTGGGTCGGGCCCGTGAAGGCGCCACCGCCGCGTTGCCGCTCAAGGGGCTGCGCATCGGCCTGCCGAAGGAATTCTTCGGCGAGGGCTGCGCCCCCGACGTGATCGCCCCCGTGCGCGCTGCGCTTGCCGAGATCGAGAAGCTCGGCGCCACGCTGGTCGACGTGTCGCTGCCGCGCACCGAACTGTCCATCCCGGTCTACTACGTCATCGCGCCCGCCGAGGCCTCGAGCAACCTCAGCCGCTTCGACGGCGTGAAGTTCGGCCACCGCGCAGCGCAGTACGGTGACCTGGTCGACATGTACAAGAAGTCGCGCAGCGAGGGCTTCGGGCCTGAAGTGCAGCGCCGCATCATGATCGGCACCTACGTGCTGAGCCATGGCTACTACGACGCGTACTACCTCAAGGCCCAGCAGATCCGGCGCCTGATCGCGCAGGACTTCCAGGCCGCGTTCGCGCAGTGCGACCTGATCGCCGGCCCGGTGGCGCCCACCGTCGCCTGGAAGATTGGCGAGAAGAGCAACGACCCGGTGGCCAACTACCTGGCCGACGTCTACACCCTCTCGACCAGCCTCGCCGGCCTGCCCGGCATGAGCGTGCCGGCCGGCTTCGGTGAAGGCGGCCTGCCCGTGGGCCTGCAGCTCGTGGGCAACTACTTCCAGGAAGGCCCGCTGCTGCAGGCCGCCCACGCCTTCCAGCAAGCCACTGACTGGCACACCCGCGCTCCGCAAGGCTATTGAAATGAGTTCCAGCAAATCCCTTCTGGTGGGTGGCTACGAAGTGGTCATCGGCTTCGAGACCCACGCGCAGCTCGCCACGCAATCCAAGATCTTCAGCCGCGCGCCCACGGCGTTCGGTGCCGAGCCCAACACGCAGGCCTGCGCGGTGGACCTCGCCCTGCCCGGCACACTGCCGGTGATGAACCAGGCGGCGGTCGAGCTCGCGATCCGCCTCGGCCTGGCACTCGGTTCGCACATCGCCGAACAGAGCGTGTTCGCGCGCAAGAACTACTTCTATCCCGACCTGCCCAAGGGTTACCAGATCAGCCAGTTCGAGATCCCGGTGGTGCAGGGCGGCGAGGTCTCGTTCTTCCTCGGCGACGAGAAGAAGACCGTGCGCCTGGTGCGCGCGCACCTTGAGGAAGACGCGGGCAAGAGCCTGCACGAGGACTTCATCGGCCAGAGCGGCATCGACCTCAACCGCGCCGGCACGCCGCTGCTGGAGATCGTGACCGAGCCCGACATCCGCTCCAGCGCCGAGGCCGTGGCCTATGCGAAGGAGCTGCACAAGATCGTCACCTGGATCGGCATCTGCGACGGCAACATGCAGGAAGGCTCGTTCCGCTGCGACGCCAACGTCTCGGTGCGCAAGCCCGGCGAGAAGCTGGGCACGCGCCGCGAGATCAAGAACCTGAACTCGTTCAAGTTCATGCAGCAGGCCATCGACTACGAGGTGCGCTGGCAGATCGAGCAGATCGAGGACGGCCACACGATCCAGCAGGCCACGGTGCTGTTCGACCCGGACACTGGCGAGACGCGCGCGATGCGCACCAAGGAAGACGCGGCCGACTACCGGTACTTCCCCGACCCCGACCTGCCACCGCTGGTGATCGCACGCGACTGGGTGGAGCGGGTGAAGGGCGCCATGCCCGAGTTGCCGCGTGCGATGGCCGAACGCCTGGTGCGCGACTACGGTCTGCCCGAGTACGACGCCACCACGCTCACACAAAGCCCTGCGATGGCCGCGTATTTCGAGACGGCGGCCAAGGCCAGCGGCCAGGCCAAGCTGGTGAGCAACTGGATCATGGGCGAGGTCTCGCGCCGGCTCAACGCCGACGAAGGCGACATCGCCAGCGCGCCCGTGAATGCCGCGCAACTGGCCGCGCTTGTCGGCCGAATTGCCGACGGCACGGTGTCGAACAACGCCGCCAGGCAGGTCTTCGACGCCCTATGGACCGGTGAGGGCCAGGAGGTCGATGCCGTCATCGAGGCCAAGGGCCTCAAGCAGATGAACGACAGCGGCGCGCTGGAGAAGATCCTCGACGACGTGATGGCCGCCAACGCCGACATGGTGGAGCAGTTCCGCGCCGGCAAGGAGAAGGCCTTCAACGCCCTCGTGGGCCAGGCCATGAAAGCGAGCCGGGGCAAGGCCAACCCGCAACAGGTCAACGACCTGCTGCGCCAGAAACTCGGTTGATCAGCGCGACGGCGCCGTGCCGGTGCGCGTGCCGCCGGCGGCCGCCCAGAGCTGGCGCAGCTTGGCCAGCTCCTCATCGAACCGGGCGTTGATGCGCTGCTTCTCCTGGACCTGCTCGTCCAGGAAGCGCTTCTGCACCAGCACCTGTTTCTCGTTGTCCTCGACCTTGCGCTTGAGCCAGTTGGGTGCCTTGCTGACGTCGCCCTGGTAGAACTCCAGTTCGGTGTCGATGTCCTTGCGCTGTGTCGCCAGCGCCAGCTCGCGCTTGTGCACTGCCCCGATCACCTCGTCGACCTGCGACAGGGCCTCGGCCCGTTCCTTGTCGTGCACGCCCTGGGTGGGGTAGCGGATCAGCAGCGCGCGCTCGCGCCGCCGCTCTTCCACCACACGGGCGCGTTGCTCCTCTTCGGCCTTGCGCTGGGCGTCGACCCTGGCGCGCTCGTCGGCGGTGTAGCTGGGCGGCAGCGTCTTGCGCACGGTGCCGCTGTTGCCCAGTTGCTGTTGCTCGCGGTCCAGGCAGGCGACGATGGGCCGGTCTGATGTGTGGCGGCGGCCCTGGCTGTCCACGCAGGTGTAGATGCCACTCTGTGCATTTGCCGTGCCCCACAGGCCCGTGCCCAGCAACAGGGCGCCGCTGACGGTCCACAGGCGGCGGGGCAGGGCGGAAAGCGGGGGGTGGTGCGCGGTCATTGTGGAAAGGGTGTCAGGACACGCCGTAGCGCTGTCGGTAGGCCAGCACACGCTCGCGGTGCACGTCGGCTTCGCCACCAGCATGGGCGCTCAGATACTGCAATAAATCTGCCAGCCTCGCAATCGTGCAAACCTGCATGCCCAGCTCGCGCTGCACATACTGCACGGCGCTGTGGTCCACATCCCGCACGCTCCCGTCGGGACCGACCTCGGTGGCCTTTTCCTGGCGGTCGAGCGCGATGGCGATGGCGTGTGGCGTGGCGCCCGCGGCCTGGATGAGCGCGATCGATTCGCGCGCGGCGGTGCCGGCCGACATCACGTCGTCGACGATCAGCACGCGGCCCTTGAGCGGAGCGCCGACCAGCGTGCCGCCTTCGCCATGGTCCTTCGCTTCCTTGCGGTTGTAGGCAAAAGGCACGTTGCGGCCCAGCCGCGCAAGTTCGATCGACACCGCCGCGCCCAGGGGGATGCCCTTGTATGCGGGGCCGAAGATCATGTCGAACCCGATGCCGCTGGCCACCAGGGCTTTTGCATAGAATTGCGCGAGCCGGCCCAGCTTGGCGCCGTCGTCAAACAACCCGGCGTTGAAGAAATAGGGGCTCATGCGCCCGGCCTTGGTCTTGAATTCACCAAAGCGCAGCACGCCGGCATCGACGCAAAACTGCACGAATTCCTGCGCGAGCGCAGCATCCGGCGCGCAGCCGTTGCCCGCGCCTGTATCCAACTCCATGGAGACGTCCTTGTTCAAACTGACCAGCCTCAATCTCAACGGCATCCGTTCCGCCACCACCAAGGGGCTGGAGAAATGGCTGTCCGCGCACCGGCCCGATTGTATTTGTGTGCAGGAAGTCAAATGCCAGGCCAGCGATGTGAGTGGCCGCTTTGAAGAGATCGCCGGTCTCAAGGGACATTTTCATTACGCACAGAAGAAGGGCTATTCCGGCACGGCGGTGTACACCCGGCATGAACCGAGCGATGTGCGCATCGGCTACGGGTCGACCGAGTTCGACGCCGAAGGGCGCTTCACCGAGCTGCGTTTCGACACGCCCAAGCGGAAGTTTTCCATCCTCAGCGTGTACTTTCCAAGCGGTTCCTCGGGCCCCGAACGGCAGGAGGCGAAGTACCGCTTTCTCGATGGCTTCTACCCGCACCTGCAGGCGCTCAAGGCCGAGCGCGAGTTCATCCTCTGCGGCGATGTGAACATCGCGCACCAGAACCAGGACCTGAAGAACTGGCGCAGCAACCAGAAGAACAGCGGCTTCCTGCCGGAAGAGCGCGCCTGGATGACCAAATTGCTGGACGAAGCGGGCCTGGTCGACGTGTACCGCCGCCTGCAACCCGACACCACCGACGCGTGCTACACGTGGTGGAGCAACCGCGGCCAAGCATATGCCAACAACGTGGGGTGGCGGCTGGACTACCACCTGGCCACGCCGGCCATGGCCGCGCTGGCGCGCAGCGAGGCGATCTACAAGGACGTGAAGTTCTCCGACCACGCACCGCTGACGATCGAATACGACTTCACGCACTGAACCAGGGAGTTGCCCATGTTCCCCACCGACATCCTGCTGGCCTATGTGGCCGCCTGCCTCCTGGTCGTGATCTCCCCTGGACCCGACAACATCCTGGCCATCGGCCGTGGTCTGAGCCAGGGGCCGATGGCCGCCGCGCTCTCGGCCTTCGGTGCGGGCCTGGGCATTCTGTTTCACACGCTGGCGGCCACCTTCGGCCTGTCGCTGATCATCCAGGGCTCGCCGGAGGCGTTCTGGGTGGTGAAGGCGGTGGGAGCGTTTTACCTGCTGTGGCTGGGCTGCAAGGCGCTGATGGCCGGCAACCTGATCTCGTTCCAGCCGTCGGCACACCTGCCCTTGCGCCGGGTCCTGCTGACCGGTGTGCTGTCCAACGTGCTCAACCCCAAGCCGGGCCTGTTCGTACTCGCTTTCCTGCCGCAGTTCGTGAGTGCGGAGCGCGGCTCGGTGGCGGTACAGATGATGACGTATGGCGCGATCTTTGCGCTGATGACGGCGGTGATCTTCGCTCTCATGGGTGGCTTCGCGTCACGCCTGGCGGGCTGGTTGCAGGCACGCCCGAGGCTGGTGCGAGGCGTCAACGTGGGCGCGGGCCTCACCTTCATCGCCGCTGGCCTGTCGGTGCTGTCGCTCAAGCAGCGCAGCGCACTCTAGGCACACATCCCTTCTTCACTCACGAGCGACCATGCTGCGCTATCAAACCGTTCCCGTCACCGCCTTCGCCCAGAACTGCTCCATCGTCTGGTGCGACGAGACCCTGGACGCGGCGGTGATCGACCCGGGCGGCGAGCTCGATATCCTGCTCGCCGAAGTGCAGCGCCTGGGTCTGAACCTCAAGGCGATCTGGCAGACCCATGCGCACATCGACCACGCGGGCGGCACGGCCGAACTTGCCCGGCGGTTCGATCTGCCCATCATCGGGCCGCACCCGGGTGACCAGTTCTGGATCACAGGTCTGCCGCAGCAGGGCGCGATGTTCGGTTTTCCCCCAGCCGAAGCCTTCACGCCCACGCGCTGGCTGGCCGACGGCGACACTGTGCAGATCGGGAACAGCACGCTGAACGTGCGGCACTGCCCGGGCCACACGCCTGGCCACGTGGTGTTTCATTCGCCTGAAGCGAAGCGTGCCTTCGTGGGCGATGTGCTGTTTGCCGGCAGCATCGGCCGCACCGATTTCCCGCAGGGCAATCACCAGCAACTGCTCGACAGCATCCGGGAGCGCCTCTGGCCCATGGGCGATGAAACGGTGTTCATTCCCGGCCACGGGCCGGAGAGCACGTTCGGCGACGAGCGCCGCAGTAACCCGTACGTGCGCGACCGCGCCTAACCCCTGCGCGCCTGCTCGTAGAGGCCTTGCACCTTGGGCAGGTTGGCCTCCAGCTGGCGGATGCGGTCAGGGCCGCTGGGGTGGGTGGAGAGAAAACCCGCGCCCGCGCCCCCGCCGTTGGCAGACATCTTCTGCCACAGGGTCACGCTGGCGCGCGGCTGGTAGGCCGAACGCGCCGCGAGCTCCAGGCCCACCAGATCGGCCTCGGTTTCGTCCTCGCGGCTGAACTTCAGCGTGAGCAGCTGCGTGCCCAGGTTGGCGGCCACGTCGCCCAATTGACCGAGGCCCAGCAGCTGGGCGCCGATGGACAGGACCGCGCTGGTGGCACCGCTCTTGGCCACGCGCGAGCGGGCATGCTCGCGCAGCGCATGGGCCATTTCGTGGCCCATGATCATCGCGGTCTCATCGTCGGTGAGCGAGAGCTTTTCCAGAATGCCGGTGTAGAACGCGATCTTGCCGCCGGGCATGCAGAAGGCATTGATCTGTTCGCTGCGGATCAGGTTCACTTCCCACTTCCACTGCGTGGCGCGCGAATTCCATTGCGGTGAATGGGGAATGATGCGGCGCGCGATGTTGCGCAGCCGTTGCACCTGCGCATTGCTCTCGGGCATCAGCACATTCTTGGCGTTGGCCTCGGCCATCATCTGGCTGTACTGCTTGTTCGCGGCCCCCTCCAGCTCGTCGGCCGGCACCAGCTTGCGCAGCGAGGAGCCCGCGCCCACATCCACCTGTGCCGCGGCCGGCAGCGCGGCGCCCGCTGCCGCGGCGGTGCCCGCCAGCAGGAAGGCGCGCCGGGTCGACCACACGTGCTCGGGTCGAGCCTGGTCGGGGAGGGAGGGTGACTTGAGGTCGCAGAGGAAGCACATGCGTGAATAATAGACAAAGCCGCGTGTCCGTGCTCGCCTGCATCCACGTCCATCCCAACAATTTCTTCAACCATGTCCGTGCCGCCGATCTCGCCGCAGACCACGACGCAGCCCGCCCCGGCGGACACGGCCCCCACCCGGCCCAGCTGGGGTGACACCCTGCGCGTGTACCTGGAGCCGGCCAGCCTGCGCATGTTTGCCCTGGGCTTTTCCGCCGGCCTGCCCTTGCTGCTGGTGCTGGGCACACTGAGTTTCCGCCTGCGCGAAGCCGGGCTAGACCGCACCACCATCGGTTACCTGAGCTGGGTCGGCCTGGCCTACGGCTTCAAGTGGTGCTGGGCGCCGCTGGTGGACCGCCTGCCGATCCCGTTGCTCACGCGCTGGCTGGGCCGGCGGCGCAGCTGGTTGCTGCTGTCGCAGGCGCTCATCATGGCCTCGCTGGTCGGCATGGCGCTGGCCGACCCGCGCACCGAGCTGCAGCTGGTGGTGTGGTGCGCGCTGGCCGTCGCCTTTGCCTCGGCCACGCAGGACATCGCGCTCGACGCCTTCCGCATCGAATCGGCCGACGTGCAACACCAGGGCGCGCTGGCCGCGACCTACCAGACCGGTTACCGCCTCGCGATGATCTGGGCCGGCGCCGGCGTGCTGTGGATCGCCGCGCGCGCCGAACTCGCGCCCGCGCTGCCGGCCGGAGGCACCGCCGCGCCGGGCGCGCTGTACCAGCAGGCCGCCTGGACCACCGCGTATCTGGTGATGGCCGCGAGCATGCTGGTGGGCGTGTTCACCGTGCTGTTCTCGCGCGAGCCCGCGCGCCTGGCCCTGCCGCCGGCGAAGAACGCCGCCGACTGGCTGCGCAGCGCCCTCATCGAGCCCTTCGCCGATTTCCTGCGGCGCTACGGTCGGCAGGCGCTGCTGATCCTGGCGCTGATCGGCGTCTACCGCATCAGCGATGTGGTGATGGGCATCATGGCCAACCCGTTCTACGTGGACATGGGCTACACCAAGGACGAGGTGGCCGCGGTGACCAAGGTGTTCGGCGTGATCATGACGCTGGTGGGCGCGTTCATCGGTGGCGCACTGTCGCTGCGGCTGGGCGTGATGCGCGTGCTCATGCTCGGCGCGATTCTCTCGGCGGCGAGCAACCTGCTGTTCGCCTGGCTGGCAGGGCACGGGCACGACGTCACTGCGCTGGTGTTCGTGATTTCCGCCGACAACCTGAGCGCGGGCGTGGCCTCGGCGGCGTTCATCGCGTACCTCTCGGGCCTCACCAACGTGCAGTACTCGGCCACGCAATACGCGCTGTTCAGTTCGATGATGCTGCTCGCGCCCAAGTGGCTGGCCGGCTATTCCGGCGCCTTCGTCGACGCGTACGACTACCCGACCTTCTTCATCGCCACGGCCTGCCTGGGCGTGCCGGTGCTGCTGCTGATCTGGCTGGCGATGCGACTCGCACCCGTGGGCCCGAAGCCCTGAGTCTCACGCGCTTGCCGCGCTGTCCAGCAAGGCCTTGACCGCGGGCTTCTGCACCTTGCCAAGCGCCGTCCTGGGCAGGGCGTCCACCCGGTGCCAGCGGCGTGGCCACTTGTAGCGCGCCAGCCGACCATCCAGGAAGACCTGCAGCGCCGCTGCCCAGTCGCCGTCCGCGCCGTCGCGCAGCACCACCACGGCAACCACCACCTCGCCCCAGCGTGCGTCTTCCTGCCCGACCACGGCGCATTCGGCCACCAGCGGGTGCTGCACGAGCAGGTTCTCGATTTCGGCCGGGTAGATGTTCTCGCCGCCGGAAATCAGCATGTCCTTGGCCCGGCCGACCACCGTGTAGCTGCCGTCGGCCGCCTGCTGCGCGAGGTCGCCGCTGTGGAAGAAGCCCTCGGCGTCGCAGGCCGGCTGCGCGGGCCAGTAGCGCTGCACCACGTTGGGCGCGTTCAGCCACACCTCGCCCACCTCGCCGCGGCGCACGGGCGCGCCCGCCGGGTCGCGCAGGCTGGCTTGCACGCCGGGTGCCGGCCAGCCGCAGGTGCCCAGGTGGGTGGCGGCGTGTTCGGGTGGCAGTGCGATGGAAAAAGGCCCGGTCTCGGTGCTGCCGTACACGTTGCACACCGGCACGCCGCGCGCATGGCAGGCGTGGATGAGCGGGGCCGGCAACACGCTGGAGCCGGCCCAGATGGCGCGCAGGCTGGAGAGGTCGGTGCCGCTCCAGTCGGCATGGGTGGTGAGTGCCTGCAGCGTGGCGGGCACCTGCAATGTGAGGCTGGGGCGGTCTTCGTGCAGGCTGCGCAGCGTGGCACCGGCGTCGAAGCGGCTGTGCAGCAGCACCTGTGCCCCGACCGAGAGTGCCGGCAGGGTCTGGATGCACAGGCCGCCGACATGGAACAGGGGCAACACGGTGAGCACGGTATCCAGTGCGCTCAGGCCCTGCACCTGCGCGGCAATCGCCATGTTGGTCAGCAGGTTGCCCTGGGTGTGCACCGCGCCCCTGGGCGCACCGGTGGTGCCCGAGGTGTAGACCAGCAGCGCCGGCTGGTCGGTGCTGCCCCGGTCTTCGGTGTTGATGGTCGCGTCGCGTGGCAGATCGTCGAGGTGCCGCGTTGCAGGGTGGGCCAGGGCACGCGCCGGTTCCGCGAGCGTCGTGTCGTGCACCAGCAGCGTGGGTTGGCAGTCGTTCAGAACCCCGGCCCATTCGGCCGGCGAGAGCCGGTGGTTCAACGGCACCAGCAGCGCGCCCAGGCGGGCCAGGGCAAAGAGCAGCGCGATCTGCCCCGGGTGGTTCAGGCCCAGCCACGCGACGCGGTCACCTCGCCCCACGCCATGGGTCTTCGCCAGAGCCTCGGCAAAGGCGTGCGCGCGCCGCTCCAGATCGCCGAAGGTGAGGTGCGCCCAGCGGGGATCCGGCACCGCCTGACCCGGTTCGTGCCAGCGCAAGGCCGTCGCCTGCGGTCGCTCGCCGGCCCGCAGGTGCAGCAGCGCAGCCAGCGAAGCCGCGGGGAGGGCCGGGGGCGAGGAAGGCCAGGGAGCGGCAGGGTTCATTTACATGACTTTACGTGACCCGAAAGCCCGCTTCACACGGCGCTGACACGATGATGGGCTCCGGCGCACGCCGCTACACTGAAAACCATGAACGCTCCCCTGCTGATGATTGAAGACGACAGCCGCCTGGCGCAGATGGTGGTGGAGTACCTGGGCCAGTCGGGCTTCGATGTGACCCACGCGAGCGACGGCGAAGCGGGGCTGGAGCAGTTCCAGCTCATGCAACCCCAGCTGGTGATCCTCGACCTGATGATGCCCGGCATCGACGGGCTCGAGGTGTGCCGCCGCATCCGTTCGCTGCCGGGCGATGCGGCCCGGGTGCCGGTGCTCATGCTCACGGCGAAGGGCGATCCGATGGACCGCATCATCGGCCTCGAGCTGGGCGCCGACGACTACCTGCCCAAGCCCTTCGAGCCGCGCGAGCTGCTGGCGCGCGTCCGGGCCGTGCTGCGCCGCCGCGGCGACACGGGCAACACCACCGTGTCGCGCACGACCCCGGTGCTGCGTTTCGGTTCGCTGGACATCGACCGCGACGCGCGCACCGTCCAGGTGGCCGGCCAGCCGTGTGAGCTGACCTCCTACCAGTTCGACCTGCTCGTGGCGATGGCCGAGCGCGCGGGCCGCGTGCTCACGCGCGACCAGATCATGGAGGCCGTGCGCGGCCGCGAGCTGGAGGCGTTCGACCGTTCGATCGACGTGCACATCGGCCGCATCCGCAACGCCATCGAGGCCGACAGCAAGGACCCCAAGCGCATCCTCACTGTGCGCGGCGTGGGCTACGTGTTCGCGAAGCAGCAGGAATGAGTTCGCTCTTCGGCTCCCGGCTGTACGTCCGCATCTGGCTGGCGGTGGTGGCCGCGGTCACGGTGCTGACGCTGGTCACGGGCTGGCTGTGGCAGCAGGCGCTGGACGAGGACCGCGCCGAACGCGAGGCGCGCGTGACGCGCACGATCATCGTGCGCGACGGCGCGCGCGAGATCGTGGGCCAGGCCCCCGCGCGCGCGGTGAGCATTCCGGGCGAAGGCTGGGAGTTCGAGGTCGTCATGAAGGACGGGCAGACGCTCTATGTGCTGCTGCCGCGCCCGAACCGCCCGGCCGGCAACAACCCCGGTCGCCGGGCACCCGAGTGGTTCCAGACACCCACAGGCTTTGCCTGGCTGCTCGGCCTGGTGGCTTTTGCCGTGGCCCTGGGGGCCTATCCCATCGTGCGCCGTCTGACCAAGCGCCTCGAAGCCTTGCAGAAAGGCGTGGAGCGCTGGGGCGATGGCGATCTGTCGACCCGGTTGCCCATGCAGGGACAGGACGAGGTGGCGTTTCTCGCCACCCGCTTCAACGCCGCCGCCGAGCGCGTGCAGACGCTGCTGCAGTCGCACAAGGCGCTGCTGGCCAATGCCTCGCACGAACTGCGTTCACCGCTGGCGCGCATCCGCATGGGGCTGGAGCTGCTGGGCAACGACCACGTGAGCGCACCGCAACGCGCCGAGATTGCCCGCAGCATCGACGAGCTGGACCAGCTGATCGACGAGATACTGCTCGCGAGCCGGCTGGACCTGATCGACGCGCGGGACGCCGCCGCGCTGGGCCCGACCGAGGAGGTCGACCTGGTGGGCCTGGCGGCCGAGGAGTGCGCCCGCACGGGTGCCGATCTGGACATCGCGCCCGGGGCCGCGCCCGCGCTGGTGCACGGCCAGGCGCGCTTGCTGCGCCGGGTGCTGCGCAACCTGCTGGAGAACGCGCGACGCTATGGTCACGTCGACGCCACGGGCGATGCGCAGGTGCGCCTGAGCATCCTCGCGCCCACGCCGGCAGGCCCCGCGGGCCGGCCTCGCGTGTCGCTTCTGGTGGAAGACCGCGGGCCGGGCGTTCCTCCGGAGCTGCGGGCCCGCATCTTCGAACCGTTCTACCGCCTGCCGGGCGCCAGCGAACGCGAGGGTGGTGTGGGCCTGGGCCTGTCGCTGGTGAAGACGATCATCGAGCGCCATGGCGGACAGGTGCGTTGCGAGGACCGGCCGGGCGGCGGAGCCCGCTTCGTGGTGGAACTGCCAGTGTGAGGTGCCAAGGTGATCGGCCATTGCCGCCGGTCTGCATAAGCAACCTTTGATCCTGTGTGGCGGTTTTGCTGATCAGGCAGAAGTTCGTTGATTCAACGGTGTTTTTTGGACTTTCCCGGTGCGGCTGCGCAAACCCGTTCCCACAAATGGGGGATGTTCGAAAGCCATGTGCAGGCGCACAATTCGTGGCGATGCTGTCACAACATCAGAACAACAGATCCGGCAAACACCATACGTCAAGAAACGTTTGAATCTGGTCTCCCAACGACGTCCCTTCAAGGACTTTCAAAAGCCACCGCAAGGTGGCTTTTTTTTGCTCAGGCGCGCGCGGTTTCGGTCTCGGTCTCGAGCGTGTTGCCGGGGGACGAATGCAGCCAGTCGACCACCTCCGCGGCGGGCTGGTAGCCCTGCACGCAAACCTGCAGGAGGGCGCGCATCGCGGTCGTGTCGTTCTGGTCCATGGCCAGTTCCAGCGACGTGAGCCGGGCCTGCAGTTCGCTCCAGGGCAACATGTCTTCCTGCGCCTTCATGATGCGCGCGTGCTGGGTGGGCTGCGGGTTGTCGCCGATCAGCAGCTCTTCATACAGCTTTTCGCCCGGGCGCAGGCCCGTGATCTGGATCTCGATGTCGCCCGCGGGATGCTGCTCGTCCTTCACCTTCAGGCCAGAGAGCTCCACCATGCGCTGTGCCAGGTCGAAGATGCGCACCGGCTCGCCCATGTCCAGCACGAACACATCGCCGCCCTGCGCCATCGCACCGGCCTGGATCACCAGCTGTGCGGCTTCGGGAATCGTCATGAAGTAACGCGTGATGTCCGGGTGGGTCAGCGTGATCGGCCCGCCCTGCTGGATCTGTTCCCGGAACAGGGGCACGACCGAGCCGCTGGAGCCCAGCACGTTGCCGAAGCGCACCATGGCGAAGGTGGTGGCCCCGCCGCCGGGTTCGGCCGCCAGCGCCTGCAGCACCATCTCGGCCAGGCGTTTGCTGGCGCCCATGACATTGGTGGGGCGCACGGCCTTGTCGGTGCTGATCAACACGAAATGGGCCGTGCCCGCCGCCTGCGCCGCCCGCGCGCACACCCAGGTGCCCCACACGTTGTTGCGCAATCCCTGCACCGGGTTGTGCTCCACCAGAGGCACGTGTTTGTACGCCGCCGCGTGATAGACCGTCTCGGGCCGCCAGGCCTGCATGATCTGCGTCATGCGCGCCTCGTCCTGCACCGAGGCCAGCAGGGGGACCAGCTCCACCGCAGCCGCTGCGTCGCCGAAGAACGCCTCCAGTTCACGATGGATCTGATACAGCGCAAACTCGCTGTTCTCCACCAGCAGCAGGGTGTGTGGCTGGCAGGCCGCGATCTGCCGGCAGAGTTCGCTGCCGATGCTCCCGCCCGCACCGGTGATGGCCACCACCTTGTCGCGGATCAGCCGGTTGAGCAGGGCGCCGTCCGGCTTCACCGGGTCGCGGCCCAGCAGGTCCTCGATGTCGAGCTCGCGCACGTCGCTCATGGTCACGCGGCCTGCTGCGAGGTCCGACATGCCGGGCAGGGTGCGCACGTGCACCGGCAGGTGGCGCAGGGTGTCGAGGATGTCCAGGCGTCGCTGGTGCGTGACCGAGGGCAATGCCAGCAGCACGTCCGTCACGCCCAGGTTGGGAATGAGCTCCGGCAGTTCGGCAGGGTCGTACACCGTGCGCCCGTCGAGGCTGTTGCCCTGCAGCTGGTCGTCGTCGTCGAGAAAACCGACAAGCCGGTGTTCGCTGCCACGCGCAAGCGCCGCTGCCAGCTGCCGGCCGGCGAGGCCTGCACCGTAGATCAGGATGCCAGGCAGGTGCTCGCGCTGCAGCAGTGAACGGTAGAGCCCGCCAAGCCAGTAGCGCACCACCAAACGGCTGAACCCGACGGTGAGCAGCAGCAGCAGGGGCTGGATCACCCCCACGGTGCGGGGCACGCCCGGAATGCCGATGACCGTGAAGACGGTGGCATAGAACAGGGCGTACAGCACCATGGCCTGGGCCAGGCTGACCATCGCGTTCCAGCCCGCATAGCGGAAGATGGCGCGGTACAGACCGAAGCGGATGAAGAGTGGCAGGGCAATCAGCACCGCACCCATGATTGCCAGCCCATGCGCCGGCGTGAGCTCCACCCAGTGTTCGAGGCGGAGGCAGAGCGCCAGCCAGACCGTCAGTGCGCACAGCGCGATGTCCACCAGCACCGCGAACAGGCGCTTGCCCACGCGAGGCATGAGCAGAAGCGTGGCGGCGGCGTTGCTTCGATGGTCCCTGTGTTTCATTCTTTTAGTGGGCCACGCCATCACGGCGCAGCACTTTGACAAATGTCATCCAGAGTATGCGCAAGTCGAACCACAGGCTCTGGTGCCGCAAGTATTCTGCATCCAGCGCGACTTTCTGTGGGATCGGCAGTTCGTCCCGGCCGTTGACCTGCGCCCAGCCCGTGAGCCCGGGCACCAGCTTGTGCACACCCTGCTCGGTGCGCAGGGCGATCAGGTCGTCCTGGTTGAACAGCGCCGGGCGCGGCCCGACGAAGCTCATGTCGCCCTTGAGGATGCTCCAGAGCTGGGGCAGCTCGTCCAGGCTGCTCTTGCGCAGGAAAGGGCCGATCGGCGTGAGGTACCTGGCCGGGTCGGTCAGCAGGTGCGTGGCGACGGCAGGCGTGTCGATTCGCATGCTGCGGAACTTGGGCATGCGGAAGATGTGGTTGTGGCGGCCGACCCGATCGGACCAGTAGAGCGCCGGGCCTTTCGAGGTGAGCCGGACCGCCAGGGTGACCAGCACCACGGGGATCACCAGCACAACGCCGGCGCAGAGCGCCAGCAGAAGATCGAACAGGCGTTTCATCGAATAACCATGCCTGCCGCGGCCCGCCGCAGCCCCTCGTCAACACTCACAGGAGGGGCCCAGTCGAGCGTGGTCTTCGTGTGAGAGATGTCTGCTTGCAGACTGCCCAGCAGGCGCTGCGAAACTGCGCCCTTTCCTAGGAGTCGGGCACCCAATGTGAGCAAAGCAGAAGGGACTGGTATCAGTCGTGCGGGCTTGCCCACGGCATGTCCCACTCGTCGAAGCAGTTCCGTGGTGGACAGGTCTTCGCCATCGCTGACGAGAAAGGTCTGCCCGGCCGCAGCTGGATGGATTGTGCAGGTGATGAGCAGGTCAACCAGATTGTCCAGCGCCACCAGACTGCGTCGATTGGCAGTAACGGCGCCCAGGGGTAGCGGCACGCCACGTCGCACCACTCGCATGAGACTGGCGAAGTTGGCTTTGACCGCGGGACCGTACACCAGAGGCGGCCGAACGATGACCACCTCCATGCCAGTCGCCGCGGACAGGGCCAGCAAGCCCATTTCCGCCTCCCACTTGGAGATGCCGTAAGGGTCCTGGGGGGCCGGTGTGCCTTGCGCTGAGAAAGCCTGCCCAGGTGCGGTGGTCTCGCCATTGACTTTCAGTGAGCTCACGAAAACGAAGCGTCGAACACCGCTGGCCGCAGCCTGGCGGGCGAAGTTCAAAGTGCCTTCTGTATTCACCCGGCGGAACAACTTTATTGGCTCGCTGGCTTGTTCGTGCATCACATGCACGCGTGCGGCGCAATGGACCACGCACGTCACGTCTTGCAAGGCATGCGTCCAGTCCGTCGTCGGTCCGATGTCTCCTACTCCGACCATGATGCCTGCTTGTGCCGGCATATCAGTCCGTCGCGCGCTGCCCCTGGCGTTTCCACCCCGTGCAAGCAAGTGGCTCATCACGGCTGAACCGACGAAGCCAGTGGCGCCTGAGACCAGTGTGATGCCGCTGGATTCTTGACGGTTCATGAGTGGCAGATGCTCACAATCTGTTGAACGGCCTGTTCGGAGGAAAACATCTCATGCGCAAGAGCTCGTGCACGTTCCGAACTTTGTGCGTAGGTGTCAGGCTCGTCGATCATGCGCTCGACAAATTGGCGCATTGGCGCAATGTCATCTCGCTCGAAAGCGAGGCCCACGGCCTGTGAATTGATGAGGGTCGCAAGATCGGTGCGAGGATTGACGCGCGCCAATACGGGAAGGCCTGCCAACAGGTAGGTCAGGAACTTGCCCGGGATGTTGTGCGTCTGGTGCCGCAGATCCAGGGTTACCAGACCGATGAAGCACTGTGAGAGCAGCGCTGGAATCTCGGCCGAATCGATCTCGTCCAGAAAAAGCGTATTCACCAGGCTGCGCGACGCAGCAGCGTGGCGCATCTTTCCCATCTCGGACCCACGTCCCACGAACAGAAACCCCACGTCACTCCTGTCAAGCATGGCCTCGGCAAGGTGGATCAGGATGTCGACGCCTTGAGCGATGCCCATGTTGCCCGCGTACACCACGACACGGCGTCCAGCCAGTGGCGAGGTTGCTAGGTCAAAGGACTCTCGCGACTGTCGGGCGGGGGTTTGCCAGTTGTGAAGCACTTCAGTGCGTTTGCCGCGCCGTCGTCCCCAGCTATCCACATACTTGAGGTTCGAATGGGTCTGCACGCCGATCACATCAGCGGCCCTGTATTGAATCGCGGCGAACAACTTGAAGAACAGGTATGCGGGCCCTTTGCGGATCAAGCCGAGATCGAGCGCCCATTCTGGAAAGATGTCCCTGAGGATCAGATAGGTCCGGCACCGCGTGGACCACTTGAGATACCACACGAGAGGACCGAAGAAGATGGTGGGGGAGTACCAGGTTGTGAGATCCCAACGTGTATCCGCAAAAGGGCTTGAGCGCAGCCGATACAGCATCAGAAAGGGCAGGGCGAGTTCGCTCAGCGTCCGGCGGACATAACCGACGTCGCGCGTACGCGGGGCGGCCAGTCGCAGCACGGTGACACCGTCGATCTCGCCGACCCTCCAGCCCGTGTCCAGCTCCACGGAGGGAATCAAGACCACGGGGGAATGGCCCTGCCGCTTCATCTCAACCGCCAGATCCCTCATCTGTACCGCTGCAGACGTGCGCAGGGGAGGGTAATCGATCGAGATGAGAGCGACCTTGAGGCCCGAGGCGGATTGCATGCTGGTGGTGGTGTCTTCGGGGCGTGGATCAGAAGAAGTTTGTCATCTGCGTGCGCAGAGCATTGACCACCACGGAAGAGGGCGAGAAATCATCCGCAAAGTCGTAGCGTGCGCTCCAGGGTTGACTGACTGCGGTGACGATGGACTCCACGATGTTGTCGGTATCCATGCCGGACACGATTGTCGACCCGCTTTCCAGTGTCTCCATGCGCTCCGTAGCCATGCGCAGGCTCACGTTCGGCACCTTGTAGTAGAGGCCTTCTTCTGCGGCCGTGCCCGAGTCGGACAAGACGCAGAACGACTCCTTCAACAGGCGGTTGAAATCGTAGAAGCCCAGAGGCGCCATGATGCGCACCCGCGGGGGAATCTGTATGTCCTTGAGTTTGCTCTTCGTGCGGGGATGCATGGGGAAGATGATTTCGTGCGGGAAGCGCTCTGTCAGCTTCGAAACGGCCGAGAAGATCTTGCCCAGGTATTCGGGGTTGTCCACGTTCTCGCTACGGTGTGCCGTGACAAGGATGTATTTCTTGGACTCGAGTTGCAGTCGCCTGAGGATGTCGCTAGCCTCGATCTGTGGCGCGAAAGCGCGCATTGCCTCGAATGTCGTGTTGCCCGACACGATGATCTTGGATGGGTGAATGCCTTCGCGCAGCAGGTTTTCGCGGTGATAGTGGTTGTAGGGCAGCAGCACATTGCTGATATGGTCGATCAGGATGCGGTTGCGCTGTTCGGGCATGCGTCGGTCCCAGGCGCGAAGGCCAGCTTCCATGTGGAAGATCTTGATGCCACGATGCGCGGCGGGAAGCACCGACAAACCGCTGTACGTATCGCCGAGCACCAGAAGCGCATCGGGTCGTGTCTTCTCCATGACTGCTTCGGATTTGAGAATGACGTCGGCCACCTCCTTCCCGTAACCCGAGGTGTCGATGTTCAACTCGAAATCAGGCTTGCGCAGATTGAGGTCCTTGAAGAAGAACTCACGCAGCTCTGGCGTGAAGTTCTGTCCTGTGTGGACCATGATGTGCTCGAAATTGAGCTCGTCGAGCTTCTTGAGCGTGGCCCACATCTTGATCATTTCGGGGCGGGTTCCAAAGATGGACATCACTTTCATGGCTTGCTCTCAAGAAGTAAGAAATATTTAGGAAAACGAAGACGTAGCCGGAACAAGGCCGCCGGCCAGCGAATACACGGCGACTTCCGGCAACGGGATGATCATGCGGCCACCGTTTTCAAGAAACTGCTGATTTCGCTTGCGAATCTCATCAAAGAAGCTCCAGGCAAACACCAGAATGTAGTCAGGGGCGTCCTCATCAAGCAGTACAGAGCTGGGGTGGATTCTGAAATGCGAGCCGGGTGTGTAGAACCCGTTCTTGGCAGGCGCATCGTCAATCATGAAGTCCAGGTGAGTGTGGTCGATGCCGCAATACTGGATCATGGTGTTGGCCCGTCCCGATGCACCGTAACCGGCGATGCGGTGATCTTTGGCCTTGAGTTCGTCCAATAAGTCCATCAACTTCTGACGCGCGTCGTTCACGTTCTCAGAGAATTTGACGAAAGCCTCGTACCGATCGAATCCTTTGGCCCTCTCTTCGGTCTCGAGGGCCTTGACGGCCTCGGACTTTGTCGCGTGGCGGCTGTTCTTTTTGCATACATAGAACCGCATCGAGCCAGCATGTATGGGCACGGGCTTGATGTCGAAGACCACCATGCCATACCGCTCGAAATGCTTCATCGCTGAGAGCAGGGAGTAGTAGTAGAGATGCTCGTGATAAATCATGTCGTACTGCATCTCGGTGATCACCTTGTCCAGATAATGCACCTCGAACACGAACACACCGTCCTCTTTCAACACCTTGTTGACTGCCCGGGTGGTTCCCTGTATGTCGGGGATGTGCGCATAAACATTGTTTGCCATCACCATGTCGACATGGCCGTGCCGCTCCACAATGGCCTCCGCGACGGATTCGGTGAAGAAATCGTTGACCACGTTGATACGGGCGTCGTCGATGTTCTTGACCACATTTTTTGCCGGATCCACGCCGATGACGGTGTGAATGCCGAGGTCGGCCATGGGACGCAACAGCACGCCATCGTTGCAACCGAACTCGAGCACTGCCGACTTGCTGGGCTCGAGAAAGCGCGAGGTGACTTCCGAGGCATAGGCGCGGAAGTGGTCACGCAAGGTCCCGATGGAGGAGGAGAAGTAGAAGTAGTTGTGAAACAAGGTTTCGCCCGGTACCTTGTCCACCACTTGCAAGGCATAGCAGTCGCGACAGAAATGGACGCGCAGGGGAAATTTGGGCTCCTGCGCAAACTGATCTACCTTGAGGAACCCCCCGGCCAAAGCCACGGACCCAAAGTCCATAACCAAGGCCATTTGCTTGCTGTCGCAGAAGGCGCAGACATGGCCCTGATCGTTCAGGTGTACCTCGGAGTGGGCGGTATTCGCTGTCGATTCGTGTGACACCTTCAGAGTCCCTTGAGTTGTTCCTGGATGAAATCAAGCCGAAGCAGCACTTCCTTCAACTGCGCCATGGAAAGACGATCGGTGTTGTGGGATGTGTAATCGTCCAGCGTCGAAATCTGCTCTTGGCCATCGGTGAAGTACATCGCATAGTTGAGGTCACGGTTATCCGCCGGGATTCGGAAGTAGCGGTCCAGGTCGACAACGCGGGCCATCTCCTCTCTGGAAATAAGCGATTCGTAGAGCTTCTCGCCATGGCGGGTTCCGATCACGCGGACCTCGTTGTCGCATTCGAAGATATCCTTGAGGGCGATCACCAAATCCATGATGGTTGACGCAGGGGCCTTCTGCACAAAGATGTCGCCCTGTTGCGCGTGATTGAACGCGTACAGGACGAGATCGACGGACTCGTCCAGTGACATCAGGAAGCGGGTCATGGCTGGGTCTGTCACCGTCAGAGCGTTGCCCGCCTTTATTTGCGAGACGAAAAGGGGGATGACCGATCCCCGCGATGCCATCACATTGCCGTAACGAGTGGCGCAGAGCACGGTATTGCCGGGCCCGAGCATGCGGGCCTTGGCGACCATCACCTTCTCCATGAGTGCCTTGGTCTGGCCCATGGCGTTGACGGGATAGACCGCCTTGTCCGTGCTCAGCACGACGACCCGCTCCACGTTGTTCGCTATCGCTGCGCTCATCACGTTCTCGGCACCGAGAACGTTGGTCTTCACGGCTTCAAGCGGGTAGAACTCGCAGGACGGAACCTGCTTCAGGGCCGCAGCATGGTAGACATAGTTCACGCCTCTCAATGCCTGATAGATGCTGTCATAGTCGCGCACATCGCCGATGTAGAACTTCAGGCGGTTGTTGTTGAACTCCTGGCGCATCTCCTCCTGCTTCTTCTCGTCACGGCTGAAAATGCGGATTTCCTGCACATCGGTTTTCAGGAACAGGTTGACGACATGCCGCCCGAAGGAGCCTGTTCCGCCAGTAATCGCAATACATTTGTCAGTAAACATCAACGATCCTTAAGGCCGTGGTTGTAAGAGTGCATCGTTTCGATCAGCGCAGGCCACGCAGGGGGGACATAGCCGGTGTCCCGAGAAAAGCGGACGGACGACAATGACCGGTCGATCACAACGCTGTCATCTGGCACGATGCGGGTCGATGAGCCGTAGCGTTTTGCCACCAGCTCAAGGAGATGGAATTTCGAGATGGGCGTGGTAGACACGTGGTAAATGCCATGCAGATCACGGCGAGGTATCACCACGTCGCGCACGATCTGCGCAAACACCACTGCAGGAAAACCGGAAAACATCGCTTTCGTGAAACAGCGACACACATCTTCCTGGGCCAGAAACCACTCGAGCAGTCCTTGCTTCGATTGAAGTTCGTGTCCGATGATCGACGAGCGAAGCGTGATGGCATTCTGGTCTTCAACCTCCCCGAGCATCTTGGCCACCCCATACGGATCCGTTGCATCCGGAAACTCGTCCTCCGTGTAATTGCCCCGGCTCCCATTGAAGACCCCGTCGGAACTCATCTGTACGAGCCGGATACTTCGACGACGGCACAGGTGGAGCAATCTTCTCGGAAACACCGCGAACTGCTGCATCAGCAGCATCGGATTGCCGAAATCCTGTTTGGACGGTGCAAGGCAGTTGATCACCACGTCCGGCATGAATGCATTCAGGGTCTGAGCCAGGGACACTTCATCCAGCAGGTCATCCACCAGCATCGCCTGCTTCTGCAACGCTGTGGTGAACATTTGGATGGTCGCCTGGCTCCTGAATGTGCCCGCGACCTCCAGTTGACGGGCCTCTGACAACACGCGAAACATCGCATTGCCCAGAATGCCCGAGGCTCCCAGTACTAGCACCTTCATCGTAGGGATGTTGGCCGCAGCTTGATGATCGTAGGACGACACTGCGATCAAACCTTTTTTTCGTGATGAAGGAAGTCGAACACCAGCTTTTCACGCTCTGCATCGCTTGGATAGTTGATCAGGACTGCCCGATAGGTGCCCTTGAACACGAACATGCTGCCTGCCGCGGCCCCGATCGCCCCGAAGCGTGTGATGAGATCCTGTACGTGTGAGAGAGCGCGCGCGCCGCCCATGACCGTGATTGGCACGTTGATGGACTGGTAGACCTGCTCTACTAGAGGGATGTCGTAGCCATTCATTCGACCATCGTTGTCGATGGAGTTCAGGACGATTTCACCGACACCCATCTTCTCAAACTGCACCGCAAGCTCCACCGGCGAACGTCCGGTATTGACGGTTCCGTTGTGCGTCCACACTTCGCGCTTGCCATCGCGGGTCGACTTCACGTCAAGCACCACAACCGCGCTCTGATTGCCGAGGGCCTCAGCGATCTGGGCGATCACTTCTGGCTGAGCCACAGCGGCGGCGCTGAGCGAGACTTTCTCGACACCTAGGCCGATAATGGTCTTGGCCTGTTGCACGTTCTTGATGCCCCCGCCATAGCAAAGCGGCATACGCGATTCGATCGCGATGTGCTCGATCATCCGGTAATCGGGCTCTGCACCGCGTGCTGTGGCATCGATGTCCAGTACGATCAACTCATCAACGTGCTTCTCGTTGAAGATCTTCACGGCATTGACCGGGTCGCCAACGTATTTGGGTGCGCCAAAGCCAATCGTCTTGACAAGGCCTTTGTTCTGCACAAGCAGACAAGGAATGATTCTGGGCCTCAACATTCTTATGCCTCGGAAAAATTCTTCAATAGCCGTTCCCCAAACTGGTGGCTCTTTTCCGGATGAAACTGGACGCCGTAGATGTTGTCTGTGTTGACGGCACATGCAAACGAAGAACCATAGTCAGCCTCTGCCAACACCGCACCCGGATCCTTGCACTCGAAGAAATAGGAATGCAGGAAATAGAACCTCGCCTCGGAAGTCAGTCCGTTGAAAAGTGGCGTGTCTTTGGTGGGGTTGACGTCGTTCCAGCCCATGTGAGGTAGTCGGAGCACTCGCGTAGCGGGCGCCTTGAATTTGCGTACCACGCCGGAAATCCAGCCCAGCCCGGGCGACTGGCCTTCCTCGCTTCTCTCGGCAAGCATCTGCATGCCCACACAGATGCCGAGGACAGGCGTACGTTCTGCCATGACGAGTTCGTTCAGCCGAGGTCTCATGCCGGATCGGTTCAGCAAATCCATCGCGTGGTCGAACGACCCGACGCCGGGAAGAATGATCCGGCTGGCTTCTGCGAGGTCGGCCTCAGTTCGGGCCACCTCGATGGGGATGCCCAGCCTCTTGTAGACATTGAGGAATGCGAGGACATTCCCGAGTCCATAGTCAATGATCTTGATCACCTGAAGATCCGGTTGTCGATACCGAGTAGATTTGAGACACGTGCGCCCAACGTGATCAGGAACATGTTGTTCTTGTAGTCGCGGAAGGACTTGTTCTCGCCCTCGAAGACTTCGTTGAATTCCTCCACGGTCCAGCCCAGCTTTGTCGCCACATACTCGAATTCACGGGCCATAGTGTCCTCGTCGAGCTCGGGCCTGGAAATGCGGTCCAGCGCTTCCTCGCGGGTCATCTGGCCGGTTAGGATTTCGCTGGAGAAGTAGGCCCGTCGCTTGTCGTAGCCGAACTTCTTTGGTGTCCAGTAAGACTCGTAAAAGCGCGTGAATCGCGATTCATAGTGTTTCTGCTGGTAGGGTTGCCATCCGAATTTTTCGTTGAGCTCGCGAATCGCCTCTTTCTTGATGAAGGGAACCGAGTCCAGCAGCTTGATAACGCGAATGGCCTTGACCCATCGGTAGTAGGTCTTGTACTTGAGGATGTCGCACGTGGGGAATGTGTCAAGTGGGCGGGTGCCAAAGCGCCGGTGAATGTCGTTGACATGGCGCATGTCGGTCGAAAAGTACGTCCATTCGATGGACTCGCGCACGCATTCGGTGGAGTTGTTGCCGCCAGTGATGACATATTTGAAGTTGTTCTTGGCCGCAAAGTTGTATATGGCGGAGAAAAGTCCCAAGTCCTGAGGAGTGTCAACGAATGGCACCTGTGCCTTGAAGAAGGCTCGCTGCAAGTCTTTCATCTCCTCCCAGTTGATCACTTCCGTGACGAGATCCAGTCCCAAGCCATCGATGATTTTCTGAATATTGCTGACGCCCAGGTCCGAATTCCATCCGGTATCGCAATGGAACATGAGTGGCCTGAGCCCGAATTTCTCTTTGGCCACATAGGCGACATAGGAGCTGTCGAGTCCGCCGCTGATCCCAATCAAGCAGTCATGCTCTTTTCCTGCTCCATCCCTCTTGATCTGCTCGATGGTCGGCATGATTGCCTTGATGCCTTCTTCGCCTGGTTTCCAGTTGGGCTTGATGCTTGAGTGGAAGTTCTGGCAGTAGTCACACCAGCCACGCCCGTCAAAAGTGAGGGTGGTGTCACTGGTGTCCATGATGCAGTTGCTGCAGATCTGATAGTCGCGTGATGTCATGGCACTTCTTTAGGGGTGGGGCTGGGGATGATGGAACAAAGGCAATGGCGAAGCGGACGGCGCCTATCGCGGTGCCTATGGAGGGAGCTTTTACTCACGACGCTGGTTTGCCCACGAACCTGACCTGGCGCGCAAGGCCGGCAATCAGCTGCCATCGCCATGCCAGCATCTTTTTCAGAGACTGTCGCTGAAGAGGGCTGGCATTGCTGCCATGGCGCCGGTAACGGATCAGTGGCTCTTCGATGAAGTAGGTGCGCCCATAGAACTCATTGACGACACCAATCCACATGTCGTGTCCAGGAATCGGATGTGGAAAGGGCAGGAAACGCTCCCGCAGGGACCGGCGAAAAGCCATCGCGCAACCGAGAAACTTGCTTTTCATGATGTTTGCCATCACGCCAGGTACGAATCTCCCGCGGATGCCGAAATAGGAGGGGGCGATGAGGTGGTCATCGCCATCAATGAGCTGGGCATCGCTTAGCACAAGCGTGACTTCAGGGCGATCACTGAAGACCTGCATGGTGCGGCGCACTTTGTCAGGACACCAGAGGTCATCCTGGTCACAAAGAAAAATAAAACTGCCACGTGCCAGTTTCAGGGCTTTCTCGAATGTGGTGTCCACGCCGAGATTTGCTTCGTTTTGAAAAATGAGAATTCGGGTGTCTGAAAGCGAGCGAGCTCTGTCCACCGTACTGTCTGAGGAGCAGTCATCCACCAGTATCACTTCGTCATTGGGGCCAAGCTGCTCGAGGACACTCTTGAGTTGGGCAAGAATCCACCGCTCTCCGTTGTAGGTAGCCATGCAAACCGAGATCGTTGGCGCATTGGATAAGGTCATTGTGTGGCGCCGCTCGAGGTGAGGTGAGGTCTCTGGCCGATGACGACGCTGGGTCGGTGGCGGTTCATGAGCAGGAGCGCGACCGTGGAGAGCTGGACGATGCACATGCCGATGGAGCCAGTCAGAAACGTGTTGGTGGCGGTGGCGAAGTAGACGAATAAGCAGGACAGGAGAAATGGCAGGGCGGCCATTCTTGCTCTCTTGGTCAATCGCAAAAATGCCACCAAGTTGACCAAGAGCACGGCCGCCCAGAGCAACAATCCTAGCACGCCCTGCTTGTAAAAAATCTCAAGATATGTCACTTCGATACGGTTGCGATCGCCAATCGGAGCGCCCATGCCTTCTCCAACCATCGCCATTGGGACATCGACCTCCTGGGCGATCAGTCGAATGTCGTTCAAACGAACTTCGTCGGACCCCGGTCTTTGAAACGACTCGAGCAGATCGGTGGACGCCAATGCAGCCAGAGCCAGCACAACGGTCGCAAAAAGCCCGTATACCCACAGGCGCTTGCGGATCAGAAAAACCGCTGCAATCAGGGACAGCAACAGTGCGGCGAACAAACCGCGTGTCATGGTGAGGGCAAGAGCCAGGGTTACCAGAAGTGCCAGCGCAAGATGCCTCCGCACGGGGTCTACCAGCAAAAAAATTGCTGCTATTGCAAGATGAAATGCACCCTTGTACAGAAAGCCTGCGAAAAACCCATCAGCCGGATTGTGGCGGAATATGAATTCATCGCTTTGACTAAGAAGGCCATAAATGGCTGAGTACGATACGATGCCACTGTACGCGGATGCCAGCACGCCAAGATACAAAACAGCCTGAAGTACACCGCATACGACAATCAGTCGGACCACAAGCTGAAGGTCTCTCTGGCCCTTGATGGCAAGTGCAAAAAACAGAAGCATTGGAAAGTACATCAATGCCTTCAACTCGGCCAAAATGAAATCGGCGCGATTGCCGTTGCCCACGCCGATCAAAGCACCAATGCAGGACACGCCGATGAACAGCGTGGTGAGCAGCCAGATCTCTTTGGGCATTGAGGTACGGGGGCGCAAAGCGAAATGACAGGCCACGGATGCCATGCAGCACAGAAAGAGAAGCACTCGCACGCGGATGCCGTTCACTTCTGTCAGGTAGCCATTGCCCCCCAGCAGCAGCTCCAGGAGGACAAGGACCAAGAGAGCTCTGTCAAAGGCCCTCAGGGAGAGGGGGGGCAGCAGGGTGCGATCGCCAGCATTGCCTCTGCCCGACGCGATCGCTGTCGAACGCGCTGGGGCTGTGGCGCGGGAGATCGGCATGATGGGGGTCACCTCAAATTCGACAGTCGAGCGGCGATTCTCGAATACAGGCTGCGCACGATCGGGGCGTTCAAGCGGAATTGGCGCCGGGAAGGGCGATGTAGCAGGAACCATTTGATGAACATGGTCTGCTTGCGCGGATCAGAGCCGGTCGCGAGAAATGCGAGTTGGCTTTCCAGCTGGATGAACCGCTCAAAATCCGAATCGCTCAAATGGACACGGAGCGCCGCCGCCATGCGTCGGATAAGCGAACGACCACTTGCGCCAGCGAGTGCTGGGCTGCCCTGACCGGATATCTCCATCTTGGTCAGAAAGTCGTAGATTGCACGGATGACCAACACATTCAGTGGGATCTTGTCCTTCCATATCCACTCACGGTCAATGATCTTGCATTGCTCGCCGCTGTTGTAGGCGTTGGACCAGATGCTGTCGACATGGCTGCCATTGAGCCAGAGCACGCCATCGGTAGTCTGTGCCTCGCGCGTGAGCGAATCTTTCCAGTTCATGGCGGGCGCGAGCACTTGCTCCAGCGTGGAGCGCCGGGACTGGGCCAGCTGGCGCACTTGCGTGAACACCGACGGGGTGTCAATCCATGGACTGTCGGTCTCCACGAGGGTGAGTCGGTCATCGCTGGGGATGTCTCTGTTCAGCAGGCGCTTCTCGACGGCGATAGCGCCCCCTGTCTTCACGATGCGGGTCTGCGTCGCGAAAGGCCTTCGCCGACCGGATGCGTAATGAATGCCGAGTTGTCCGAAGGAGACGCCGCTGGCGACTCCTTTCGATGCCACGATCAGGAAGGAATTTGAGAAAAATTCCAACATGCGGTTTCGACTCAATTCGATTGCGGCTGAACCTTCGTCCCAAAGGTCGTATCGTTTGCCAGAGTAGTCGCTGGACGGTATCTGGGAGACCATCTCACCCGCGAGGCTGGATGCGAGAAATTCGGCAGAAAGGACGCAGTCGGGTATTTTGTAGTCCGGAAATGGGTAGAAGAACTCCATTTTCGGGAAATATTTTCCGATGCGGTCTTCCAGTTCTCGCTTGCCGAACGTGCGGGCCACCGAGGCATCCTTGTGATAACCCTCTAGCCCTTCGAATGGGACTCCAAGATGGTCTTCTCGTGCGCCGTTGAAATATTTCAATCCAAATTGGTTTTCAATGGCAATTATCAGGATTCCGTTTGGAGACAGCATGTCCTGAAAGTATTTCAAGGCTGCATCGTGCGGGTCTGCTCCATCAATGAATGCTGAGGAATACTCAAATACGCCAATGCAGAAAATAACATCAAATTTCTGAGTGAATTGCAGCTTCTGAAATGGTGCGCAGATGACAGAGACCGATGGTAGATCACGAGTTCTGGCTTTGGCGAGTCGGGCTCTATTGATGTTGCCCTCGACGGAAATAACCTGATCGAAATTCTCGCCTAGGTGTCTTGAGATGGCGCCACAACCGCAACCCACCTCGAGCACGCGAAGTCTTCGGTCAAAGCTGAAGCCCGACAACAGCTGGGAGCGCTTGCTGGTGAGGTGGTATTCGCTGGGCCAGTCCTTGATGAAAGCCTCCAACTCAGGAGAGCGGCAGCTCAGATCGTTGACACTCGAGAAAACTTCATTGAGATAGCGCTCGGACCCCGTTCCATCGGAATAGCCAAATGTTTCGTGGGTCTTCAAACGCCAGACTGCCGAGGTGTCCTCGATCAACTCATTTGACACTATTTCCTTGATGTTCATGACGTTGTTTCCATTATCTTTTCGAGATAGATCGATTGAGGCATGCGCTGGCAATGAGGAAAAGCGCGATCGTGCTGATGGTGACCCTGATGCTCCATGCGATGGCCGCACCAACGATTTCGTATCGATCAATGAGGAGCCACATATAGGGGACGTAGAGTATAAGTTCCGCCACGTGCAGTTTCGCCGTCAGATCTGGTCGGCCATAGGATTGAATCAATCCTTGCGATATGTAGCCAAAGCTATTGATGAACACGCCCACCGCAAGCAATTGCATGACGCGGTAGCTATGTTGAGCGAAATCGCTGCCAACCCAGAGTGCGAGGGCCGGCTGCGCGACCACAATGGTAATCAGCGACAGGGGCAGCATCGTCCAGAAAGTGATCTTCAGCCACCGCCGATACACATCCTGCACCGAGTTGTGTTCCTGTTGGAACCGCTCCGAAAACAAAGGGAATAAGACACCAATGTAAATGCCAGGAATCAACAGCAGGCTGATGACCACGTCATAGGGTGTCGAAAAATACGCCACTGCCTCGGCAGACACGAGCATGGCCAGCGCGATACGCCCTAGGTAGAGCAAAAGCGGGCCAGCCAGGTTGCTCAGGGTCATCCAGCCACCGAAAGAAAGCAGCTGACGTACTTGTTGTAGTTGTACAGAAGACTTGCGCAGCAGCTCCGGGTAGAGCCTGGCGCAGATTACCGCGTAGGCGATACAGGATAGGAGACGGCCTGCGACCAGCGTGGCCACAATCAGGGGCAGTTCGCTCGAAAAAGGCAGGGCGGCCAGAGGCCCTAGGTAGGTCAAGGCGCCGAAGGGCGCCTTGACCAGGTTGACAACGTCAAACCTGTGTCGACCCTCCAGGATTCCTCTCAGTCCAGTGGTGACGATGACCAGTGGAATAGAGAGTGCCAGTAGGTAGAACGCCTGCAGGGTTTCGGCGCGGAGATGGTCCGGGATCGACAGTTGTCTCTCTACGAGCCAGGGCGAGAGAAGCGCCACGAAGAGCCCTCCCACGACTCCCAGTCCGACCATGCACATCATTCCACTGCGTGCGATCACAGGAATCTGGTCGCTCTCACCACTGCCGACCTTCTTCGCGATGAGTTGGGTCATCGCACGCCCCAACCCGAGGTCGAAGAGGCTGAAGTAGCCGACCACCACCCAGGCGAGCGACAGGATGCCGAATCGGGCGACACCCATGGCCGCCAACAAGGGCGGCACGGAGACCAGGGCTGCCAGCAGGGGCAGACCTGTACCTAGCGCGCTCCAGAGGACATTGCTGGTGATCCGCACGAGTGACTAGGCCGGCTTAGAGCCGCCCAACAGACGCACGAAGACCTCGGCCTTTTGCAGGCCGGGGGCGTCTTTGTCCTTGGCAGAGAGCAGTGGCGGCGTTCCCACGTCCGGCCAGTCGATGCCGATGGCCGGATCGTTCCACGCGATGCAGCGCTCGTGCTGCGGTGCGTAGTAGTCGGTGGTCTTGTAGAGGAAGTCGGCGGACTCGCTCAGCACGAGAAAGCCGTGTGCAAACCCGGGGGGCACCCAGAACTGCCGGTGGTTGTCTTCACTCAATTCAATGCCGGCCCATTGTCCGAAAGTGGGTGAGCCTTTGCGCACATCCACCGCCACGTCGAACACGCTGCCGCGCACCACTCGCACCAGCTTGCCCTGGGGTTGTTGCAGTTGGTAGTGAAGACCGCGCAGAACGCCACGGGAACTGCGGCTGTGGTTGTCCTGCACGAAGTTCACATCGAGACCAGTGGCGGCCTGGAAAGCCGCCTGGTTGAAACTTTCGAGGAAAAACCCTCGTGCATCCCCAAACACCTTGGGCTCGATGACGAGCACATCCGGAATGCGGGTGGGTGTCACTTTCATCACAGCACCGCGTCGTTGAGCAAGCGCAGCAGATACTGCCCGTAGCCTGTCTTGTGGAGTGATCGCGCCATGGTTTCCAGCGCCGCGTCGTCGATCCATCCCTGTCGCCAGGCGATTTCTTCAGGGCACGCGATCTTGAGGCCCTGCCGGTTTTCCAGCGTGGCGATGAACTGACCGGCGTCCAGCAGGCTGTCGTGCGTTCCTGTATCGAGCCAGGCATAGCCGCGTTTCATGATCTGGACATTGAGCTGGCCCTTTTCGAGATACGCCTGGTTGACTGCGGTGATTTCCAGTTCACCGCGAGCGCTGGGCTTCACCGCCTTGGCGATGTCCACCACCTGGTTGTCGTAGAAATACAGGCCGGTCACGGCGTAGTTGCTCTTGGGCTTTGCCGGTTTCTCCTCGATGCTGATGGCCTTGCCCAGTTGGTCGAAGCTCACAACGCCAAAGCGTTCCGGATCGGTCACGTGGTAGGCGAACACTGTCGCACCCGAGGCTTGGCGATCGGCTTCTGTCAACAGCACGGCGAAATCGTGGCCGTAGTAAATGTTGTCGCCCAGCACGAGGGCGCTGGGAGCGCCGTTGAGAAACGCCTCACCAATGAGGAATGCCTGCGCAAGGCCATCCGGGCTCGGTTGCACCGCGTACTGAAAGCTCATGCCCCAGGCACTTCCATCGCCCAGCAGCTGGGTGAAGCGCGGTGTGTCTTGTGGCGTGCTGATGATCAGCACCTCGCGAATGCCGGAAAGCATCAGCGTGGTGAGCGGGTAGTAGATCATCGGCTTGTCGTAGACCGGTAGCAGTTGCTTGCTCAGTGCGAGTGTGGCCGGATGAAGGCGGGTACCGGAGCCACCGGCCAAGATGATGCCTTTGCGTTGGGTCATGGTTGTGCTGTGGTGTTGAGGATTTCGGCAAGCATGCGCCGTACACCGTGCTGCCACTTGGGCAGGTCAAGTCCGAACGCCTGCCGTAAGCGGTTTGTGTTCAGGCGGGAATTGTGTGGACGGCGCGCGGGAGTTGGGTACTCGGTGGTCGGGATGGGCATCACCTCTCGCACCTTGAGCCTCAGCTCTGGTGCGAGTTCGCGGGCGGTCTCCAGCACGAACTGCGCATAGCCATGCCACGAAGTCTCTCCCTCAGCCGCGAGGTGGAAAATGCCCTGGCTGTCAGGTTGCGTGTACGCGTGCCGGATGGCGTGGGCAGTTACGTCGGCGATCAATTCCGCCCCGGTGGGCGCCCCGATCTGGTCGGCGATGACTTTGAGCTGTTCGCGATCCTGTGCGAGACGGAGCATGGTCTTCGCAAAGTTGCTCCCCCGCGCTGCGTACACCCAGCTGGTGCGAAAGATCAGGTGGCGTCCGCCGGCGGCTTGTATGCGTTGCTCGCCTTCGAGCTTGCTTCTGCCATACACACTCAGGGGATTGGTGGGGGCATCTTCAGCGCGCGGTGCTTGACCGCTGCCATCGAAAACGTAGTCGGTCGAAAAGTGCACCAGCAGCGCGTCCACTTCACGGGCCGCCTGAGCGAGCTTTCCCGGAGCGATGGCGTTGATCGTGTGGGCGAGATCAGCCTCTGTCTCTGCCTTGTCCACTGCCGTGTGTGCCGCCGCGTTCACGATGACGGAGGGGCGTAAACGCAAGATGGCCTCACGCAAGGTGTCGGGCTGCGCAAGGTCGCCTCCATCGCGACGGTCCAACGCAATCAATGGGCCCAGTGGCGCCAGGCTGCGTTGAAGCTCCCAGCCAACCTGACCGTTTTTTCCCAGCAGAAGAAGGGGCGCGCGGCGTGCGAGGTCCACGTCAGGAATTCCGGATGCCAATGCTTTGGCGGATACGCTGAATCTTGTCAGCCGAGTCGCTGTGACGAGCCGCCTGACGCCAGCCCTGTCGGAAAAACACGAAAAGGATCAAGGCCAATGCACCCACCAATCCGGTTGTCACGGCAATGAAGGACTTCTGCGGCTTGGAGGGCTTCGTGGGAAGGCCGGGCGACTGGGCGAAGACCTCGGCGCCGAAGCCCGTGAGCTTGCGATTCAGGTCTTGCAACGTCTTTTCACGAAGCATGCGCTGCTCGAAAAGGTTGATGTAGGCACGGGCCACATTGTCGCCTTCGGTACCCGGCGTAACCTTGTCCATGTTCTGACCGATCCGCTCCAGAACGATGCCCAGCTCCTTCAAGGACGTTCGAGCGAACTCCGCCTGCTGCTGCAGCTGTTCCAACTCCTTGCCCCTGGGTAGGCTGAATATGCGAAAGGCCTCGACGAGTGCGGTGTTCAGCTGCCGCGCTTGTTCGGGCGTGGGCGCTTCCACGCGAACCTTCATCAGTCGATCCGCCTTGCTGTAGCTGGCGTGGATATCTTTTCGCAGCCTCTCCAAGGCGTCTTCAGGATCCGACTCCCGCTCAGGAATCCATGGCGCCTGAGCCAGCAAAGGAACAAGGACGTCAGCCGAAGTGAAGTACGCCACGGAAGCTTCAGCGATCTTGTCATCAAGCTGCAACCAGGATTCGCTCTCATAGCGGGGTGGCAGGAGAAAGGTGACGCCCCAGGCGATCAGCCCGATCAAGATGGGTCCCAAAAGAAGCAGCCGCAAGTTTTCCGCAACCACAACCAAGAGGTCGAGCAGGTTCAGCGTGTCGTCGTCCGATGGCGGGGCGTGTAAGTCGGCAAGAGGCATGTAAGTTTTCGGCGGCGATATGGAATTCGGTCGTGTGAACTCGGTTCAGGAGGGGCAGAAGTTTCTTGTCAATGTTCGTACTGCTTCTGCACCCACTGCCGATACGCCCCGCTCTGCACGTTCGCAACCCACTCGGCGTTGTCGAGGTACCACTGCACCGTCTTGCGGATGCCGGTTCCGAAGGTCTCGGCGGGTTTCCAGCCGAGTTCGGCTTCCAGTTTGCGGGCGTCGATGGCGTAGCGACGGTCGTGGCCCGGGCGGTCCTTCACATGGGTGATCTGTGTGGTGTACGAGGCGCCGTCGGCGCGTGGACGCAGTTCGTCGAGCAGGGCGCAGATGGTGTGCACGATGTCGATGTTGGGCTTTTCGTTCCAGCCGCCCACGTTGTAGGTCTCGCCCAGCGTGCCGGCCTCGAGCACGCGCCGGATCGCGCTGCAGTGGTCCTTCACGTAAAGCCAGTCTCGCACCTGCATGCCGTCGCCGTACACCGGCAGGGGCTTGCCGGCGAGCGCATTGACGATCATGAGCGGGATGAGCTTTTCGGGGAAATGGTAGGGGCCGTAGTTGTTGCTGCAGTTCGTGGTCAGCACCGGCAGGCCATGGGTGTGGTGCCAGGCGCGCACCAGGTGGTCGCTCGCAGCCTTGCTGGCCGAATAGGGGCTATTCGGCTCGTAGGTATGGGTTTCGGTGAAGGCCGGGGCGTCGGGCGCCAGGCTGCCGTACACCTCGTCGGTGCTCACGTGCAGGAAGCGGAAGGCGGCCTTGTCGGCCTCGGGTAAACCCGACCAGTGGGCGCGCACCGCTTCGAGCAGCCGGAAGGTGCCGATGATGTTGGTCTGGATGAAGTCTTCAGCGCCGTGGATGGAGCGGTCCACGTGGCTTTCGGCTGCGAAGTGGACCACCGCGCGGGGCCGGTGCTCGGCCAGCAACTGGCTCACCAGCGCGCTGTCACCGATGTCACCCTGCACGAACCTGTGTCGTGCGTCGCCCTGCAGGCTCGCCAGCGTCTCCAGGTTGCCGGCGTAGGTGAGTTTGTCGAGGTTGATGACCGGCTCATCGTGGAGCGCCAGCCAGTCGAGCACAAAATTGGCGCCGATGAAGCCGGCGCCACCAGTCACGAGAATCATCGGTATTCCCTCGGGTGTTGATCTTGAGGCGCCAATCAGGCGCCTTGCTCCCGCATTATCTTCGGTCTTCCGGGGCTTCCGGTAGACCCCCGTGTTCCATTAGTGACCGTGTGAAACGGTCTCACCTGCCTTCAGTCGGTACACGGTGCCGCAATACGGGCATTTCGCCTCGCCCGTGGCCGCCACGTCCAGGTACACCTTGGGGTGGCTGTTCCACAGCTTCATGTCGGCCAGCGGGCTCGGGCAGAACACGCCCCCGTGGGCGTTGAGGTCTGAGGCCTTGAGTTCAACGGTTGTCTTGCTCATGGCGTGCTCCTCAGACCTTGGCCAGCCAGTGGGCGTATTTGGGATTGCGGCCGTTCACGATGTCGAAGAAGGCGCTTTGCACCTTTTCGGTGATCGGGCCGCGGGTGCCGACGTAATCGCCCTTGCCGAGCTCGATGCGGTCGAGTTCGCGGATCGGGGTGACTTCGGCCGCCGTGCCGGTGAAGAAGGCCTCGTCGGCGATGTAGACCTCGTCGCGGGTGATGCGCTTCTGCACGATCTCCAGGCCCAGGTCCTTGGCGATGTGAAACACGGTGTTGCGGGTGATGCCGTTGAGGGCGCCGGCAGAGAGGTCGGGCGTGTAGATCACGCCGTTCTTGATGACGAAGATGTTCTCGCCCGCGCCTTCGCTCACGAAACCGCTGGAGTCCAGCAGCAGGGCCTCGTCGTAGCCCTCGTCGGTCGCTTCCATGTTGGCCAGGATGCTGTTGCTGTAGTTGCTCACCGCCTTGGCCTGCGTCATGGTGATGTTGACGTGGTGGCGGGTGTAGCTGCTGGTCTTGACGCGGATGCCGCGCTTGAGGCCTTCGTCGCCCAGGTAGGCGCCCCAGGCCCAGGCCGCGACGCTCAGGTGGATGGTGTTGCCCTTGGGGCTCACGCCCAGCTTCTTGTCGCCGATCCAGGTCAGCGGGCGGATGTAGCAGCTCTCGAGCTTGTTCTCGCGCACCACCTGCTTCTGGGCTTCGTTCACCTGTTCCTGGGTGAACGGGATCTTCATGCGCAGGATCTTGGCGCTGTTGAACAGGCGCTCGGTGTGTTCCTGCAGCCGGAAGATGGCCGTGCCCTGGGCCGTCTTGTAGGCGCGCACGCCTTCGAAGGCGCCGCAGCCGTAGTGCAGGGTGTGGGTCAGCACGTGGATCTTGGCGTCGCGCCAGTCCACCATCTGGCCGTCCATCCAGATCTTGCCGTCGCGGTCTGACATCGAGGGAACGATGGGGCTCATGTGGGTCCTTGGGTTGTTCGTCGGGGGGGGCAGCGCGCGCTGCCAAACCGGCGATTTTACGGCGTTGGGCCGCCGGCCCCCGGGTCCGCCGGGCGCTCGCTGGCCGGTGCCGCCGGGGCGTCGTCGTCCGTGGGCGGGCGGTCCAGCTTCCAGCGGATGAGCTTGCCGTTCTGGAATTCGGCCGTCACCGTCGAGTCGCCGTTGTCGCGCCAGCGGTAGACCTCGGGCTGCACGCCCTCATCGGACAGCCGCTCGCCCAGCGAGCGCGTGATGGCCATCACGTGCATGAGGGTGACGCCAGGCTTGAGCTTGACGTTGAGCATCACGGCGCTGCCGACGTAGCCGATGGGCCGGTCGGCGGCGCGCTTGAGCACCGTCATCAGGCGGGTGAAGTGCAGCAGCAGCCACATCGTCAGGCCACCGCCGACGGCGGCCACACCGGGCCAGCCGTAGGTGCGATGGGACAGGTAGAGCAGGCCGAGGCCGGCCACGAGGTAGAGCAGTTTCTGGAATGGCATGGGGGAGATTGTCCACACTGGGACCCACTGCCGTCCTGCGGCTGGTACGTATGGCCCGGCTCAGGCCAGGCTGCGGGCGAGTTCCATGGCCTCTTCGATGCGGTCGACGCCGTGCACCGTGAGGCCTTCGAAAGCCTTGTCGTTCTTGCGCGGCAGGTTGGCCTTGGGCACCACGGCCACGCTGAAGCCCAGCTTGGCGGCCTCCTTCAGCCGGTCCTGGCCGCGCGGCGCCGGGCGCACTTCGCCGGCCAGGCCCACCTCGCCAAAGGCCAGGAAACCCTTGGGCAGGGCCTTGCCGCGCAGGCTGCTGGTGATGGACAGCATCACCGCCAGATCGGCCGCCGGCTCGCTGATGCGCACACCGCCCACGGCGTTGACGAACACGTCCTGGTCCATGCAGGCCACGCCGGCATGGCGGTGCAGCACCGCCAGCAGCATCGCCAGCCGGTCGCGGTCCAGGCCCACCGAGAGGCGGCGCGGGCTCGGGCCGCCGCTGTCCACCAGCGCCTGGATCTCCACCAGCATGGGCCGCGTGCCCTCCAGCGTCACCATCACGCAGCTGCCGGGCACGGGCTCCGAATGCTGAGAGAGGAAGATCGCGCTGGGGTTGCTCACACCCTTCAGGCCTTTTTCCGTCATGGCGAACACACCGATCTCGTTCACCGCGCCGAAGCGGTTCTTGATCGCGCGGATCAGGCGGAAGCTGCTGTGCGTGTCGCCCTCGAAATACAGCACGGTGTCGACCATGTGCTCCAGCACGCGCGGGCCGGCCAGGGCGCCTTCCTTGGTGACGTGCCCCACCAGCACGATGGCCGTGCCGCTGGCCTTGGCCGCGCGCGTCAGGTGGGCCGCGCATTCGCGCACCTGCGCGACCGAGCCGGGCGCGGAGGTGAGCTGCTCGGAGTACACGGTCTGGATCGAGTCGATCACCGCGATCGCGGGTCGCGTGGCGTCCAGCGTGGCCAGGATCTTCTCGAGCTGGATCTCGGCCAGCACGCTGACCTGCGAGCCGTCCAGCCCGAGCCGGCGCGAGCGCAAGGCCACCTGGGCCCCGCTTTCCTCGCCCGTCACGTAGAGCGTCTTCTGCCCGCTGCGCTGCAGCGAGTCCAGCGCCTGCAGCAGCAGGGTGGACTTGCCGATGCCCGGGTCGCCGCCGATCAGCACCACCCCGCCTTCGACGATGCCGCCGCCCAGCACGCGGTCGAGCTCGTCGTGGCCGGTGGGCGTGCGCTGCACGTCGGTGGCCTCGATGTCGGCCAGGGTGGTCACCTCGGCGGTCTTCGCGAGCGCGGCGAAGCGGTTCTTCGAGGGGGCGGCCGATTCCGCCACGGATTCGACCAGCGTGTTCCATGCGTTGCAGTGCGGGCATTTGCCCAGCCACTTCGGGCTGGTGCCGCCGCATTCGCTGCAGATGTATTGGGTTTTGTCTTTGGCCATGTGCCGGGCAATATAGTCGACACCCCATGTCCCGACCCGATTCCCGCGCCGCCGCCCTGCGCGTGCTGCCGTCCGTCACGCAGCCGCCTTCGGCCGCGGCGCGCGCCTACAACCTGCAGCTCACCCGCATCGACAAGCTGCGCAGCCAGCTGGCCGAGATGGATGCGTTGGCGCAGCGGCACCGCATGGAGCTGCATGGCGCGGTGGAGCCCCTGCGAAGGCAAGTGGCGCAGGCGCAGCGCGCGCTGGCCCTGGCGCTGGACGGGCACCTGCAGGGCAAACTGCTGAGCCGCGTGCAGGCAGAGACCGCGCGCACCGCGCTGTGCCAGCTGGCCCGCGTGCTGGCAGAGGCCGGCGATGTCGCCATGCGCGAACTGCACGACCGGCACAGCCCGCGCACGCTGGTGCAACTCAAGCAGGACGCGGCAGACGCGCTGCGGCAACGGCTGGAATCCGTGCTCGGGGAGCCGCTGGAGGACGAGGGCCAGCACCTGAGCGCAGAACAGTTGCTTCGCGCCGGCATGGAGCGCCTGCGGCAGGCGCAGGAGGAGGTGCGGCAGCACCGCCGGGAAGCCGCCCAGACCCGGCGGGCGCGCAAGACGCCGGGCGCCATGGCGCGTCAGGCCGAGCAGCACGATGCCGACACCCTGCTGCGCCGGCTGTTCCGGCAACTGGCCAGCGCCCTGCACCCGGACCGCGAGACCGACCCACAGGCCCGTCTGCACAAGACCGCGCTGATGAGCGAGGCGAATGCCGCCTACGAGAAGCGGGACCTGGTGGCACTGCTGCAGATCCAGGGCCGCGCCGAACTGGCCGACCCCACCGCCGTGCAGCGCCTCTCCGATGAGCGACTGGCTCTGCTCACGCTGCTGCTGAAAGAGCAGGTGGCCGAACTGGAGCGCGAACGCGCGGGGCGCCAGAGCGCGCTGGCCGACGAATTCGATCTGCCGGAAGGCGTGTCATGGAACGCCAACACCTTGTTGCAAAACCGGATCGACCAGACCCGCGCGCTGGAGCGTGCCCTGGCTCAGTCGGAAAACGACCGGGCGCAGGTGGACGACCCGGCGCGCCTGAAGCGCTGGCTCAACGCGCGGCGCGATGCGCCTTGAAACCCTGAACCAGTTCGCCCACCAGCTCTGCCGCCGGCATGTCGCGGCAGTGGCTCGCGTTCTGCCCCGACCACAGCGGTGAGAAGTCACTGCTGCCCTTGGCCTCCCAGTGCGCGCGCAACGGTGCCATGGCCGCGGTGGCCAGCGGGAAGGCCGGCGCGACGGGGTTCATCGGCCCGAGTTCGCGCATCACCCGGTTCACGATGCCGCGGGCCGGGCGGCCGGTGAACAGGTGGGTGAGGGCGGTGTGGTGCGCCGCCTCGCTCTGCAGCGCAGCGCGGTGCAGTGGGCTGGTGGTGGCTTCAGGGCAGCACATGAAGGATGTGCCCACCTGCACGCCCGACGCGCCCAGCGCCATCGCCGCGGCCACGCCCGCCGCATCGGCGATGCCGCCGGCCGCGATCACCGGCACGTTCACCGCGGCGACGATCTGCGGCAGCAACGCGAACGTGCCGGTCTGCGTGGTGAGGTCGTCCGACAGGAACATGCCGCGATGGCCGCCGGCCTCGATGCCCTGGGCAATGATGGCGTCGGCCCCGAAAGCCTCGAGCCAGCGCGCTTCCTCCACCGTGGTCGCCGAGGACAGCACCACCGCACCCCAGCCCTTCACGCGGTCCAGCAGGTCCAGGTCGGGCAGGCCGAAATGGAAGCTCACCACCTTGGGCTTGAAGCGCTCCAGGATGTCGGCCGCCGCGCGGTTGAAGGGCACGCGGCCCGCGCCTGCGGGCACGCTGTCGATGTCCAGCCCGGCCTCGTGGTAGTAGGTCGTCAGCCAGGCGCGCCACGCGGCCTCGCGCGCTTCGTCCGGCTCGGGTGGTGCGTGGCAGAAAAAGTTGACGTTGTAGGGCCGCTGCGTGCCGGCGGTGATCGCGGCCAGTTCACGGTCCATCGCGTCGGGCGCGAGCATGGCGCAGGGCAGCGAACCCAGCGCACCCGCGTTGCTCACCGCCACGGCCATCGCGGCGCCTTGCACGCCCGCCATGGGCGCCTGGATCAAGGGATGTTCGGTACCAAGCAGGGTGGTGAGTGCGTTCATGCGCGCATTCTCTCCGGGCCTTCGTCCCGGGTAAACCCTTGATTTGTTTCCAGAATAATCATTTAATATATTAAATAAATGAGCGACGACACCCCTTTCATCCACCGCAACCTGCCCCGCCTGCTGCTCGAAGCGCGCGAGGCGGTGATGCTGCACACGCGGCCCAGCCTGCGGCAGTTCGGCCTGTCCGACCAGCAATGGCGCGTGTTGCGCGTGCTGGGCGAACACGCGCAGTTGCCCGGGGGTGTGGAAACCGGCCGGGTGGCGCGCGAAGCCTTCCTGCTCGGCCCCAGCCTCACAGGCGTGCTCACCCGCATGGAGCGCGACGGCCTGATCGAGCGCAGCCGCTGCCCGCAGGACGCGCGGCGCACCGTGGTGCGCGCCACGCCCACGGGGCTCAAGCTGGTGAAGGGTCTATCGAGCACCATCGAGGCGCACTACGCCTGGATGGAAGAACGCCTGGGCAAGGCGCGGCTGGCGCAGCTCTACGCGCTGCTGGACGAGGTGATCGCCCTGGAACAACCCATGAACGCCGATGAAGCCAGCGTGGCCGACGGCCTGGAGGAAGACGCCGCATGAACACCGTTTCCTGGATGCCGGCCGGCACGGTCTACGGCACCCTGCTCAACTTCCAGCGCGAGCATGCGCTGTGGGCGCCGCGCATGAACGACGCGCCCTACAAGGCGCCACCGAAGGCGCCGGTGCTCTACATCAAGACCGCCAACACCTTCACCCCCGCCGGCGGCGACATCGCCCTGCCGGCCGGCACGCCGGTGCAGGTCACCCCATCGCTCGGCCTGGTGATGGGCGACGCAGAGGTGGCCGGTGCGGTGCTGTTCAACGACGTGTCGGTGGTGCACGAGAGCTACTACCGCCCGCCGATCAAGGCGCGCTGCGTGGACGGCTTCCTTGGTGTGGGCGCCGAAAGCGTGCCCCTCGCACAGCTGGGTGGCCTCGCCGGTCTGGCCCGCCTGCAGATCGAGCTGCACATCAACGGCGTGCACCAGCAGACCGTGGTGCTCGCTGAACTGGTGCGCGACGCGGCCACGCTGCTCGCCGACGTGAGCGAGTTCATGACGCTGCGCCCCGGCGACGTGCTGATGCTGGGCACCGACTGCCTGGCCGATGGCACGCGGCCGCTGGTGCATGCGGGCGACACGGTCGAGATCACCGCCCCCGGTTTCCAGCCGGTGCGGCACAACTTCGTGAAGGAGGCGACCGCATGAAGCGCGCCCGCATCGCCTGGGCCGGCGCGGTCCATGACGCCGTCGAGGCCGACGGCCAGCTCGAGCTGCTCACGCCCGCACTGAAGGGCCGGCGCGTCGCGTTCGACGACGCCGTCTGGTTGCCTCCGCTGCAGCCCCTGCCGCCGCAGCGCCCGCGCACCGTGCTCGCGCTCGGCCTGAACTACGCCGACCACGCGAAGGAACTCGCCTTCAAGGCGCCCGAGGAACCGCTGGCGTTCGTGAAGGGCGAGGCCTCGCTCACCGGCCACCGCGGCTTCACGCTGCGCCCGCCCGGCGTGACGTTCATGCACTACGAGTGCGAACTCGCCGTCGTCATCGGGCGCACGGCGAAACACGTGAAGAAAGCCGACGCGCTCGATTTCGTGGGGGGCTACACGGTGGCGAACGACTACGCCATCCGCGACGTGCTGGAGAACTGGTACCGACCCAACCTGCGCGTGAAGAACCGCGACACCTGCACGCCCATCGGCCCGTGGCTCGTGGACGCCGCCGATGTGCCCGATCCGATGAGCCTTGCGCTGCAGACCACGGTGAACGGCAAGGTCACGCAACAGGGCAACACGCGCGACATGATCTTCGACGTGCCCACGCTCATCGAATACTTCAGCTCGTTCATGACGCTGCAGCCCGGCGACCTGATCCTCACCGGCACGCCCGACGGCGTGGTCGATTGCCAACCGGGCGACGTGATCGTCACGTCCATCGAAGGCATCGGCGAACTCACCAACACCATCACCCTGCACCCCTGAATCCCATGACGACGATCCAGCACCTCATCAACGGCAAGTCGGTCGCCAGCGCCGCGACCTTCGAGACCCTCAACCCCGCCACGCAGGAAGTGCTTGCCGACGTCGCCGCCGGTGGTGCCGATGAAATCAACGCCGCCGTGCAGGCCGCCAAGGACGCTTTCCCGAAGTGGGCCGGGCTGCCCGCCACCGAGCGCGCGAAGCTGGTGCGCAAGCTCGGCGAACTGATCGCGGCGAACGTGCCCGGGATCGCGCAGACCGAGACCAACGACAGCGGGCAGGTGATCTCGCAGACCGGCAAGCAGCTGGTGCCGCGCGCGGCCGACAACTTCAGCTACTTCGCCGAGATGTGCACGCGCGTGGACGGCCACACCTACCCCACGCCCACGCACCTGAACTACACGCTGTTCCACCCGGTGGGTGTGTGCGCGCTCATCAGCCCGTGGAACGTGCCCTTCATGACCGCGACATGGAAGACCGCGCCCTGCCTGGCGTTCGGCAACACGGCGGTGCTGAAGATGAGCGAGCTCTCGCCGCTGACCGCCGCGCGGCTGGGCGAGCTGGCGCTGGAAGCGGGCATTCCGCCCGGCGTGCTCAACGTGGTGCACGGCTATGGCAAGGACGCCGGCGAGCCGCTGTGCTCGCACCCCGACGTGCGGGCGATCTCCTTCACCGGTTCCACGGCCACCGGCAACCGCATCGTGCAGAGCGCGGGCCTGAAGAAGTTCAGCATGGAGCTCGGCGGCAAGAGCCCGTTCGTGATCTTCGACGACGCCGACCTGGACCGCGCGCTCGACGCTGCGGTGTTCATGATCTTCAGCAACAACGGCGAACGCTGCACGGCAGGCAGCCGCATCCTGGTGCAGCAGAGCATCTACGCCGACTTCGTGGCGAAGTTCGTGGAGCGTGCCAAACGCATCGTGGTGGGCGATCCGCTGGACGAGAAAACCATCGTTGGCCCGATGATCAGCCAGGCACATCTGGCGAAGGTGCGCAGCTACATCGAGCTCGGGCCGAAGGAAGGCGCCACGCTATTGTGCGGCGGGCTGGACCGGCCTTCTTACGCGCCCGAGCTGTCGTCGCGCGTTGCGAAGGGCAACTACGTGTGGCCGACGGTTTTCGCCGATGTGGACAACCGCATGCGCATCGCACAGGAAGAGATTTTCGGCCCGGTGGCGTGCCTGATTCCGTTCCGCGACGAGGCGCACGCAATCGAGCTGGCGAACGACATCCAGTACGGTCTGTCGAGCTATGTGTGGACCGAGAACATCGGTCGTGCGCACCGGGTGGCGGCTGCCGTGGAGGCGGGCATGTGCTTCGTCAACTCGCAGAACGTGCGGGATCTTCGGCAACCGTTTGGTGGAACGAAGGCGAGTGGCACGGGGCGTGAGGGCGGTACCTGGAGTTATGAGGTGTTTCTGGAGCCCAAGAACGTGGCGGTGTCTCTTGGGTCGCACCACATTCCGCATTGGGGTGTTTGAAATGCTTTCGTGCCAATGGGTGGGCGGGATCGAACGGGCAGGGCGCTCTGCTCCGCGGGTGTCCCCCGGCGGCTGGTGCCGTCTCCTCCTTGACCCCGCTGCGCAGAACGCCCTGCCCGTTCGATCCGAGGAGGAGGTCCACAGAGCGAACGAAACCAACACCTTCATGGGAGAGACCACATGGGCAAACTAGCACTGGTCGCCAAGATCACCCACGTTCCCTCGATGTACCTGAGCGAACTCGACGGCCCTAGAAAGGGCACGCGGCAGGACGCCATTGACGGACACCAGGAAATCAGCCGCCGCTGCCGTGAACTGGGGGTCGACACCATCGTCGTCTTCGATACCCACTGGCTCGTCAACGCCAGCTACCACCTCAACTGCGCGCCGCACTTCGAAGGCACCTACACCAGCAACGAACTGCCGCACTTCATCAGCAACATGCCCTTCGAGATCCCGGGCAACCCGGAGCTCGGCAAGCTGCTCGCGAAGGTGTGCAACGAACACGGCGTTGACACGCTTGCCCACGATGCCACCACCCTTGGCCCCGAGTACGGCACCCTCGTGCCCATGCGCTACATGAACGCCGACCAGCATTTCAAGGCCATCTCGGTCTCGGCGCTGTGCCAGTCGCACTACCTCAACGACAGCGCCCGCCTCGGCTGGGCCATGCGCAAAGCGGTTGAAGACCACTACGACGGCACCGTCGCCTTCTTCGCCAGCGGCTCGCTCAGCCACCGCTTCGCGCAGAACGGCCTCGCGCCCGATTTCGCCTTCAGGATCTGGACCCCCTTTCTCGAGACGCTGGACCGCCGCGTGGTCGAGATGTGGAAGAACGGCGAGTGGAAAGCCTTCTGCGAAATGCTGCCCGAGTACGCCGCCAAGGGCCACGGCGAGGGCTTCATGCACGACACCGCCATGATGCTCGGCGCGCTTGGCTGGAGCGAGTACGAGGGCCAGGCCGAAGTGATCACGCCGTACTTCGGCGCATCCGGCACCGGCCAGATCAACGCCGTCTTCCCCGTCACGCCGCAGACAGGCCGCGCCATTCCCGCCGCGCAGGCCTCGTCGGCCCAGGGGTACCAGACCGTCTCCCGACTCTGAGGCCCGCCCCATGCCGCACCTCGTCATCCTCTACACCCCCAACCTCGATCGGGCCACCAGGGAGGGTGGCGCCGACATGGGCGCGCTCTGCCGCCAGCTGTGCGACGCCATGCTTGCCGTGCGCGACGAGTCGGACAGACAGGTGTTTCCCACCGGCGGCACGCGCGTGCTGGCCTACCCGGCGGCGCACAGCGCGGTGTCCGACGGTGGCGCGGCCGGCACCGCCGCCGGCCTCGGCGGCGACTACGCCTTCGTCTACATGAACCTGCGCATGGCCCAGGGCCGCAGCCCGGTCGTGCACCAGCGCGTGGGCGATGCGCTGCAGGCGGTGGTGAAGGCGCACTTCGCCACCCAGCTCGCCACGCGCCCCATCGGCATCACCGTGCAGGTGGACGAGGGGCACGAGGTGTTCGACGCCAAGAACAGCTCCCTGCATCCGCTTTTCAACCGGAACTGACACCATGCTCGACGATGCCCTCATCCAGCAGCTCGCGGCCGAGCTCGACGCCTCCGAACGCGACCGCGTGGCGGTAGAACATTTCTCCAAGCGCTTTCCGGCCATGACCATCGACGATGGTTACCGTGTCGGCCGTGCCTGGGTGGCGCTGCAGGTGGCGGCGGGCAGGCGGGTCATTGGCCACAAGATCGGCCTGACCAGCCGCGCCATGCAGATCTCCAGCCAGATCGACGAACCCGACTACGGCACCCTGCTCGACAGCATGCTGTTCACCGCCCGGGCCGGTGAGGTGCTCGACATCCCCACCTCGCGCTTCATTGCGCCGCGCGTGGAGGTGGAGCTCGCCTTCGTGCTCAAGTTGCCCCTGCAGGGGCCGGACGTGACGGTGGAGGACGTGCTGGCCGCCACCGATTACGTCACGCCCGCGATCGAGATCATCGACGCGCGCATCGAGCAGTTCGACCGCCACACCCGTGTGATGCGCAAGGTGTTCGACACCATCAGCGACAACGCGGCCAACGCCGGCATCGTGGTGGGCGAGGGCGACCTGCGCTACCGCGCCGATGCCTTCACCACCAACCTGCCGTGGTGCGGCGCGATCCTGCGGCAGAACGGCGCGGTCGAGGAGACCGGCCTGGCCGCGGGTGTGCAGGGCCACCCCGCTGTCGGCATCGCGTGGCTGGCGCACAAGCTGGCACCCTGGGGCGAATCCTTGCAGCCGGGCCAGATCGTGCTGGCCGGTTCGTTCACGCGGCCGGTGGCCGCGAAAAAGGGCGACCTGTTCGAGGCCGACTACGGCCCGCTGGGTTGCCTTCAATTCCGTTTTGTCTGAACCTCTTCACCATGCAAACCCCCACCAACCCTTTCAAACAGGCGCTTGCCGAGCGCCGTGCGCAGATCGGCCTCTGGCTCGGCCTCGCCCATGCCTACAGCGCGGAAATCTGCGCCGGCGCCGGTTTCGACTGGCTGCTGATCGACGGCGAGCATGCGCCGAATGGCCTGCAGGACGTGCTGGGCCAGGCACAGGCGATTGCCGCCTACCCGGGCACGAACGCCATCGCGCGCGTGCCGGTGGGCGACGCGGCGCTCATCAAGCAATACCTTGATCTCGGCCTGCAGACCGTGCTGGTGCCCATGGTGGACACGCCCGAGCAGGCGGCGCACCTGGTGCGCGCCTGCCGCTATCCGCAGGCCGATGGCCAGGGCGGCATCCGTGGCATGGCCGGTGCCCGCGCGTCGCGCTGGGGCCGCTACCCGAACTACGCGAAGGAAGCCAACGCCCAGGTCTGCCTGCTGGTGCAGGCCGAAACGCGCGAGGCCCTGCAGAACCTCGACGCCATCGCGGCCACGCCCGGTGTGGACGGCGTGTTCATCGGTCCGGCCGATCTGTCCGCTTCGCTGGGCCACGTGGGCAACCCCGGGCACCCGGAGGTGCAGGCCGCCATCGAAGACGCGATCGCGCGCATCCTGCGCGCCGGCAAGGCGCCCGGCATCCTCGTCACCGACGAGGCCCTGGCGCATCATTACCTCGCGCTCGGCGCCGTGTTCGTGGCCGTGGGACTGGACACGCAGATCCTCGTGCGGCAGACCAGCGCCCTGGCCGCGCGCTTCAAGAGCGATGCCCCAGCCGCGCCCGCGCAGGCCCGGGGCAGTGTGTACTAAGGAGACCGCCCACATGAACGCCGCCATGCAACCCACTGCCACCACGCCGGCCGGCATGCACCCCGATGAATGGGCCGCCCGCGTGGAGCTCGCCGCCTGCTACCGCGTCTTCGCCATGCTGGGCTGGACCGAGATGATCTACAACCACATCACGCTGCGCCTGCCCGCGAGCGTGTGCGGTGACGACAAGCAGTTCCTCATCAATCCCTTTGGCCTGCACTACAGCGAAGTGACCGCCCGCAACCTGGTGAAGATCAACCTGCAGGGCGCAGTGCTGGACGGTTCGCCGCACCCGGTCAACCCGGCCGGCTTCACGGTGCACGCCGCCATCCACGACGGTCTTGAGGGTGCGCACTGCGTGATGCACACGCACACCACCGCCGGCGTGGCCGTGGCCTGCCTGCGCGATGGCCTGCAGCAGACCAATTTCTACACCGCGCAGCTGCACGGCATGGTGGCGTACCACGCGTTCGAGGGCATCACCATCCACGCCGACGAGGCGCCGCGCCTGCTGGAGAGCATTGGCGACAGACCCGCCGTGATCCTGCGCAACCACGGCCTGCTGGCCTGGGGCGCCACGCTGCCGCAGACCTTCGCCATCCTCTGGACGCTGCAGCGCGCCTGCGAAATCCAGATGGCCACCTTCTCCATGGGTGGCGCGCAGGCGGCCTTGCCGGTGCCGGAAGCGATTGCCGAGCGGTGCACGCGCGACGCGCTGCAGTTCAACCCCCACCACGGCGCCGGCCGTGACGTGTTCGATGCGCTGGTGCGGCAGGTGAACCGCCTGGACCGCAGCTACCTGGAGTGACGCTGTGAGTGCAACCGCCCCTGAATTCGTGCGTGTGGCCATCGTCGGCGCGGGCGCCATCGGCGGCTGGCTGGGTGTGCGGCTGGCGCACACCGGCTGCCTGGTGAGCGCCCTGGCGCGCGGCGACACACTCGCCGCCCTGCAGCGCGATGGCCTGCAACTGCACCAGGACGGCCGGCTGCAAGGCGCGCCGGTGACAGCCGCCGCCAGCGCCGTGGAGCTGGGTGTGCAGGACCTCGTGATCGTGGCGGTCAAGGCGCCGTCGTTGCCGGCCCTGGCGCGCGGCATTGCGCCACTGCTCGGTCGCCACACCGTGGTGCTCACCGCCATGAATGGCGTGCCGTGGTGGTTCTTCAATGGCTTCGGTGGCGAACATGCCGGTGCGCGCCTGAAATCGGTCGACCCCGAGGGCGGGATCGAGCGCAGCATCCCCGCGCGCCACGTCATCGGTGGCGTGGTGCACGCCAGCTGCTCGGTGGATGCGCCCGGCGTGATCCGCCACCACTTCGGCAACGGCCTCATCCTCGGGGAGCCCTCGGGTCAGGCCAGCGAACGTGTGGCGGCGCTGGCCGATCTGCTGCGCCGCGCCGGGCTCAACGCCACCGTGTCGCCACAGATCCAGAAAGACGTCTGGTACAAGCTCTGGGGCAACATGACGGTGAACCCCGTGAGCGCGCTCACCGGCGCCACCACCGACCGCATCCTGGGCGACCCGCTGGTGCGCGACTTCATCAGCCGCGTGATGCTGGAAGCGCGCGAGATCGGCGCACGCATCGGCATCCCGATCGACCAGCAGCCGGAAGACCGCCACGCCGTCACGCTCAAGCTCGGTGCATTCAAGACCTCGATGCTGCAGGACGTGCAGGCCGGCAAGCCGGTGGAACTGGATGCGCTGGTGACCGCGGTGCGCGAACTCGGGCAACTCACCGGCGTGCCCACGCCATTCACCGACGCGCTGCTGGGCCTGTCGCGCCTGCAGGCGCAGACGCTGGGGCTGTACCCCTCAGCCTAGAAGCACGGGGAAGAGCTTCACCAGGCCGTTGGCCATCACCTCGACCGACAGCGCCGCGAGGATCAGGCCCATCAGCCGCGTCATCACGTTGATGCCGGTCTGGCCCAGCACGCGCGCGATCGGCTCGGCCAGCGTGAAGCAGATGGCGGTGGCCACGGCGATCACCACACCGTAGCCCACCAGCGCCGCGTGCTGGAAGAAGGTCTTGGCCTGATCGGCGTAGATCACCACGGTGGACATGGAGGCCGGGCCGGTCAGCAACGGGATCGTCAGCGGCACCACCGCGATGGAGGTGCGGGCCGAGCTGTCGCTCAGGTCCTGGTCGTTGACCTTGGCTTCGGCCGGTCGCGCGTTGAGCATGGACAGCGCCGAGGTCAGCAGCAGCATGCCGCCACCCACCTGGAAGCTGGCCAGCGAGATGCTGAAGAATTCCAGGATCTGCAGGCCGATGAGGGCGCAGGTGGCGATCACCGCGAACGCGCTGAACGCCGAGATCATCACCGTGCGCCGCCGCTGCTTGCGCGAGAAGCCCTGCGTGTAGTGGATGAAGAACGGCACGATCGCCAGGGGGTTGACGATCGCCAGCAGGGTGATGAGCGGCTTGAAGTCCATGTTCTGGATTGTGGCTCACCCCCGCCGCGTTGTGCGACGGCTACGGCTGGCCCGGCTCGCGTCGCCTGAACATCCCGTAGCCTTCCATGAACAGCACCTTGTCGCCGTGCTGGTTGAACATTTCCCAGGTGGTGCGCACCAGGCCCACGTCCAGGCGCTTGCTCATGGGGCGCTTTTCCAGGATCGTGTGCTGCAGCCGCAGGGTGTCGCCCGGGAACACCGGCTTGAGCCACTTCACGCTCTCCAGGCCCGGCGAGCCCAGACTGGAGCTCTCGTTGAGGAAGTTGGTCACCATCAGCCGCATCGCCATGGCGCAGGTGTGCCAGCCGCTGGCGCTGAGCGCGCCGAACACCGAGGCCTTGGCGGCCTCGGCGTCGAGGTGGAAGGGCTGCGGGTCGAACTGGCTGGCGAAGGCCACGGTCTCCTCGGCGGTGGGGGTGATGGTGCCCAGGTCGCGCGTCTCGCCGACCTGCAGGTCTTCCCACCAGTACTTGATGTGCGGGTTGCTCGTCATCTTCAACGTCCTCCGGAAATGTCCATCAGGCTCATCGTGGTGTAGCTCGCGGCGTCCGACAGCAGCCAGACGATGGCCTGCGCCACCTCGTCGGCCTGGCCGCCGCGCTGCATCGGCACCTGGTGCTGCAGGTCGCGCACACGGTCGGGCAGGCCGCCCGAGGCGTGGATGTCGGTCTCGATCAGCCCGGGGCGCACCGCGTTGACGCGGATGCCTTCGCCGCCCACCTCGCGCGCCAGGCCGATGGTGAAGGCATCGACCGCGCCCTTCGCCGCCGCGTAGTCCACGTACTGCCCGGCCGCGCCCAGCCGCGAGGCGGCGCTGGACACGTTCACGATCGAGCCGCCCTCGCCGCCGTGCTTCGTGCTCATGCGACGCACCGCCTCGCGCGCGCAGATCATCGAGCCGATCACGTTGATGTCGAACATGCGGCGCCAGCGCGCCACGCTCATCTCGTCCACGCGGGCGGTCACGTCGACCACGCCGGCGTTGTTGACCAGCCCGTGCAGCCGGCCCAGTTTCGCGTCGATCTTCGCGAACATGGCCAGCACCTGGTCTTCCTGCGCCACGTCGGCCTGCACGCTCATGGCCGTGCCGCCCTCGGCGCGGATGGCGCGCACCACCTCGTCGGCCGCCAGCGAATTGGCGGTGTAGTTCACCGCCACGGCCCAGCCCTGCCGCGCCGCCAGCCGCGCGGTGGCCGCGCCGATGCCGCGCCCGCCGCCGGTGACCAGCAGCGCCCGGCCTGTCATCTCGCCCATAACCTGTCTCCTGCAGAATGCGGTGGCATCGCGTACAACACGGGCTCGCCATCCGCTTGTCATTACAACAGCGACAGGAGACTGCCATGGGTCGCACAGTCGACTATTACTTCGTTCCGCAAAGCCCCTGGACCTACCTCGGGCATGAACGCCTCGCCGCGCTGCTGCGCGAAACCGGCACGGCCGTGCGCGTGCTGCCGATGGACCTGGGCCGCATCTTTCCGATCTCTGGCGGGCTGCCGCTGCAGAAGCGCGCGCCGCAGCGCCAGGCCTACCGCCTGCTCGAGCTGCGCCGCTTCAGCGAGGCGCTGGACGTGCCCATCCACCCCGAGCCCCGCTTCTTTCCCGTCGCGGGCGACCCGGCCGCGCTGCTGATCACCGCGGTGGCCCTGCACGACGGCGACGAGGCCGCGATGCGGCTCACCGGCGCGGTGCTGGCTGCCGTGTGGGCACAGCAGCGCGACATTGCCGCCCCCGAAGTGCTGGCCGAGCTGCTGGCGGAGAATGGACTCGACGCCGCCCGGCTGGCCGGGTCACAGACGCCCGAGGTGCGTGCGCGCTACGACGCACAGACGCAGGCGGCCATCGACCTTAATGTGTTCGGTGCACCGAGCTATGTGATCGACGGCGAACTTTTCTGGGGCCAGGACCGGCTCGACTTCGTGGCGCGCCGTCTGCGCGCCTGATTTCTTTTTCCAACCCGACGACAGGAGAACACCCATGGGCCAGACAACCGAACTCACATCCGCCGACGGCTTCAAATTTCCGGCGTACGTGGCCGAGCCCAAGGGCCAGGCCAAGGGCGGCCTGGTGGTGCTGCAGGAAATCTTCGGCGTGAACTCGCACATCCGCGCGGTGGCCGATGGCTACGCCGCCGACGGCTATTTCGTGGTCGCGCCGCACACCTTCCACCGCGTCAAGGCCGGTGTGGAGCTGGGCTACAAGGAAGACGACATGACAGCCGGTTTTGCGCTCAAGACCGCTGTTGAAGACCTGCCCGCTCCGGGCGTGATGCCCGACATCCAGGCCGCGATCAACCACGCCGCGCAGGCGGGCAAGGTCGGCATCGTCGGCTATTGCTGGGGCGGCCTGCTCACCTGGCGTTCGGCCTGCGCGCTCAAGGGCCTGTCGGCTGCGGTGCCGTACTACGGTGGCGGCATGACCGTGGGGGCGGATGCGGAGCGGCAGCCGACCGTGCCGGTGATGGTGCACTTCGGCGACCAGGACCACTGGATCCCGCTCGACACGGTGGAGGCGTTCAAGAAGGCGCACCCCGAGGTGGCGGTGCATGTCTACACCGCCAACCACGGCTTCAACTGCGACCAGCGCGGTTCGTACAACGAAGCGGCGGCGAAGCTGGCGCGCGAGCGCACGCTGGCGTTCTTCGCGCAGCACGTGGGGTGATGGACCACCCCTGGAGCGCGCTCCTGCTCGCCGGAGTGGCATTTTGTTCGACCGCAGCGGCCGCCGACTACAGCGGCCCGTTGTTCGACGCCCACCTGCACTACAACAACGAGGCCTGCACGCACGACACGCCGGCCCCGGGTTGCCCGCACCCCATGGCCGACGTGCTCGACCGCATGCAGCGCAACGGCGTGCGCGCCATCGTCGCCAACTCGCGCCCCAACGACGGCACCCGTGCGCTGGCCAGCGCGCGCGAGCAGACCCGCAAGGCCGGCGTCGCGGTGGTGCCGTTCGTGCGCCTCTACCGCGACCGCGCCGACTACAACAACTGGTTCCGCGACCAGACGATCGTCGACATGGTGAATGCCGAGCTGCAGCGTGGCACACCCGCCGGGCCGTACCGTGGCCTGGGCGAGTTCCACCTCTACGACAGCGCCAACGCCAACGGCCCGGTAGCGAAGCAGCTGATGGCGCTGGCTGAGCAGAAGGATCTGGCCATCCTCGCGCATGTGGACGACGTGGCGGTGGATCTGCTGATGGCCAATACGCCGTCCAGAGGTCAGAAGTCCCTGCTGATCTGGGCCCACACCGGGATCGGCGGTACGCCGGTCGAACGGGTGGACGCGATGTTCGCGCGCTACCCGCGCCTGATGGGGGAGCTGTCCTATCGCCCGGGCCTCACCTGCGCCGATGGTCAGCTCTGCCCCGAGTGGCGCGCGCTGCTGCTCAAGTACCCCGACCGTTTCATGATCGGCTCGGACACCTGGGTCAACCAGCGCTGGCAGTACTACGACGAACTCATGAAGGGCTACCGCGCCTGGCTCGGCGGCCTGCCACCCGACGTGGCCCGGCGCATCGCCTGGGACAACGGCGCAAAACTCTTTGGCGTGCCCACACCGACACCCTGAACGACATGATCCAACTGCACTACGCCCCCAGCAGCGCCGCCATGGTGCCCCACATCCTGCTCGAGGAAATCGGCGCGCCCTATGAGCGCGTGCTGGTGGACAAGCAGAACGGCGGGCACAAGACGCCGGCCTACCTCGCGATGAACCCGAACGGCCTGATCCCGGTGCTCGTCGACGGCGATCTCGTGCTCTACGAGACCGCCGCCATCTGCCTGCACCTGAGCGATTCGAACCCGGCCGCGAAGCTGATGCCGCCGATGGACACGCGAGACCGCGCCCACGCCTACAAATGGCTCATGTGGCTGACCAACACCCTGCAGGCCACGCTGATCGTCTACTTCTACCCCGAGCGCTGGGCCGACACCGGGCACACGGAAGTGGCCGCAGAGGTGCAGCGCAACGCGCAGGCGCGCGTGGGACCGCTGCTCAACCAGCTCGATGCCGAGCTCGAACACCGCGGCGGACCGTGGTTCATGGGCGAGCACTTCACCCTGCTCGACGCCTATGTGTTCACCCTGTGCCGCTGGACGCGCAACTTTCCCAACGCACCGGCGCGCGACCGGCCGCACCTGGGGCCCTACCTGCGGCGCATGCTGGCGCGCCCGTCGGTGCAGCGGGTGCTGGCCAACGAAGGCCTGAGCGAGCCCTACGTGTGAGCCTTCAGCGGCTGGAGCGCAGGTAGCGCTTGCGCCAGAAGATCGCGCCGAGCAGCAGGGCAGTGAGCGCCATCGAACCGATGGCCCACCAGAACCCGGTCTTCTGGTGCAGCAGCGGGATGAACTGGAAGTTCATGCCGAAGATGCTGGCGATCAGGTTCAGCGGCAGGAAGATGGCGGTGAGCG